>Ga0123327_1002026_pt1 | contig 16277 bp, 16 predicted proteins | sample BioC13SIPDNA_4_FD_89701 | JGI IMG/M metagenome (GOLD analysis project Ga0123327, IMG submission 89701) | Anaerobic biogas reactor microbial communites from Washington, USA - Biogas_R1_B C13 SIP DNA | ecosystem: Engineered > Bioreactor > Anaerobic > Unclassified | place: Washington, USA...
GACCGACCTGGAAGCCCGCAACGCCCTCATCAAGCAGGCGTGCGAGAACCATGCTGAGAACCTGTGGATGATCGGCATCGTCAACGAGTCCGACTACAGCCGCTTCATGGTAGTCAACAACAAGCTCGGCAACGTGCCCGACCACATCCCGGGCTCCAACGCCCTGGCCTTCAACGTCTCGCAGATGTACTTCAAGGAGTAGGATCCACTCCTCTCCCACTAACGCCGCGGGGGAGGGCCTAGGCCCTCCCCCGCTCCTCCACCCTCCGACGCCCGGACTAGAGCCGAGTGCCCGTTCCTTCCAGCGACTGCAGCAGTTCCGAGTGCAACGGCACGCCTTCCACCAGGTTCCGCTGCCGCGCCCGCGCGCCCCGCTCTCCCGGGTACGTGAATTCGGCCTCGCCCCGGTAGTTCGCCCGCAAGTGCTCCAGGAGGTTGTCCACCCGCGCCAGGAAGTCATCCCGCGGCAGGAACGACTCCACATCCAGCGCCAGGAAGATCTTACTGCTGCCCGTCTCCATGCCCCGGTTCTGCGCCGCGATCTCGTACGAGAGTAATCCCCCGGCCAGGGCACCAGTCAGGAACTCGATCATCAGTGAGAGTCCGGAGCCCTTGTGGCCGCCCACCGGTAGCACGAGCCCGGACTCAAGAATGGCCTGAGCGTCGGTGGTAGGCTGCCCTTCCGCGTCCAGGCCCCACCCCTGCGGCAGTTCCCGCCCCTCGCGGCGGTAAGTGGCGACCTTGCCCAGCGCGGCCTGGCTCAGCGCCATGTCCAGCACCACGGGCGGAGCCTCGCCCCGCCGCGGCACGCCGATGGCCAGCGGGTTGTTCCCCAGTAGCGGCGTTCGCGATCCGAAGCCAAGCATGTTGGTCATGGCGTTAGTGGCACACAGGCCGATCATACCGGCGTCGGCGGCGCGCTCCGCATAGGCGTGCGCTCGGCCCCAGTGCACCATATTGGCCGCCACGCACACTCCTACGCCCTGGCTCTCCGCCCGTTCCAGGGCGTGATCCATTGCCTGAGCCGACGTGTAGCGGCCCGGCCCCAGATCACCGTCCATGATGCAGGTGGCGCCCCGGGCCCGCAGCAGGCGGACCTTCGGGTCCGCTCGCACACGGCCTGCCTCGATGGACGCCAAGATCCCGGGCAACATGGCCACTCCATGCGACGGTACCTCGCGCAGGTCAGCGTCCACCATGAGTTCGGCCTCAAGTGCCGCCACCGCCTCGGGAACCCCGGCAGCACGCAAGGTGCCGGCGACTGCCGCCTCTAGCTGTCGGTGCGGTACCCTGATCTCCGCCATAAGTCTCTGCTCCTCGAGGCGTGGCCTGCTCACAGCCTAGGTGGCGGCCGGCTGCCCGTCAACCGTCCGCACCAGAGGCCCGACATCGCGCTTCCGAACCAGTATTCTGGTGGACTTGCGCGGTAAGGCGTAGTATAGTGTAATCGCTGTTGTTCGCAGAGAACGATGCGCCGAACGTTATCCCACAAGGAGGGGTGTATGGCAGAGCTCAAGGACGGCTGCGTAACGCCGGCGAAGGGTATTATCGCCCCCGCCGCCGCACCCGCCGCGCCATCGACCGGCCCAGCGCCCAAGGAGGCACCAAGCATGTTGGCTAGAGTTGGGAAGCCCGCACCGGACTTCGAAGCTACCGCCTGGGTTCGTGACGAAGGCTTCAAGCCCGTCCGCCTGTCGGACTACAAGGGGAAATGGGTAGTAGTCTGCTTCTACCCGGGTGACTTCACCTTTGTCTGACCGACCGAATTGGCGGCGGTCGCCGCCCGGTACGACAAGTTCCAGGCTATCGATACGGTAGTCCTCGCCATGAGCACCGACAGCCGCTTCGTGCACAAGATCTGGCAGGAGCAGGAGCTGTCCAAGATGCTGCCCGGCGGGGTTCCCTTCCCCATGCTCTCCGATGCTGGCGGCAAGATCGGCACTGCCTACGGCGTCTACGATGAAGAGTCCGGCGTTGACATTCGCGGCCGCTTCATCATCGACCCGGATGGGATCATCCGCGCTATGGAAGTGCTGACGCCCGAAGTCGGCCGCAATCCCGACGAGTTGCTCCGTCAGGTCCTCGCCTTCCAGCACGTGGTCAAGACCGGCGAGGTCACCCCGTCTGGCTGGCAGCCCGGAGGGAAGACCCTTACTCCCGGCCCCAACCTGGTCGGACGCGTCTGGGAGCAGTGGAAGCCCTAGGCTCGCCCCGGCCCGCGAACGGCTCCGTCGGCAGCGCCGGCAGCCGCTCGCTCGCCTAGCCGTACAGCTTTCGGGGGCCCGACTCGCTCGGGCCCCTTATGTCTATCCTGCCCCGACATCGGGGCTTGCGTTCGGCACCGTTCGCCACCCCACTCCCCCGCAGAGAGGTGACCAGCGCGCATGCCTAGCCCGCAGCCACCCACCGGCCGCACCTGCATCGTCACCGGCGCTTCCAGCGGGATCGGTCGCGCCACCGCCATCGCCCTGGCCGAGAAGAGCGCCCATCTTTGCCTGGCCGCCCGCAACGAGGCCGCCCTGGAGGAGGTCGCCGCCCTCTGCCGCGCCGCCGGCGCCGAGGCGCTCGTCCAGCCAACCGATGTCACCTCCCGCGCTGAGGTCGACCGCCTCATTCAGGCCGCCTTCGACCATTGGGGCCGCATTGACGTGCTCGTCGCCTGCGCCGGAGCCTACGTGCGCGCCCACGCCATGGCGCTGACCGTCGAGGATCTCGAGCGCAGCCTGGCCGTCAACTTCTACGGCACCGTCTATTGCATGCTCGCCGCGCTGCCCCACATGCTCCGCCAGCGCGACGGACACCTCATCCTAGTGACGTCCATGGACGCCAAGAAGGGATTGCCTTTGGACGGACCCTACGTCGCCGCCAAGGCCGCCGCCAGTGGCCTGGCGGAATGCATGCGGCAGGACCTTCACGGGACGGGAGTCCACATCACCACTGTCTTCCCGGCGCGGGTGGACACGCCCCTGATCGGCTCATTGCGCGTCCCCGCTGTTTCGGCCAAGATACCGCCGGAAGCCGTGGCCGCCGCCATCGTCAAGGCCCTCCGCAACCGGCCGCCTGAGGTGATCCTACCCTTTCAGGCCCGCCTCTTCCATTATGTCAATACGTGCTCCCCGCGCTTGGGGGACTGGTTCGTGCGGGTGCTGCACCTCGAAGGTTGGGAGGACGGGGTGCCCGAAGGTGTCACCAGGCTCTGAGAAGGGAGCGCACCGAGGACGAACAAGATGACCGCCATGTCACCCTCGTCAGTCGAGCAGCTGACCGCCATCGAACACCCCTGGCTCCGACGGAGCCCCATAGCGCTGCTGCCCGGACCCGGAACCTCACTTGCCCACCGCGTCCTCGATGAGCTCTCCGCTGCCCTCGCCGGTCAGGGGCAGGAGGTGCAGCCCCGCCCCAACAGCGACACCGCGGGAATCATCACCACGGCCGAGTTCGGGAAGCCCTTGCCCTGGCGCCGGGCCCTCATGTTCACCGCCCGCGCCCGCTACCGCCTGCCGCGGCAGCCCACCGTTTTCACCGTCCTCCACGCCCAGCCCGCCGAACTCCAGCCGCTGCTCGACCAACTCGCCGCCTACATCGAGGAACCCACGCCTCGCCGCGACCTGTGCGACTACCCGGGGCTAGCCCCTCAAGGGCACGAAGTCATCTTCGAGCAGGGTCGCCGCGGCGGCCCCATGCTCGCCCTGCTCCGCCTCGTCCAGGCGCAGGCGAAGTGCATCCGGACGATCCTGGTGGTGGGAGAGGACGAGCCCGAGCGTGCCTTCACCTTCGACCTTGCCGGCGCTCACCCCGAAACGCTTGCCGATGATGCCCGCGCTTTCTACCGCGACCTGACGATGCGCGTCGTCACCGCACTCAGCACCAGCGAGGTCACCAACCATCAGGTGATGGACCCGGTGGTGACGGCCGCAGAGTGGGCACGGTTGGACACGCCGGACGCCATGGTGCGGGCCGGCCGCGAGCTGGGGACGCGCCGCTTCTTCACCCGCATGCTCGTCATCTCAGAGCTGGTGCAGTTGCCCGCGCTGAATGACGCCGTCGCCAGCCAGTACAGCGAGGGCTGCTTCGCCACCTGGGACCCGCGCCTGCATGCGCTCATCGCCACCGTGACCGGCAGCGCCCGCCCCGTCGACAAGGGCGCGCTCACCCATGAGGACCTGGCGGTGATAGTGGGCGTGCGGCCGGATGGGCTAGGCGCGGTTGTTCGCCAGGTTGAGGGCCGACCCAACCACTCCCCTTCGTCCGAGTCGGTGGAGATGCGCGGGATGGACGAGGAACTGCCCTGGCTCAAGCTTGGCCCGGAATGGGGCCTGCAGGCGCGCGTGCCCGTGGTGCGGTCCAAGCTGCACGGACACCGCGGCATCAGCGCCTACGACCCCGGCATGGTCGAGTTCGCCCCGCTGCCACCCGCCTTCCACCATTACCCCGTCAGTTGCGCCACCGACGCCCAGGCGCGTGCCATCGCCCACGCCTTCAGCCACGCTCACTGTCTGCAGAATCCCGATGATCCGCGACAGGTCGCCTTCACGATCCTGCCCGGGCACGGCGCCGCTGTGGTGGAGAAGTGGGTCCCCGGGAAGCAGCCTTTCGAGACGATCTGGGAGTACATGGATCGCGGCCTGATCCAGGTGGCCTCACGCGTGCCCCAGGGCCCCTTCTCCTACGCCCAGGAGTCCTCCGGCCTTATGGTCCTGCCCGCTCACTATACGGCCTGACTCTACCCCGTAACACGGCAAGAGGGGCGCGACCCGAGTTGGGTCGCGCCCCTTTCCGATCCGTCAGAGCGGTCGCTAGTCGGAGTCGCCGCCTCGACCGGGGAAGCGCCTCAGCACGGTGGCAGCGATAGGCATGGTCACCGAGTCGCCCAGTCCCATATCGGCCGGCGCCTTCGCCGAGTGCCGGCCCGAGGCCGGCAGCATGTAGATGGCCGTACCGGGCGCGGTGAACCGCTTGTCCACCATAGCCAAGCCCACCTGCACCCCTTCAGCGAGAGCGGCGCTGGTAACCTGGCCGATGTAGGCGCCACGTCCGTTGAGCACCGGCTCGCCATGCTCGCCGCCGCGCAGCGCCCGCTGCCCGGTCTCATTCACCTTGAAGCGGACCAACTGCCGCGTGCTGGTGGTAGCCCGCTCCATGACCGCCGACCGCCCGATGTAGAAGGGCTTGTGCGCCTTGAGGAAGTTGGAGAAGCCCGATTCCTGCGGCAGGATCTCCAGTGGCCCCGCCAGTTCGTGCCCGTACAGCGGTAGCCCTGCTTCGGTGCGAGTGCTGTCGCGAGAGGCCAGGCCGCACGGCTTCACCCCGAACGGCTCACCCTTCTCCAGGATTGCCCTCCACAGACGCACCGCCTCATCGGGGTGGACGAAGATCTCGAAGGCCATGTCCTCACCGGTGTAGCCGGTGCGGGCCACGATCAGGTCCATCCCGGCCAGTTCGGCCCGGATCAGGTCCGTGCGCCGCACCCGTCCCAGGGCACGCTGCACCTTCGGATCCTCGGTGAGCGCCTGCAGGATCTCCAGCGACGCCGGACCCTGCAAGGCGATGTCTACGCGGCGGTCCGCTCCCACAGACGCGTCCTTCAGGTCCCGCAGGATAGCGCGGCCATGGACCTCGGCGGCGGGGTTGCGGCGGTCAATGATCACCCGCCCCTCGTTCACGGCGTTGAGCCAAGCCCAGTCCTTATCGGCGTTGGCGGCGTTCACCACCATCAGGTAGTGATCGCGCTCCACGTAGTAGACCATGACGTCGTCTATGACGTTGCCGTCGGGGTCCAGCAGGTAGGAGTAGTGCGACTGCCCGGGCTGCAGCCAGCCGGCGTAGTTGCTGCCCACCACATCCAGGAAGGCGGTGGCATGCGGTCCGCTGACCTCGAAGGCGGCCATGTGCGACACATCGAACAGGCCGGCCGCCTGCCGCACCGCCCGGTGCTCGTCGCTAACGCTCGTGTACCAGACGGGCATCTCCCAGCCGGCGAAAGGAATCAGCTTGGCGCCCAACTCCCGGTGCTCCTCGTAGAGCACGGTGCGCTTGGGTGCCCCCTCTTCCGGCTCCTGCCAGACGAAGTCCACCTTGTCCGACTCGGGGAGCGCACTCTCCAACGCTGCCTGACCCACGAAGTAGGGCTTGGTCAGCGAGAACAGGTCCTCGTGTCCGGCACGATACACTGACAGGGCGTCCGCGCCGGCCGTCACCGGCTGCGGCAGCGTCATCCCGCGCAGCGTCCGCGCCGCGTCCAGCGTGGTGGCGTCGGCGTCGGTCGCCATCACCCCTGCCACCGTCACCGGCCCTTCGATCTTGCTCTGGATGTCCTGGCGATCGAAGATCGTGTACCCGTCCGACAGACCTTCCAGCCAGGCGCGCACTTGCGGGCAACGCTCCGCCGTGATGGCCACCAGGCAGCGATCGCGGCCGTGGCCGTCCGGGCCCAGGTAGCATACATGCAGGTCATCCAGCACCTTGCCGTCAGCGTCCAGCACCAGGGTGCGCTTCCACTCGCCTTCAGGCAGGATGGAGACCGGCCCGGTACAGGCCTCGCGCAGGAACGAGCGTGCCCGCCGGCCCTTCACCAACAGCAGCTCCTTGCCCCGCGGCGCCAGCCCGCTCACCGGGCATGCCGGCGCCACCATCTCGGAGCCGGGCACGTCATTGGGGGCGCTGCCGGTCAGGTCGGCCACCTCGGCGCGGACCTCCTCCAGCACCGAGGCCTCGATCTTCCCTCGCGGCAGATCGCAGGCCACGCCGGCATAGCAGAAGGGATGGGTCGCCACCAGCAGCCGGGCGATGCAGTCGGCGATGCGATCCATCTCCGCCGGGCCCATGCCTCGCTGCGACACCCAGGGGGTTCCCAACCGCACGGCGCTCCCCAGGGCCGTGACCCGGTCACCCGGGATGGTGTTCTTGTTGGCCACCAGGCCGGCCAGCTCAAGGATGCGCACCGCCGTCTCGCCCCGGAAGGGCAGCTTGCTCGGCCGGTCCACCGAGCGCAGGTCTATGAGCATCAGGTGGGTGTCGGTGCCGCCGTAGGCCAACTTAAGGCCGCGGTCGGTCAGCGATCTGGCCAGTGCCTGGGCGTTCTCGGTGATGCGGTGCATCAGGCGCCCGAACTCCGGCTTCGCGGCGATGCCGAAAGCCACCGCCATGGCGGCGAACTTGTTCGGGTGCGGCCCACCCTGCATGCCCGGAAACACGGCTGAGTTGATCTTGCGGCTGATCCCGCGATCGGCCGTCACGATCACGGCGCCACGCGGCCCGCACATGGTCTTGTGGGTCGTGAAGGTAATGACATCGGCGTAGCCCACCGGGCTGGGGTAGGCCCCACCCACCACCAGGCCGGCCGGATGGGCGATGTCGGCCATCAGGTAGGCGCCACAGGCGTCGGCGATCTCTCGGAAGCGGGCCCAATCCGGCGCCCACGGGTACGAGGTGTACCCGGCAACGATGATCTTCGGCCTAGCCTCCAGGGCCTGCTTGCGGATGGCATCGTAGTCGAGCCGGCCATCCGAGCCGATGCCGTAGCTCGCCACCTTGTAGCGGCGCCCGGAGGCGTTGAACTGGCTCCCGTGCGTCAGGTGCCCGCCGATGAACAGGTTCATGCCCATGAGGGTGTCGCCGGGCGAGATGAGGGCCTCGTACACCGCCAGGTTGGCCGCTGCCCCCGAGAGCGGCTGCACGTTCACATACAGGTCGTCGGAGGGAACCAGATCGTTGGCAAAGATCTCGGCGCACCGACGCTGCGCGAGCGACTCCACCACGTTGACCAGGTCGGCGCCCTTGTAGTAGCGACGGTCGCCGTAGCGGCGGTAGTAGGAGAGTTGATGCTCGACGTCCATCAGCATTTCGACGTCGTCCTGCATCATCCGGGCGGCGGGATAGCCCTCGGCATACACGTTGTTGAAGACGCTGCCCAACGCCTGCCGCACCGCTGTGGGCGCGATGCTCTCCGAGGGAATCAGGATGATACGCGCCGCTTGCCGCTGCTCCTCTAGCCGCAGCAATCTCTCCGTCGCCTCGTCCACGCCGGCCAGTCCGGCGCCCAGATACTGCTCCCAGTAGTCGCCCATCACGCTCTCCTCAAAGCATCGAGCCCTGCTCGTCGTTCACTGCCCAGTTATGCCTGCCCCGCCCCACGACGCCCGCTAGTACAGGAGCCTCTTGCTCCGGCCCGAGCGCACCCAAGCGAAGGCCCGCTCCTGGGCCTCGTCCGGCGTCTCCTTCAGCGCCTCCAGCACGTCCACCGTGGCGGTCACCATCGCGTCCAGCATCTGCCGGCCCAGTTCCGGATCGGCGCTTCGCGGTTTGGGCACGTGCTGGCTGATGTCGGTGTAGAAGTAACCCAGCGTGACGCCGGCGCTGGCTGCAGCACGGAACGCGTCCGGGAGGGGAACCGGTGGCAGCGGATCAGCCGTCATGTCCACCGCGCCCTGAACGCCCAGCACCTCCAGCGCCGCCATCACCATGCTCGTCTCCATGAACCCGGGCTGCTCGCGCTCCCGGTTCAGCCGCTGGAGGGGCTCTACGCTACTCAAGGCGCGCCCCTGTCCGTAGGGCGTGGCCAGCACCACCGGCAGACCCGTCTGCTCATACACGGCGCGCGCCGTCAGCGCCAGCGTCATGGAGTCAGGCGCGTGCCCGCTGGTGAGCACCAGGCGCCGGAAGCCCTGCTCGATGCAGGCCAGACAGATCTGGCGCACCACCTGCATGACGGCATCTGCCGGCAGACCGAGGGTACCGGCCAGCGACGCCGTTGCGCCCGGCCACGAGTAGGCGAACGTGGGCGCCACGAGGGCATCGGCGCGCTCGGCCACCAACAGGGCCGCGGCCTCGGCCACGAAACGGTCGGTGCCATAGGGAAGGTGCGACCCGTGCGCTTCCGTAGTCCCCACCGGTATGACGATGGCGTCCGAACGCTCCAGGTACGCCTTCACGTCCGGATATCGCATACGCTCCAGTCGCCGCTCCATACACCCTCCCCTAGGGGTCAATGATCATCGCCACGCACTCCGCCTACCGAGGCTTGTCGGCCGGGCCGCCGATGGCGATGGGCACGTGCACTATGGTAGGCACCGAGGCGCCCAGGCCCTGCTCGATTGCCGCTGCCACCTCCTCGGGCGTCTCGGCCCGGATGCCCAGGCAGCCGAACGACTCTGCCATCTTCACGTAGTCAATCTGGCCCATGCGGCTGCAGACGGCGCCCTGAGCTCCGTAGGACTTGCACTGCCCGCTGACCACTATGCCCCAGGCGCAGTCGTCCGCGAGCACGATCACAAACGGCAGACCCTGAGTAGCCGCCCTCTCCAGGTCGCCCAGCGTGAAGGTGAAGGAACCGTCGCCCACCAGCAGGATGATGTTGCGATCCGGGTAGGCCAGGCGCGCGGCCATCCCGCCGCCGATGCCCCAGCCGATGACACCGCTGGCGCCACAGGTGAACCAGTGGCTGGGGTAGCGGCGAGCGGCGAGCACCATGTGCGCCCACTGACCGATGTTGCCGCCGTCCATCAGGAAGACGGTGTCGTCGTCCAGGAAGGGCTCTAGGGCGTCCACCAGATGCCGGCCAGTCATGGGCGGCTGGGACGGCGCCGGCTCGTCGATCCAGTTCCGGCGGAACTCCCGGTCGCGGCGGCGGGTCTCCTCCAGCCACGGCCGGAACCCGGCCAGGTCCTGTCGCTCCGCCTCGGCCACGAGCTGGCGCACAACGCTCGCCGGATCGCCCAGGATGGCCAGGTCGGGCTCAACGCCTTGATGCAGTTCCTCGGCGTCGGCACTGATGCGTATGACGCGGGTGTCCCGGTCAAACGAAGGAGGAAGGCCGTAGCCGACGCGGTAGTCCACTCGCGCTCCGGCGAGCAGGATGAGGTCGGCGTCCGGCAGAATGCGAGCGCTTCCGCTCGCCGCCCCGACAACGCCCAGGAACCAGTCCGCCGGCCGATCCACCACACCCCGATCCCAGATGGGCGTCACCACCGGGATGTCCAGCGTCGAGGCCAGCGCCGCCAGCTCCGCCCCGCCCTGGGCGTAGAACAAGCCCGAGCCGGCCACGATCACCGGTCGGCGGCTGGCGGCCAGCAGACGGGCTGCATCCCGCACCAGACCCTCGTCGCCCGGGGCGAGGGCCGTCGCCAGGGCCTGGGGCTGCTGCACCCAGCGGATCTGGTCCTCGGGGACGTCGGCCTCCAACACTTCGAGCGGCAGAGTCAGGTGCACCGGCCCCGGCCGCGCCGAGATCGCCTGCCCGATGGCCTCGCGGACGTACACCGGTATGGTATCCGCCCGTTCTACGACGCGGGCGTACTTGGTGATCGATTCGATCACGGCCAGGTGGTCCATCTCCTGGAAGACGCCCAGGTCCCAGTACTCACGCGAACTAGTGCCGCTTATCAGCAGCATGGGGCCACCGTCGAAGTGCGAGTTGAGCACGCCGATGAGGGCGTTTGTGTGTCCCACGGCACTGCTCACCGCGCACACGCCCAGGCGACGGGTCAGGCGCCCGGTCGCGTCGGCCATGTAGGAGGCCGTCTGCTCGTTACGGGTGTCGGTGAGCGTCATGCCCGCCAACTGGGCCTCGTGTAGGATTGGGTCGAGGCCGTTGCCACATAGCACCGACATGCGATCGATCCCGGCGTCGCCCAGGCACCGGATGAGTATCTCCGCTCCAGTCATGTCGCTCCCCTTGTCTACAGCTCAGGTTGGCGTAGCACCCCGAACTGGCTCGGTCAGTGCGGCGATTATACACCGCGGCCCGGCGGCTGTCGCGCGCGGCGACGGGAACCGGCCCGGGTTGCGCCGCGTCTGTATACTTGATGGTGTTGGGCGTTATCTCTGTGGCCGGTCTGCGGAGCCCAACCAAAGGAGGTTCCGATGCGACGACCGTTGTCAGTTGCCGTCTTGGTCACCCTGGTACTGGCGCTCACCCTCGCCTGTAGCCCGAGTCGGCTCTTCGGCGGCGACCTCGGGGCCTATGTCGGCAAGGTGGGGGCCCCGCTACAGGAGTTCGCCGGCTGGGCTCAAGAGGTGCTCGCCTTCGCCAACACCGCCGCCGGGCAACGTGACGCTGAGGCCATCTGTAGCGACGCCACCCTGAGCAGCTTGGTGACGCGTGGTCGTGAGATAACCGAGCAGTTGCAGGTCATCGAGCCACCGTCCGCTGTGCAGGCGCCTCACGACGCCGTAACTGCAGCAGCAGACAATGCCGTCAGCAGCCTGGCGAAGGCCAACGAGCTCATCTGCGAGAAGAAGGACCTGGCCGGCGGGCTGGAGGCGCTGCAAGGGGCCCTAGGTCCCATGGAGGACCTCCTGGGCAAGCTGCAGGAACTCCAGAAGCTGCTGCCCTCCTCCTAGAGAACGGACCCCTTTACACCCTCTAGGCATTGAGTATGCTGTCGGGTGTGGATGGCGGGCGCCGGGCTGAGAAGCGGCCGCCAAGATGGGCAGGAGGCGCATATGGACGAAGCCAATGAGAGCCGGTTCATGGTTCTGGTGTTGTCGATTCTGGCCGTTGTACTGGCTCTCATCTGCAGTTGCACCTGCATCTCTGTCGCCCTGATTGGCAGCCTCGGAAGCCTCTAGGGGCCTGCGTGCCGCGTCTGGCCATCCTGGACGACCAGGAGGAGGTGGAGCGCTGGCTGAGGCGGGATCCATACCTCCACCTCTACGGGCTCGGTGACTTGGATGCCCGCTTCCGGCCCCGGACCATCTGGTACGGCCGGCGCGAAGCCGACGCCCTGCAGTCAGCAGTGCTGCTATACCACGGCGTCGCCCCGCCGGCCCTGCTGGCGCTGGACGAGACGTCAGCCGGTGCGACGCGAGCGCTCCTGCGCGAGCTGATACCGGCCCTCCCACCCCACCTGCAATGCCACCTCAGCCCCGGGCTGACGGACGTACTGGCGGGGCGGTACCGGCTGTCGGCGGCCCAGCCGCACCTCAAGATGGGACTGCTCCACCGGCAGGCGCTGCAGGACGCGCCCAACATGGCCACAACGCGGCTGACAGAGATGGACGGGGCCGACTTGCTGGACCTGTACCGCCGCGCCTACCCGGACAACGCTTACGACCCGGACCTGCTGGTCACCGGCTGCTTCCGCGGCATCCGTCGGGACGGACGGCTGGTGAGCGCGGCCGGCGTCCACGTGTATTCCCGGTCATACCGGGTGGCGGCGCTGGGCAGCATCGCCACCCACCCGCTTCACCGCGGTCGCGGCCTCGCCCGGGCGGTCACCGCCGCCCTCTGCCGCGACCTTCTGCACACCGTCGATCACATCGGCCTCAACGTTCGGGCGGACAACGGCGCCGCTATCGCCTGCTATCACTCACTGGGTTTCGATACTACACACCATTACGTCGAACTGCTGGCGGACGACGCTTACGCCTGTCCGGCAGGCCCTAACTAAGGAGCGACATGACCGACCAGGACCGCTGTCTAGAGTTCCTCCGCACGGACGGCTGGGGCGAGTTCCCAGTCATGGGCACCGACCAGCAGCGGGGCCTGCCACGGCCCCTGCTTGAGAAGCCCGCTCCCGCCGGAGCCCCCACCTTCGCCCTCCCCGCAGTGGAGGACCTACACCTCGGCGATCGGCCCTTGCGGGGGGTCATCGCCACCCGCCGCAGCCGGCGCCACTTCTCGCCAGAGGCCCTGTCGCTGGAGGAGTTGGCCTTCCTTCTCTGGGCGACGCAGGGGGTCCGCGGCGTCATCGGCGGCAACCAGAACGTGCTGCGGACTGTGCCTTCCGCAGGCGCCCGCCACCCCTTCGAGACCTACCTGGCCGTGCAGAGCGTCGATGATCTGGAACCAGGCTTGTACCGCTACCTATCTCTCAGCCACCGCCTCTGTTTGATCCGCCAAGATCAGGACCTGCCGGGAGAGGTTCTCTCCGCCTGCATGGGCCAGGGATTCGCCGGGCAGGCCGCCGTCACCTTCCTGTGGACGGCCATTCCCTACCGGACGCAGTGGCGCTACAGCCGCATGGCGCCGAAGCTGATCGCCCTGGACGCCGGACACGTCTGCCAGAACCTGTACCTGGCGGCGGAAGCCATCGGCGCCGGCACCTGCGCCATCGGGGCCTATGACCAGGATCAGGCCGACGCTCTTGTCGGAGCCGACGGGGTCGAGGAAATGGTCGTGTACATTGCTCCGGTGGGACGCCTGGCCGCCTCGTCGAGGGAGTAGGGCAGTGACACTGCCCGCCCTCGGCCAACCCGACCTCTGAGGGGGAAGCGCTATGCGAAAAGCCTATCGCCGAGAGGAAGTCCTCGACACGCCGGCAGCCGTCGTGGCCGGTCTCATCGCCGGGCTGGTCTATGTTGTCGTGCAGGCTGTCCTGCACCTTGTAGTCAGCGGCCAGGGACTAGGCCCAGCGCTGCGACACACCGCCGCCACCCTCATCGGGCGCTGGTCCACGCCGGCCACCGACTCGCTGCCCCTGCTGCCCACCCTTCTGGCAGTGCTGGTTCACTTCGTCGTTGCCGTTATCCTGGCCTTAGTCTTGGTCGTGATTGCCCGCCGCTGGCGCATGCTGCTCACGCTGGCCGCCGGCCTAGTCCTCGGTCTGGTGGTCTACGTGGTCGTCTTCTACCTGCTCCAGACGCGCCTGACCTGGCTGGCTGACTATCGCGGCTGGGAAAGCCTGGTCTCGTACCTCGCCTTCGGCGGGGTCGCCGGGGTGCTCTACGAGCTGTTCGAGCGCGACCGCGTCGTCTCCCACCACCTAGATCAGTGAGCCCGTCGCATCCGCAGCAAAGGTCCCGCCCCCGACGACGGTGAGCGGGACCTGGCTTGTACCGACTAGCGCTACTGGGAGACGGTCGCTACTTCGTAACCGGATCTCTGCCAGGCCGGGAAGCCTCCCTTCAGTGCCTTCGCGTCATAACCGCTCTCACGGAGCAGTCCCGCGGCCGACTCGCTGCCCGAGTGGCCGGGATTGTGGAAGCTTCAATAGGTCACCACGGGACGCCCGCGCGGGATGTCGCCCATGCCTCCCTCGAGTTCGGCTCTAGGGATGCTGAGCGCGCCCGGGATATGCCCGGCCAGGAACGCCTCCCTTGGCCGTACATCCACCACGGAGATCGGTTGCCCCCGCGCTAGTAGGTCGTGCAGGTCCGCCGGGCTGATCAAGTTGTCCATACCGCCCTCTCCTCTTGATCCAGCGTTCCATCACCTCAACGACAGTCTAGCCGCCTCCGACACGGTGACAAGGCGGCCGCGGCCGCGCCGTCGCCCGGCTTGTGCGAAGGCCCCAAAGCCACATAATGGAGGGTACGCGCCGGCGTGATCAGTTGCCGCCAACGCACCCATAACGCACCTCTCCGGACGCGGCGCTTGTTCCGTCGTCCGGCCGGCACCACCGCACGGCTATCGAAGCAGCACCAGGAGGCAGCATTGGATAACCCGGGCATTCAGATCACCTGGCCGCGACGGGGTGACATCCTCAACCGCCATGACGGACTGCAGGCGGCCGAAGGGCTGACGGTGACAGTACGCGGCTCCGCCCCCGCCGAAGCAGCGCTCACCGTCACCGCCAACGGGCGGCCGGCCGCGGCAATCCGCCGCGCGGGCGCTTCCTTTAAGGCCGACGTCAAGGTCAGCGACCGCCGCACCGACCTCAGAGTGGCGGCGGCCGGTAGCGAGGCTACCATCCCCGTCCTGTGGGACCGCGACTCCTTCCCTCGCTACCGCTTCTCCGTTGACGACAACATCCTCTTCCTCAAGGACCTGGCGCTGGGCGACTACCGCTCCCTATTCGATCACTGGTACCTCGCCTTCTGGCGCGAGGTGCACCGCCGCTACGGCACCAAGGTGCACATCAACATCTACTACCAGACCGACCCCAGCGTCTGGGACGGCCCGCTGTTCCAGTTACCCCAGTTCCCCGACAGATTTCGCGGCGAGTGGCAGGACAACGCCGACTGGCTGCATCTGACCTTCCATGCTAAGCAGAACAAGCCCGATCGCCCCTATCGCGACTCGGGGTACGACGAAGTGGCGCACGACTATGACCGCATCGTCGAGCAGATCACGCGCTTCGCCGGTGAGGAGCTGCTAAGCAACTTCACCACCGTGCACTGGGCGGAGGCCACCGCTGACGGGGTGAAGGCCCTCAAGGAACGCGGCGTCAAGGGACTCATCGGCCTTTTCTCGCAGCGCCGCACCGAGGACGCCGCCACCAAGTACTACCTCAGCCACGAGATGGCCGACTACATCGCCACCCGCGAGTACTGGTGGGACCCGGACATGGACATGATCTACCTGTCCTGCGACATGGTGGTGAATAGCTACGAGCTCGACGACGTCGTTCCTCACCTGGAAACCGTCGGGGCCAGCCCGCATACCTCCGAGCTGGTTGAGCTGCTCATCCACGAACAGTACTTCCGTAAGGAGCTCAGCATCTTCCAGCCGGACGTCCAAGAGAAGGTCATCCGCGCGGTGGAGTGGGTCTCCGAGCGCGGCAACAAGCCCGTTTTCTGGGGCGACGGATTCATCGGCGCCTAGCCCATTTCTCCACCAGGAGCGCATATGCCTAGCATCAGGGTAGCGGCGGTGCAGATGGACAGCCCCGTCGCCGAGAAGGAACGCAACCTTGACGCTGTCGCCCGGCTGACGGCTGAGGCCGCCCGGCGCGAGGCCCGCATCGTCCTCTTCCACGAGGGCGTGCTCATGGACTATCCTGACGACCCGCGCCCGGTCGCCGAACCGGTGCCCGGCGGGCCCAGCACCCAGCGCCTGGCTCAGATCGCGAAGGACAACAACGTCTACCTAGGCGTCGGGATGGCCGAGTCCGAGAACGGTCGCCTCTACATCACCCAGGTCTTCTGCGGCCCCGAAGGCTTTGTCGCCAAGTACCGCAAGACCTGGATCTGGCGTGCCGAGCCGGGCTCGGTTGACTACGCCATCCGCAACGAGATCAAGCACTACAACGTCGGCAACGGGCCCGAGCCTTTCCGCCTGGGCGACGTCCGCGCCACCTGCCTCATCTGCGCCGACGGCAACAGCGATCGCGCTTGGGTGCAGGCGGCGGAGACCAACCCGCAGATCGTGTTCTGGCCTAACAACCGGCACCGCTTCCGCTCCGGCTGGCTGGAGGTGATGGACCGCGCCCGACAACTGGGCCGGCCCATGCTCGCTACCAACCGCGTCGGGCGCTCCGGCACCGGCATATGCGACGGCGGCGCCATCATCGTGGACGGCGAGGGGCGCATCCTGGCCCATAGCCTGCACCCCGGCCAGGAAGAGATCGTTATCGCCGACGTCCACCGGCGCGACTAGCCAATCGCCACGCCGGTGA
>Ga0123327_1002033_pt1 | contig 16246 bp, 19 predicted proteins | sample BioC13SIPDNA_4_FD_89701 | JGI IMG/M metagenome (GOLD analysis project Ga0123327, IMG submission 89701) | Anaerobic biogas reactor microbial communites from Washington, USA - Biogas_R1_B C13 SIP DNA | ecosystem: Engineered > Bioreactor > Anaerobic > Unclassified | place: Washington, USA...
GATCCGCAATCTGCAGCGTACCGATATCCTGGAAGCGGAGGAGCCGTTTAAAGCCGGACAAAAAGGCTCGTCAGCCATGCCCCATAAACGCAATCCCATGATGAGCGAACGAGTAGCCGGTCTGTCCCGGGTGATCCGCGGCAATGCCATGGCTGCCCTGGAAAATATCGCTCTCTGGCATGAACGGGATCTGACCCATTCTTCCGTGGAGAGGGTAATCATCCCCGACAGCTGCATTCTGCTCGACTATATGCTGGAGAAGTTTACGGCTATTGTGGAAGGTTTGGTGGTATACGAGGACAACATGGCGCGCAACATAGAAACGACCCTCGGGTTGGTATTTTCCCAGCAAGTGCTGCTGGCTCTGGTAGGCAAGGGACTATCCCGGGAACGATCCTACAGTCTGGTGCAGGGCAATGCCATGCGCAGCTGGCAGGAAAAAATCCCTTTCAAACAGTTAATCCTGGCAGATGAGACCATAATGAGCCTGATTACCTTGGAAGAAATTGATAAAATATTTGATTACGGCATTTATACCGCCAATGTGGATTATATTTTCAAACGCAGCGGATTGTAGATAATATCGATTAAGACAAAGCTTGAGGATTCAATGCAGGAGAGTCAACAACTACGAAGCTGTCGGAAAGTCATGTTCAAAACCGTGAAAAGACGATAGTAACTGCACATCCTGTTTCAGCGGGGATTATCCAGCCGGGACGGAATCGTTGGACGTATAGAAAAATGAAGTTGGACATATAGAAAAAAGCATATATGGAGGGAAATATGGATAAAGAAGGTTTGAGCTACAAAAAAGCCGGGGTGGATATCGATGCTGCCAATAGCTCGGTGGAACTAATCAAAAAGTGGGTAGGCCGGACCCGTCGGCCGGAAGTACTGGCCGATATCGGCTCTTTTGGCGGTTTTTTCGCATTGAACCATCAGAAATACAAGGAGCCGGTGCTGGTGTCCGGTACCGATGGCGTAGGTACAAAATTACGAATTGCCCAGATGATGGGAGTTCACCATACGGTGGGTATTGATCTGGTGGCCATGTGTGTCAACGACATCCTGGTGCATGGGGCTGAACCCCTCTTTTTCCTTGATTATATCGCCATCGGCAAACTTCAGCCCCAACTGGTGGAAGCGCTGGTACAGGGGGTAAGTGAAGGCTGCATGCAGGCCGGCTGTGCTTTGATTGGCGGAGAAACCGCTGAAATGCCCGGCTTTTATAAAGAAGACGAGTATGATCTGGCCGGTTTTACGGTAGGGGTGGTGGAAAGATCCAAACTGATCAACGGTGATGCCATTAAAGACGGTGATGTTTTGATCGGCCTGCCTTCTTCCGGGATTCATTCCAACGGCTACTCGCTGGTGCGCAAGGTATTATTGGAAAGCGCCAAGCTGAAATTGGAAGATCATATTGATGAACTGGGCAAGACCCTCGGAGAGGAACTGATTACTCCCACCCGCATTTATGTGCCATCAGTTTTGGCTTTGCTGGAAAAAGTCGAAGTCAAAGGCATGGCCCATATCACTGGCGGAGGGATCGCCGAAAACCTGCAGCGAAGTATTCCTGCCGGGCTGGGAGCAGAGCTCAAAGCTGATGCCATCCAAACTCCGCCGATATTCAAACTGATGGCCAAACTGGGCGGGGTGGAGCAGGCTGAAATGTTCCGGACTTTTAACATGGGGATCGGCTTTATTATTGCCGTTGTTCCACAGCAGTATGATAACACGTTAAAGTGCTTGCGTGCACAAGGGGAACAGCCTATAATGATTGGTGAGATTACCGCCAGACAAACAAAGGTCGTGATTGCATAGTGGAAAGAGTAATGGAACCGGGTTGCCTGCGGCTGGCCGTTCTGGCTTCCGGTCGGGGCAGCAACTTTCTGGCGATTCTGGAGGCGATTAAACAGGGTCGGCTGAATGCCCAAATAGAGGTTCTAATCAGTGACAAGTCGGCCGCATTGGCCCTGCAAAAGGCAGAAGAAGCAGGCATCCCCCATATCTTTATTGATCCCAGTCTTTTTCCCGATCGGCCCAGCTATGAAAGCGAAATCGTCAAGCAATTGCAAGCAAGAGAAATCGATCTGGTCGTTCTGGCCGGTTATATGCGGTTGGTGGGCAAGGTGCTGTTGCAGGCCTATCCCCATCGGATTGTAAATATTCATCCCGCCCTGCTGCCCTCCTTTACCGGGCTGCATGCCCAACGGCAGGCTGTGGATTACGGGGTAAAATTCAGCGGCTGTACGGTTCATTTTGTGGACGATGGCATGGACACCGGCCCAATCATCGAACAGGTGGTGGTGCCGTTTTACCTGATGATAGTGAAGATGACCTGGCCGAGCGCATCTTGGTGCAAGAGCATGAACTTTATGCCCGGGTTTTGCAGTGGATCGCCGAAGGCCGGGTATACATAGAGGGAAGAAAAATATACGTAGATCATGATTAACAACCTTTTTGCAACTATAAGGAGGAATAAACATGAAAAGAGCTCTAATCAGTGTTTCCAACAAAGAAGGTATCATCGAATTTGCCAGAGGTTTGGAACAGCTTGGCTATGAAATCATTTCTACCGGCGGTACTTACAAGACCTTGGCCGACGCCGGCGTAAAGGTAATGAAAGTTGCAGATATAACCGGTTTTCCGGAAATCCTCGATGGCCGGGTCAAGACTCTGCATCCCAAAATCCATGGCGGAATCCTGGCCCGTCGCATCCCCGACCATTTGCAGCAGCTGGAAGCCAATCAAATAGATACTATTGATATAGTGGCGGTTAATCTCTATCCTTTCCGGGAGACGGTCAGCAAACCGGGCGTAACCGTAGAAGAAGCAATTGAAAACATCGATATCGGCGGGCCCAGCATGGTGCGTTCCGCGGCCAAAAACCACGAGGATGTAATCATTGTTGTGAAACCTGAGTTTTATGGCCCGGTATTGGAACAACTGCAGCAAAGCGGCAATGTCAGCCGGGAAATGCGGCTCAAACTAGCGCTCGAAGCCTTCTCCCACACCGCTGCCTATGATGCCATGATTTCCGCCTATCTGGCCAAGCTGACCGGAGATACTTTCCTGGACAACATGACGGTAGCCGGAGAAAAGGTGTATGAGCTCAGATACGGGGAGAACCCTCACCAGAAGGCCTGTTTCTATCGCACCATGACCCCCGGAGCCAGTTTGGCCGATGCCAAAGTGTTAAACGGCAAGGAACTTTCCTACAACAACATTATCGATGTGCAAGCAGCTTGGGCCCTGGTCAAAGAATTTGAGCAAAATGCCTGCGTTATCATTAAACATACCAATCCCTGCGGAACCGCCATCGCCGATTCGCTTGAAGAAGCCTATGACAAGGCTTTCGGCGCTGATCCGGTCTCTGCTTTCGGGGGAATCATTGCCTTTAATCGCAAGGTCGATGCCGCCACCGCCCGCAAAGCTGCGGAACCTTTCATGGAATGCATCATTGCTCCCGGCTATGATGATGATGCCCTGGCCATCTTTCAGGCCAAGAAGAACCTGCGGGTGCTGGAAATGAAGATCAGTTCAGCACCGCAGCTGCAGATCAAATCAGTGGAAGGCGGGTTTGTGGTGCAGGAGAGCGACCAGGGCACAGTAACGGCCGCAGACCTCCAGGTGGTTACGAAAACGGCCCCGACGGCGGAGGAAATTACCGACCTGCTCTTTGCCTGGAAAATCGTCAAACATGTAAAATCCAATGCTATTGTTACCGCTAAAAATGGTGTCAGTATCGGGGTCGGCGCCGGACAGATGAACCGGGTTGGCTCGGCCGGGATTGCCCTGACAGATGCGGAGAAAAATAACGGAGCGGTGATGGCTTCCGATGCCTTCTTCCCCTTTAGTGATACGGTTGAACTGGCCGCCGCCCGGGGTATTAAAGCTATCATCCAGCCCGGCGGTTCCATCCGTGACCAGGAAAGCATCGATGCCTGCAATCGGTATGGTATTGCTATGGTATTTACCGGCATGCGCCATTTCAAACACTAAAAACGTCTGGCCGAAGGGAGATCGAGATGGGAAAAAAATTACTCGTAGTCGGATCGGGGGGGCGTGAACATGCCCTGGTCTGGAAACTGGCCCAGAGTCCCGCCGTGGAGAAAATTTATGCCGCGCCCGGCAATCCCGGCATGATGCAGCTGGCTGAATGCGTGAATATTGCCGTTGATGATATTGAAGCATTATGTAAATTTGCCCGTGAAAATGAAATTGATCTGACTGTGGTTGGCCCGGAGGCACCACTGACGCTGGGCATCGCCGACCGCTTCAAAAGGGAAGGATTGCTGATATTTGGACCCAGTGCCGCTGCTGCCAGACTGGAAGGCAGTAAAGTTTTCTCCAAAAATCTTTTTAAAAAATACGGGATCCCTACCGCCCGTTTTGAAGTCTTTGATGATGCGGAACAGGCCCGTGACTTTGCCCGCCGTTTGTTTGCTGAAGGGCAGGGGGCGGTGGTTAAGGCCGATGGTCTGGCGGCCGGTAAAGGCGTTGTAGTGGCGGGGAGTTTTGCGGAGGCCAGCGAAGCCATTGACAGTATCATGAAGGATAAAACCTTCGGCGCAGCCGGAGATAAGATTCTGGTGGAAGAGTGCCTGCAGGGTGAGGAATTGAGTTTCTTTGCCATCAGTGACGGGTCGGATTATCTGGCCCTGCTATCCGCCCAGGATCATAAAAGGATCTTTAATCATGATGAAGGCCCCAATACAGGAGGAATGGGAGCCTATACCAATCCTCCCTTATATACGGAAGAACTGAAACAACAGATAATTGCGCAGGTAATCGAGCCAACCATTCGAGCCATGCAGGCCGAAGGCTGCCCCTACCAGGGAGTTCTGTACGCCGGTTTGATGATTACACCTGACGGACCTAAAGTGCTGGAATATAATGCCCGTTTCGGTGACCCCGAAGCCCAAGTGCTGATGCCCATGATTAAAAGTGATCTGCTGCCGATATTGGAGGCTGCGGCGCAAGGACAATTGCCGGGGCAAACGGTTGAAATTAATCCCGGCGCTTGTGTCGGAGTGGTTTTGGCGGCTGGCGGCTACCCGGGCACCTATCAGAAGGGTGATGCCATCACCGGGCTGGATCAGCTGCAGGATGATACCCTGGTTTTCCAAGCCGGAACAGCCCTGCAGGATAATCAACTGGTAACTGCCGGAGGACGCGTAATGGCAGTAGTGGCCTGTGCCGATTCGATCCCCTCTGCCATTGCCAAAGTATATGGTGAAGTGGAAAAAATCCATTTTAAAGACATGCATTATCGTCATGACATCGGTCAAAAAGCTTTGCGTCAATCATAATTAATCCAGAAAACCATTGCGGTTTTATCGGAAAAATGCTTTAATACTGTAACGAGATGAAGGAGTTCAAGCGATGACGGTCAATAAAGCCCCTTATATAAGAGTGTTTATCCTTTTGGCTGCCGTGGTTATGTTATTTTTTGCCCCGACCCGGGAATTTCTAAAGATAACATTTTTTCTGGGCATCCCTTTTCTGCTCTTCTATGTTTTGATGAGCCGGCAGATCCGTTATTCCCTGCCGTGGTTCATATGCGGGATCCTGGTGCTCGGGGTCATCGGATTATATGGGTATATGCTGGTTCACCTGCCGCAGCGAGTGGAAGTAAGAGAAATCATACGCGAAGGCGGTACACTGGTAGCCGAAGGCAAGTATGACCATGCCATCGAAGAATATCAACGCTTGGAAAAACTGGGGCAGGCCGAGAAAATGGAAGAAAAAATCAGCCTCGCCCGGCAGGAGCAACAAGCCGCCCAGCAGTTGGAACAGGCCCGGCAAAAACTGGCGCAAGGAGATAAGCAAGCTGCCCGGGAGATCATCGCCAACATTGAACCGGGAACCCGGGCGGCCGTGGAAGCACGCGATTTGCGAAAGCAGTTGGGGTTATAGCAGAACCCTGGCTTTCATTGCAGGCATGAGGTGAGGACGAGGAGGTACAGGGCTTGGTAACCTTGGAAATGGTTAAGGCGAATCAAAAAGTGATTGACTTTATGGATATGGGTAATACCTTTCTGGGCAATATCGGAGCGATTGAACATGATCTGCATCATGCCGAACTAACGTCCCGTCTGGCCAGCGAAATACTGCTGCAGCTGGGACACCCTGCAAGAATGGCTGAACTGGCGGCCATCGCCGGCTACCTGCATGACATCGGCAATCTGGTCAATCGCTACGGGCATGGCATGTCGGGGGCGCTGATTGCGTTTATGGTACTTACCGAAATGGAAATGGATACGGAAGAAATCGCTATTATAATGGGAGCCATCGGCAATCATGAAGAACATGCCAAAGGCTGTGCGGTCAATCATGTGGCTGCCGCCCTGACCCTGGCTGATAAATCCGATGTCAACCGCTCCCGGGTGCGCAAGCAGGATTTTGCCGTTTTTACTCCCCGCGACCGGGTCAATTATGCGGTCACGGATTCCAAAGTTATCGTACAGCCGGAGGAACACATCATCACCATGCAGCTGCAGATTGATACCGAGGTTTGCTCGGTGATGGAGTACTTTGAAATATTTCTGACCAAAATGATGATGTGCCAGCATGCGGCTGAATATCTGGGGTGTGAATTTAAACTGGTGATGAACGATACCCGCCTGCTGTAAAAAAATTTATGAATTATTGTTCAAATGCAAGCAATGGAAGGGATGATAGGGTGAAATTTACTGCCAGTTGGATGGATGAAAATACCGAGTTACTGGTCAAGGCATTACTGTGTCTGGAAAATGAGGATGAAGCCTATCGCTTGCTCGATGATCTTTGCACCATCGCTGAAATCAAAGCTTTGTCCCAGCGCATGCGCGTGGCCCAGCTGCTTGATAAAGATACGACCTATTCGGTCATTGCCCGGGAAAGCGGAGCCAGTACCGCCACCATCAGCCGCGTCAAACGCTGTCTGAATTATGGTGCCAGGGGTTACCGCATCGTACTTGATAAATTGCAAAAGGAGTCAGATCATGGATAATCGGCAAATTCCCAAAGGGTTGCGTGATTTATTGCCTGAAGAGGTAAAAAACCGCAGAAAACTAGAACAAAAGGCCATGCAGATTTTTACCTCCTATGGCTATAGGGAAGTCATGACCCCTACTTTCGAATTTTTGGAGGTCGTTGAAACCGGTGCCGGCAAGCACCGGGAAAGGCTTTTTCTTTTTATGGATCGGGAAGGGGGTATTCTCTCCCTGCGGCCGGAAATGACTGTTTCCATTGCCCGCCTGGCGGCCATGCATCTGCAGGACAGCAGCTATCCTCAGCGCTTGTTCTATTCGGCCAATGTGTTCCGCCATGTGCAGCCCCATCTGGCCCAATACAGAGAGTTCTGGCAGACCGGCATCGAACTGTTGGGGGCGTCAGGTCCCTGGGCCGATGCCGAGGCCATCAGTCTGGCGGTCAAGCTGCTGCAGGAAATGGGCTTGAGCGACTTTAAAATCAGCATCAACCAGATCGGGATCTTCAATGGTCTGCTGGCCGATGCCTCCATCAGCGGCGATGACAAGGACGAGATCCGCCGGCTGGTGGAGAAGAAAGACCTGGTGGAGCTGGAGCGTCGCTTGGAAAAACTGGCCATGCCGGATTCATGGAAGGAAAGCATAGCCCGTCTGCCGGTTCTGCATGGAGGTTTGGAAGTCTTAAACAAAATTCCTTATCTGGAGCAGCATTCAGCCACTGAACAGGCCGTGAAAGATTTGTTGCGGGTCTACGAAGCCCTGCAGGATTATGGTGTGGCTGAACATATCGTAATTGATATGGGGGTTTTACGGGAATTGGAACTGGATTACTATACCGGGGTGATTTTTGAAGGCTATTCGCCGGAGCTGGGCTATGGCTTGCTGGGCGGGGGCCGTTATGATAATTTATTGGGCAAATTCGGCTTTCCTTGTCCGGCGACCGGTTTTGCCCTGGGCATGGATCGTCTGGCTCTAGTTCTGGCTCGGCAGGAAGAGGAACCCCGCCATTACCTGCTGGGGGGCCGCAACCTGCGTGATATGGTGATCAAGGCCGAGCAATTGCGCAGCGAAGGTAAAACGGTGGAGATGGATGTGGAAGGCAACAGCCGGGAAGCTATGGAGGATAAAATGCGCCACCGCAGTGATATCTATCTGCTGTACCTGGAAGATTAATAATAGGGGGATGCAACGTGGATAATTTTTTGACCATTGCCCTGTCCAAAGGGACACTATTAAAACCGACCGTAGCCCTGCTGCAGCAGGCCGGACTCCCCTGTACAGGCATTACCGAGGATAGCCGCAGCATGATATTTACCTTTCCCGGCGATCCGCAGATAAAATATATTATTTGCCGTCCTACCGATGTCCCCGTTTACGTAGAACATGGGGCTGCCGATCTGGGTATTGTGGGCAAAGATGTCATCGTAGAACAGGGTAAAGACCTTTTTGAAATGGCCGATCTGGGGTTTGGCTACTGCCGCTTTGTGGTGGCAGTACCGGCTCATATGAAAGATATGACGCTGCAGGAGCTCAATTATAAAAGGGTCGCTACCAAATTCCCCACCGTGGCGGAAAGATTTTTCCGTGACAACGGCCTGCAGGTGGAGATCATCACCTTGCACGGCAATATCGAACTGGCTCCGCTCATGGGCCTTTCGGACATGATCGTGGATATTGTATCTTCCGGGCGTACCCTGCGGGAAAACAATCTGGTGGAACTGGTCAGGATTATGGATTCAACTACACGGCTGGTAGCCAACCGGGTTAGTTATCGTACCAAGTACCAGGAGGTTCAGCCTTTAATAGAAAAGATGCAGACGATTGTGAAAGGAGGAAATAATGGATGAAAGTCAGGCGCTTAAAAAGTAAGGAAGAAATAATTGCTTATCTCGGCGACCATAAGGAGGACATGCAGCAATATGAACAGCGTGTTCTGGAAATCGCCCAGGCAGTTAGGACTCAGGGTGATGAAGCCTTATTTGAATTTACCCGCCGCTTTGACGGAGCCGCCATAAACCGGAACAACTTTCTGGTCAGTGAAGAAGAAATTGACGAAGCCTATGAGCTGGTTGATGATGATTATATCTTTGCTTTGCGCAAAGCCATTGACAATATTGATTTCTTTCACGGCAAGCAGCTTAAAAATACTTGGATGGAACCGGAAGAAAACGGCAACATTTTAGGACAAATGTTAAGGCCGCTGGAGAGAGTAGGCATATATGTTCCGGGAGGAACGGCAGCTTATCCTTCTTCCGTATTAATGAATGCGATTCCCGCCCAGGTAGCCGGGGTGCAGGAAATTGCCATGGTCAGTCCGCCGGATGCCAACGGCAAAATGAACCCCCATACTCTGGTGGCAGCAGCCGAACTGGGGTTGACAGAAATTTATAAAATGGGCGGAGCGCAGGCGGTTTTTGCCCTGGCTTGGGGAACTGATCTGATTAAAAAGGTTGATCTTATAAGCGGGCCTGGCAATATTTACGTCACCTTGGCCAAAAAAATGGTATATGGTGATGTCAACATCGATATGCTGGCCGGCCCCAGTGAAATCCTGATCGTTGCCGACCGCAGCGCCGATCCGGCTTATCTGGCAGCCGATATGATGTCCCAGGCGGAACATGATGTACTGGCACGCAGTATTCTCGTCACTGACAATGAAGCTTTATTAAATGAGGTGGAAAAGGAAATTGAAAAACAACTGCCCCACCTGTCACGTCGCAATATAATCGAAAAGGCTCTGGCCGATTACGGGGCGATGATTCTGGTGGATGATATCAATGAAGCCTGCCGGGTCGCCAATCTGGTAGCGCCGGAACATCTGGAACTGATGGTAGACAAGCCTTTTGAAATTCTAAGCAGGATCCGTAACGCCGGAGCGATTTTTATGGGCAGCAATACCCCTGAACCAGTAGGCGACTATCTGGCCGGCCCCAATCATATTTTGCCCACCGGCGGTACCGCCAGGTTCTATTCCCCGGTGACGGTGGACACTTTTATGAAAGTTTCCAGCATTATTTATTATTCCCGGGAAGGGCTGGAGGAAGACGTTGACGATATCATCAAACTGGCCGAGGTGGAGGGACTAACCGCCCATGCCAACAGTCTGCGGGTAAGAAAGGATAAATTAAATGGATAAGGTACGTAGCAGTCAAATCATCCGCCAAACCGCGGAAACAGAAATAAGTATAATGCTTGCTGCCGACGGCAGCGGAAATTATCAGATTGAAACGCCGGTACCATTTTTAAATCACATGCTGACCCTGTTTGCCGTACATAGCCGTTGTGACCTTAAAGTGAATGCAACCGGCGATACCCACATTGATGATCACCATACGGTGGAAGACATCGGCATTTGTTTGGGTCAGGCCATCAAGGAGGCGCTGGGAGAAAAACAGGGTATAAACCGTTACGGGCAGGCGCTCATCCCGATGGATGAAGCTCTGGCCCGTGTCGTACTTGATCTGTCCGGACGCTCCTGTCTGCAGTATGTAGTGGAGATCCCTTCACCCCAACTGGGCAATTTAAGCAGCGAAAACATCAAGGAGTTCTTTCAGGCCGTAGCCAATCAGGCCGGAATGACTTTACATATTGATCTGCTGCGGGGGGAAAACTCGCATCATATTGTAGAAGCAGTATTTAAAGCTTTTGCCCGGGCATTTAAAGAAGCAGTCGCCCTGGCTCCGGGAGTTGAAGGGGTATGGTCGTCCAAGGGCAAGCTGTAGCATAAGATAAAGGGAACAAGATATTAATTATTTACCGGGTAACATATCCGTAACAGGTGTGTATCCCTGCCGGTTACAGGGAGGAATAAATTGATAGCGATTATAGATTACGGTATGGGCAATCTGGCCAGTGTCAGCAATGCCTTTACCAAAATAGGCTGTGAAAATATGATCACCCAGAACCCGGAACAGATCCTGACAGCTGACAGAGTGGTTCTGCCGGGGGTGGGGGCCTTTGCCGATGCCATCAAAAACATCCGCAATTTAGGTATAGATAAAACCATATATGAAATCGTCAGACGCAATACCCCCCTGCTGGGTGTATGTCTGGGGTATCAGCTGCTGTTCAGTGAAAGCGATGAAGACGGATTGCACCAAGGGTTGGATATAATTGCGGGACGGGTAGAAAAGATACAGCTTCCGGCCACCTTTAAGGTACCCCACATGGGCTGGAACAATATTGACATGAAGCCGGGCAGTCAATTATTTGCTGATGTTTCCCCGGGCAGCTGGTTTTATTTTGTGCATTCCTACCATGTTATTCCGGAGGATGATACAGTTATGGCTGCCACGACGGATTACGGAATCCGGATCGTCTGTGCGGTGGAAAGATATAATTTGGTAGCCACCCAGTTCCATCCTGAAAAATCAAGTGATGCCGGTTTACAAGTATTAAAGAATTTCGGAGCGATGAAATAATGATTATTTATCCTGCCATTGATCTTAAAGAAGGTCAATGTGTCCGCCTGGTACAGGGCAAAGTTGAAAACAAGACCGTATACTCTTCAGATCCGGCAGCGATGGCCCGCTCTTTTCAAGAGCAAGGTGCGCAGTGGCTGCATATCGTCGATCTGGACGGTGCCTTTCAAGGCCAATCCGGCAACCGAGATGCCATTGCCCGGATTGCCGCGCAAATCGCCATTCCTTTTCAAGTGGGGGGAGGGTTGCGCCGCCTGGAAGACGTGGAAAATATATTGGCGATTGGTGCCAGCCGGGTTATCATTGGCACCCGGGCGGTAACCAGTCCGGAATTTATGGAAGATTTATTACTCCGCTTTGGAGCGGAAAAAATCATTCTGGGTCTCGATGCCCGCGAGGGGATGGTAGCCATTGAAGGCTGGGTGGAAAAGTCCAGTCTGCCGGTGCTTGATTTTGCCCGGCAGATGCATCAACTGGGGGTGGAAACAGCGGTTTATACCGATGTTGCCCGGGACGGTCTGTTGCAGGGACCAAATTTGGAAGCTATTCAGCAAATGGCTGAACTTTCCGGCTTAAAAATTATTGCTTCCGGTGGCGTATCAAGCATTGATAATATCAAACGGCTGAAGGAAATGGAAGTACTGGGCGTGAGCGGCGCCATCATCGGCAAAGCGCTTTACGATGGGAAACTTGCCCTGCAAGATGCCTTAAAGACAGCGAAGGGAGACCTATAATGCTGGCCAAAAGAATTATCCCCTGCCTGGATGTACATAACGGGCGGGTGGTGAAGGGAATTAATTTTGTCAATCTGCGCGATGCCGGTGATCCGGTGGAAATGGCAGCCTACTACGATAAAGAAGGCGCAGATGAACTGGTATTTCTGGATATTACCGCCTCGTCTGAAGGACGCAAAACCATGATCGATGTGGTCAGAAATACGGCCCGGGAGGTATTTATCCCCTTTGCTGTCGGCGGGGGTATACGCAATCTGGATGATATCCGGGCCATTTTGAATGCCGGTGCGGATAAAGTCTCAATCAATTCCGCTGCTGTACATGATCCCTCGCTTATTACTGAGGCGGCCCGCCGCTTTGGACGGCAGTGTATCGTCGTAGCTATCGATGCCCGCTGCCGGAAAGCAGAAGGTTCAAGCTCCGATGCCCATACGCCGCAGTGGGAAGTCTATATCAACGGAGGGCGTACCCCCACCGGCCTGGACGTACTGGACTGGGCGCGCCGGGCTGAATCGCTGGGTGCGGGGGAGATCCTGCTGACCAGTATGGACAAGGACGGAACCCGGGACGGTTATGATTTGGAATTGACTGCAGAGGTGGCGGATATGCTGCCCATACCGGTAATTGCTTCCGGCGGAGCCGGGAACCTGGAGCATTTGTATGAGGCTTGTGTCTATGGAAAAGCTGATGCGGTTTTAAGTGCTTCCATTTTTCATTATCGGGAATATACGATTGCCCAGGCCAAACAATACCTGGCGAGTAAAGGAGTTGCAGTGAGATTATGAGAGATACTATAAAGTTTGATGCCCACGGATTGGTTCCGGCCATCATTCAGGACGCATACAGCAATCAGGTGCTCATGCTGGCCTATATGAATGCTGAGTCACTTGACAAAACCATAGCCAGCGGGCAGACCTGGTTTTATTCCCGCAGCCGCCAAGAGCTGTGGATGAAAGGGGAAAGCTCCGGACATGTGCAAAAGGTTAAACAGATCCTTTATGATTGTGATGCTGATTGTCTGCTGATAAAAGTTGAACAAACCGGTGCGGCCTGTCATACCGGACATTATTCCTGCTTCTATCGGGATAGCAGCGGGCAGGAAGTGGAAAAGATTGTATCAGATCCCCAGGCAATATATGATGCGGCTGGTAATCGCGGCATTCTTTTTGAACTGTATGATATTATCCGCGACCGTAAAGAGAAATTGCCGGAAGGTTCCTATACAACCTATCTGTTTACCAAAGGCATCGACAAGATCCTGAAAAAAGTCGGTGAGGAAAACGCTGAAGTGATTATTGCTGCCAAAAACAACAGCCAGGCTGAATTGATTTATGAAAGTTCAGATCTTTTGTATCACCTGTTGGTTCTTCTGGTCGAGCAGGGAATCGAGCTGGATGATATTTTCAACGAACTGGCCTCGCGCCGCAAGTAGGCTGCTTTTAAACAAATGCATGAGCAAACCTGCCCGGTCAATAACCCGGACAGGTTTGTTTTTTTATACCATCAGACTTACTGTGAACACACCGCTTTGAGCAGTGAACTCACATAGACCGTGGAGTTTTTCCACCGTCATGGCGACGCTCTTAACGCCCATGCCGTGACCTGTATTTTCGGCCATGGGCAGCTTGTTATCAAAACGCACTTCGCCCTTGTAGGGATTGCAGATCCGCCAGAATACCCTGCCGTTTTGCCGGCGGGTTTCGATGGAAATATATTTTTCACCGGTTATATTTTCGCAAGCGTGGATGGCGTTTTCCAAAAGGTTGCCCAAGATTACACATAAATCAACGGGCAGAGTGTTGGGAAAATCCTCTGTGTTTAAGACTACCTTCACCTCAAATCGCACGCCTGCTTTTTCTGCCGCTTCCGCGTAGGAGGATAGTATCAAATTAACGGTTTCATTCTCGCAATATCGAACCATCTGGCTGGCATCCATATAGTTGCCGATGTTTCTAATATAGGCAAGTGCGTCATCTGGTTTTCCACTGCGAATACAGGTCTCCAGATAAAGCAAATGGTGACGCAGATCATGGCGGTAAATCACCGCTTGGGTTTGCATCTGCCGGAGACCGGACAGTTCCTTTAAAGCATTGTTGACCTGCATTTCTAATAGCCTTTGTTCTTCTTTGGCATTGGCTCTTCTTTGGATTTCGGCAGCAAATAACACTACGAAACCAAAATAACCGACCGACATAACTGAAGGCATAAATTCTACAGCTGCGCGCGAACCTTCATACAACAAACCGCTGTAAACGGTTGTAGTATAGTCAAAAACATAGTAGAAAAAAGGAACCAGTCCAAATAGAATCTGCGAGCGTCTGGCTTGTTTCATCAAGTTATATACCGGTCCTGCTACATAGCGAATCAATATATACAGAAGCGGCAGGGTCAGGAGAATCTGAACCGTATACCACAAGGCCTGGTTATCCACAAAATACAAAAAAATACTGCCCCCCCACCGCCTGGCCTGGCAGCAAAGATAAGCAGCCAGTACGGCAGATGTCGACATCAGCAACGGACGTTTGCCGTAAAAGGTGATAAAAAGTATCAGGGGGATATGAACAATAAACGGATAGAGCTTGGCGGTAGTACTTTTGCCCAAGGAAGAATAAAATACTAACTGTAAAGCCGTTGCCAGGACAAAAAACAGTAAAACAGCGACACAGCTTTTGCGGTTCATTCCCACTCCCGCAAAGGCTGCTGAAACAATAATACCGAAGAGCAGTACGGTTTCATAATTAATAATTCCCAAAACATGGGTTGTCGTCATCCCGTTTCCCCCTCAAACGCATGAGTCAGAAAGGCGTGGCAAATCTCATCGTAGCGTCTGCGTGACAAAGGCACCGCCTCTCCGATATCGGTTTTCAGTTCATGGGGCGTGACTTCCGTCACATGACGCAGGTTTACCAGATAGGAACGATGGGGCTTGGCAAAGTTGATATAATGCAGAATCGTCCGCTCCAATTCCGTCAATGTGCCTGAGGCCTGGATGACCGTTTTATCTTCTAAGTGATAACAAATGGTGCGCCGCATGATTTCACAATATACGAGCTCGGCCAGGACAATGCGTTTTATCGTCCGCCCATCGTTTACAATAATACTTGCCTCGTCTTTTTGTTTCTTGCTGCGAAAGGCCTTTTCCAGGACATAGAAAAAGTTTTTTTTCTCTACCGGTTTGAGCAGATAGTAATAGGCACCTACGGCATAGCTATCCACGGCAAAGTCAGCTGACGAGGTTAAAAAAATAATCTTCACCGCTTCGTTCGCCTTGCGTATTTGGCGAGCTGTTTCGATACCTGTCATGCCCGGCATCAATATGTCAAGAACGATTATGTCATAGACGGTTCCTGCTTCAACAGATTCCAAAAGAGAAAAACCATTCTCAAACAAATGATAGATGAAAGATATTTCCTTTTGCAGACTGTATGCTTGGAGCACGGAAACCACTTCGTCCCGCTCTCTTATGTCATCATCACAAATGGCAATGCGCAATTCTTTTCCCCTTTTTTCCATTAATTATAACAAAGCAAAAGCTGTTGGTCTGCAAATAATTTCATGCATGCATTTTAACCTTTCGTGCTCAAAATCGTTATTTTGTGATGAGAAATGATAAGTTGTCAGCAAACAAGGAGGTGAATAAGATGTTGCCTTGGCTCATTGCATCGGCAGCAATTCTCGCGCTGGTGCTCCTTTGGCTGCAGATGGTAAAGCGCGAGATTGCTCCCCTGTGGCTAGCAGTGCAAAGGGCAGACAGGCAAACCAGGCTTTATAGGGAACTATTGCTGGGGGTACAGGATGACCCTGAACAAAAATCTTATATGCAGGAGCATTACGACGAATGTTGTGAGGTCTATGCCCGGCAGGTAAAGCAGTATGAAGATTTTCTTGATCGGCCTTTTAATACGCTGGCAGCATGGATCTTGGGATATTACTCAATATCGAAAAAGTTCGGCTGAAGATTAATAGTGACAAAGCCGGCACTCGGTTTTTTCCTGCAGGACAAGCATCCTCCATTTTCATGTGCCACCGCCGCAATTTCTACCTGGTTAAAGTTTTAACAGGAAAACGGAAACATCAAATCAAAAAGGAGAGGAAGAAGAAAGAATGATGAAAAAGC
>Ga0123327_1002040_pt1 | contig 16212 bp, 14 predicted proteins | sample BioC13SIPDNA_4_FD_89701 | JGI IMG/M metagenome (GOLD analysis project Ga0123327, IMG submission 89701) | Anaerobic biogas reactor microbial communites from Washington, USA - Biogas_R1_B C13 SIP DNA | ecosystem: Engineered > Bioreactor > Anaerobic > Unclassified | place: Washington, USA...
CAGGGTCACGAGCATGCCGCGATAGTCCTCCGGGGAGCCCAGGCCGTAGATGCACGACACCGACGCCACGATGATCACGTCCTCCCGGTTGATCAGCGCATCCGTCGCCGCCAGCCGCAGCCGCTCAATCTCCTCGTTGATGCTCGCGTCTTTCTCGATATAGGTGTCCGTCTGCGGAATGTAGGCCTCGGGCTGGTAGTAGTCGTAATAGCTGACAAAATACTCCACCGCGTTGTTCGGGAAAAACTCCTTCAGCTCCGCGTAGAGCTGCGCGGCCAGCGTCTTGTTGTGGCTGATCACCAGCGCGGGCCGACCGAGCTGCGCGATCACGTTCGCCATCGTGAACGTCTTGCCCGAGCCCGTCACCCCTTCCAGCGTCCGGCACCGCTCCCCCGACCGGAACGCCTTTACCAGCGCGGCAATCGCCTCCGGCTGGTCGCCCGTGGGCCGAAAGTCCGATTGCAGATCAAACGCGGCCATGCCACCCCGAAATCCTGGAATCCCTTAACGCAAAAGACGCAAGCGACGCAAGAAGACGCAAGAACATCAGACCGTTGCGAACCGTGGCGACGTTTGCGTCTTGTGCGTTGAAATGCTTTTGTTCCATTTGGAAACGGTCCGCCCGGCTCACCCCCACCGTTCCTTCATCACGGTTTCGCCCAGCGGGCGCCGCGAACGCGGGCGCGGATTCGGCTCGATATCCGGGACGCCCAGCGGAGTCATGCCGACGATTTCGACGCCGTCGGGCAGGCCCAGGATGTCGCGTGCCGCCGCCGGATCGAACGCGCCGATCCAGCACGTGCCCAGGCCCAGCTCGGCCGCCGCCAGCTGCATGTGGTCCATCGCCAGCGCCCCGTCCACCCTCGCGTAGTTCTGGCCGTCGAAGGCGCGCGTCCACGCGTCCTTCGGCAGGATGCACACGGCAATGATCACCGGCGCCTTCCAGAACCACTCGCGCGCATAGGCCGCCCCCAGCGACCGCCGGGTGACCTCGTCGCGGACCACCAGAAACCGCCACGGCTGCTTGTTCACGGCCGACGGCGCCAGCCGCCCGGCCTCCAGCACCTGCTGCAGCTGCTCCTCCGGCACCGGATCAGGCTTGTAGGCCCGTACGCTGCGCCGTTTTTCCGCCAATTCCAGAAAGGGAGTCCTTGCCATCTCCATCACCTCATTGTGGTATCCAACTGCCCGTTGTAGTTTCCCGGATTCGCCGGATCCCGCGAATAGCCGTTCACCGTCACCGTGCACCGCCCGCTGCGGATTTCACCCGCGAGAATCAGATAGGACTCGGGAAACAGCGCCGTCGCCTCCGCGGTTTTCGCGACGGAGAACACGCTGCCGTTCAGGGGCGAGGTGAAGAGCTCGGCTCCCCACAGTCCGACCACCTCGACAGTCCCCTCCCGCACGTACACATTCACCAGCCCGCTGTCGCAAACCGTCACCGTGTTGGTCTCCGACGTCGGCTCGAAGCAGATCGTATAGGTGCCGCCGAAGTTCGCGTTGGTCACCACATCCGCTCCGCCGCCCCCGCCGCCGCCCCCGCTGTCGCTGATGGCCAACGCGCCGCCCACCGCCACCGCCCCGCCCACGATGACGGCGCCCGGAATCAGGTACTTGCTGCGGTTCGGCCGCTCCGGCGCCGGGGCCGGCGCGGGAGGGGGCGGGACCGCGGCCCGCTGCTGCGCCTGCCGCGCCACGTCGCTGGCCGCCGGAATCGCCTCCGGCGCCACCCCCCGCTCCACCACCCGCACCGTGTGCCAGTCCGTCTCCGCCGTCTCCCCGTCGGCATTCTCCGCCTGGATGTAGTACAGCATCTGCGCCCCGGGCCCGATCATGTGCCCCGGAATCGAGCCGTACCACGTTCCCGCCCCCGAACTCGACAGCGCCACCCGGAACGGCGTCATGCCCCGCGACGGGGCGTAGAGCAGCGAAACCGACTCGACCCGCGCCGCCGTGTCGCGCACCGTCGCGCGCACCCCCATCGGCTGCCCTTTCTCCGCCACCTGCACCGGGTCGTGCTGGATCACCGGCATCCCCATCCCCGGCGCCGCCAGCAGCGCCGACGCCAGCCCGATCCCGATTGTCCTCGTTCTCCAATTCATGCCTGTCTCCAATCCTTCCGGATTTTCCACGCCATGGAAAATTATTCTCCGGATTTTCCACGCCATGGAAAACTTTTTTCCACACCGTGGAAAACCGGTTTCTGACTTCCGCCCTCTGTCCTCTGACCGCTCTCCTCCGGCCGCTACCACGAGTAGTTCACGGTATAGGTCACGACGGCCTCGCCGTCGGCGGGCACCGGCACGCGGAACTCGATGGTATGCGAATCGATCTTCTCGAACTCCTGGCTGCAGACGGGGATGGCCCAGTTGGCCGCGCGGTAGAGCGGCTCCACCACGCGGATTTCGACCGCTTCCTTTTCCTTGCGGTTGCGCAGCTTGATCTCGAACGACTCGCTGATGCGCTTGGCGGTGCTGTCCACCGTGAAATCCGTGCGCTTGCGCTCGCCGACCAGATCGAACGCGCTGCCCATGTCGAGCTTGAGCTTTTCGTTCTTGGGCAGGTGATCGATTTCGTTTTCCCCGGTGAACTCGCGGCGTCCGTCCACGTCCGTCCGGTAGAGGCGCATGCGGCCCTTCGGCAGCGGCACGCCCAGCCCGTTGTCCTCGCGGTTCTCGATCTCGATGCGCACCCCCACCTTCTTGTCGGCGGTCGTGCCGTAGTCCGGATCGGTGTTTGCGCCGCGCCCGCGCCAGGCGGTCCCGATCATCGGGTTGTAGGTGTAATAGCGCAGCCCCTTCACGCCCGGCGCCCGCAGAAACTCCACCTGCTTGAGCTCGTTGTTCCGCAGCACCACCGGCCGTGGCAGCGTGTAGAGATGAAACTCGTCAAACGCCCGCTCCTCCGGCATGGCCTCCGCCCTCGCCCCCATGGAGAACATGACCTCGCGGCGATGACGCATCGGCGCCGGCTGCACTTTCTGCACATCCCCGGCGATCAGCTTGACCTCGGCATCCCGGAAATCCTTGCCGGTTTCGTTTTGCAGCGAAATCCATCCGGATACGTCGAACGTGTCGCCGCCTTCGGCGGGCATCACGAGGTTGTAGGTGGCCTCCCATTCCATGCCGGCGGTCACATACGCCACTTCGATCGGACACTCCCCGGCTTTCTGCGCCGCGAGCTGCCACACCAGCGACGGCTTCAGGAACGCGCCCGCATCGATGCCCTCGAACACCGGCTGGCCGGGCAGAGAAAACCGCACCGCGCCGTCTTCCTCGATGATCGGCTGCTCGCTCATTCCCTCGCCGGGCACGTAGCCGCTGCGGATGACCTTGCCCGTGTGCTCCTTGATGGTGCCGTCCTCGCGCTTCTCCTCGAAGCGCACCGTCTGGCCCTCGAGCTGATGCAGCAGCAGGCCTTCCGTCAGCGGATCGTTCACGAAGCTCTGCTCCAGAATGCGCAGCCCGAACGGATCCGCGCCCATCTCCCGGATCATCACCGAATCCGGCTCGAGCTGCCGGGACATGTCCGTCACCCGCACCTCCGACACCCCTTCCGCCAGCGTCAGGGTGCGCTCCTCCTTCACCGTGGCAAATCCGTCGTTGTAGATCGTGACCTGGGGTCCCGCCGCCAACGCCGACACCGGCAGCGCCGTTAGCAGATAAACAAGCTTTTTCATGGAACATCTCCTCGGATTGGTTCTGAACTGGACCATACGCCCATTCCACCTGCCGTTCCACACCGAATTCATTCGGTGGCACCGCCGTCTGCCGCCTGGAACTTCCTCCCGCCGTAGAGCCATTCCCTCGCCGTCGGAGTCTGCATTTCCTCTGGAATGATTGTTTTATAAAACAATCTTATTAATAGGTCATTAGATTTAATATGATAGTCAGAAAACACTGTTATTATTGATGATATACAATTATGATTGTTTTATAAAACAATCATATATCAACCGACAAGTGAGGGCGCGGTGGCGGGAAAAGCCCGGCCGTCAGGGATAGGCGCCTGGGTGGTCGAGGCCCAGGGTTTCGGGCAGGCCGCAGATCAGGTTCATGTTCTGCAGGGCGTTGCCGGCCTGGCCTTTCATCAGGTTGTCAATGTGCGAGACCACGCGCAGGCGGGAGGTGCGCTCATCCACATCCACAATCAGGTTGCAGAAGTTGCTGCCGCGGACATGGGCGGTGCCGATCGCGGCGTTGCGGTCATAAAGGCGCACGAAGGAATGGTCCTTGTAGAACTCGGCATAGGCTTCCCGCACCTGTTCCAGGCGGATGCCGTCACGCAGGGTGCCGTACAGGGTGCTGAGAATGCCGCGGCAAGCCGGCACCACCTGCGCGGTAAAAGTCACGGGCACGGGCTCGCCCGCCAGTTTGCCCAGCATCCGCTCGACTTCCATCACGTGCTGGTGCCCGCTGAGGCGGTAGGCCTGCATGTTTTCATAGCGCGCCGGGTAGTGGTGGATGGCAGATGGCTTTTTGCCGGCGCCCGAGACGCCGGTCTTGCAGTCGCAGATCACGCTGGAGGGTTCCACCAGCCGGGCCGCCGCGGCCGGGGAAAGCCCCAGCAGGCAGCTCATGGCGAAGCAGCCGGGATTGCCCACAAGGCGCCGGTCCTCCCCGTAGGCTGCGCGATTCAGCTCCGGCAGGCCGTACACGGTCTGCGGCAGCAGGTCCGGCGCCTGATGAACGGGGTTCAGCCCGATGCGGCGGGCGTACTCGGCGTAATCCTCCGGGTTGTCAAAACGGAAATCCCCGCTGTAGTCAATCACCCGCGCGCCTTTCGCCAGCTCGGCGGGAGCCTGCGCCATTCCCACCCGGTCGGGGGTGGAGAAAAACACCACGTCGGCGGGTTCCTGCGCCGCCGGGTCATCCGGCTTCAGAATCGGCAGGCCGCAGAACCCCTTCAGGTGCGGGTAGAGTTCGCCCATCGGCATGCCCGTTTCCGTTGCGGCCACCAGCGTCTGGATCCGCGCCTCCGGATGCCGCAGCAGCAGCTCCACGATCCCCACCCCGCCATAGCCCCCGCATCCGACTACCTTCACGTTGATCATGTTGTTGTCCTCTTGTTCAGAACGGAATCCACGTCTGTCCCGGCTTCATGGCGGCAACGGCATGGGCAATCAGCTCGATGGTCCGGTCGAGGTCATCGAGGCTGACCACTTCGCTGGGCGTATGCATGTAGCGCAGCGGAACGCTGATCAGCGCCGCCGCCACTCCCGCGCGCGAAATCTGGATGGGATCGGCATCGGTCGGCGTGGCGCGGCCGTCGGCCACCACCTGCACCGGGATCTTCCGTTTGCGAGCCGCTTTCACCAGGTGCTCGAACAGCACGGGATTCACGTTGGCGCCCCGCGACAGCACCGGGCCGCCGCCGAGTTCCACCTTGCCCTCCCGCTTCTCCGGACCGTCCATCATCGGGTGGTCCGTGGCAAACGTCACATCCACGGCCATGCCCACATCAGGGTCAATCCCGAACGTGGACGTGATGGCGCCTCGGCTGCCGATTTCCTCCTGGACGGTGCCGACGGCATGGATCTCCGCCTGGGGCGACAGGGCCGCCAGCCGGCGGGCGGCTTCCAGCACGACAAACGCGCCGGCGCGGTCATCGAACGCCCGGCCCGCCAGCCGCCCGTTGGGCAGTTCGACCACGTCCTGGGCCATGACCATGGGATCGCCGATGGACACCCGCTTTTCGGCATCCTTCTTGTCCTTCGCCCCGATGTCCACCCACAGATCGGTCAGCGGCGTGACCTGCTTGCGGTCTTCGGGCTTCTGCAGGTGGATCGGCACCTTGCCGATCACGCCGGGCACGACCCCTTTGGCTGTGCGGATCAGAACGCGCTGCCCCTGGGGAATCTGGGGATCCCAGCCGCCGATCGGCGCGACCCACAGATAGCCGCGGGCGTCAATCAGGGTCACGATGAACCCGATTTCGTCGCAATGCCCCGCCAGCATCACCCGCGGCGATCCGCCGGGATTCACCACGATATCCGTGTTGCCGTGCACATCGGTGCGCACGTCGGCCGCGAAACTCCCGGCTTCTTCGCGCAGAAGGCGAACGGCGTCCTGCTCGTAGCCGGAAGGGGAAATCGCCGACATCAGCTTCCGCAAAAAGGCCTGGCTCTGTTTGTTCATGGATTCAACTCCGAGGATGCGCCATCGCGGCGGAAAAAGCTAGTTCGAGAGAGTGCCCAGCGCGGGATTCAACAGATGCGACGGCGGCGGGGCCACGGCCTGCCGGGGCAGATCCGGCGCGGGGGCCGGGGCCGGGATCCGGGCCGGCGGCGCACTGACCGGCGCCGGAACGACGGAAGCGACCGGCGCGGATGCCGCGGCGGCCGGAGCGGCGGCCACCGGGGCCGGGGCGATCACGACGGCCGGCGGGGGCTCGGCCACGGGCGCGGGAATAGCCGCCGAGGCGGCCCCGGGAGTGGCATGCAAATGCGTGCCGGGAGGCGCTCCCCAGGCGCGCGACACCATCGGGATGGGCGTGACCGGCGGCGGCGGCACGGCCGTCGCAGCCACCTGCGTGGGGGCCTGGATCAAGGGCGCACCCATCTCGACCTTCGCCCGGTTGACCAGGGCCAGATAGTTGAGAATGCCCTGGGCGATGCCCTGCGCCACCGTTTCGCGGTACGACGGCGTCGCCAGCTTCTGGGCTTCTTGCGCATTGGTCAGGAAGCCGCACTCCACCAGTGCCGCGGGCATCGCCGAATTCTTCAGGACATGGAAACGCGCCCGCTTCAGGCCGCGGTCCTCCGCCCGGGTTATCCCCACCAGCGATCGCTGAATCTGGTGTGCCAGCACCATGTTGGAGTGGTTGAAGCGGTTGTTCGGAACCGCCGGATATTTGCCGGCCAGCCGTGGATCAGATGTTGGCGGGTACTGCTCCACCGGCGTGATGAAGGTTTCCGCTCCCTGTACGCTGCGGGTGCCGGTGGCGTTCAGATGAATGCTGACAAACACATCCCCGGCGCCTCGCGCCGCCAGGAACGGACGGTCCTGCAGCGTCCAGAAACGGTCGGTGTCGCGGGTCATCACCACGCGCACCCCGTTGGCGCGCAGATGTGCCCGGACGCGCAGGGCGATGTCGAGCACGAGGTCTTTTTCCTGCAAGCCGCCGGCAATGGCCCCGGGATCCTTGCCGCCATGTCCCGGATCCAGCACGACCGTCCGCGTGGCCCGCCCCCCGAGATAGGCCGACGGGCGCACCAGGGGATCCACCGCGCATTGCGCATCCGCCTCGCTGAGGCACCACTGCCCGCGCAGTTTGATCACCGGGGCGTGCAGCCAGGTCTTGCTGCCGTTGAGAAAGGCTTCGCGGCCGTCCATCGTGAACTGCAGGCTGACGTACTGTCCGCGAATCAGCAGGGTCTTGCCGCCGGGCGCGGCCAGCGGCAGCCCGTACATGGCCGCCAGATCCTTCAGCGGAACATACCGCTTGCCCGCATAGGGCACGGTACGCAGCGCGCGCACCTGCGCAAACGCCACCGCCGGCAGGATCAGCCCGAAGAGCAGAATCCAGCGCAGCGGATGTCGGATGGAACGCTTCAAAACCATGAACGGGCGACTGTACGGGATTCCGGTTTCGAACGCAATCCTTCCATCCGGGCGGGCGGGATCAGATGCGATTGCCGTCGGGGCGATGCGCTTTTGCGCGCCGCCGCGCCGCGGCCGGCGAGGCCGAGGCATAGCAATAGACACACCCGTGCGGACAGGTGCCGTAGCAGCCGATGTCCTTGCTGGCCAGGCACCCGCAGGCCCGGCGCTGGCCCCGGTCCTTGCGGGCCTGCGGAGAAGCCAGAAAGGCCATCAGTTCCTCATCCCCCGGCCACAGACGCGCCATGAGGCCGCCATCCACGCAGCGACCGTGGGCGATGCCCATCTCCGACAAATCCACGGACTCGGCACAGGTCATGAGTTCCAGCCCGAAGGCCCGATTGATTTCCGCGATTCCGCATGCCAGATCGAGCTGTTCCTGAACGCTCGGCTCGCGCGCGCCGATTCCCATCCGGGCCAGTCGCCGCCGGACCGACGCATAGCGTTCGATGTCGGCAAAGCTGAACACCAGCCGTCGTGTCAGCGGTGCCAGGTTTTCCGCCAGCCGCCGCGCCCGCTTCAGCACCTCCGGCACCCCCAGGCTGTCCGCCAGCAGCAGCGGATCCATCCGCCAGATCACCCGCTCCGGCCCCAGGCGTTTCGACAGCCGCCGGAAGAGCCGGATCCGCTCCGCCAGCGGCGGCAGCCCCGGCTCCAGCCCCTCCGCTTCCCAGTCGTTCAGCGTATACTGCACATAAAAATGCAGTCCGCGGCGGTCCAGTTCCCGCAGGTGCGGAAGCAGCGCGGCCGGATGCTTCGACCAGAACACAATGACGCGTACCCGGGCTGATGACACCCGCTGAACCTGCGAAGGGCGGAACGGATTTGTCCAAAGGAAAAATCCCGCCCGCAACCGGTTCATGAACCAGTCGGCGTAGCAGGCCGGAATGTCCGTGGCGCGGCTGGCCGACAGCACCACGGGCTCGACAACGCTCACGGGCGAATCAATCGCCCACGGCCGCCGCCCGGGAACAGATGCCGCTTGCCGCCGCCGCCGGGCGGATCGAACATGAAATGCGGAATCGCATAGCCGGACACCTGCCCGCAAAGCGCCCGCAGGATCGCCCGTCCCCGGGCCACGGTGGATCGCAGATGGCCCGTGCCCGCCGCCAGATCGCCCTGGTGCAGATAGTACGGCTTCACGCCGAGGTGCAGCAGTCCTTCATTCAGGCGCCGCATCGTTTCGACATCGTCATTGATGCCCCGCAGCAGCACGGTCTGGTTCATCAGCGGCAGCCCGGCATCCAGCAGGCGCCCGCACGCCTCCGCGGCGCGCGGCGTCAGCTCCGACGGATGCGTGAAATGCAGGCTCAGCCACAGCGGGCGCACGGACCGGAACAGACGCGCCAGCGCCGGGGTGATCCGCTGAGGCAGCACGGCCGGGGTCTTGGTGCCGATGCGGATCAGGTCCACGTGCGGTATCGCCCGCAGCGCCCGCAGCAGGTGTTCCAGCCGCGCGTCGGACATCACCAGCGGATCGCCGCCCGACACCAGCACGTCGCGCACCTCCGGATGGCGGCGCAGCCAGGCCAGCGCCCGCCCGGAATCCGGCGGCGCCGCGCCGGGCCGGCCGCCGAGCGGCGCCGGCGCGGTGCGCGCGCGCGTGCAGTAGCGGCAGAAACCGGCGCAGTCGGCCGTGGCCAGCAGCAGGGCTTTGTGCGGATAGGAGCGGACCAGGCCGGGCGCCACCTGATGCGCCTCCTCCCCCAGCGGATCGCGCCGTTCGCCCTTCCCCGTCCGGGCTTCGCGCACATCCGGCAGCAGGGTCCGCCGTAACGGCCCGCCGGGCGTTTCCCGGGACAGCAGTCCCAGCATGTACGGCGTCACCGCCAGCGGCATCCGCCAGGTGTCCGGCGCGGCCAGCGCCCGGCGCTCGTCCGCCGACAGCTCCAGCACCCGTTCCAATCCCCGGCCCGACCGGATGCGATGGCGCAGCTGCCAGCGCCAGTCCGCCCAGTCCGCCGCCGTCGCCGAGGGAAAGGCCCGGCGGCGGAACGCGCGCTCCTGTGCGGCATCGAATGTAGACAATGAGGACATGCAACGCCGATATTGCCAAAGACTCCCCTTCCGGTAAACTCCCCGCGTGCAAAAGAAACCTGTATTCGACCAGACCACCGCCCTGGATCCCCTTCCGGGCGACCCCGGGACGGACGCCTCGATCCTGCGCGATCTGGCGCCGTCGGTCCCCGCCGCCGTCGGCGCCGGCAGCCGCCAGCTGGTCACCAATTACCGCGCCATCCTGGCCTCCCGCGCCATTTACTACCCCGTCGCCTACCGTTTTCCCCGCGAACTCGGCCGCGGACGCCAGGGCATCGTGTTTCTCGGCCTGCGGCAGGGGGCGCGCGGATGCGTCACCCGCCACGCCATCAAGCTCTTCGATCCCGGCATCTACGCCAACGCCAAGAAATACTGGACCGACATGGGGCGCATCGCCGCCCAGACCTCCAAGCTCCAGCTCGTCAAGAATCCCGCCCTCGTCGTCCCTGAAATCTACGAGGAAAGCAACGGCATCGGCTACCTCCAGATGGAGGTCGTCAACGGCATCTCCCTGCGCGAGCTCCTTGACGGCACCCATCTGGAGCAGGCCCGCGCCCGCTCCAGCGACGAAGACTGGCGGCGTCTCACCGACGTGGTCTTCCGCCTGGAAAACGGCCGGATCATGATCCAGCCCGGCATCGCCCTGTACATTCTCCGGCAGGCGCTGCGCGGGCTGGAAACCCTTCACGAGATGGGGTTTGTGCATGCCGACGTCAAGCCGGCCAACATCATGATCGACCGCCTCGGCTACGTGAAGCTGATTGACTACGGCCGCGCCATGCTCTGCGACGAAAAAATGACCCTGCTGCTGGGCACGCCCGCCTACATGGCCCCGGAAATCCACCAGGAGCGCATCGCCCGGCCCCGGTCCGACCTCTACAGCCTGGGACTCGTCGGCCTGGAAATGCTCCGCGGCGAGCGTCTGTTCAACGCCGACAGGCCCCTCACCGAAGCCGACCTGCTGCAGGCCAAGCGCGATCTGCCGAACCGGCTCTTTGACATGCTCCCCGACCATGTCCGCCACAACGCCCCCTTCCTGCAGCTGCTGCGGCGCCTTCTCGACCCCGATCCGGCCAACCGCTTCGCCTCCGCCGAGGAAGCCGAAGTCGGCCCCGCCGGCCTCGCCATGCTGCACAAGCAGCTCACCCTCGCCGGCAAGGACACCGAATACGGCCGCGAACTCGAAGGCTATCTGTCCCGCATCGTCAATCCCCTCGGCCCCATGTAAGCGCCCCGCAGACGCTTCCCCTCCGTTCTGCGCCGGGGCATGGCGTGGCGCGAGCATTCTCATTGTTTGCAAACAATGAGTATGGCCCGGCAGAAATAATCCGGATTTTCCACGCTATGGAAAATTTTCCGGCGGATTTTCCACGCTATGGAATCCGGCAGCCGCCGGACCACGCCGTGAAAAATCCGGATTCGCGCGGCGGGCTTCAGTCCCGGGCGGCGGCCAGCAGGTCGGACAGGGTGACGCGCCCTTCGTAGAGGGCCTTGCCGACAATCGCACCGGCAAGGTTGGGCCGGTCCAGCGCCCGCAGGCGGCGGATGTCGTCCGCGGACGAAATGCCGCCCGAGGCAATGACCTGGCAGGAAGGCCCGACGGCGTCGCACAGTTCGGCGTTGCCGTCAACATTCGGTCCGCGCAGCATGCCGTCCGTGGCGGTATCGGTATAGATGATTGTGCGCACGCCCGCGCCGGCGGCCCGCCGGGCCAGCTCGACCGCCGTGGTGCGGGAGGTCTCCGTCCATCCCTTCACCTGCACCCGGCCGTCGCGGGCGTCAATTCCCACCGCCAGGCGATCGCCATGCTTCGCCGCCAGCGCCGCCAGCTCTTCCATCCGCTCCAGCGCGCGCGTTCCCAGGATGGCGCGGCGGACCCCCCGGGCCAGCAGCGCATGCAGGTCCGCATCGGTGCGCAGCCCCCCGCCGCATTCCACCGGAATCCCCGCGGCCGCCGCCATGCGGGCGATCACGTCCAGATGGACGGGATGCCCCTGGAACGCGCCATCGAGATCCACCACATGCAGCCAGGCGGCACCCTGCCGGGCCCACTCCCGGGCCTGCGCCGCCGGATCGTCGCCGTACACCGTCTCCGCGTCGGCGCGCCCCTGCTGCAGGCGCACGCAGCGCCCGCCCTTCAAGTCCACCGCCGGCAGTATCGTCAGTTCAGCCATCGTTCCGCTCCTCGCTCCAGTCCGTGAAATTCCGCAGCATCCGAAGGCCCGCCTGCTGGCTTTTTTCCGGGTGGAACTGCACCGCCGCCGTCCGCCCGCGCCAGACCGCCGACGCATACTCCACCCCGTACGCCGTACGCCCCGCGTCCCACCCGTCCGCACGGGGCAGGTAGTAGGAATGGACGAAATAGAAATAGGTGCCGTCCGGAATGCCCCGGAACAGCGGGCAGTCGCGCCCCGGCGCCCGCCGCACCCGATTCCAGCCGATCTGAGGGACTTTGCGCTCCGCCGAAGCCTCGAATTTCACGACCGCCTCCGGAATGACGCCTACGCCCGCCGCGCCGGGCGATTCCTCGCTCGACGCGCACAGCATCTGCAACCCCAGGCAGATGCCCAGCAACGGGCGGTCCGCCGCCATCCACTCGCGCAACGGTTCGACAAAACCGATCCGTTCCAGATTGGCCATGCCATCTCCGAACGCCCCCACCCCCGGCAGGATCAGCGCCCGGCACGACGCCATCGTCTCCGGCCGGTCCAGCACGCGGCAGGGCACGTCCAGATAGCGCAGCGCATTGGTCACGCTGCCCAGATTCCCCATGCCGTAGTCTATCACGCCGATCATCGCACCCATCCGTTCCGGTTGCCGCCGGTTTCCGCCGCCCCCGGCGGCTACAGCACGCCCTTGCTCGACGGCACGCCCTTGACCCGCGGATCGCGGCGGCAGGCCGCCTTCAGCGCGCGCGCCAGCCCCTTGAACACCGACTCGTAGGCGTGGTGCGCATCCCGGCCGTAGAACTGGCGGATGTGCAGGTTCATCCGCGCCTGCGTCACGAATGCCCGCAGGAATTCGCCCAGCAGCGACAGTTCGAAATCCAGGATTTTTTTCTTCTTGGTCGCCATGTCGAAGACCAGGAAGGGGCGTCCGCCCAGATCCAGCGCCACGCGGCTGAGCGTTTCGTCCATCGGCATCAGACTGAATCCGTAGCGCTCAATGCCTTTGCGGTCGCCCAGCGCCTGGTTCAGCGCATCGCCCAGCGCCAGACCGACATCCTCCACCGTGTGGTGATAATCCACCGCCAGATCCCCCTTCGCCCGGATCGTCAGATCCATCAGCGAATGCTTTGCCAGCAGTTCCAGCATGTGATTGAAAAAAGGCAGGCCGGTCTCGATGGCGGATCGCCCGCTTCCGTCCACATCCAGTTCCACGCGGATCTGCGTCTCGCGCGTGTTCCGCACCACGATGGCCTTGCGTTTCTTCATGATGCCCGCAGGATACCCGCCCGCCCCCCGCCGCGCAACGGATTTCCATGCCCCCATTTCGCTTGCGAATTTCCCTCGCTGCACCGTATATTGAATTCACAAGGCTTCGCCCTTGCGGAAAGAGCAGGCAACGATGGCGCTGATCAATTTTGACTGTCCGGAATGCGGCCACAATCTCGAGGTGGATGAACGGGGGGCCGGATTCATCGTCAAATGCCCTGAATGCGGCAATCCGCTGCAGATCCCCGATCTGCCCCCGGCCCGCCGATGGACCCGCCTGGCGTCCGCCGTTTTCGTGTTCGTCACGCTGATCGTCCTGTTCGCCGCGACGGCCTGGTTTGCCCGCCAGACCCGCGCGCTCCGCGAAGACCTCGCGGATCAGCAGGCCGCCTTCAGCGAATTGCAGGAGGGCGCGCAGGCCGCCGCCCTCGGCCAGGAGGCCGAAATCGCCCGCCTGCGCACGGCCGTCACCGAGGCCCGCCTGGAGGCCTCTGACGCGCTGGTCCAGGCCGCCCTTGACGCCATGGACGAAGCTGAAGCGCTCGCCCGGGAACTGGACCAGTCCACCCGGTCCCATCTCGACAACAGTCCTGTCGCCCGCACCTCCCTGCTGCGCGAACACATGAAACAGGTGGTCGAAGCCGCCAAAAACAGCCTGCCCGCCGCCCCCGTTCTGACCGATGTCGGCCCCGGCCGCGGCATCCAGGGCCGCCAGATTGTCTTCCCGGTGCTGCCCGGCCCGGAAGGCCAGCCCCTCCGGGAAAACGCCGAGATCACCGCCGTGGAGGACGACAAGGTCTTCGTGCGCTTTGCCGGCGGCAGCGCCACCTATTCCCTCGAAGAGCTCCATCCCGGCGTCGCCGCCTACCTGCCCGTGGACCGCCTGCTGGTTTTGCCCCGCAGGCAGTGGGCAGGCGAGGTCCTCCGCGTCCACCAGATGCAAAGCGCCCGGCGCGATGAACGCCTGGCCCAGCTGCGCCAGGCCATCGAATCGCGCCTGCCACCCGAATAAGGAGATCTGCCGGTGACGTCTGCCTCCATCGAAGCCGCCATCCGCACGCGCATGGCCGACGACGACGCGCCGCCGCTGGTCGTGGAAGCCTTTCTGCGGAGTGTCCGGCGATGGATCGAGGGTGATCTCGGCGTCATTCCCGGCGCGGCGCTAGGCGAACTCGGCGACCTGCCCCGGCTGGATGAACTGGACGAAGCCGACGCCGTCGCCGAAGACGCCATCCGCCATACCGTCGTTTTCAAGCTCAACGGCGGCCTCGGCACCAGCATGGGCCTCGAACAGGCCAAATCCCTCATCGTCGCCAAGAACGGCCTGACCTTCCTCGACATCATTGTCCGGCAAATCGAATTTCTGCGCCAGCGCTGCCGCGCCCCCCTCCCCTTGCTGCTGATGAACAGCTTCTCCACCGATGCCGATTCGCTCGCCGCCATCGCCCGGGGCCGGCCCGGCTTCGGCAACCCCGGCGGCCTGCCGCTGTCGTTCTCCCAGCACCGCGTGCCCAAGCTCGATCCCGCCGCACGCGTCCCCGTTCGCTGGCCGGAGAACCCCTCCCTGGAATGGTGCCCCCCCGGCCATGCCGACATCTATCACGCCCTTCAGACCACCGGCCTGCTCGACCGCCTGCTGGACGACGGCTTCCGCTACGCGTTCGTTTCCAACGCCGACAACCTCGGCGCCCTGCTCCACATGGGCATACTCGGCCACATCGCCCGGCGCGGCACGCCCTTTCTGATGGAAGTCACCGCCCGCACCGAAAGCGACCGCAAGGGCGGTCATCTCGCCCGCGACAAGGCCAGCGGGCGCCTGCTCCTGCGCGAATCCGCCCAGTGTCCCGAAGACGAAACCGCCGATTTCCAGGACATCCGCAAATACCGCCTGTTCAACACCAACAATCTCTGGCTGAACCTCGAGGCGCTGCGCGACATGCTGCGCGCCGCCGACGGACTGCCCGAACTCCCACTCATCGTCAACCGCAAGACCGTGGACCCCACCCGGCCCGACTCCCCCGCCGTGGTTCAGCTCGAATCCGCCATGGGCTCCGCCATCGCCTGCTTCGACGGCGCCGACGCGCTCGTCGTGCCCCGCTTCCGCTTCGCCCCCGTCAAGACCACCAACGACCTGCTCGCCATCCGCTCCGACCTCTATACGCTCGGCGCGGAACACCAGGTGGCCCTGCATCCCCGCCGCTTCGGCCCGCCGCCGGACATCCAGCTCGATCCCATCTTCTACAAGAACATCGCCGCGTTTGAAGAGCGCTTCGCCCAGGGCGCGCCCTCCCTGCTGCACTGCGATTCCCTGCGCATCGAAGGCGACATCCACTTCGGCGCCGGCATCCGCATCGAGGGCGACGTGCATCTGCGCAATCCCACCGGCACCCCGGCGCACATCGCCGACGGCATGCGCATCCATACCCCCGTCGGCCGCTGACCCGTCCGCTGGCATGCGCCCCCCCAAAAAAGCCTTCGTCCTGGCCGCCGGCCTCGGCACCCGCCTGCGCCCCCTGACGCTGGAGACGCCCAAGCCCATGCTGCCCCTGTGGAACCGGCCCATGCTGGCCCACACCCTCGACCTGCTCGCCGCCTGGGGCGTTCGCGACGTGCTCGTCAATCTGCATCACGCCCCGGGCCCCATCGTCCGCTATCTCGCCTCGCAGCCTGTTCCCGCCCTGCGCATCAGCGCCGTCTTTGAGCCGGTCATCCTGGGCACCGGCGGCGCCCTGCGCAACGCCCGCTGGTTCCTTGACCAGCCCTTCTGGCTGCTGAACGCCGATGTCGTCGCGGATCTCGATCCGCGCCCCCTGCTTCGCGCCTGGGACCGCCAGCATCCCCTCGCCGCCTGCTGGCTCACCGAAGACGCCGGCCCCCGTACTGTCCGCTGCCAACGCGGATTCATCGAGGACTTCCACGATCCCCGCGGGGGACACGCCACCTTCTGCGGGCTGCACCTGCTCGACCCGCGCATTCTGCCCTTCATCGCGCCCGACGGATTCGACACCATCATCGCCGCCTATCAGCGCGCGCGGCGCAAACGACACCGCATCGCCGGGGTATTCGTCCCCGGTTCCTTCTGGGCGGATATCGGCACGCCCGGGCAGTATGTGCAGGCCCACCGCGACACCGCCCGGCGG
>Ga0123327_1002042_pt1 | contig 16210 bp, 6 predicted proteins | sample BioC13SIPDNA_4_FD_89701 | JGI IMG/M metagenome (GOLD analysis project Ga0123327, IMG submission 89701) | Anaerobic biogas reactor microbial communites from Washington, USA - Biogas_R1_B C13 SIP DNA | ecosystem: Engineered > Bioreactor > Anaerobic > Unclassified | place: Washington, USA...
GTTTTAGGCCGTGTCCAAGCGCATCAAGCGGCGGGCCGCCGCGTCCACTTCCTGGACATGCACGCCTACCTCGAACGGACGGACATGTATGACAACCTCCACCCGAACAACGTCGGCTACGGCAAGATGGCAGCCGCGTGGTTCCCGGTCGTCACCAACATCGTCACGCCCTACGGCGACCTTGTTGCACCTGCCGTCGCCACCGTCCGCGTCGCCTCGGACACGTCGGTCACCGTCACCTTTTCCAAGCCCATCGACCTTGCCGCATCCCCGGCCGTCGCCAACCCGGCCGCATGGACGGTGTCCCCGGCCGGCACCGTCACCGCCGTTTCCGCGCTCTCCGCCGACCAGCGCGCCGTCACCCTCACCCTCTCCGGGCTCGCCCCGGCCACCGTCTCCACGCTCGCCTTCACCGGCACCGTCACCGATCTCATCCCCGCTTCAAGCGGCGGCCCGTTCACCACCTCCCTGTCCGGCGCGGTCGGCACTTTTTATGTTTCCAACGTGCGCGCGTGGACCGGCCTCGGCACCGACGCACTCTGGTCGACCGCCGCCAACTGGACCGGCAGCGCGGCACCCACTTCTTCTGAGACCGCGCTCTTCACCGGCGACGGCAACAGCAATACGGCCGTCACTCTGGGCAGCGGCGCCACTGCCGCCGGCCTCACCTTCGCTCCGGACGCCGCCGCATATACGGTCGGCCTTCCGGGAGAAACGCTGACGCTCGCCGCCAACGGCACGCTCACGCTATCTGCCGGTTCGGCTAATGACCAGACCGTCGGCGCCTCGCTGCTCGTGGGCGGGAATCTCTATGTTTACAACAATGACCCGGCCAAGACCCTCAGCCTCAGCTACACCAACATCTACTCGCGCAACGTTTATCTGCGGGGCAGCGGCCCGGTCACCTTCAACACGCTGCGCCGCGCCGCCGCCCAGGAGGAGACCGACACCAACTACATCATGCTCGAGTCGCGCATCAACTCCCCGCTCACCTTTACCGACCGGATGACCATCGGCGCGCTCTGGGCGTATGACTTCCCGCTCAACCTCACTTTCGCCCCTCACACCACCAATATTTTCTGCCGCAACGACTGGAACTTCGCCGTCAACGTCGGCGGCTCATTCAATGGCGAGGGTGCGGCCCTGCGTATCGTCCCCTCGGACCCCGCCAAACGCACCCGCGTCGCCATCCAGACCCACCGCGTCGACATGAACGTCCAGTTGATCGCGCCCAAGGGGTTCGAGACGCTCAACGGATGGACGCGAGGCACCTTGGCCCTGAACCATCCGGACAACGACATCCAAGGCACGCTCGCGCTCGATAGGGGTAACAGCGTAGAGGTCGCCTTCCTCGCCCCCAACGGCACGCCCAACCCCCTCGGCTCCTGCACCACCGTCAACTTCGTCAACCCGCTCGACAGCGGCATCTACTCGCGGCTGCGCGTCTCCGGCGCCTCCGCGTCCTCCACCGACAAGACGTTCACCGTCGACAAAGACCGGGCCATCATTGAAAACGCCGGCACCGGCACGCTCAACCTCACAGGCGACATGACCGGTGCGGGCACGTTTGTCTTCGAAGTGTCCGGCCCCGTCGAATTTTCCGGCGTCCGTTCCGGCACCGGCGGCCTCACCAAGACCGGCGCAGGCACCCTCACCCTGACAGCCGCCAACACCTATACAGGGACAACCACACTCGAGGGCGGCACGCTCGCCCTCACCGCAGGCGCCTCGCTCGGTTCCGGCCCGCTCATGCTCAACGGCGGCACGCTCGCCCTCAATCCCGCCGCCACCGACAGCTACACCCTGTCCCTCCCGGCCGTCACGTTGACGGCCTCCTCCCTACTGACCGTGCCTGCCGCCGCCACGGCGTCATCGGTCACGCTCGCAGCACTCGCCCTCAACGGTAACGTTTTTGCCGTCAATGCCCAGTCAGCGGGCACCGCGGCAAACCGCATCTTCATCACCGGCCTCGCCGACGGCCCCGTCAACGGGATCATCCTCAACGGCGCACCCGCCACCTACAGCGCCGCCACCGGCCTCGCACCGCTGGCCCTGCCCATCGCTCCCATCGTGGATGACACCCTCCCGGACTCCGCCGGCTCAGCCGCGACCGCCGACACCGCGCCGGCCGGCGACTTCACCATCGCCGCCTCCCTGACAACGCTCGGCCAGTTCAGCTACACGGCCGCCACCCCCGCAACACTGGATCTGGGCGGCGGTATCCTCGCCCTCGACTACCTCAACGCCTCGCCGTCCTCGCTGGCCGTCATCAACGGCACGCTCACCGCATCAGGTGCAACCGCCGACATCGTCTACCCCGGTCTGCGAACCGTCAACATTGTCCCGCTCACCTCGGACGCGGCGACCGGCCTCTCCACCTCCAAGACCTACTCACACCTCATCGACTTCGGCAACCAGTCCCCCGCCACCATCAACGGCGTGGCCTTCATCCAAGGCGCGGCCAACGGCACCGGCACCGGCTATTCCGGGTTCCCCAACGGCAACGGGTACGACGGTTTCAACTCCTGGACCAACACGCTCCCGCCGGAGACCTGCTCCGGTCTGCGGCAGCTTCTCCGCGACATGAACTACGCCGGCAACTGGACCGGCCAGCTCACCGGGCTCACCCCCGGCGCGATCTATGAGGTCACCCTTTATTTCCGCGCCTGGGACGCGCCGCCCTCGACCCAGGAGCGCCGCTGCCTCTATCAGTTCTACTCAACCTCCGCCTCGCTCGCGGACACGGCCATCGTCTACGCGAGCCAGCCCAACTCCGCCAACGCGCTCGTCTACCGCTACATGGCCCCGGCCAGCGGCACTCTCAAAATCGCCGTCAGCGCGGTCGCGACCTCCGGCAATGTCCAGAGCGGCTGTTTCGGCCTCTCGAACGAACGGCTCGCCGCCGCCGCGGGAACCCTGCCCGCGTCCGGCTCCCTCGCGCTCTCCGGCCCCCTCAGCATTTCCGCCGCCCTCGCAGACAACGGCGTGCCCACCGCGCTGACTGTCTCAGGAACCGACGCGATCGCGCTCTCAGGCCCGGTCTCCCTGACCGGCTCCACCCGCCTCGATGCGCCGCTCACGCTCACACCCGCCGCAACGGTCACGCAAGCCTTCAACGGCCCCATCACGGGCAGCGCGCCCCTCACGCTCAACGGTCCCGGACGCGTCATCCTCAACACGGCCAACCCCGCCTTCACCGGGCCGTTGGCCGTCTCCAACGGCGTCCTCGAAATCGGCCACTCCCAGTCGCTCGGGTCATCGATCAAACCGGACGTGACCGTCGCCGAGGGCGGCGCGCTCGCCGTCGGCCAAGTCCCCAATAACACGATCACCCTCGCCAAGACCGTCACGATCGCCGGCAGCGGGCCGGACGGCCTCGGCGCCCTGCGCATGGATTACGACGCCCAACAGGTCAACGCCTTCAAATCCGTCGCGCTCACGGATGATGCCGCCGTCGGCGGCAGCGGTCCGACCCCGCTCCCTTACAACGGCTCCCGCGGCCGCTTCGACGTCCGCAACGGCACGCTCGATTTCGGCGGCCACACGCTGAGCAAAGTCGGCTCCAGTTCGTTTATCATCACCTCTACCAAAGCCACAGGCGTGCCCCTCGGCACGGCCCTCAACATTCAAAGCGGCGTCCTCGGACTCGAAGGCGCCACCGACCTCGGAGGTTCGTCCGCGAACACGGCATCCGTCGCCGAAGGCGCGGTCTTCGACCTCTACAACCTTGTCCCGCCCGTCAACTGGACCCTGGCCCTCGCGAACGGCTCGCGCCTCTCCGTCCGTTCAGGCGCAACCAACCACAACGTCTGGGCCGGCCCCGTCACCCTCGCGGCAGGACAGGCCATCCTCGACGGGCAGAATTCATACTCGCACCACACCCTCGCGGGCGAGATCTCCGGCCCCGGCGGGCTCCTCAAATCCCTCGGCGGCTACACCTACCTGCGCAATCCCGCCAACACCTACGCCGGCCTCACCACCGTCACCAACTCGCTGCTCCACGCCTACGCGCCCGGTTCCGTCCCGAACGTCTTCGACTCTCTGACGGTCTCAGGCAACGGTGAGTTTGCCGTCCACAACGCCGCCGACGGCTGGTCGCTCGGGCAGGTTGAGGCGCTCGCCTCATCGGGCGCCTTCACATCCCGTACCGCTTATCTCGGCATCGACACGGCCGAAGCCGACCTCACCTACACCGCCGACTGGCCCGCCACCGGCCTCTCCAAGCTCGGCCCCTACGCCCTCACGCTCACCGGTGACTGGCCTGTCACAGGTCCCATCCGCGTCCACGACGGCACGCTCGACCTCACTGACTTCAACGGCGGCAGCCTCGATCTCGGCACTTACGGCATACAGGTCGGCTTCGATAACTGGGCCGCCTCCTGCGGTCTCCTCCCGCTCTCCGGCAGCACCGCCATCTCCACCGTCGACAACGGCTACAACCGCGCCCAGCCCGCCATCGGCGTCGGCACCCTCGGCTCCTCACGCGGCGTCCTGACGCTCGGCGACAACGCCTTCATCCAGGGCCGCCTGCACGTCGGCCGCGACGGCACCTCGGCCGGCGCGGTCTACCAGACCGGCGGCGTCTTCCTCAACACCGGCGGGGCCGCCGCCGACGGACGCATCGGCGAATCCGGCTTCGGCTATTACGAAATTTCCGGCGGTGCACTCACCAACAAGGGCTACACCCAGCTCTCGCACAACACCTCCGCCTACGGCACCCTCCGCGTCAAAGGCGAGGGACGCGTCGTCTTCAACTCCGGCACCGCTCCCGCCCAAGGCACAGGCAGCGACAACCCCGCAGCCTACTACGGCGGCACCCTCGGCACGCGCGCCGGCTACGGCCACTTCCACCTCTCCGGTAACGGCACCCTCGACACCGGATCGGCCAAACTCGAGCTCGGTATGTGGACGGATGTCAACTCCTACAACAACGGCTGGGGGTTCCTCACCCTTGAGGAAAACGCCCGCGTGTCGGCCAACACCGTGACCCTCGCCAACCGCAATAGCTCCCCGCTGGCGGTCGTCACCCTCAAGGGCGGCGTGCTCGACACCAAGTATCTCCAGAAGGGCGGCAACAACAACTCGGCCAACACCGCACAGGCTGCCATCAACTTCGACGGCGGCACCCTCTCCGTACGCGAGACCGGCTCGCCCGTGCGCACTGGCGCGAACAACGCGCCTGCCATCCTGACCGTCCATTCCGGCGGCGCGGTCATCGATACGCCTGTCGGCATCGGCGCCACGCTCGATCTCCCGCTGACCCCGGCCGGCACAGGCGTCGCGTTCATCGAGGTCAACGCGCAAGGTTCCGGTTACATCGCGCCGCCCGCCGTCCTCATTACCGGCGGCGGGGGCACCGGCGCGGTCGCCGAGGCCGTCCTCAGCGACGGCAAGGTCACCGGGGTCCGCATGCTTTCACACGGCACGGGCTACACCTCCGACCCATCCGTTTCCCTCAACGGCGGCGGCCCGCTCTCCGGCGCCAGTATCCGCAGAACCACTCGCGGTATCCCCGAGACACTTGACGGCGGCCTCACCAAGACCGGTGCAGGCACCCTCACCCTTACCGCCCCCAACACCTACCGCGGTCCGACCACCCTCGCGGGTGGCACCCTCATTTCCGCTCACGACGAGGCCCTGCCCGACGGCTCTGAGCTTATTCTCGCGGGCGGCATGCTGGTTCTCAGCGGCGGCGCCAACACCAACCGATCCACACGCGTCACAGGCAGCGGTGCGCTGACCAGTGGCTCGCTGGCCACCACCTCGCTCGTCAAGGACGGGGAAGGCACCTTCGACCTTTCGACGCGCATCACCCCGCGCGCCGACGATCTGACCGCCGCCATCCTTGCCGCCAAGGTCCCGGGCCTGCGCGAGTACCGCCTGAACGGCGCCAGCGTCAACACGAACGCGCTGAGCACCGCCGCCTTCGGCCCCGTCGTCCAGCTCTCCACCCGAGCGCTCCTCGGCAACGCCAGCTCCTCCAGCGGCGGCGCGACCGTCAACGGTGCCTGGTGGCCTGACAACTCCGTCTATGTCTACACCGGCTATCTCTGGAACAGGGAGCCGACGAATGTCACCTGGACGTTCATGCAGAACATGGACGACACCTTCCTGATGCGCCTCGACGGCAACGTCATCCTCAACAAGGGCTTCACCTCGATCCTGCCCTACCGCGTCACCGGCAATGCCGGCACCCACTGCACCGTCACGCTCTCGCCCGGCCCGCACGCCATCGAGATCCGCGCCGGACAGGGTGGCGGCGGCGTCGGCGGCTACTGGACCAAGTCCGATGGCACCCGTCCGGCTTGGGGCATCGACCGCCTCGCGCGCGACGTCGCGAACGTGGAGTACTGCGAATTCATCACCGACCCCGGTGACGGCTCGCTCTTCACCGTCAACAATCCGTACGACGAGCTAGGCATCGCCTTCACGCCCGTCTCCGAGGAGGTGCCGGCCCTCCCCTCCGACGTGGCCGCAGGCGTGGGCGACGTCGCCAAGGGCTTCTCGCTCGTCTATGCGGGCTCGATTCCCACGGTCTCCGACACCATCCTGAACGACTCCTTCTGGAGCGTCAAGAACCTCGGCAGCTCCAACCGCTTCGACCGCGTGGCCTACGTCATGGCCCTCGAACACCCCACGTTCGGACGCCAGTGGGTCTGGGCCTCCTTCGAGCCGCCCTTCACCGACCGCACCAAACTCGCCTTCCCGATCACCTCCAAGCGGATGTGCTTCCAGCGTCGCGTGAACCGCCTCACCGTCCGCGCCAGCGCCAACGCCAACGTCACGCCCGTGGATGACGCGGACACCGGCAACATCGAGTGGTACCCCAACGATTACAACAACGCCCTGCCCGACAGCAATGCGTTTGATCGCGGCTATGTCGGAGACGGCACCAAGTACGACTTCGACGATCGGAACAGCGGGAACGATGGAACTTTCTTTGGCAATGCCGCCGGGTACGCCTGCTTCCAGATCCACAACTTCGGCCTGAACCAGACCCTCTTCGCGGTCAACCACTTCGGCCGGACCGGCTACAAGCCTTGCATCGGCATCGGCAACAAGCCCGGCGACGCCACCAACCTCGAATGGACCTTCACCGAAAACGCCACCGACTACACCGCGCGCGAACTCTACATCCTCACGCGCGACGTTGCGCCTGCGGCGGGCGAGACGCCTGACGTGCAGGTCAACGAGGGCACGCTGCGCCTCGTCGACACCGGCGGTACGATGCCCGTGCCGGCCGACATCCGCGCCAAAGTCGGCACCCTCGCCGACGGGTATGACATCGTCTACTACTCGCCGATCTCCACGAAGGCTACCGCCGCCTACAACGGCACGGCCTACTCCATCGACAACTCCGCCGCGACCGTGCCCTTCGACCGTGTGGCCTACTACCTCGAAATCCGTAAGACCGGCGAGAGCGAATCGAAATGGGTCTGGGTCTCCTTCAACGCCCACACCCAGGACCGGGCCAAGCTCGGCTACCCCAACCGCAACGGCGCCACCTTCATGTGGCAGCAGAAGGTCTTCAACATGGACGTGCGCTCCAACGTCGGCACCGTCACCGACGCCACCGGCGTCGACACCGGGAATCTCGAGATCTGGCCCTCGAACTACGGCACCGGCCTTACTCTCCCCGACATCGGCGGCAGTTCCTCCGCGTTCGACTTCAACGACAACGGCGCCAGCACCACTCCCATCGGTCACGGTTCCTTCCAGATCCACAACTGGGGCGCGCAGCAGGTGCTCTTCTCCATCTCCCATTGCGGCAGTTCCGACAACGACATAGGGCTTGGCATTGGCAACGACCCCAATCCGCCCGCCAACCAGACCACCGCCTACGACTACACGTGGACCTACAACGCCGGAAGCTTCGACATCCGCAACCTTTACGTCTTCGTGCGTCCGGCGGTTGCCCCCGAAAATATCGGCCGCCTGCTCGCCGACACGGACGTGAATCTCGCGGCCGGCGCGACGCTCGACCTCGGCGGCGCGACGCAGACCGTCCATTCCGTCACCGGCTCAGGAACCCTCTCCAACGGCGTACTCGCCGCAGGCACGGTCCTCAGCCCCGCCGGCGACGGCACGATCGGCACGCTCGCCCTGTCCGGTGTCACCCTCGTCCCCGGCACGCACTACCGCGCCGACCTGGGCGATCGCCTGGATGTCGCGGGTGCACTCGACATCAGCGGATTGATCGTGACTGTCAATAACCCTGAGGCGCTCGACCGCTCGCAGACCTACACGCTCATCCAGACGACGACGGGCATCACCGGCGTGCCGACGCTCGACACGGACCTGCCATCCGGCTGGAAACTGGTCCGCCGCGCCAACGCGCTCCTGCTGCTCTCCGAAGGCGGGACGGTCCTTCTCTTGCGGTAACACCGGGTGGCGGGGTTCTCTGGCATAGAAGTGCGGGCATCGCCGGCACCTGTCTCTGTTTTTCTTCGAGCCTCGCGTCATTATGGCGTTCCCCGCCACCAACCGATTACCGCCACACCATTACCGCTTTCCCTTGCAATGCCACTGCCTTCTGCCTAAACTCAAAGCGAATGACTTTCAGGAGGTTTCAGCATGCCCGTTTGCCGTAATCCGCCCGACAACAAGCCGGCGATTTCGTTCACGGATCGGCAGAATGGTATCGTAGCCGCAGGCATCACGGTGTTGTGCGCGACGCTGGTCACCGGTTTCATTGCGCTGATCCTGTGGGCCTTGTTCGCGTTGCTATCGGCGGTCTCGGTGGTGCTGACCCCGTTGCTGGTCGCGCTGATCCTGACCCTGCTGCTCAAACCCTACTACCTCTGGCTGCACCGCCGGTTGCGGCGCTCCAACCTGCTGGCCATCCCGGTGCTCTTTCTTTCGATCCTGCTTCCGCTGGCCGCACTGCTTTTCTTTTTCGGCGCGCTGTTTGTGACGCAGCTTGTCTCGCTGGCCGAATACCTGCCCGCGCTAGCCGAACGGGTCACCGACGCCATGACCGAGTCCCACCCGGACTTGCAGGCCTTCCTCACCAAGTACGGACTTGAGGAAAAAATCCCGCTGCTGGCCGACCCGCACGCCTTCATCGCCGCCTTGGCCGAGCAGATCTCGTTTGATGACGTGGGCGGCCGAGCGCTCTCGGTCGGCATGGGCGCGATCCGCTATGTCGCCTCGCTGGTCGGCTGGCTGGTGGTGCCGGTTTATCTGATCTACTTCCTGACCGCCCAACCCTTCTCCGGCCGAAACGCTGAAAACTTCCTGCCTTTCCTCAAGCCCGCCACGCGCCGCGACGTCTCCTATCTGATTGATGAATTTTTCACCATCATCGTTGCCTTTTTCCGCGGCCAGCTCTCGATCGCCTTTATCCAAGGCCTGCTTTTCGGTGCTGGATTCTGGCTGGTCGGACTGCCCTACGGATTTCTGATCGGTCTGACGCTAGGCTGCTTCAATCTCGTCCCGTACCTCGGCAACGTCATCGGGCTGGCCGTCACACTGCCGATGGCCTTTTTCGGCGAGGGAGGCAACCTCGTGCGGCTGGCCTTGGTGATCGCTGTGTTTTGTGTCGTGCAGGTGCTCGACGGTTATTTCATCACGCCGCGCATTCAAGGTAAGAAAACAGGGCTGAGCGATCCGGCCATCATCTTTTCGCTGCTCTTCTGGGGCGTGGTTTTTAGAGGTCTGCTGGGCGTGTTGCTGGCGATTCCGCTCAGCGCCTTTATCGTGGTCGTCTGGCGCCTGTTGAAAAACAAGTACATCAAGGAACTGATTTGATATGACAAAACGAACGCTTGCGGGCGTGTTGCTCGCGGTCGCTGTCGTCAGCGGGTGCGCGAGTTTCATCGACAACCCCTATTTCGCCGTTAAAGAGTCCGGTCTCAATTGGGTCTCGATCCGCCACTATAACTATCGTGTCAAACCGATTCAGCGCGTGGCCGTCCGCATGGACGGCAACGGCATCGTGACGGTGCGCGAAGGCAGCAGTCTGCTGGTGACCAATCCTTTCGCCTCGAATCACAACGACCCGAACTGGAACGATGTGGTAGAGTCGCGCATCACGCTGCCGCGCGAGGAGGTCAACCGCATTTTCCAGATGTTGGTCGACCAAGGGCTTTTTGAAGACCGCCGCAAAGGCGACAGCATCAACACCAATGAAGCGATTTTCGTTTCGGCCAACATTCAGAGCAAAACCTGCGGCTCGGAGGACGATGTCTTCGGCAGTGATCCGAATCTCGCGGAACATCTGAAAAACGTCATGCTGATGTTCTATCATCCCCAACCCAAGCGCCGGCGCTGAACCGGGATCATCCGCCATGTCCGTCAAACGTATCGTCGCGAGCGCCATCCTTTCGGCCACTCTCTGCTGTCGTGCGGAGCGACTCTTTGTCGGCATCCTGGAAACCGACAGCATCCAAAGCATCCACTATGGCACCGCCGCGTTCAGCCGCATCGCTGACCTGCCGCTGATACAGGAACAGGTCCAGGCCCGCCTCGCGCAGGCACTGCTGCTGCCTGCGCAAGCCGGGATCGCAACCGCAGCCCCTCTAAAAATCGTGCAGTCGGTCGATCCCGACTCGCCCCCCGCGCCTGACAATCCTGCGAACGTAGCCATCATTCCCTTGGCCGATGACGGGACGATGATCCGACAGGCCTTCGCAGCCGCTTATGCGCAGCACAAGTCGCAAGACGCCTTCACGCTCTATGAGGCCCCTTCCGACACCAACCGTGCGCCGTGCGTGGCGGTGGCGGTGGCGGACCGCCACCTGTTCACTTCGGTCTCGCTCCCCGCGCTGACGTGGGCATGGCAGAACCGCGCAAAATTCCTTGAAGCGCCGGCGCAAAGCCTGCCCGGCACCTTCCGCATCCTGGTGAATCCGCAGCGCATGGCGGACCTGACCGGTGCGCGCCGCGCACAGGCGGCGGGAATCGTCGATCTCGATCGGTTGCTGCGCGCTTGCGAGACCCTTTCGTTCTCGTTCACGCTGGAGGGCGCGGCGCTGGCCCTCACCCTGCGCGCCACCGCCAAGCAGGGCGCGGCGCTGGACGCGCTGCTCGCCTCGTGGCGCGCCCCGTCCGAGACGCTCTGGCACGCCGTGCCGGACAATGCGTTCTTCATGTCGCTCGGCGCTGCCGACCGGCCCGATCTTTGGGTGCCCTTCCTGGGCAAGCAGCGTCACCGGTTGTTTGCGCCGACCTCTGGCAGCCTGCCAGACACAGCCCTCGCGGGCGACCACCTGGACTATATCGCGCCGACCCGCAACGGCAAAGGGCTCTGCCGGGTGCAGCTCCAGCCGGTCAAAGACCCGGATGCGGCCCGTGCCGCGATCCGCACGCTCGCCGACGCCGGCGTCACGAACAGCGTCTCGTTCAAACACCTGCGTCAGCGAGAATCAGGCGGAACCGCCATCGAGACCTATGCGATCACGCTGAAACCGACAGAACCGACGCAAGCGGCGGCCCCCGGGCCTGCCGCTCCCGCGTTCAGCCACATCCTGCTGTCGCTGCTTCTGAAACGCGCCGTGCTGGAATGCGCCGTCCACAACGGCCACTGCGTCACCGTGATCGGGCCGGAAGGCGCGATCGACGAACATTTACCGCCCGTGACCTTTGCCGCGCGGCCGCTGCCGCTCAACCGCCGCATCGGCGGCCAAGATCCTGCGTTAAATCCGGAATTGACCTTCGGTGGATTGCTGCGCGCGGCGGAACTGGTGCGGCACACCGTGACGATCATGCCCGAAATCAAGCCAGAGCAGGCGCGATTGCTGCCGCGCGGCGGTGACGGCGCGACCTTCGGCATCGTTCACAACGGACGCACGCTGACCGCCTCGTTGCGTGTGCAGTCCAATGAGATCGCCGCGCTGCAACGCCTCAACCGCGAAGGCCGGGCCGTGCTGCAGGAGGTCTTCTTCCAGATTTTCGCCAACCAGATGATGGATATGAAAATTCCGTCTGCGCAGTAGGGGACCGGGCAACCGGGATCTTTTATCTTTTTGAATTAGAGGCAACCGCCTCCTCCAGCACGTCCGCCACACGCGCAGCCGCGTCCGGCACGGCCAGGGCCCGGATCGCTTGGCTCATGCGTTCCAGCAGCACGGGCTGGTCCATTTTAGTCTTCACATAGCGCATCAGCGAACGTCCGGTCAACTCCTGCTGAATGCCCTCATCCACACCGTTGCTGCGCACCAGCGCCGCCGCATTGGCATGCTGGTGATTGCGCACTGCCGTGGGCAAGGGAATCAAGAGCGCGGCCTTGCCCAGCAGGCACAGCTCGAAACACGTCGAGGCGCCGGCGCGGCAGATCACCAGGTCAGCCGATGCGTATGCGCGCCCCATGTCCGCGATAAAAGCCCGCACCATGGAATCAACGCCCGCCGCCGCATATGTTTCGCGGACACGCGCTTCATCCGCCGCGCCGCACTGGTGAATCACAAAGAACGGCGCTTCCACCGACTGCTTCAACAGGCACATCGCTTGAGCCGCCAGTTCGTTGACCCGCCGCGCGCCCAGGCTGCCGCCCGTCACCAACACCGTAAACGTCCCCTCTGGAATCTCGCCGAAGCGCGGCTGTCCCGCCAGATCGGCGCGTACCGGCAACCCGGTGCACCGCGTGGCGCGTCCAGGCAGCCACCGCACCGTTTCTTCGAAACTGACCGCAGTCGTCACGGCATACCGCGAAAGGAATTCAACCGCCTTGCCCGGCACGGCGTTGGCCTCATGCAGCACGACCGGCACCTGCCGGAGTTTCGCGGCCAACACCGGCGGCAGGCTGGAGTAGCTGCCCATGGCCAGCATCGCGTCGGGACGGAACCGTTTGACACCGCCCAGGCAGGTCCAAAACGCGCGCGCCACGGCCGGCAGTGCGCGCAGCGAAAGCTGGCGGGCGCCGGTCGCGAACACCGCGCCGTCCCAGCCGTGCAGCGTGGCGCTTTCGATGTCGCGTCCGGACAGCCAGACCTCCACCTCATGCCCGCGCCGTTTCAATTCCCGCGCCACCGCCAAGCCGGGAAACACATGCCCCCCGGTTCCGCCGCACGCCACAACCAGTCGTTTCGGCCCCATCTTACGCCCCCTTCCTCGTCCTGCGCCGCCGCACGTCTCCGACCATCTCGCGCAATTCGTTGCGGCTCACCGTCGCCATAGCACCGACGTATACAACTATGCCGGCAGCGACGGTAACCGCCATCGCCACAATCTCAGCCCCCTTAGTCAATCCTTCCTCCCCCTGCCCCAGCACCTGTCGGCACAACGCATACACGGCCAACACGGCAATCGCCATCAGCGTGGCGCACAGGACCGCACGCGCCACCGCGCCGGCGAAACCCACCACACGCAGAAACGCCCCGCGCCGCCGCAGAAGCACCGCAAGCATGACCCCGTTCACCAGACTGGAAAGCACGGTCGACGCCGCGATCCCGACGTGTTGCCAGCCGGAAGGCAGCAAAACCACGCTCGCAATATTGAGCGTCACATTCAGAACCAGTCCGATCAGGCTCACGCGCACCGGCGTCTTGAGATCCTGCAACCCGTAAAACACGGGCGTCAATGCCTTCTGCAGACTGAACACCAGCAAGCCCGGCGCATAGGCGGCCAGTGCCCGCGCGCTGAGCACGGCCGAGGTTTCGTCAAAACGCCCGCCCTTGATGTTGTAGATCAGAGAGATCACCGGCAGCGCCAGCACCAGCAGAGCGGCCGAGCAGGGCGCCATGATCACTGCCAGATTGCGGATGGCGCGTTCGAGCGTCTCGCGCATCAGCGCCGTGTCGCCCGTCGCCGCTTGGCGCGAGAAGGTCGGCAGCAGAACGGTCATGAACGCCGTGCCGAACATGCCCAACGGCAGATACACGATCCGCTCCGCATACTCCAGCGCGGCGGGCGCGGCGGGATCCGCCCAGAACGCCAGAAATTTATCGAGGCATACGTTGATCTGAATGATGCCGATGCCCAGCGCAGCAGGAGCCATCAGCGTCAGCACGCGCCGCAATTTGGGATCAGACAGCAACGCACGGAAGTCCAGCCGGAAGCGGAACCCCTCGCGGGCCAGCGCCGGCAGTTGGAACAGCACCTGCGCCAGCCCGGCGGCCAGGATCGCCCAGCTCAGCACGATGATCTGGGTGTCCGGCAGACCGCGCAGCAGCGGGCACGCCACGCAGAGCGTCACGATCCAGATGAGATTGAGCAGAAACGGCGTCAGCGAGGCAATCGCGAAACGCCCCAGCGCGTTGAGCATCCCCGAGAGCAGCGCCGCGACACAGATCAACAGGGCATACGGCAGCATGATGCGCAGCATCGGCAACGGAATCAGCCAGCGGCTGTCCGACGGCAGCAGGCCGGCCAGCGGCCACGTCAGCAGGATGCCCAGAACGGTCACTGCCCCCAACACCGCCACCAGCAGACTGATCACGCGCACCGCAAACCGCAACGCGCTGTCGCGGCCCTCCTTCACCAAGGACTCGCTGAAAACCGGAACGAACGCGCTGGACAGTGCCCCCTCGCCGAACAGGCGGCGGAACAGGTTCGGGATAACGAAGGCCAGATCAAACGCGGACTTGAGCGCCGACGTGCCGAAAAAATACGCCATCGCGATCTCGCGCACAAGACCCAACACGCGGCTGACCGCCGTCATCAGGCTCACGACCGAAACCGCGCGCAGCACGCGCGTGGCGGGCTCTTGCGCATGTTCGGCGCGCGTGTCCGGCACGGCGCTCACGAGCGTTCCTCCTCGTTGGACGCCGTCGCTTGAGCCGCGGCCGGCCCCGCTGGCGCGGCTTTGCCCTGCGTGCCTTTACGGAAGCAGATGTGCTCCACCGCGTCATGAAAGTTTTCCGAGCCGCTCAGCAGTTCGATGTCCACACGCACATAATAAACCGGCACCGGCGTGGTCTCCAGCCGCGGAAAACGCACAGCGTCTTTTTCGGTTGTCATCAGCGCATCGGCGTGCAGGTCGGCGGCGCGGTTCACCGCGTCGATGATCTCCTGCGCGTGGTAGCGGTGATGATCGGCGTAACGTTCGCAATGGATCACGCGCGCCCCCATCAGGCGTAGCGAGTTTTCAAAACTCTGCGGCACCGCGATGCCCGAGAGCGAGGTCACCGTACGCCCCTTGAGCCATTCCAGCGGCACGCGTTCCGACGTGTAAACATTCTGCAGGAAACGCGGCTGATGGCAGCACTCGATAATCTCCGCGCGGTTGTTCAACGCGCGGATTTGCTGCCGTAATCCCTCGGAGTGGCCGTCCGACTTGGTGATGAAAATGAAGTCCGCGCGCTTGAGATTACGGATCGGCTCGCGCAGCACGCCGCGCGGCAGCAGATGGGCGTTGCCGAACGGATTCGTTTTGTCAACCAGCACGATCTCCAGGCGGTGGCGCAGCTTCTGATACTGAAAGCCATCGTCAAGAATCAGCGTGTCGCAACCGAAACGCTTGACGGCGTACCGTCCGCTCTTCACGCGGTTCTTGTCGACCAGCACCACCACGCCCGGCAGGTTGCTGGCCAGCATGTAAGGCTCGTCGCCCCCCATCTCGCTGTCGAGCAGCAGCCGCTTGCCGTCGCTCACCACGCGGGGCGGTTCGATTGTCTCACTGAAGAGCCGCTGATACCAAGGCAGTTCCTTCTTGCGGTAGCCGCGGCTCAGGATCGCGACCTTGCGTCCCGACTTCTGCAGCTCGCGCGCGAAGATTTCCACCACCGGCGTCTTGCCCGTGCCTCCGGCGGTAATGTTGCCGACGCTGATCACCTGGCACCCGAGCGGATAACGGCGGAAAATGCCGACGTTGTAGAGAAAGAGCCGAGCCAGCACCACGCCCTTGAACACTTGGGAAATCCCCTTGAGGAGACTCAACAGCGTGCGCACCGCCCACGGATGGCCTTGATCCGCACCGGGCTGCTGGATGATGCGGACCAGATAGTGCTCGATACGCTCGATTCGCTTGATTTTAGCTTTACGCATAGACCTCGCCCGTCATACCCGACGCCACACGATGCGCTGTTTCGGAAGGTTGTTTCAGTGTATCAGCGCGATGCTGACCACGCAATTCCAAAGCGATTCCAAAGCGTTCGTTGCATGCTTCCGGATGCCCGATGCGTCGCACGTTTTGTGGACTTTCCGACCTCCAATCGACTTAGAATTTTTTTGTAATCGGCTAGTGACAGAGGTAGTGGCAGGTTTGGTGCGAGTGGAATCGGAGTGATGGCATGCCAGTGCGCTGGCCTCGCGGGTTGCGGGCCGTGAGTGA
>Ga0123327_1002090_pt1 | contig 15897 bp, 18 predicted proteins | sample BioC13SIPDNA_4_FD_89701 | JGI IMG/M metagenome (GOLD analysis project Ga0123327, IMG submission 89701) | Anaerobic biogas reactor microbial communites from Washington, USA - Biogas_R1_B C13 SIP DNA | ecosystem: Engineered > Bioreactor > Anaerobic > Unclassified | place: Washington, USA...
ATATACTATAGATGAGGTGATAAAAGTGGAGACTGCGAAATTATTTGTCAATGGACAGAGCCAAGCTGTCCGGTTGCCGAAAGAATGCCGTTTTTCGGGCAGTGAAGTCTATATTAAAAAAGTGGGCAATACTGTTATGTTATTTCCAAAAGAGCAGGTGTGGGAAACCTTTCTCAATGGTCTTGACAGCTTTACCGATGATTTTTTTGCGGACGGTCGTAATCAAGGCGTTCAAGCGCCGAGGAAGACGTTATGAAATACATGCTGGACACCAATATTTGCGTGTATCTTATCAAGAAAAGGCCGGAAAATGTGCTGATAAATCTCCATTCAAATATGCGCGACGGGATTACCATTTCCGCAATTACACTTGCTGAACTCATGCAAGGCGTAGAGGCAAGCGCTTACCCGGAAAAAAATGCACTTGCTTTGAATCAATTCCTTGCCATTGTGGAAATCTTGCCATTTGACGATGAAGCAGCTGTAGAATACGGGAAAATTTGCACGGCGCTACGACGGCAAGGAACCCCGATTGGAGCTATGGATATGCTGATTGCGGCGCACGCGAAGGCCAAAGGGCTTGTCATCGTTACTAATAATGTCCGCGAATTTGAGCGAGTAGAAGGTCTTGATCTCGAAAATTGGGTTAGCGCCTAACTGAGTTTGAAATATCAAAAGCAACAGACAGTGTCTGTTAATATGATCTGGTCGCATAGAATTAGTAAATACTGCTTTGGACTGCCTGTAAACCATTGATTTTACTGGGTTTTTCAAAAAATGCTGTATCGCCACTCGCACCATGTAAAAAGCTACATTTTATCTCTTATTCTGAGGGGTAAAATGTTTTTTTATGTCGCACAGCACCAATTCGTGATATCTTGCGGCGTGGAGAAGAGCAGTGGCAGGCTTTGAATCAGGCCAGAGCAATGCGGATATAAGGATGTTCGTGTCAGCCAATATCTTCATGGTTTTGGGTTCTTTCTGTAGCGTACCTCATCCACAAAAGTCTGTATCTGATCCTCATCCTGGATACCGGCTGTATCAGCCACTCCTTCAAATGCCTTTTGCGCTTTCAGAATAGCCGTAGCAGACGCATTGTTAATGACGATTTCACCGTTTTCTCGTTCAATAAAAATTATCTTATCTCCTTCTTTGAGCATAAGCTTGCGGCGAATTTCTATGGGAACCGTGACCTGACCGTTTGCGGATACTTTTGCAAGGTTCATCAAAGTCCGGCGATTCCGGTTCAGGCTTCATTTCACCCTGGGAAGGCCCCGTAGACTTCTGCTGCCGCTACTGCAACGCAAGCTGTTCCAACTGCCGCACCCGACCTTTTAAACCCTGGCACAGCGCGTCTGTACGAGCCTCATCAATGTAGGGAGATGCGGACAGAAACACCCGAAACTCCTCGTCAATATCCCGCAGGGCGGAAAAATCAATCCAGTCCAGACTGCCGGCCAGAGCGATCTGCTGGGCGTGGGTCGGCCTGAAAGGATAACTGGACGCTTCGCCCCCCGGATGAATGGCTCCGGTAACCTGGTCATGCCAGAGGCTGGTGCCGCTGTCATAGATGGGTGCAGGGCCTGCCCAGGCCAAAGTATCCACATTGCGGATAGCGCCGAAGTTTCCAAAATGCCGGTCCGTATTGGCGATCAGAAAGTCAAAGGCCAGAAGATAGTTTAAGAACTCCTTAATGCCGGGGATGCCCAAATGCTCGCAGCAAAGCAGGAAATGCTCGTATACCGAATGGTGGTTGCGCTTCTTTTGGCTGCGGTAGATGTGGTAGGCGCTGACCAGTTCCGTCTCCGGTGTGATGATATTCTCGCAGATGCTGTAAGGGATCTGATCCTCCCAAATGAGGCGGTACGGCACATAGGCCCCGCAGTTTAAACGCCGGTGCAGAGAAGTGGCAATCACCTCGTTAAGGGGTTCCTGCTGAAACGGATTGCTTCCCGACTTGATCAGGCAGCGTTCACCGTCAATGATTTTCCATTTCTTACGCAGCCATCCGTCGGATGTGTTGCAGGGCGAGAGCAGGTCCAGTTCGCTGCCGGGGGTCGCCTGCCCAAAGAGCGCGTTTCCCACATCATCAGAAAAAGGATTGTGAAAGAAATTGATATCCTCCCACTTAAAGGGATGCGCTTTGGGGTTGATCCAATACTGGTCGGACAAACTCAGCCCGTAGCATTTGGTGAGAAGCTGTTCTGTATAGGATACGTTCAGGATCTCAAGAGCCTCCCGAATACCGGAGCGGCTGGCGGGAATGGAACGTCCCCGCCACCAATCGTTCAGGCTTTTCCTGTCGGGAACTCCTTTGATCATCGCAATGCCCACGGGAAGGTATTCCGGATGAACCACCTGGGTGACCTTTAAAATCGCGCCTGTCTCTTCGTCAATGTTCAGTTCCACCACCGGGGTATGCTTATTCATCAGCGTGTAGATCATCCGTATTCCCTCCCTCCAAATATTAATTGTTGGCACATTATTTTACCAATTTTTTTCCTTTTTAACAAGGTTTGCGAACGGAATGCAAATTTATCCGTAATGGCCATAGTTGGTGGAGGAACGGACCGGCCTGCTGTCAAATAGGGCGGCATTCACATTCTTTTTGCACACTGCCAAGTACCGTCGGGATAAGCTCAGCCAGCTTTTCCAGAGTGCCTCCCTTGCCCAGAGAGTAGACCTTCACTTCACCATCCTGAATCACCACCATGGCAATCGGATCCACCTTGGCACCGCCACCGCCACCGGTTCCTTTACCGTGATGATGGCCGGATTTCTCACCGCCTTCACCAACCCCCGATCCGAACCCAAAAGCAGCGGACAGGATGGGTATGATAGTAACATTCCCGCTGACGATGGGGGTACCGACCATGGTTTTGGTTGACACCAGATTCTCCAGCTTTGACGCTATGGTTTCAATATTTTCTTTAAACACTTCCAACGACCTCCCGTACTCTTTTTTTATTAGTAAACTTTGGCCACCAAAGAGACCGAACCGGGGCTGAGAGAAGCAGGACCACCGTATGCCATAACACCACTATCGGGAAAAACCTGCCCTGCACCTCTCCTTCCATATCCAGAGATGCCTCCATGAAGTTTGGATTCAGACATATCCGAAGCTGTTGGCTGGCCAGGGCAGCAATCACACCTGCCAGAAATCCGGTTAAAGCCGGATCGCCTGTGCCGTACTCACCCTCCAAACCCGCCTCAAGCCGAAGACATTTTACCAGCCTTTTCAGGTAACGGTAGACCGCATTCAGCAGTTCCCGGGTAATTACATCTTTAAACCGGCTGCGGTCCTGCTTTCGTTCGGAGGCTGTCTTAGCAGGCTTTCCTCCGCTTAGAATCTTTTCCCAGGCTAATATCTTCAGGTATTGTCGGGTTTCATTTCCAGCCTCTTTGTCGACCCGGAGCTTAATCAAACCACCGAAGCCTGACACTTCTCCATGTCCGCTGAGAGATTCCTTTATCCGTACCTGACCCTGGAAACTCACCGGCAGTACCAATGGAACAAGGAAGAGACCCATAATAATCAGCAACAGAACCATAAGACCACTCAAGAGCTTCGCCTCCGAAATACTGCTTTTAGGCCTTTCTTGCCCAAGGCCTCAAGAGCGGCAGGAACTTTGCTGCCAATCATTTTGGCAGTCGCGCCTACCGTCTGGGTCCCCGGAAGCATGGTGATCGCCACTGCCAACGGTTCCCAGGCCAGTTTTTGAGTATGCCAGTAGGAGAATTCATCCTCCGGGGTATGTGACAAAGCCTTGGCAACAGATATAGCCTGCTGACGCAAAAAGGATATTTCCGGTGGTATGACGATTTCCTCCACCTGCTCCAGCTCCAGCCATATTAGTTTGAGCCGGGAAAGCTCCTGCCGGCATTCACGACATTCAGCCAGGTGGCGGTTGGCTTTTTTAGCCAGTTCCGGTTCCAATTCCCGGTCCAACAAGGACTGCAACATTTGACGATCACATTTCAATGTGACTAAGCCTCCCATCCGTAAACATCCTTCAGCATTACCCGCAGCTGGCTGCGAGCGCGGAAAAGATGGGTTTTAACAGTTCCGACCGGTATCCCTGCCGCGTCCGCTATCTCTTTATAGCTCATACCTTCCTGGTGGCGCAGGATAATTACCAGCCGATACTCAGGGGGCAATTTCTGGAGGCCCATTTCCAGCGCTTTTTTGGTTTCCAGCCATTCCACCCGCATCTGAGGGTTCCCGCTATTGTCAGCGGCAAGGAAATCACCCAAGGTTATGCCATCAGCGATATCCTGGTCCAGCGACAGAAGCTCCGGAGAACGCCGACGCAGGAAATTGATTCCGGTATTGATTACCACTTGGCGGAGCCACGGTTTAAATGGGCGGCTGATCTGGTAACTGTCAAGCCCGGCAACTATTTTAACCATGGCCTCCTGGGACAATTCCAAGGCATCTTCCCGCTCTCCGGTCAGCCGGAAGCACAGACTATAGATATAGCCTTCATACCGGGAGAGTAATACCCGGTAAGCGTACTCCTCTCCCTGCCGGCATTCCAGGACCAACTGGTGATCTTCCCGGGTGTCCATCTGATACCCCTCCTGGAGATTTCATTTATCTATACACTTATTTTATAAAATAAGTTTCAACTGGAGAGATTTTTAGGAATTGTCGTTGGGAAGTATAGTGATGACAGGCATATGAAATTATTTAACTAAACCAATACTCAGAAAATGCCCGAGTCCGTTCGTACGGTGCTGCCTTATTGAATTGAGAATCTTCCCATCTTGCGATAGAGGCTGCTGCGGGATATACCCAGCTCTTGGGCCGCCCTGGTCTTGTTGTAGTTGTTTTTGTGCAGAATACTCCTGATTATCTGTTCCTGCATCTCCGGATCTTTAGGGAGCCGTTTTCGCCAGACATGTGCCTGATCGTCAAGATTGCACTTCAAGTCCAGCGAAATATCGTCTGCCGTCAGAGTTTCTTCCGTGCTCATATTGATGGCCCGTTCAATCACATTGCTTAATTCCCTTACATTGCCGGGCCAATCATAGTTGGAGAGTATGTCCAAAACCTTTTCATCCACCTGGGTTATCTCCTTCCCCAGGCGGGGAGCGATAGTCTTTATAAAATAATCTACCAGGATGGGGATATCATCCTTTCTATCCCTTAACGGCGGGATTTTGATATCAATAACCCGCAGCCGGTAATAGAGATCCAAACGGAAGTTGCCCTTCCGGACCTCTTCCTTCAGGTTTTTATTAGTGGCGGCTATTATTCGGACATTGACACTGGTTATATCCCGTCCCCCCAGGCGAACTACATTCCCTTCCTCCAAAACCCGCAAGAGGGAACCCTGCAGGTCCAATGGCATTTCTCCAATCTCGTCCAGAAATATGGTTCCCTGATCAGCCAATTCGAATTTCCCCGGATTGCCTCCCTTTCGGGCACCGGTAAAGGCGCCTTCCTCATAGCCGAACAGTTCACTGGATACCAATTCCCTAGGAAGTGCGGCACAGTTGATAGCAAAGAAGGGTTCCCGACATCGGCTGCCGGCATTATGGATGGCCTGGGCAAACATATCCTTGCCCACACCGCTTTCCCCCAGCAGGAGAATGTTGGAATCAGTTTTGGCAGCCATCTCGGCACATTGAATGGCATATTCAAAATCAGCACTTCGGCCAATTATGTCACTGAAGGTCATCTTGGCCTGAGCGCCGGAGATCCTTTCAATCATCTTTTTATACTGCTGCATCGGCTGAATGATGACGACGGTACCCAACGTTTCCTGCTCCTTGGAAGCCAGGGGGGTGCAGCTCACCGCCAGCTTGACGCTGTCATTCTTGCGGCGGATTACCAGAGGTTCCCCCAAAAGTCTGCGTTTACCACTAATCCTGGTAAAAAACAGCTCATTCTCCGGTACCATCAAGCCGGTCAGCTTCTCTCCAACAGCACCCGAATAATCAATACCAAGGTTTGCTGCCCCTTGTTGATTTATATGGATGATACGTCCCTCATGATCCAGGGTTAATACTCCGTCAGATATGGAGTCCATAATGGCAGCTTTATGAAGATTAGCCATCTCACTCTGCTGGTAAGCGTTATGCAAAGCCATCTGGCGTTCTATGGCCCGGGAAGTCGCCACCGCCATCCCCATCGTATGCCGGTTGACCAGGTGGTAAGGACCAATTATGTTCATCACACCGATCAGACAGCCGTCCTTATCAAATATAGGGGATGCAGAGCAGGTAGCTATTGATGCACAGAGACAGAAGTGCTCATAACCCAGCAGCTGCACCGGTTTACCCAGAACCAGAGCTAAAGAGTTGGCATTGGTCCCCATAATATCTTCCGACCATTTAGCGCCCTCTGTCAGGTTAGCACCGCCGGTAAAGTCCAGCCCTTCTTTATCTCCAATCCGCTTCAGAAAATACCCGTCGCGGTCAGTCAAGGCAAATACGAATCCGGAGCCCTCCATAAAACGGTGGAGGTGTCCCATCATAATCGTGGAATGTTCAATTAAGTCTTGATTGGCCGCTTTCCGTTCCTCCAGTTCAGCGGGACTGATTATTATATCACAGCATCTCTTGTACGGGTTAACCCCAAAGGCTTCACTTCGCTGCCAGGACTCCTGGATTTCAGGAGATAGAGTTATGCCGTCATACTCCCCCAGTTCGCGCAGCGACTTCCAGATTTTGATTATTTCCTTCTTGTTTTCCTTCATAGTGATCCCTCCGCAAAACAGATACCGCCTCCATATATAGATTATAGCATCCCGGAAGAAACCCGAACCGGGGATCCTAAATCCAACCTCCGGGATAAACTGCCAGCATACCCGGAATTTAGAAAGTGGTCCCGGCTTAACAAGGGCAATGGCCACATCAAGCCGGGATCAATTAATCCGTCAATCATTCATGCCAACAGCACCGTGAATCAAGCCAGGACCCGCCCCGAGATTACCATCCGCTGAATCTGTTGCGTCCCTTCATAGATCTGCAGGATCTTGGCATCGCGCATCAGCTTTTCCAGAGGGTACTCCCGCATATATCCGTAGCCGCCGAAAATCTGCAGAGCATCAACTGTGATCTTCATGGCCGCATCACCGGCAAAGAGCTTGGCCATAGCTCCCAGCTTGGGATCCGGGTTGCCATTGTCGATCTGCCAGGCAGCCTGCCATACCAAACCCCGGGCGGCCTCAATCTGGGTTGCCATATCCGCCAGCATGAAGGCAATTGCCTGGTTGCCGCTGATAGGACGTCCAAACTGCGCTCTTTGCTTGGAGTATTCCAGAGCCTCCTCATATGCCCGCCGGGCCACCCCTACTGCGGCGGCGCCAATGCTCATCCTGGTCTGATCCAAAGTCCGCATAGCGATCTTGAATCCTTCACCCTCGGCACCTAAGAGATCCCGGGCGGGAATGCGAACCTCATCAAAGATAACCTCGGCCACATGAGATGCCCGGTCACCCATTTTATCTTCCACCTTACCCATCGACAGCCCCGGTGCATCCCCCGGTACCAGAAACCCGCTAATCCCCCGGGTCCCCTTCTGACTCCGATCGGTCTTGGCAAAAACAGTATTCATAGCCGCAATGCCGCCATGGGTAATGAAGCACTTGGTTCCCGTCAGTATATACTCATCACCCACTTTTTTCGCAAAAGTCGACATTGCAGAAGCATCAGAGCCAGCATTAGGCTCGGTGAGACAAAACGATCCCAGTAAAGGCGCCTCCCCAAACTGAGGAAGCCACCGGTCCATCTGCTCCTCGGTTCCGGCTATCTGGATCGGAACCAGGGCCAAAGTATTGCCATCCCAGGTACCGGCTATACCCAGACAGCCATAAGCCAATTCCTCCACCAGAATGGCCTCGGTCACATGGTCCAGTTCCAATCCGCCATATCTGGCAGGAAGATTAAAATTCCACAGGCCGATATCAAAGGCTTTATTAATGATTTCCCAGGGCATCTCACCGGTTTTATCATATTGGGCAGCCACCGGAATTATCTCTGAACCCGTAAATTTTCGGGCCAGAGATTTCATCTCCTTTTGTTCATCCGTCAATTCAAAACTGATCATCGTTCTACCTCCAAATATTGTAGACTCCCGGCAGCGGAGATGATTATATGTCGGTCTCGCTGCCGCTAAAGCAGAAGTTATTCAACCCAAATGATACATCCGGCTCCCTGGGTCAAGCCTCCACAGATTGCACATGCTCCATAGCCGCCGCCTTTTTCTTTCAGATTATAAGCAGCGGTCATCATGATCCGGGCACCGCTGGCGGTATTGGCATGTCCTACCGCAATAGCACTCCCGTTGACATTCAGCTTATTTTTCAATTCCTGATAGAGCCCGGCATCATTGTCAAGAATGGGCTTCTCCGACGCCTCATTTACCATAGCCTGGTAATCTCCCGTCAGGAATCTCTGATTAGACAACAGTTTGGTGGCTACCAGGGGCACACAGGCAAAGGCCTCATTGATTTCAACAAACTTCAGCTCATCAACAGTCAAACCAGTGAGGTCCAGGCACTTTTTAATGGCAAAAGCCGGCGATACCGGCATTATCCGCGGCTGCAGCGCAATAGAAGACATCTCCACCACTGTGTAGATGATTTCAAGCCCCATTTCCTCAGCTTTCTCACGCTTCATAAATATCTGGGCACTGGCACCATCATTCATGCCAGGCGCATTACCGGCAGTAACGGTAGGATTGCCGAAAATCGGTTTCAGCCTTGAGAGATCTTCGATCTTAATGTTGGGCCGGTACTGCTCGTCGATATCCAGGGACTGGGTGGACAGTACATTGCCTTTGCGGTCCTTTTTCACAATCTCATAGGGTACCATCTCTTTTTTGAAAAACCCCTGCTCCCAAGCCCGGCCATAATTCATATGACTGTTGAGAGCAAACTCATCCTGCTCCTCCCGAGAGATTCCGTATTCCTCTGCGACATTTCCGGAATCAACCGCCACCGGTGCATAATCCTTATAACCAAGAGGAATGATGGGGTCCTCCACCAGGAAGGAAGTGTGACGCTTACCTTCCCAGCGAATGTCACGCAGGAGGAAAGGTACAGTACTGAAGCTGGTGGCTCCGCCGGTCATGACCACTTCAGCCTCACCCAGCCGGATGCTCCGGCAGCCGTATTTAACGGCATCCATCCCGGAGATACATGCCTGATCAAAGGTTACGGAAGGCTTCTCCGGCGGAATACCGGCTTTCAGCATACTCTGCCGGGCAGTAACCGGTGTATACGGGTCTTTACAGTTAGTGGTATCACCACACCCCCACCAGACCTCATCAATCAGTTCCGGATTGAAGGCTATCCGGTCCATAGAATTCTTCATCGCCAGAGCTCCCAAGTCATAGATGTCTACATCCTTCAGTGAACCGCCAAAACGTCCGAATGGAGTTCTGGTGGCTGCTACACAAACCATGTCATCCCCGCTCTTCTTAAAAGTCATCTGCGCCATCTCCTTTCAAATTCACCTCTGTCTTATCACTACACACAAAAAATTACAGCTACATAGCAACATAGCCCCCATCAACACTGAGAATAACCCCGGTGACATAGCTGGCACCCGGAGAGGCCAGGAATAAAGTGGCCGCCTTCAGCTCATCCTCACCACCAAAACGACCCATAGGAATCATCTCCAAATAGACATCTTCGTTTGTCTCCAAGCTGCCCTGGGTCATGCGAGATGGAAACCACCCCGGCGCAATAGCATTAACAGTAATATTGTAAGGCGCCCATTTTACAGCCAGATCCTTTGTCAGACCCGCAATTGCGGCCTTGCTGGCCTGATAGGCCACCGCATCCATTATTTCCGGCTTAGCACCTACAAAGGAGGCTATTGATGCCAAATTAATAATCCGCCCGTAATTCTGCCGGGACATAGTCCTTGCGGCCTTCTGCATACAGAGCCAGGGTCCGGTCAAATTGGTGTCGATAACCTTATCCCAACCGCTGCGGGGATACTCCAGCGAAGGAGCGCCCCAAGCGGCGCCGGAGTTGTTAACCAGAATATCGAGACGGCCAAACTCTTTCTGCACCAGTTCAAACAAATTGTCGATTTCTTCCTCACTGGTTATATCACAACGGGCCGGCAGCACCTTCACTCCCAGTTCCTGTGACATCTTTTCCGCCACTGCAACACAACGGTCAATTTTCCGGGCCGCAAGCACCACACCGGCACCAGCTTCCGCCAACGCATAGGACATCTGAACCCCTATGCCCGCTGCACCGCCGGTAACTACAGCCACCTGTCCCGTTAAATCAAATAATTCCTTGTTGGATCTCATCATAATCCTCCCTTATATTAAGTTTCAGCTCCTATACCTAATTAATAATGCAATATCCATGCCAATATCAAGATGTCGGATCTATTGGCATTATTGCCTCCATTGACAATTCACTACTGTGCCATATGGGACATTTAGTCTGCCAAGCCATGTCCCATATGGTACACTTCAAGCAAATATGGCAATTAAGCAAGAAAAAGCCCCGGCATCCCACTTAATACGGTCACCTTCGTAACCAATAATGGTATGGGAAGCTGGGGCTTCTAAAAACCTGATTAATCCTATAAAGCCCAGGCGGCCTTAGCACCTTCGTCGGTAGCTTCTACAATCCGCCGAACTTCAACGGCATCTCCAACTATTTTGTAGTCAATCGCCATTTCTTTAAGTACATTTTCCAATTCGGCATTGGATCGAGTGCCTGTTGCTATCACTACCTGATCAACCGGAGCCAGAATCTGTTCCTGATCATCAATAATTACTGTGACAGCATCCTTGTCAATTCCAGTTACCCGGGCATTAAACAACATTTTGCAGCCCGCTTTTTTAAGCCGCGAGTGCAGCATATATCCATGGGAAGTAAGCTTCAGAACTGGGGATCTGCGCAACTGTTCCGCCAGGGTAATATCATTACATCCCCGGGCGGCCAAATAATCAGCGGTCTCCATACCCACCAGCCCGCCGCCAACAATTAATATATGTTTTCCAGGGGCGGTCCGGCCCGCCAATATCTCATAAGCGTCAGTAACATGCGAAAGATTGCGGCCATCTATTTCCAGGGGAACCTGCTTGCCACCGGTAGCCAGAATTACTGCTTCCGGTTGTTCCTGTCTGATCATGTCCCCGGTCACTTCCGTGCCGGTATTAATCTTAACTCCCAGTTTTTCCGCCCGCTTGGTCAGTCCATTAATCCACTTGCCGTAAGGATCTTTATTGGGTGCCATAGCCGCATAACGAACCTGGCCACCCACTTCCGATTCTTTTTCAAACAGGATGACTTTATGTCCCAGACGGGCCGCCTCATAAGCAGCTGTCAACCCACCCGGGCCACCCCCTATAACCCATACCTTGCGGCTGGTTTCGGCAGGTCCGGCAGGATAAATGAGCTCCTGGCCGGTTTCCGGATTAATCGCACAGCGAATAGTTCCATTTTCGATCAAAAGTCTTTCAAAACACCCCTGATTACAGGCCAGACACTCTATAGTATCTTCAGGATGACCTTCTCGGGCATTTTTAAGAAAATCCGGGTCAGCCAGATGCTGACGGCCAAAAGCAATCAAATCCGCATCTCCCCGGGCAATACACTCATCCGCAAAGAAAGGATCGGTAAAGCGTCCGACTCCTACAACGGGAACATCGACGACCTCCTTCATTTTTCGAGCCAGACCAACGTTAAAGCCCTGCTCATACTCGATAGGCGCCTGAGTAATTCCGGCCGGACTGCCATGAGTTCCAAAGGAAGCGCTGATCATATCACAGCCGTGTTTTACCAATACCGGAACAACCAGCTGCATATCTTCAGGAGTATATCCGCCCTTAATCCATTCATCCACCGACAAGCGGATAGAGATGGGATAGTCATCACCTACCCGACGCCGCACCTCCTCCAGTACCTCAATTATAAAACGGGCACGCCGGACAATATCTCCTCCATACTGATCCTGACGCTGGTTGGCATGAACCGACAGGAATTGGGCCAGAAGGTAGCCATGAGCCGCGTGGAGTTCTACTCCATCATAGCCGGCTTCACGGGCCCTAACCGCGCCATCGCCGAAAGCCGTGATAATATCCCGAATGTCATCCTCCGTCATCTCCCGGGGAGCCTGCTTAAAGACCATACTGGGAATAGCCGAAGGCGCTACCGCCGTGCCTTTTTGCAATTGGTACTGACTCTCCCGTCCCGCATGGTGCAGCTGAACTATTATCTTACTGCCCAGCTCATGTACTGTCTTAGTTACCTGGCGCAGACCCGGCATAAAACGATCCTCATAAATCCCTAACTGAGCCGGACTTGCGGCGCCATCAGGATGGATGGCGGTAATTTCCTGCACGATAAGTCCGGCTCCACCCATAACCCGCCGTTTCAAATAAGCCAGGCTAGCCTCACTTACAGTTCCATCATCATTGCCCAGAAAAGTTCCCATGGGCGGCATAACGACCCGATTGGCAATAACCATGTTTCTGACCTTAATCGGTGCCAGCAAATGCTCCAATCTTTTCATAAAAAGCCTCCTCAAATACATTGTTGAGGGGATAACGTCCCCAAAAGATAGTTTGCATCCTAACCTTCTAGATTAATAATACACGTAATTGGAGGAGTTGAGAATTTTTTTATCTCTGCAAGGATAAAATCAACTAATAAGACAGCCCGGTCAGGCATTCCCTTAACCATTGAGACAAATCGGGACTGTTCCGGACCGGGCTTAATATTTGTTTCCTCAACCGAATGGAGTACCTGTCAGTTTTAATGGTTCGCGCTGGAACCGTCCTGATTGGCTGGATTCCGGTTCTCAAGGGTATCACCGATCGCCTCGGTTTCGAAATCAAAGCTGCCGTCATTAACATAAACAACTTCGTCGCAATTGGGACAGACGATTTCAATTACATCCTCGTCATTTAAATAAATGGCTTCAAAATAGACATCTTCCCCGCAGTTCTTACAGCTCACTTGAATATATTGGTCTTCGTCATCCTCCCGGTACAAGTTTTCTGCCAGATCATACAGATCATCATCTATGCTCTCCACATATATCTTGAAACTCTCGAAGTCGCGCCGCAGACCGTTCAGATTTTCAGCGATGTCCGACATAACTCCCAGCATCTCGATTATCATTGTTCCCTGAGGGCTGCTGCCCGCCACATTCATGCCCTGTCCCAAACCCTGCAGGAAGCTGATCCTTTCATTAAGCTTCTTCAAGAAAACTCCCCCTCACTGGTTTTTTATTAGTATGTCTCACCAGCGAAAAGAATAAACGAAAACGTTCTGGCTTGTTGTGGCCTTAATAGAGGATAAGTGCCCCAACAAAAACATCCCCTCGTGTCCCTAGTAGCTGCTGTTAAACAAGTGTTTTTCAACCGGCATAGTAAAGCAAATACCTTTGGCAGGGGATTTCAATCCTGCCTTTTCTTTGATGGCAGCCATAATTTTTTCTGCTGTATCCCCGCTTACGACACTTAATACTATTTCCTTTTCAGTGTCTACGGTAATACCCATAATAGATTTATGCACCGGGCCGATACCGCGGGCGTTTATAATTGTCCCTCCACGTGCACCTGCCTGGTGAGCGATGTCCACCACCTCGTCGGCGAAGCCGGCGTTAACGATTACAAACAGAGCTTTCATATTTTCGCTTTTTTCCATTTTTTCATTCCTCTGTATTTAAATTGATAACTTTGCTACCGGTATAGTGAAGGCAATTCCTGTATTTGGCTTGTCAAAACGAAACTTCTTAATCAGCATTTCCAACACGGCATCGGATTTTATGCCAGGCAACAGGCAGATTATTACCACTTTGGATTCTTCCGGCACCAACCCAAATATGCATTTAAGGTAATTGGCATCGACAGTCCCTCTTCCGTATACGATATTTACCAGCCGCCCTCCCGCCTCTGTAAGCGCATCTAATAGCAGGCTCTTTTGCTTCCTTCCGGCTATCACCGTCAAAAAAACCAAGCCGTCTAAATGATTATTCATTGCAATCATTTACCTCCCCGACTGAGCCTTCATAGTCAGCTTTGCCTTTTTTTTGCGTATCATCTATTTCCGTTTTATCTGCATGCATGGCAAGCGAAGTTAGTTCCTCCAGTTCCATTAACTCGGCTTCAGTAATGAGCCGCTGTTCTTTCTTAAGCCGTATATCATAAATTATACCTAAAGTTTGCACTGCTATTAAAGGGGTAACTGAGATAAAGGCTATTATTCCAAACCCATTGGTCAAAACCGATTGGGCGCCCTGCCCTGCTGATGCGGCAACAGCTTGTGCCGTCCCCAGCGTAAGCGGGGTTAAAAACGCTGATGTCAACGCGCCCCCGGTGACACCGCCGGAATCGAAGGCCAAGCCTACGAAAAGCTTAGATGAAAATCTAAGCATGATCAATGCTATAGCATAAAGCGGAACCAAAAACCAGAGAATGTTAATTTGGGTTAGAATTTTCACCATACAAATCAGCGCCGCAAAACCTATGCCTATGGCTAATGTTATACGTATGACCATCTCCTTGATATGACCATTGGTTATTTCTTCAAGTTGTTTCCCCAGTACGGTGACTGCTGGCTCTGACAGCGTTATAGCCATACCCAGCACAAATCCGATCACCAGCAGCAGCCATTTAAACCACTCGGGGCGGGTGGGATCCAAAAATACTTCACCAATATATTTGGCCGCGAACGCAAAACCGAAGTCAATTCCTGACAGAAAGATGAGCAGCCCCACGTATACGACCATCATTCCCAGCATAATCTTTCTAAGTTCCGCTCTGGACAGCTTAATCAAAAAACGCTGAAATGGCAAAAAAACAAGCACAATCGGTAAAAGCGCCAAGGCAACGCTGCCCAAATTGGAAACAATTATTTCGCCCAGATTATTTATTGCCCCCGGATTGTATACCCCGGCAGGGGGCATTGTTCCGCCGTAGCCTGCCTTCAAAATTATGCCGTAAATGAACAGCGCCATAATCGGCCCCACTGACGCCAGTCCAATTATTCCGAAAGTATCGTCGTTAGTTTTGGATTTTGACATCGTGGCCGAAATACCCAACCCCAGCGCGAGGATAAACGGCACCGAAACATCACCCGTCGTTGCACCGCTGCCATCAAAAGCCAGGGCGATAAACTCCTCGGGAACAAAAGGGACCATAAGAAATATTAAAATATATAGTACAATAAAAACAACTTTGATATCCAGGTTTCTTAGAATTCTGAACAGTGCGAACCCGACGAACACGCCTATTCCGCTGCTTAGAACCCATACGAATACTAACTCGTTTACGCCATCCAATATCATGTGGGTCTGCTTCGCCAAAACCCAAAGGGCCGGTTCGGCCACGGTGCCCATAAGTCCGAACAAGAAGCCGACCAGGATTATAAAAATCGCCTTTTTCAGCTTTATTAGTGAACTGCCCACCAGTTTTCCTATGGGTAAAATGCTGATATCAAGCCCGTCTAAAAAAAAGGCCTGTCCGACTACAACACCCAAATACCCCACGGCCAGCTTCACATAATCGAAACTGTTTTCCATTGGCTCTATGAATCCACAGACAATTATGATGATCACTGCCAACGGCAACGACGATAAAAAAACCTCTTTAAGTGTGTTGAAAAATTTCATATTCTAAATTATACCATTAAGAATAGCAATTAATCCTGCAGAAATGTGTTGTTGATCAGCGATAATGTCATGGTATAAGTCATCATGGAAAATGTCATCCCACAATCCGGAAACCGGGTGCGAAGACACGAGATGAATTCCAGCGTAGCGACCGTGGGGATGAGAACCGAGCAAACACCTGCGAAGGTGAGGCAGAAGAGCAGCCGAGGGACAGGAGGTCCCGAGTCCGCCTCCTGAGCCATGGAGGGCGAATTGGCGGTGTGCTGCTCGGAGGCCGAATCCGAGCAGTTGAGG
>Ga0123327_1002128_pt1 | contig 15712 bp, 14 predicted proteins | sample BioC13SIPDNA_4_FD_89701 | JGI IMG/M metagenome (GOLD analysis project Ga0123327, IMG submission 89701) | Anaerobic biogas reactor microbial communites from Washington, USA - Biogas_R1_B C13 SIP DNA | ecosystem: Engineered > Bioreactor > Anaerobic > Unclassified | place: Washington, USA...
AGCTTTCGTTGGGCATCTGGGTCCAAGTCGAGGAATTTCTTGCCACCGTAAGGGCTTCTGTCACTTAGTCCCTGCAAACGGAACACCCGTCTGCGTGCATGAGTCGTTTCTTCTCCGAAATACCCATCGAGATAATAGACAACGCTCAAGATGCGCTGCTGCCCGTCGATGACGAGGTAGCGGTTGTTTTCGTTGACGTGAAGAAATATCTGCGGAACAGGCAGCCCGAGAAGGAATGACTCAATAAGCAAGGATGACTGCTTCATGCTCCATACAAAATTCCTTTGGAATTCGGGCACCTCGATGTCGCCATTCTTGTACTCCTCATAAATCACACTGAGCGTTTTGTCGGAGGGATAAGCTGCGATATCAAATTCTATGTTGTCTTCATTCTCTTCTTCCTCTCTCTCAACTTCGAGTATGTCGTCTTTCGGGCACTCATTCTCTTCATCGTATCCACTATCTTCTGACATTGAACCGACACTCCGTTACTTCCAGACCAGTTCTATTCCCGTTTCTTTTGCGTGCACCTGCTGTCAATTAGAATGATTTCGTTCATTTTCAGATCGAAAACCTTGTAAGTTGCTGCATTGATTTCTGCCTCTACATCCTCTGGTGCTTCACCTCTGTCAGTGATGCTCTCAACCAAAGTCGCGAGTTGCTTCGCGGACGAGGATGCAAGGTCTGGCACCGGCAAAGCACCGATATAGGTTGAAAATGCGCGCACATATCCGCCTCGCACTTGGGCCGAGAGGTGCCGATAGTAGAATTCGGTCAGCTTCGAGTTGAGCAGTCCGACGAGCGCCAAGTGGGCAGAAGGTATGAAATAGGCCGTGTTTGTTAGGAAGGCACCAGAAGTGTCGAGTGCATAGCAGCCATTCTCGCTTATGTCGGGATAGGAGATCTTCGGCTTCTCGAATTCCTCGTAGTAGTCGACGGCGTCCTGAATCTCGTACCACTTGTAGTTTCCAGGTTTTCGACCGCCCTGGACTCCGGGGGTAAGCCGTTCTTTAAACAAGGAAAGATGTTCCTTGATGGCGGGGTACTGGTCAATGTTTATGCCGCGCCGGGTGAAGATCAGATACAACCCGGCCCACTGCACGCGCCAGCGTTTGATGTCACGGCCCCGGAGGAAGGGCTTGATGATTTCGTCGCTTCTGGGGTCCCGGGCAATGAGTTCGGCGCGTTTGGCCTCGTCGATGACAAACGCCTCGTTGAAGCCGGTTAACACACCCCGGTAGAACTTGCCGTCGACGACTTCGCCGAGGGGGCGTCCGGCGTTGCGTATCTTGTCGAGTAGGCGCAGCACGTCGGGGTTCTGCAGGACCCACCCGCTGGATTTGAGGGAGGTGATGACCTGGGGCGAGGCGCACCGGCGCATGGCGGTTGCGATCTCGTTGGCCTCGGCCATATCGGCGACCGTATGGGTCTGTACCTGGTGGTTTTCGCCGCTGGGCGCATGCCTGGCGATGAGCACGAGGGGGTAGGCGGCGGCATCGGGAAAGACGGGCAGGTCGCGGAAGTCGATGATCTGCTGGATGGCGAATTGGGCGAGAAACGCGCGGAGTTTTTCTCCGTAACCGGCGCGAAGGTATTTGTTCGAGGTGATCATGCCGAAGCGGCCGTTCTGGCGGCAGAGGGTGAGTCCCCGGTGGTAGAAGTAGACGTAGATGTCGGCGATTCCGGCGTAAACGGGCGCGTGATTGGCCTCGAAGAAGGGTTTGTCTTCGCCCAGGCCTTCCTGGCGGACGTAGGGCGGGTTGCCTACGACCGCATCGAACCCGGCCTCGGGTTTGCGTTCGATGGCGGTGGCGGAGCCTTGGCGCGGGCCGAAAAAGACCTCGGGAAACTCGAGTTCCCAATGGAAAAAGCGTTTTTCCCGCGCGGCGCGAAGGGCGGTTTCGGCGATCGTGCGTTCCCCGGCGTCGGTCAGGACGCCCGGGTTGTGCGGATCGCTGAGCCAGGCGCTGAAATTCATGCTGTTGAGGAAGTCGATGGCGGGGCGGATGAGTTCGCGTTTGCGGGACTTGTCGCCCTTGGCGGCTTTGTGCCAGTAGGGTTCATTGCCAAACCACTGGCTGGCGTAGACATCGAGCATGAGCTTGAAGGGGGAGATGCCGCTGGCGGCCTTTTTGAATTCACGGCGGGATTCTCTGGCCTGGTCGCTGGTCACGTCGGAGAGTGCGCCCACGTGCCGCATGGCTTCGGTGGCCAGCTTAAAACCTTCCCACTGCGTGCCCCAGAGCATGCCCTGGCCCGATTCGGAGGCTTCGCGGACCTCTTTGACCGTGACGCCGATGAGGCTGTTGCCGCATTTGATGTGGTGGTCGAGAAACGACAGGGGCGCGCCCAGGGTGAAACAATCGAGCCAGAGCGAGACCTTGGCCAGTTCGACGGCCATGGGGTTGAGGTCAACGCCGTAGATGCACTGTTTGAGGATGTGGCGTTTCAGGAGGTTCACGTCGGTCAGTTTGTTTTCATTGATCGTTATCCTCTGGCGTTCCATCTCGCGGCGAATGTCGCCGCGCATTCGTTCGAGATGGGCGGAGACGGGGTTCCAGGGGAACGCGTTGAGGAAATCGAGGGTCTTGTCGGTAATGAAGTCGACCGTTTCGACCAGGAAGTGTCCGGACCCCATGGCGGGGTCGACGACGCGGGCGCCGATGATCTCATCGACGAGTTCGCGTCCGATGAGGTCGGCTTTGGCGGAGGCTTCGGGCCTCAGTCCGGCGCTCTTGAGGCCTTCCTGTTTCTTATCAAAGGCCTTGCGCAGCTTTTCGGCCTGGCGCAGTTTCGGGCGCAACGCCTCGAATTTCGCCTGAAGGACCGGCCCGACCGTGTGTTCGACGATGTACTTGACGATGTGGTCGGGCGTGTAATAGCTGCCGGTTGCTTTGCGCTCGCCCTTGTCGTTCTCCAGGTAGACCGCGCCGCGTGGCAGCACGCGCTCGCCGCCGCCGTCGGCCTTCTTGTGGGTCAGGATTCTGGATTTCGTCTTGGCTGCTTCGGTATAGGGGATGATCTGCTCGGACTTCTTGCCTTTAACGATGGCCATTTTCGTTGGAGCAATGCGGAGTTTGAACTCCAGCAGTCCTTCGTAGATGGAGCCCAATTGGCGCACGCCCAGCGATTTGAAGTCGATGGGGACCAGGTCGAGGCGCTTGGGGTCTTCATCCCGGGCCAGGCGGTCGAGGGCCTTGGCGAAGTGCAGATCGGGTACCTTGTACTGCTGCAGAAACCGGGCGTTTTGGGCCTCGGGCGTGTCGTCGCTGTCGTCGGGTGTTGTCATGAAGAGTCCGCCGTTGTACACGGGGACGTTTACGCCTTCGTCGCCGTTCTCCACGATGCGGCAGAGATTCATGAACCGCTCGTAGAGGGCGCATGAGGTGCTGTCGTGCGCGTTTTCGAGGGCCATGTCGCGCTGGTCATCGAGGGGGCCGGCGGCCCTGGCAATTTCGTCCTTCAACCTGGTGAGGCTTACCTCGAAGTATCCGCGCTCTTCCCGGACCGGCAAGAGGTCGCGGGATTCCGCGTACAGCAGGAACAGCAGGCGGTAGAGGAGCGTCAGGGTGCCCTGAAAAACCTGGTCGAGACGCTCCTGCGTGAGATCGGCGTGTTCGCCTTCCCGGGCGCGCATGTGCTCGATAAAGCCCTTGGCCAGGTGGGGAAAGATGTCGACAAAGGTGCGTTCTTTGAGGCGCTCGCCCAGTTCGCGGGCGTAGGCTTCGCTGCCAAGCAGAAGCTGATCCAGAAACGACGCCTTTCTTGCCTCGCCGTCAATCAGGATGTCGTGTTGGATAAATGCACCGGAACGGAACAAGAGCCAGAAATAGCGAAACGACTCGGCGGGGTCGCTGGTGCTGGGGGTGCCCTGGGCCATGACCTCTTCGAGGTCGATTTCGTAGTAATTGGTGGCGCGGCTGTGGGTATGTTGCGAGTAGAGCCGCCACAGCTTTCCGTTGGTCACGACGGCCCAGGGCGCCAGGTTCTTTTCAAGCAGGCTGATGACGACCGCGCCGGGGACCTCTTCCGGGCTGTCGCCGTCGCGTTCGTCGTCCTTCATATCGAGCGATCGGTCCCAGGAGTAGACCAGAGCCAGGGCAAGAGGGCGTTTGCCGTTCCCGGGAGCGCGCAGGAGGTAATCCGGCTCGGTGTGCCCGCTACCGGCTGCTCTTACCGGTTCAAAATCAAACCCAAGCTTCTTGAACACCGGCTCAAACAGCTTATCGCGGGCCTCGGACACGGGTTTATCCCGGAGGTCCTTTACCGGCCCCGCATAGACACCGACCAGGTCCTGATAGGCCGGTTTCGGGTCTTCGCCCCAGGCGGGCGTCTCGCGCAGGCGTTCTTTCAGGTAGTAGTCGGAGAAGAGGGCGCGATTATTGAAAAACTCCTCGGACCATTCCGCGACGTCGTAGGCCGACCGCAGCTTGTCAAACTGCGCGAAAGGGTCGCCCTCCGTGTAGGTGAACCGTCGAAGGACCCGGAGGTGTTGCCGCGTAGGGTCGCGTCGGCTGACCGTCAATACTCGGGGACGGATGCGGGCCTCCTGTAATTTCATTGATCCCGGTTTGGACTTCTGGACGGGGTTGTACCGTTCGAGCAGCACAAAATCCAGGCGGTCGTAATCGGGCGTGGTGAGCACAAGCAGGAAATTCCCGTACCGGTTGCGGAACTGGCGGGCAAGCTCCCTGGTGTGGCTCACGGTGACGCTCTTGACGACGAACAGCATCACCTGTAGCGCATCGTCGTGATTGGCGATACGTTCGATGGCTTCGATGGGCCGGATGACGCCCTGGGCATCAATGCGCAGCGTGGCTGGTGTATGTTCGATACGGGCGTCGGTGTTATAGCCGAGGCGGGCGAAGAATGCGGTTATGGCATCTGCATTGGATAGTTGCTGGATTTCGCGGCGGTCGATGTCGCGATCCCAGTGAATGTCCACCATTTCCATCCAAATCCCCCGCTCGGCGTATGGGGTACACCGGGGCTGTACGTATACTTATCGCGCCTCATGTTAATTCTTCGCATATTGCTGTTCAAGCCCCGAAATGCACGTAGTGTTCTCCGGAGACCTCGATTGCAGGCTCTCCATCCTCTTGACGCGGGCTTCCCAAACCGAGCAGGGCTCCGGAGGCGGACTGCTCCTCCGGCTTCTGCGGGACGAGCTTGCCCCGGACGGCGAGGTCGAGGATGAACCGTCGCAAGCGTGAAATGGCGTCGGGCGCTTCACTGATACGCGCGAAGTGTTGCAGAAGGTGCAATGAGGCCGCCCCTGTGGACTCGGTGGACAGGGTGGACCCGGTGGACAGCGAAGACCGGGTGGACCCGGTGGTGGGCGTTGCGGGGTGCGGGCACTTGGTCCTTTTAGCGGGCATGAGGGTCTCCGGGGGATTGACGGCTGTGTTTGCGGACGCGGTAGAGCCGTTCGGTGAAACCGCCCTCGCGCTCGAACGCGCTGGCGAGGGCTTGGATCTGCCTGTCGAGGAGACTGCACGCGACGGTGATCAAGAGCAGGGCCGCGTTGGCGGCGATCTCGGCATAGGTGGCCGGTGGTCCACCCGGTCCACCCGGTCCACTCAGTCCACCGTGTTTTCCGTCGTGAACTTCGCGCGCCCAGGCGGCCACGTCATCGACGCTCGCGCATCGCTTCTCAAACAGCGCTTCCCGGCGGGGGTCTGTTCGGGCCCACAGGGAAAGCCCGCGCTGCCGCAGGAAATCCTCGTAATCGAGGCACAGCTCTTCCAGGCTGGCCTTGGCGACGCTGGTGAGTTTTAGTTGGGTCTTCCTGGAGGTCGCCGAGGCCATGCTGCCTTCCGCGATGTTCTGCACCCCGCTGCGCGCCGCCTGGACCATCTGGTCGCAGGCACGGCTTCGAGGCTCTATGTACGCGTCGCGGAAACGCACCGTCACGTCATAGACCAGCCGGGCCACCTGAAAACTCTTGAGGTCCCGGTACCCGCCGTGTGACGGAATCAGCTCGCCCGACGTCATCGCAACAGCGCCTCCTCCAGGATGGCACGGAGGCGGGCCTGCGTCTGATACCGCGCCGACGCCTCTGTATCAGATTCGGGTCAATATAGCCGAATTGTCAAGAACGATCGGCACGCGGCGCAGTTGAGCCCAGGCCCTCGCGGCGGGCATCCCCCGGCGGGCAGGAGGCGGCAGGGCCGCTCGAAGTCCCGGCGGCGCCGCGAGATAATGCATTTTTTACTTGACAAGGGTCCCGTTGTTTGTTTAAATTTGCCCGCTTTGGACGCGAAGCGTAGTTGAATTGAGGATTAGCCGTCCCCAAGCTCAGGCCTCCCTTGAGCAAGGAGTAGTGCGTAAGGCGGCACGACGCATCTACATGCGACAAGGAGGGTTTATGAGTTGTATAAGGGAAGACATCTATTAGTTGATTGCCGCAATGTGGCACGTGAAGTGTGCCTTAACGACAAGCTGGTCCTGAATGCCATGGCACGCGCCGCGGAACGTGCGGGCGCGACCGTCGTCTCACAAGTCCGGTACAAATTTGGCCAGGACTCCCCCCCCGGATTCGCCGCAGTGGTTATGTTGGACGAGAGCCATTGCTCTGCCCATTCCTATGCGGATCTGGGATTGATTGCCATGGATATGTTCACCTGCGGAACGACCGATCCGCGCGATGTCCTGTTCTTCCTCCGGGAGGAGGTTGATCTGGGCGATATCGAAGTGCGGGAATTCGGCCGGTTCGCGGTGAACCAAGACGCCGAAGAAGGCGCCATGTTACCGTCTTTGGATCGAGAGGGAATCGGTGTCCTCACGCGAACTGCATGATGGCAGGCAAGACGGTTTAACCCCGCTCGAGAGCCTGCGACTCGATTCGGTCGGGTCGTTTGCCGGCTTGGTGCGGGGCATGGGCAGAACGGCGTTCGGAGGACGACAGCTCGGTCTTGCCTTCGATACCCTTCTGACGATGGCCCGGGATGCGGAGTGCCGTGTCGTCTTGACGCTGTCCGGCGCCATGACGGTCGCCAAACAGGGTTCCATCATCTGCGAGATGGTGGACCGTGGTCTGGTGGACGTCATTGTGGCGACGGGCGCGCTCATGGCTCACGGGCTGACCGAGTCCATTGGCCTGACTCACTACGCGGTCAGCCCGGACGCGAACGACCTTGAGTTGTTCGAAAAGGGGTACAACCGCATTTACGACACGTTGGAGATGGAAACAAACCTCAACTCGGTGGCCGAGTTGGTGGCGGATGTACTGGCGACGGAGGACCCGCCCGACGGGGTGTGGTCCTCCGCCTCCTTTTGCCGGGCCATTGGCCGCCGCCTCGACCAACAGGACGAGGGTCCGGGTATATTGCGCAGCGCCTACAAGCGCGGCGTGCCGGTGTTCATCCCCGCGTTCACGGATAGTGAACTCGGCCTGGATTTTGCCACGTGGGCCATGAAGGCCGCCATGAAACGCCTGGGCATTCGCGAGGGCGCCCTGGCCGATCCGCAGGCGGTGTTCACGGCCCTGCCGCCGTTTAATCCGTTCATCGACCTGCAGCACTACGCCCGGTTCGCGGGCAGCGCCAAACGCCTGGGCATCTTCACCATCGGCGGCGGCGTCCCCCGCAACTGGTCGCAGCAGGTGGCCCCGTTCTACGACATCACCGCCGACCGCCTGAACATCCGCCTTCCCGAGGTGCGTTTCCAGTACGGCGTGCGCATCTGCCCCGAACCGGTCCACTGGGGCGGGCTCTCGGGTTGCACCTATTCGGAAGGGGTGAGCTGGGGCAAGTTCGTGGCGCCCGAAGACGGCGGCATGTACGCGGAAGTCCCCGCCGACGCCACCCTCGTGTGGCCGTTGCTTATGAAGGCCGTGTTTGAGGAACTGGATCGCGGTTCAGACTAAGAGCCATGCGGCGCGCACTACCCATTTCTCGAAACTTTCTGGCGCTGGAACGCAGCCAATCCGCGTTGCAGACCTCGTCGGTGGTGATTCAGCAGGCGCCGTTCGAGCGCACGACCTCCTATGGCAAGGGCGCCGCGAAAGGGCCGCAGGCCATTCTCAAAGCGTCCCATCAGGTGGAATTGTTCGACGCCGCCCTCGGGCTCGAACTGGTCTCAGCCATTCCGGGCATCGCCACCCTGCCGCCGGTCGCGCCCGGCAACCGGGACGGGCGCCAGTATGCCCAGGCGTTGCGCGATGAAACCGCCCACTGGATCCAACAGGGGAAATTCGTCGTCACCCTGGGCGGCGAACACACCGCGATTGTCGGCGCCATTCAGGCCCATTGCGAAGCCTGGGAGGACCTGACCGTGCTCCAGCTCGATGCCCACAGCGATCTGCGCGACGAATACGACGGCTCGCCGTGGAACCACGCCTGCGCCATGGCCCGCGTGCTGGATTTCCACAGCCACATCGTCCAGATGGGCATCCGCAGCCAGTGCCGCGAAGAGCGCGAAAAGACCGAGGTCCTGCGCACGCCCGTGATTTACGCGCACCAGATTCTGACGGCCCCGCACGGAGAGGAATCCTGGATCAAACGCGTGATCGGCGCGTGCCGGAAACGCGTCTACGTGACCTTCGATTGCGATGTCTTCGACCCGGCGGTGATTCCCGCGACGGGCACCCCGGAACCCGGCGGCTTGAACTGGCAGCACGTGGACGGCCTGTTCCGGCGCCTGTGCAACGTGCGCGACGTGGTGGGCCTGGACATTTCCGAGCTGGCGCCCATCCCCGGCATCCATCACCCGCAGTTCAGCGTCGCAAAACTCCTCTACCGGTTTCTGGGAATTCGATTCCAGGACGCCCGCGGATGATTGATTTATGGCCCGCCTGAAGTAGAATTAATACGAATGCGTGACTCTGGGTAAAAGGAGAAGGGAAATGCCCCCCGCCGACGACTTCTCGGATGATTACGGTTGGAACGATGAGCTCATTCAGCGCCGTGAGCGCCGGCGCAAGGCCAAAGGCAAAGAACGCCTCGACCGTATCGACAAGGCGGGCGACGCAGAAAGGCCCCGAAGAGACATTGAACGAAAGGCCCGCCAGAACCGGGATTGGGACGACGAGTACTCGGACGAGTATTGACCGCGGCCGGCACGGCGTATTCGGGGACGGCCCTCGCGGCAGGCATTCTGGAGCAGGATCGGATAATGTCTACGCCCGCGTAATCACCCGGGAAACCTTGTCCCGGGACAGACCGGTATCCCCCTGAGCCAGCAATTCGCCCTCGGGCGAGACAATAAAGAAGATGTTGCACCCATGAATCTGGGCCTGAAGCATCGCTGTCGCCAATTGACAGCTCCGCCACGATGCACCATTGCGCTTGGTGGGGTTTAACTCCCACACTTTCGCCGCATGCGGCGACAATCGCACCGTGTACGCGCCCATGACGCCTCTCCCTCTCGACACGCAACTGCTCCGTGCTTCAGCCAGGATCTTGCCGGACCCGCTATCGCAGCCTCACTAGGTTTAAAATGCTAACACAATCACATCCCTATTACAAGGCTTTTTTGTGAGAAGATTTCCGGCGCAAAACCCACAACCACCCGCCCCGATTGAGGTTCCGCTTCCCCCGACAAGCCCCGCGCGGGCGCGCGTCACCGCACGCTTCGAGAAATCTCTATCCCGCAATGGCATGGAACGCTCCAACACAACGCGGGAACGGGAAGGGGAGACCCGCAACCCCATTGGGCGGCGTAATGCGGTTGCCATTCGCTCCCGTAAGGCCGCCCCCGACCACGGTGAGGGGAACCGGAGGACTGGCTCTTTCCCAGCCCGCGACGAACCGCGCCATCGTGCGCGCGCGTCTCAGATTTGACTCCTTCGCAGCCGCGCGTGCAGAGAGGTCCCCAAGCTCCGTGAGATCCATAGTATGCGCCGGGCCTCAGTTCCCGCATGCTGCATTCAACTCCACCGGCACTACACGGAGATTTGCCTTGGCGCAAACCCGGGCCTTGTGCTATCCTACGCCGGTTGCCGGTGGCGGGAGGAGGCCATGAAGCCTCAGCGACAGAGGCAGTAAGGCGCGTGGCATGGCCGTACAGTTGAGTCTCGGTAGCAATTTGGGGGTACGTCGAGGAAACCTTGAAGCTGCCCTGGCCCGGCTGGGGCAGCTTCCCGAGACTACCCTGACGCGGCGTTCCCGCGTCTACGAGACGCAACCGTACGGAGTGACCGGGCAGCCAGGCTTCCTCAACATGGTCGCGGAAATCGAGACGGAACTGCAGCCGCTTGAACTTCTCGACGCCATCCAAACCATCGAACGACGGCTGGGCAGACGGCCTACAGAACGATGGGGCCCCCGCATCATCGATATCGATATCGTCTTGTGGGACACCCTGGTTCTCGAAACCGACACCCTCACCGTACCCCATCCGGATTTCCGGAACCGGGCGTTCGTGTTGATCCCGCTGGCGGAGATTGCGCCCCAGGCGATCGACCCCATCACCGGCATGACGGTTGCCCAGCTTGCTGCGCAGCCCGACCTGCATGGCCGGATCCTGAACCTGGAATCCGGCGACTAGGCCACGAACCGCTCCGCTTGGAGCCCTGAAGGGACCGGGACGGCGACGTCACGGTTCGGAGGATCTAGGATGCCACGCATCCGCACCACAACCTTTCGCAAACGAAAGGAAGCGGGGGAGAAGATCGCCGTCCTCACCGCGTACGACTATCCTTCCGCCAGACTGCTCGACGAATGCGGCATCGATGCCGTCCTCGTGGGCGATTCCCTCGGCACGGCCGTCCAGGGCAGAGACGACACCCTCGGCGTAACCATGGACCAGATGATCTACCACACGTCCATGGTATCCCGCGCCGTCGAAAACGCCATGGTCATCGGCGACATGCCGTTCCTGTCCTACCAGCTCAGCGCCGAGGAAGCCGTCCTCAACGCCGGACGCTTCATCACCGAAGGCGGCGCACAGGCCGTCAAGCTCGAGGGTCCCGTCGACAAGTTCGGCCACAGCATCGCCGCGATCGTCAAGACCGGCATCCCCGTCATGGCCCATATCGGGTTCACCCCGCAATCCGTCCACCAGCTCGGCGGCTACAAGGTCCAGGGGCGCGGCGACCAGGCCCGGCAACAGCTCACGGAAGAAGCGCTCGGCCTCCAGCAGGCCGGCTGTTTCGCCCTCGTGCTCGAACTCGTCCAGCAGGACACCGCCGCCGAAATCACCGAGATGCTCACCATCCCCACGATCGGCATCGGCGCCGGACCCCACTGCGACGGCCAGGTCCTCGTCATGCACGACATCCTCGGATTCGGCCCCCAGCGCACCTTCTTCAAAGTCTTCGGCGATGCGCGCGGCGCCATGGAAACGGCGTTCCGCAACTACATCCGCGAAGTCCGGGAAGGCGCGTTTCCCACGGAAGAACAGGGCCACCGATGAACGTCTTTCACACAGCAGACGCCATGCGCGCCTGGTCGGAAGCCCAACGCGCCGCCGGCAAAACCATCGGGTTCACCCCCACCATGGGCGCCCTGCACCCCGGCCACGAAAGCCTCATGCGCGCCGCCGCCGCCCAAAACGACGTGTCCGTCCTCAGCATCTACGTCAATCCGACCCAGTTCGCGCCACACGAGGATTTCAACCAATACCCCCGGACGCTCGAAGCGGATTCCGCCCTGGCCGCCCGCGTCGGCGTGAACGCCATCTACGCCCCCGCCGACCGCGCGATGTATCCCGAAGGATACGCCACCTACGTCGACATCGAGCGCATTACCCAGCGGCTCTGCGGCGGGTCGCGGCCCCATTTCTTCCGCGGCGTCGCCACCGTCGTCACCAAGCTGTTCAACGCCGTCCGGCCCCACCGCGCCTACTTCGGCCAGAAAGACGCCCAGCAGGCCGCCGTGATCCGTCGCATGACCCGCGACCTCGATATGGGCATCGAAATCGTCGAAATGCCCATCGTGCGCGAGCCCGACGGCCTCGCCATGAGCTCGCGCAACAAATACCTCAGCCCCGGGGAGCGTCAGCGCGCCCTCTGCCTGTCGCGCGGCCTCTCGCGCGCCCGGGACCTGCTCAACGCCGGCGAACGCGACCCCCATACCATCATCGACACCGTCCAAAACGCCATGAGCGCCGTCGACATCGACTACATCGAACTCGTCGACGCCGAAGACATCATCCCCCTCGATCGCGTCCGCGGCACGGTCCTGCTCGCCGTCGCCGCGCGCGTGGGGGAGACCCGGCTCATCGACAACATCAAATTCACCGTACCCGACGACGAGGAATAGACCCATGATGCTGCATATGTTGAAAAGCAAGATCCACCGGGCAACCATCACCCAGGCCGAACTCCACTACGCCGGGAGCATCACCCTCGACCCCGACCTCATGGAACAGGCCGGCATCCTGCCCTTCGAACAGGTCCAGGTGCTCAACGTCAACACCGGAGCCCGGTTCGAAACCTACGCCATCGAAGGCCAGCGCGGCAGCCGCGTCGTTTGCCTCAACGGACCCGCCGCCCGCCTCGGACAGGTCGGCGACATCGTCATCATCCTCACCTACGCGCTGATGGACGCCGAAGACGCCCAGGCCCACACCGCCAAAACCGTCCACGTCGACGCCAACAACAACATCACCACCATCGACCACGCCCACGACCCCAACTGAGGCCAGGCCACATACCGGACCCGCGCGACTCTGGAAAACCGCTCCGGCCTGTGCTATACTTCCGCCCGCGTCACCACGCGCACCCCGCGCGCCCGTAGCTCAGGGGATAGAGCGCTTGCCTCCGGAGCAAGAAGTCGTGCGTTCGAATCGCACCGGGCGCGCCATTTTTGTTTCCCCACTCCGATTCACAGCGCCTGCCTGATCCTGCGTTGTCCCGCCTGGCGCGCCCGCCAAGGATGCCCCGCGCTTGACTCTGAATGCCTGGATGACTCATGTTGTAGCAGGTAGGGGGAACACCCCCTCGAATTGTCGCAACAGACCTCGGTTTTGCCGCCTGGAAAGGGGGACTATGCCGCGCAGGAAGACCGCCGGGACCGGCGCCAGGAAGGCGAACGCCAAACAGGACAACGGCGCGCGCCTGGGGTTTGAAGAGAAACTCTGGCAGGCCGCTGACAAGCTCCGCGGCCACATGGACGCCGCGGAGTACAAGCATGTCGTCCTGGGCCTCATCTTCCTCAAGTACATCTCCGACGCGTTCGAGGAGAAGCGCCAGGAACTGGAGAACCTCACGGCCGACCCCGCCAGCGAGTATTACGCCAGGGAAGAGCAGGACCGCTACGGCGTCATCGAGGACCGCGACGAATACCTCGCCGACAACATCTTCTGGGTCCCCAAGATCGCCCGCTGGAGCCATCTCCAGAACAACGCCAAACAGCCCGAGATCGGTGTCCACATCGACGACGCCATGGAGGCCATCGAGAAGGAAAACCCCGTCCTCAAGGGCGTCCTGCCCAAGGACTACGCCCGCCCGGCCCTCGACAAGCAGCGCCTGGGCGAACTCATCGACCTCATCGGCACCATCGGCCTCGGCGACAGGGCAAACCGCTCTAAAGACATCCTCGGCCGCGTTTACGAATACTTCCTCGGTCAATTCGCCAGCGCCGAAGGCAAAAAAGGCGGCCAGTTCTACACCCCCCGCTGCGTGGTCGGGGTCCTCGTCGAGATGCTCGCGCCCTACAAAGGCCGCGTGTTCGACCCCTGCTGCGGGTCCGGCGGCATGTTCGTCCAGTCCGAGTCCTTCGTCGAGGCCCACGGCGGCCGGCGCGACGACATCAGCGTCTACGGCCAGGAATCCAACCCCACCACCTGGCGCCTGGCCAAGATGAATCTCGCCATTCGCGGCATCGAAGCCAACTTCGGCCCCGAACCCGCCGACAGCTTCCACCGCGACCTCCACAAGGGCCTCAAGGCCGACTACGTCCTCGCCAATCCCCCCTTCAACATGAGCGACTGGGGCGGCGACCGCCTGCGCGAGGACGTCCGCTGGAAGTTTGGCGCGCCCCCCGTGGGCAACGCCAACTACGCCTGGGTCCAGCACTTCATCCACCACCTCGCCCCACACGGCATCGCCGGGTTCGTCCTGGCCAACGGCTCCATGTCGTCCAACACCTCCGGCGAAGGCGACATCCGCAAAGCCATTGTCGAAGCCGACCTCGTCGACTGCATGGTCGCCCTCCCCGGCCAGTTGTTCTACTCGACCCAAATCCCCGTCTGCCTGTGGTTTCTCACCAGAGACAAGTCCGGCTCCTCTCCTTCTGGGAGAGGTAAGGGTGAGGGGTGTCGAGCCCGAAAGGGCGAGACACTATTCATCGACGCCCGCAACCTCGGCACCCTCATCGACCGCGTCCACCGCGACCTTACCTCCGAAGACATCCAGAAAATCGCGGGAACGTATCACCTCTGGAGAGGGGATGCTGGAAAGGGACTGTCCCAAGCGAAGCGAGGAACGAGCGCAGACGGGACTGTCCCTATCCCCGACTACGAGGACATCGCGGGATTCTGCAAGTCCGCCACCCTCGACGACATCCGCCAGCACAACTACGTCCTCACCCCCGGCCGCTACGTTGGCGCGGAGGAGGTGGAAGATGATGGCATACTCTTCGAGGACAAGATGCAGCGCCTCACCGAAACCCTGGGCGAGCAGATGGACGAAGGCAACCGGCTCGATGCGGCCATCTGGAAAAACCTCAAGGAATTGGGCTATGGCAGATGACCACCTCCCGGTTCCCCCCGAAGGGCAACTCCTGATCTATCAGGACGGCGCCCTCAACGTCCAGGTGCGCATCGACGGCGAGACCGTCTGGCTCACCCAACGGCTGCTCGCCGAGTTGTATCAGGTTTCCGTCAAAACCGTAAATGAGCATCTCATAAACATTTACAGAGAACACGAACTCGATCCGGCGGCAACTATCCGGAAATTCCGGATAGTTCAAACCGAAGGGTCGCGCCAGGTCTCGCGCGTAGTCGACCACTACAATCTCGACGCCATCCTCGCCGTGGGATACCGGGTCCGGTCCAGCCGGGGCACCGCCTTCCGCCAGTGGGCCACCGCCCGCCTCTCCGAACTGCTCGTCAAGGGGTTCACCATGGACGACGAGCGGCTCAAGGCCGGCCGCACACTCGGCGACGCCTACTTCGATGAACTCCTCGAACGCATTCGCGACATCCGGGCGTCCGAGCGGTTGTTCTATCAGAAAATCACCGACATCTACGCCACCAGCATTGACTACGACCCCGCAGCCGAGGTTACCAAGACCTTCTTCGCCGCCGTCCAGAACAAACTCCACTGGGCCATCCACGGCCACACCGCCGCCGAGCTTGTCTACGAGCGCGCCGACGCGTCCAAACCCCACATGGGCCTGACCACCTGGAAAAACGCGCCCCACGGCCCCATCCGCAAAACCGATGTCACCGTGGCCAAGAACTACCTGGCCGAAGAAGAAATCGGCGAACTCAACCGCATCGTGACCATGTACCTCGACTACGCCGAGGACCAGGCCCGCCGCCACCGGCCCATGCACATGGCCGACTGGGGCGGCAGACTCGACGCGTTCCTCCAGTTCAACGAGCGCAACATCCTCACCCACGCCGGGCAAATCTCGCAGGACATGGCCGAAGAACATGCCCGCATCGAGTTCGACAAGCATGAAGCCGAACGGCGCCGTATCGAAGCCACCACCCCATCAAGCGATTTCGACACGTTCGTCGAGGAGACGAAGAAACTGGACCACGAAGACTCGGATCAGCCGAAAACACGCAAACAGGCCGGACAAGAGAAGAAGGGGACAGG
>Ga0123327_1002136_pt1 | contig 15670 bp, 14 predicted proteins | sample BioC13SIPDNA_4_FD_89701 | JGI IMG/M metagenome (GOLD analysis project Ga0123327, IMG submission 89701) | Anaerobic biogas reactor microbial communites from Washington, USA - Biogas_R1_B C13 SIP DNA | ecosystem: Engineered > Bioreactor > Anaerobic > Unclassified | place: Washington, USA...
GTTGTAAGCGGTAAAATAAAATACAGCAAAAATGGCCAACAAAAATGCAGCAAAAACGGCCACCAAGTACAGCACCCCTGCTGGGAAAAATGGGTTGTGTTACCATAGGCACAAATCCATTGGCGGGAGGAGTGCAGATTGATGAGGTGGCATATGTACATGCAAATCCATTCGATGAAAAATCAGGGATTTAGCAAGCGGCAGGTGGCCGAAAAAATGGAGCTCAACTTTCGGACGGTGTCAAAATATTTGTCCTTAACACCAGAAGAATTTGAGCACAAGATTCTCAACCGGGAAAGGCGCAGAAATCTCGGTCTTTACGAAGGAGTAGTTGTTGATTGGCTAAAAAAACACCCGGATATGACCGCAGCCCAGGTGTTGGACTGGTTAAAGGAGCATTACCAGGTCTGTGTTTCGGAAAGATCAGCCAGGCGGTTTGTTGAAAGGCTCAGGAAGCAATATTCAATTCCAAAAGTAAAAGGTCATGAACGCCAATACGCAGCAGTAGAAGATCCACCAATGGGACAGCAGATGCAGGTAGACATGGGAATGGCCTACGTCTTCGATTTTCACAAAAGAAATTACCGAAAACTGTACTGCGTTGCCTGTGTTCTCTCCCATTCCCGGTTCAAATGGGGAGAATGGTATACAAAACCTCTGACTTCCGGGCAGTTGGTGGCCGCTTTACAGGAATGTTTCGAGTATATGGGCGGGATGCCTAAAGAATTAGTCTTTGATCAGGACCGCCTACTGGCCGTAGACGAAAACTATGGTGACATTATCTTCACCAAAGAGTTTGAACAATTCCGATTATCCAGCGGTTTTGAAGTCTACCTGTGCCGGGGAAACGACCCGGAAAGCAAGGGGCGAGTAGAAGCCACGGTCAAGTACTTCAAGAACAACTTTGCAAAGAATCGGCAGTTCGTGAACTTAGACATCTGGAATGAGAGCTTTGAGGATTGGTTGATAAGAACCGGCAATGCCAAAGTACATGGGATTACAAAGAAAGTACCGGCCGAAGTCTTTGAGCAAGAAAGACTTTTTCTAAAACCGGTACCCTCAACCAGGAAAACTATTGAAAACATTGTAACAAGAGAGGTACATAAGAACAATACCATATTTTTCAAGGGCAACCGGTATCCCCTCCCCCTGGGGACATACCGGCCGGGCCAGAAAGTAAGCCTTAGTATTGAGGGGGAAGTTCTTAAAATCCGGGATGATCTCGATGGATATATCATTGCTGAACATAAAATCTCAAAGAACAAGGGGGAATTGGTACAAAACAACAACCATAAGCGGGATACCACACAGAAACTGGACAGTATTCAGAGCAGCCTGTTTAAGGCCCTGGGCGAAAGTGAGGATGCGCATACCTTCCTAACCCAGATCCGCCGGTTAAAGGTGCGCTATGCAAGGGATCAGTTCAGTCTCATTGAAAAGATGTTGAAAATACATACCGGTATAGTTATTGATAAAGCCTTAAATTACTGTATATGCCACAGTCTATTCAGTGCCGTAGAATTCAGGAATGCTGCACAATATTTTGCCGGCTGTCTTGAAAAAGAACTGGAAGACGTGAGCCATCATTCGAAAGTTGCCATATTGACAACAAGCATAATCACAACGAAAAGGCAGCTTTCCGAATATGAACGGGTTGTGAAGGGGGGTGATTTTTAATGCCCCTCCTTAACGAAGTCCAGGATCAACTATCAGGATTGCTGCTCACGAATGCTGCCCGCAGCTTGGAAACAATCCTAGAAAAAGCACAGGCGCGAGATTGGACAATACTTAAAACCTTAAATATCCTGCTTGGTGAAGAAAGGAAGGCTCGAACCGACAATGCCAGAGAAAGAAGACTAAAACAGGCCAGCTTCCCCTATGTGGCGACGATAGAAGAGTTTGACTTCGGGTTTCAAACCAGCATATCCAAAAAACAGATGAACCAGCTTTTGGAGCTTTCCTGGCTGGAGAGTGCCTTTAATATTATGTTCTTGGGTCCGCCCAGCGTAGGCAAAACACATTTGGCCGTATCCCTGGGAATTGCTGCCGTTAACACCGGCTACTCAGTGCTATTTATCCATATGGACCAACTAATTCATGCGCTGAAAACTCAGGAAATATCGCCAAAGAGCAAGAACAAGTTGAAAAGGTTATATCAAGTGGATCTGGTTATCATCGATGAAGTAGGCTTTCAACCGGTAAACCGCAACGAAGCCAACCTGCTGTTTGGAGTGATTAATCAGCTTTACCAGCAAACGTCTATCATCTTAACTTCCAACAAGGGATTGGTTGAATGGGGAGAGTTCATGGGAGATCCGGTTATTACTGCTGCCATGCTGGACAGACTCATGCATAAGTGTGAGATCCTCAACATGGAGGGCGACAGTTACCGGCTTACTCACCGGGAAACAATACTCAAGGATTAACATGAAAATTTCCAGAAAAAACGGTGGTCAAGTGCTGCATTTTAAATGGCCGAAAATGCTGTATTTCTATTGACCGTTCACAACGAGGAGGTAAATAAGATATGAGTCTACTTTCGGATTTAAACGAAGTCCTGACGCCGCTGGGTATCCCTATCGAAACCGGCGTGTTCAGCGGTGTACCTCCTGACGAATATCTGGTCTTTATCCCTTTGACGGACATATTTGAAGTCCATGCCGATAACCGCCCGGGCTTTGATGTGCAGGAAGTTCGAATATCTCTGTTCTCAAAAGGCAATTACCAGCAGCGGAAAAGGCAGATCACACAGGCTTTATTGAATGCCGATTTTACTGTGACTGAACGACGATATATCGGACACGAGGACGATACGGGATATCACCATTACGTCATTGACGTGGCAAAAAACTATAGATTGGAGGAATAACACATGGCAACTATCGGTCTTGACAGACTGTACTATTCAAAGATAACCGAAGATTCCAACGGCGAAGAAACCTACGCTGTGCCTTCGGTACTCGCCAAAGCCATCACCGCTGAACTTTCGGTGGAGCTGGTTGAAGCAATTTTGTATGCGGATGACGGTGCCGCTGAAGTGGTAAAAGATTTTAACAGCGGTACCCTTACCCTCGGCGTGGATGACATTGGCCCAACTGTCGCGGCAGATCTAACCGGCGCATCCACTGACGATAACGGTGTACTGATCTCCGCCAGTGAGAATGTGGGTACACCCGTGGCAGTTGGCTTCAGAGCGCAAAAGGCCAACGGCACGTATCGGTACTTCTGGCTCTATCGCGTGAAGTTCGGCCTTCCTGCAACAAACCTACAGACAAAGGCTGATTCTATTACCTTTTCTACACCTACTATTGAAGGTACCGTTATGCGCCGTAACAAACTGGATGGCATGGGTAAGCATCCCTGGAAGGCGGAGGTCACGGAAGGTGACGCAGGAGTCTCATCCGGTACTATAACCGGTTGGTTTACTGAAGTTTATGAGCCGGTCTACACACCGGAGCCGTAAGGAGGATGCAGAATGGATAATGAGAGAAGCGCCGCAATCAACATCGGCGACAAAGAGTATGAACTGGTTCTGACCACACGTGCGACAAAAGCGATTGCCGGTCGTTACGGTGGCCTTGAAAATCTCGGAGAAAAACTGATGAAATCCGAAAACTTCGAGATGGCCTTGGATGAGATTGTTTGGCTCATCACACTGCTGGCAAATCAATCCATTTTGATTCACAACCTTAAGAATAAGAACGCTCCGGAAGAACTTCTCACCGAGGAAGAGGTGGAGCTTCTTACCTCTCCGCTTGACTTGGCAGCATATAAAAACGCAATCACCGAAGCAATGTTTAAAGGTACAAAGCGAGATGTTGAAAGTGAGGAAGAAACACCAAAAAACGTGGAAGTCGGGTAACGGACGCTGAAGTCTTTACCCGGCTTCTTTATTATGGAACAGTTCAGATGGGCATGGATGCAGAAGAATTCTGGCTCATGCCCATCGGGCTGTTTTTTGATTTATGGGCCTGCCACAAGCAATGGCGCGGCATTGAAAAGCCGAAGAAAACCCGAACGATTGACGATATTATCCCACCGGGTATATAGGAGGAGGTGAAGGCATGGCAGACAATTTCGGTTTAAAGATAGGTGTCGAGGGCGAGCGTGAATTTAAGAAAGCGCTCTCCGAAATCAACCAGTCATTCAAGGTGCTGGGCAGTGAAATGACCCTTGTTACCAGCCAATTTGATAAAAACGATAAATCAATACAATCGGTCACCGCTCGGAATGCGGTTCTGAATAAAGAGATCGATGCACAGAAAGAGAAGATTTCAACCCTAAAGGCTGCTCTTGATAATGCCTCCTCCTCTTTTGGCGAAAATGACCGCCGTACTCAAAACTGGCAGATTCAGCTGAACAAGGCACAAGCAGAACTCAACGGTATGGAGCGTGAACTTGAAGAGTCCACAATCGAGGCGGATAATCTCGGCGATGAATTAGACGAATCCGGTAAAAGTGCAGAAGATGCCGGTGGCAGGTTTGAGAAACTCGGTGGTGTACTCAAGGGCATTGGTGTGGCGATGGGCGCAGTTGCCGTTGCCGCAGGAGCTGCTGCTATTAAGTTAGGTAAAGAGGTGGTTCAGCAATTCGGAGAGTTGGAACAAAACCTCGGTGGCTCTGAGGCTGTTTTTGGTGCATATGCGGCATCGATTCAGAAAACCGGTGAGGAAGCATATAGGAACCTCGGTGTCTCCCAAAGTGAGTATCTCGCCACTGCCAACAAAATGGGTGCCTTGTTTCAAGGCTCTGGTATTGAACAGCGTAAAAGTCTTGAACTAACTGAAAAAGCCATGCAGCGTGCTGCGGATATGGCATCCGTTATGGGTATTGATATGTCCTCTGCCATGGAAGCAGTCACAGGCGCGGCTAAAGGCAATTTTACGATGATGGATAATCTCGGTGTTGCCATGAATGCCACTAACATCCAAGCCTATGCTCTCGCAAAGGGTCTGGATTTTACTTGGAATACCGCAACGCAGGCAGAAAAAGCTGAAATCGCCATGCAGATGTTTTTTGAGAATACCGAGCAGTATGCCGGAAACTTCGCCCGTGAATCAACTCAGACAATTACTGGTTCGATTGGTCTGCTTCAAGCCGCACTTGGCTCTTTTACAGCTGGGCTGGGCAATGCCAATGCAGACATGACAAATTTGACAGAGAATCTTGTTGATGCTTTCAAAGCAGTTGTTACCAACATCGTACCAGTTTTAGAAAATATCGTGGCAGCATTACCGACAGCAACAGGTGCAATTTTAGCAGCGGTGGCTGACTTGCTTCCCATGCTACTTGAATTAGTCACAAGCATCTTCACGCAAGTTTTGGAAACAATTTTAAACCTCTTACCAGAACTTATCCCGGCGGCGGTCAGTGCTCTAATGACAATTGTCGGTGCTTTGATTGATAATCTTCCACTGCTCATAAATGCGGCAATAGAACTGGTCACCGCTCTTGTGGAGGGAATTGGCATAGCTTTGCCGCAGCTCATCCCCGCAGCGGTTTCTGCAGTCACGAAGATTGTCCAAGCTTTGATTGAGAACCTGCCAATGCTGCTGGATGCAGCTTTGCAGTTGATTATAGGGTTAGCACGGGGATTGGTAGATGCAATACCTCAGCTTGTTTCTGCCTTGCCTGCCATCATCGAAGCCGTGGTGGATTTTTTGATTGAATCCATTCCAGAGATTATTGATGCTGGTATTCAGTTGCTGACCTCACTTGTGACAGCATTGCCTACCATCATTACGGCGGTTGTAGAAGCAATTCCGCAAATAGTTGACAGTATCATCAATGCAGTCATTGGGTCGATTCCTTTGATTATTGATGCAGGTATCCGGCTTTTGATATCGCTGATTCAGGCACTTCCTCAGATTATTACTACTGTAGTAGCTGCTATTCCGAAGATTGTTTCTTCACTGGTCAATGCCATCATTGGAAACATCGATAAGATTATTCTGGCCGGTGTTCAGCTGTTTGTTGCCTTGATTGCAAACCTGCCAAGGATAATCGTAGAGGTTGTTAAGGCAGTTCCTCAAATCATCTCGGGACTGGTCAGAGCCTTCACTGGTTATATCGGTCAAATGGCACAAGTGGGTGGCAATTTGATTAAAGGGTTGTGGAATGGTATTTCTGACGCAGGTGCTTGGCTATGGAATAAGATATCTGGATTTTTCGGTAATGTGGTATCGAAGATTAAGAACTTCTTCGGTATCAAGTCCCCGTCTGCTCTGTTTGCCGGAATTGGCCATAATATGGGCGAAGGCATCGGTGTGGGCTTTGAGGATGCAATGGCTGCAGTTTCAAGGGATATGCAAAATGCAGTACCTACAAACTTCGATTTGAATTACAGAGGTTTATCCGGACAAGGCAGTGCCTCCGGCGCAAGCATCACCCAAAACCTCTCAGTGGTAACGCCAAAGGCTCTGTCCGAAAAAGAACTGGCAAGGGAGTTCAAAAACCTCTCCCGCAAGCTGGCACTTGAATTTTAAAGGAGGTCTGACTGTGGAACTAACATATATTAATGCGGCTGGCAGGAGCATCACGCTCAAACAAAGCCGACCGTATTTTCTTACTAAAATAGACGGCACTGGCAACATACGTCAGACCGTTAACACTTTCAAGGCACCAGATCAGGACGGTGCTTTTTATATTTCCTCTACATTGGATATGCGCAACATCATACTGGAGGGTACTGTCTTAGCAGATACACCTGATGATGCTTATGCACACAGGCAGCGCCTCCTTCAGATATTTAGCCCTAAGCTGAATGGGACGCTTCGATACCGTGAACGGCAAATTGCTTGCGTTGTAGAGGAAGCAGGCTTTGTCGTTTCCACCAGGCAGCGGATACCTAACTTTTTTGTCAGTCTCCTTTGCCCTTCTCCCTTCTTTGAGTCATTGGAAGAAATGCGTGAGGAATTGGCTTCTTGGATACCGCTATTCGAGTTTGAACTTGAAATACCTGAAAGCGGCATGGAGTTTGGAATGCGGCAGCCCAGCCAGATCATCACGGTGGACAACATCGGTGATGTTTCCTGTGGCTGCGAGATTGTATTCCAGGCGTTGGGGACGGTTACGAATCCGGAACTCTTAAACATTGACACCGGTGAATACATCCGGCTTCTCACGACGATGGATGCCGGGGATGAACTGCGTGTGTATACCCATTTCGCCGGAAAGCGAGTAATCAGCGTCAATGGAGCGGTGGTAACAAATGCTTTTTCTTTGCTTGACACTGATTCTGTGTTTTTCCAGCTTGCCGCAGGCATTAATACTTTGCGCTACGATGCTTCAGTCAATATGGAACTGCTGGAAGTCAGCATTTACTATCGTCCACAGTTTCTGGGGGTGTGAATATGCAACTATATATCTACAATTCAGACCGAGAACTCTCTGGTATTGTGGAATCTTTCGAATACCTGCGCTGGACACGGCGTTACTCCCATTGTGGTTCATTTGAGCTAAAGGCGATTGCAACACCAGAGAATACTGCACTCTTAAAGGAAGGGAATATCATTTGGAAAAACGATGATGAAGAAGCCGGTATTATTGAGCATCTGAAGCTATCTCAAACCGAGCAAGAATTCATCACGGCGAGCGGTCGCTTTGCGACCTCCTTCCTCTCCCGCCGTATTGTGTGGGAAACAGAAAAATTATCCGGCGACCTTTCTGCCTGTGCCCTGCAGCTGATAACTAATAACCTTATCAGCCCCACCGACACGGCGCGGCAAATTAGCGGAATAGCCTTCTCATCTCCAAACTTAGGGGTACCCGTTAGTACACAGATATCTTACCGAAATCTCATGGATGCGGTGACGGAACTATGCGACGCTTCGGATATTGGCATTAAGACAGTGTTCACTCCAGCTACAGGCATCTTTACAGTGACTCTGTATAAAGGTGCCAGCTCTCAGGCTGTGTTCTCCAAGGAGTACGAAAACCTCACTGAACAAATATACACAGAGAGTGTGGCGGATTACGCCAATACCGCACTCATTGGCGGCGAAGGTGAAGGTTCAGACCGAATATTTATCGCCATCACAAGCGGCTCTGGAGAAACTCGGCGTGAAATTTTCGTGGATGCCAAAGACCTACGGGCTGAGGATTTTGGTGCAGCATACATCGATACTCTGACTTTTCGAGGTCAGAGCAAGCTGAATGAGCAGACAATACGCTATTCCTTTGATACATCGGTCAATCCTCATGGAAATCTGACATACAAGACAGATTTTGACCTTGGGCAAACCGTCAAAGTCATCTCTAAGTCATGGGGCGTATCCATGACTACGCGTATCACTGAGGTTGAAGAAACCTATGATGCGGACGGTCAAAGCATTAGCGTGGTGTTCGGAAAGGCTGAATTGACAATAGCACAAAAAATCCGTTCCGATTTAATCGAAGTCAAAACAGTGCTATCAGCCCCAACCGGCATTTCCGAAGTAGCAGAAGCTCTTGGCGTCGTGGAAGAGACGCTGAGTGATGTAGAGGGAACATTAGGTGATGTGGAAGGGTCGCTTAGTACTGTAGAGGAAACCTTAGGGGATTTGATGGTAGTAAATCCTAAAATTAAGGGAGATGATTTTGCAGATACCATTAACAACCTGTTTGGAAAGATCCCCGCACTTGAAATAAACGTAGGTGCAGGTACTGTATCGGTCGGTCAATATGCTCTGCATAATATGGTGCCCGGAGACGCCTTTTACTTCACTTCGTATAACGGTAACAAATTCAGCGACCAGCCAAGTGACGACGGCCATGTCTTTTTGGTAAAGCACAACGGAGACAATACTGGAAATGGCTATCAGCGTGCAATGGGTTTCTTTATATCCCGCAATACCATGACGTTTTATGTAATTTCAGTTTTCGTGTTCAATAATCCGGCTGGTCAGGCTAACTGGCTCAACATCAATAATGAACCAATAACTACGGCAAGGATTGCGAACGGTGCTGTGACTACCGCAAAAATGGCTCAGGAAGCCAACACCTCGCTCACTTACTCACTTGGTAGCGGTGTAACCATGGGTTCAAATATGTCATTTGTCAATAAGGGTGTTGTTTCAATCGGAATGCAGATCAATGTGGGGGCTTCGGGAGTCGCCTCCGGCGGCACGATTCTAGCAATGACAAATGCGAACTTTTACCCCTACTCGACAGTACGTGCTGTGGCAACTGCAGTGGGCGGAAGCGGCACCAGTATGCCGATTACGATTAACGCGAGCGGTGTGGTGGCGAATGCCGCCGCTTCCACACTGTCTACGGGTTTTTACCTTATATCTTGCTCTTACGCGAGAGCTTAACAGGAGGAAAGCAATATGGAGAAAAGCGGTTTTTTCAATTCATCGGGTGGAGACAGAGTCTATGATGCTGCGGACTTTGCGGCATATTTCGGAAGCCTTGTCTCCAACGGTGTTTTTTATATGACAGCAACAAACCTACAGGTATCACCATCAATCGGTTTGGCTGTGAGTGTGGCAGCGGGAAGTGCGTGGATTAACGGATACCGATATGAAAATACGGATGATTTGAATATCCCACTTACAACTGCAAACGGGAGCAATCCTCGCATTGACCGGATTGTTATACGCTTAAGTCAGATCAACCGAAGCATTCAGATCGCCGTTGTTGACGGAACTCCTGCTGCAACACCTGTGGCTCCGGCATTGACGAGAACAAGCGATATCTATGAACTTGGAATCGCTGACGTGCTTGTACCGACGGCAGCCACATCAATAGTTACAAATAACATTACAGATACCCGTCTAAATACTGACCTTTGCGGTTTAGTAAATTCGCTGGTTTCGGCGGTCTATGAGTGAGGTGAATTATTATGGCAACTTATCAGGCAACAAATGCTTGTACATGGCGTAACGGAAGCTGGATTGCAGGCGTAACCGATTATGTTCGGCAAGGGGTTTATCCTGATGCTAACAATTATGAGAACGTGGGTGCTATGCTGTTTGACCTCGCCAGCATTAGGAGTACCTACGCCAACTTTTATCCGACATCAGCCAGCATTCACCTTGTCAGGATAGCTGCAGGCGACTGGGGTTCCGCCAGAACCATGACGTTGTATGCCGGAAATGCATCAGGTATGCCGTCTCCAAGTTCAGGAACGAGTGTATCTGGGAATAGACCAACGAAGGTCACTGGTGGATACAATTACACCGTTTCCGCTGGGCAAGGTGCAAAAGATATTGCCATTTCCACCGCACTTATAGATTCTATCGGTAGCGGTGCCAGCAACTGCCTATTCATGGATGCAGGCTCAAGCACCTTGAATTACATGGGCTTTCGCGCCAGAGACGACTTAAGCCAAATTGTACTGACCATAAACTGGGCAAGCCGGACAACCGCTTGCAGCGCACCTACTTCCTGCTCAGTGAATGCAACTCTCTCGGAAGGCAACGTCACACTATCATGGAGTGGTGCATCCGGCGGCATAAATAACTCGATATCTTCCTATGAAATTCAATACAGTGATTCAGCCGATAACATCAACTGGGGAACATGGTCAGCACTGACCACAGTAACCACTACTGCCACCAGCGGCAGCACTTCGGTTGCACCGCCTTCAACGCGAGGCCACTACCGCAAGTTTCAGGTACGAACACGCGGCACAGCAGGAGCAAGCTATTATTCTGGGTGGAAAGTATCATCAAACTCTGTCCGCAGAAACACGGTCCCAAGCCCAGCTACCACCGCAGTAGCTTCTCCTTCAAACTACAGCGATGAGATCATCACGCTGACATGGAGCGGGGCTTCCGGTGGAACCAGTGCTATCAAGGGATACCAGATTGCCAGCAGGACATCCACGGATAACAGTACATGGAGTTCATGGAATGTTCTGACCACTCTGACCTTGTCGGCCAGTGGCGGCAGTTACAACCCAAATGTATCAAGAATTCCAGGCACATATACTCAATTTGGCATTTGGACAATAGATAATCTCGATGTTTACTCTTCAGAGAAGATTAGTAACAGCATTTACTGCGATATTACCGCCTGCGTAGCTCCGACTGCTTGCTCCGTAAGCACAACGCTGGCCGAAGGAAATGTTACCCTCTCATGGAGCGGCGCTTCCGGTGGTGCTGGAAATGCAATTACATCCTATGAGATACAGTATAGCGATTCGGCAGATAACAGCACCTGGGGAGCATGGACAGCGTTGACTGCAGTGTTCACTTCAGCGACGAGCGGCAGTTTAATAGTCAGCCCGCCAACTACACGCGGAAATTATCGCCGATTCCGGGTAAGAACACGAGGTGCAGCCGGGGAAAGTTTCTACTCCGACTGGACTGTTTCTGCTAACACTGTTCGAAGAAATACATTGCCGATACCACCGACAACTTTTACTGCCACTCCTCCTATATATGAGGTCAGAAAGATAACCCTATCATGGAGTGGAACAATACCAGGAACCAGTGCTATTAAGCAGTACGTCATACAACAGGCAACATCGACAGACGGAGTAAATTGGTCGGCATATGAAGCACTGACTACTATCGTCTCAAATGCTACTTCTGGCACCATCGAGGTGAATGGCTCACAAATAGCCGGTATGTTTACTCGCTATCGAATCAGTGTTACAGATATGCTTGATGCGGTTTCAACCTTTGTAGTCAGTAATGCAGTAAAGAAAAACAGTCCGCCGACCGTCCCAACAATTGTCTGTCCTGTATCTGGCAGTTCCAGCTATAATGTCACCCCACGCTTCATGATTACGACAGGCACTGAGCCGGACGGACAGACACAGATTGTGGAAGTAAAAATAGACTCGGGGGCGTGGTTCAACAGCGTAGACAACCCTGAGATGTTTTCCGTAAACGGATATCTGGGCAATGGCGTAAAAACGGTATATCAACCGGCACCACAGACCGTAGGGAACCATACTGTGACCTTACGGTGCCTTGATAGTGATATCGAGTCGTCAAGCCCAGAGGTTGTGCGTACTTTCACTGTATTACCCCCACCATTCGAGACAATCACTGCGAACGAAACACATGTGAAGGCTACACATATCCAGACGCTCCGCATGACTGTAAACACAATACGCAGCTATTACAATCTATCTCCCGTGGCGTGGAGTGAGGAAATTGTTGCCGGAATGACCACCGTCAAAAACTGGCCGTTCCATATCATGGAGCTTCGAAAAGCCATCGAATCGGTCATTACAACCGTCAACGGTTTTGATTCCTCGCCGACCTTTGATATTCCGCCCGTAACGTGGCTACCCATTGGAACAGGACGGCCAAGAGCGGACGTGATGCAACAGATTCAAGACCTGGTCTTGGAGTTTTAGCCACAATACAACGATAGCGCTCTCGTACTATGTGGGAGCGCTTTTTATTGCTCAGATATTTTTAATTAGCTGAGCAATTATACACCAAAATTCATGAAACGGAGGTATGTCAAATGAAAGAAATTTGGAATTGGATACAGCTGGCTTTTGCCGCTGTTGGAGGTTTTCTTGGATGGTTTCTCGGCGGGCTGGATGGCTTCCTTTATGCACTCATAGCATTTGTGGCCATAGATTACGTGACCGGTGTACTCTGTGCTATTTTGGATAAAAAGCTATCCAGTGAAATCGGCGCGAAAGGCATCTTCAAAAAGGTGCTTATTTTTACAATGGTAGGTGTAGCTCATATCCTTGATACGCAGATACTGGGTAGCACCGGGGACAGTGGTGGCATCCTTCGGACTGCAGTCATCTTCTTTTACTTGAGCAATGAGGGTGTGTCTATTTTGGAGAATGCCGCACATATCGGGCTGCCCATACCTGAAAAACTTAAGGATGTTCTTAAGCAGCTTCACGGACGGGAAGATGGTGACGGGAAATGATTGACTTAACAAAAGCATCAACCGTACACATCGGTCGGTGCGGTGAGCATCACTTCCGTAACATCGAGTTTGATGTTTCCAGTTTACTGGGGGAGGATTATCCCAGCACCTCACTGCAAGCCATATATAAACGGTCGGATGGCGTTGCCTATCCCGTGGTCACAAATTATGCCGAAAGCGTGCTGACATGGTCGCCCAGTGCGACGGATACCGAAATTGTCGGCGTGGGTCAACTGGAAATCAGAGTTACTCATGGTGATGTGGTCGGAAAAAGCGTAAAGGTTCTTACCATTGTAGAAGATGCACTTGTGGATGGCATTGTCACGCCACCCGAGCCGCCTGCCCAGGAATGGTTGAATCAAGTATTATCAGCATTGGCTGCGCTTAACATTGACGATGTTTACAGCCTGCTTAACCTTACCTACGATCTGTTAAATGATAACTATACTCTACTCGGTACCACCAATGGACTGCTAAACGACAATTTCACGCTACTCGGCACCACACACGCTCTATTGAGTGATAGCCACACGCTTTTAGAGAATACCTATACCGACATAACAGCCATGCGTGACACGCTGTATACCCGTACTGGGGTCATTCTCAATCATCTGCACCCGGTGGAAACTGCCTCAGCACCGGACATGGCGAGCCGCAGAGCGTCCATAACCTTTACAAGTATCTCGGCGGGCAATAGCATGGTTTTGGACAATGTGATCTTTGTGTTCGTTACGACTTTGGGTAGTCCTGCGGCAAACACCGTACAGGTACTGGTTCAGGACAATTTCAGCAGCACTGTCAAAAAGCTCGCCGAAGCCATACGGGGTGTTCAGGACACAGCGAACATCGCCTACGGCAGCGGAACGAATCCGCACCCCACCTGCACGGGTTATTGGACAAAGCAGCGGTTTTCTATTGGGGATATTTCCGTTGCACCCGGAGAGAGCCTGTTCCTGCTTGAAAAATCCGAGGACACAAACACTACCCTTACGTTGACCTCAACCGCAGCATCGACTATCAACGCTTTTATTCGGATGCCGCACCTGCGGTATGTCATGTCGGGGAATACCACCGGTTCGGGCGGCGCTAACAGTGTCAGAGGTCCTTTGCACACGATTCTTCCCGTCGGTAGCATTATAATCGGCGGTCAGGACGACCCGCTTATCCCGGTGCCATACGACTGCCATTTGGTCACCATCTGCCGCCAATCGGACACCAGCGAAAAGGAACTGGACTTCTACATCTCAAACGACGAAGAGAATTTTACCCGTATCTCGAGAAGTACGCCTCTCGGCGCTGACAGTTCTGCAGAGGCCCAGCACGCCCAAATCGCCATGCGGCAAAGTCGTATACCCGCCGGATACGGGCTTTATATCCGCATCGGGAGCAACGGAACCTCAGCAACCGCTTACTGCGACTTGAAGTTTACCTACCACTTGTATCCCATCAATCTGTGAGGAGGTGATTAATAATGAACTTGCATAAACTTATCCTTACCAACAACGCCTGCTACAAGGCAGGCAGAACCATCACGCCGAAGGGTATCATGTTGCACTCCACCGGAGCGAACAATCCGAATCTGAAACGCTACGTCGGACCAGATGATGGACTGCTCGGCAAAAACCAATACAACAATCACTGGAATCAAGACAAGCCCGACGGTCGTCAGGTTTGCGTTCATGCCTTTATAGGGAAACTGGCTGATGGTTCTATCGCTACCTACCAGACCCTTCCGTGGAATCACCGCGGGTGGCACAGTGGCTCCGGTACGAAAGGCTCGGCCAATGACTCCCATATCAGTTTTGAAATCTGCGAGGACGGTCTGACCGATGCCTCGTATTTTTCTGCCGTCTACAAGGAAGCTACTGAACTGTGTGCTTGTCTATGCAAGGAGTACAAGCTGGACCCGATAGCAGACGGCGTTATCATCGGTCATTTCGAGGGGCATAAGCACGGCATCGCCAGTAATCATGCCGACCCCGGGCACTGGTTTCCGAAACACGGGAAGTCAATGGATACTTTCCGTGCCGATGTCAAAAAATTGCTAACAGTGATTGAAACGCCTACCCCGACCGAACCGGAGAAACTATATCGGGTTCAGGTCGGTGCATACTCAGTTAAGGCAAACGCTGATGCCATGCTCAAAAGAGTTAAGGCGGCGGGGTTTACCGACGCTTTTATCAAAATTGAATAAGTATCTTTAACAAGTACGCAAGCGCCCCTCTTCTGTCTGTAGACGGTAGAGGGGCATTTTTCTTTTCCCTCTGAATGGAGGTAATTTAAGTGAGCAACATCCCAAATCAAAGTGTAAGCAAAAGCGACATTAATACCGTATCAGAAAAACGGCTTGTACCGGAGGGGCAATTACAGCGTGAAGTCGATTATGTAAGAGCGCAACAGACACTAACAGCCATGTTAGATTGTGGACTTATTTCCTTGTCTGAATTCAACAAGATAACCGATTTAAACCGCAAAACTTTCTCACCATTATTAGCTGAGATTATGCTCTGAAATCGTTGATATTACTTCGCTTCAGAGGTAATATGTGACACTGACCAAGGAGGTGAGAATTTGAAAAAGGTAACGAAAATCGATGAAAATAAAGCTGATATCACGGAGCGTTCAAAGCTGCGGGTTGTGGCTTACTGCCGTGTATCTACCGACAGCGATGAACAACTCGTTAGTCTGGATGCTCAAATAAAGCATTGTGAATCCTACGTCAATGCAAATCCTGAGTGGGAGTTCGCCGGGCTCTATTATGATGAGGGCATCTCCGGAACAAAAAAGGAAAAGCGGCCTGAATTGCTTCGAATGATTGCAGACTGTGAAGACAGAA
>Ga0123327_1002141_pt1 | contig 15645 bp, 16 predicted proteins | sample BioC13SIPDNA_4_FD_89701 | JGI IMG/M metagenome (GOLD analysis project Ga0123327, IMG submission 89701) | Anaerobic biogas reactor microbial communites from Washington, USA - Biogas_R1_B C13 SIP DNA | ecosystem: Engineered > Bioreactor > Anaerobic > Unclassified | place: Washington, USA...
ACCGGAACCGAGCTGTGCCGGGTCAGGGGCAAGCGGAAACTCATCCGTGTTGCACCACCAACCCGGCAAGCCCTCAAAGACCTGTTCGGCGTCGTCGCAGATACTTCCATATTTTACCCAAAGCAGTTCTGGGCATACAACCCCTGCAACCGTGAATCTGAACACAAAATCCCGCGATGATGTCCGCTCCAAGCACGGCGAGTTAAATTCGACCCATCCAGCATCGTCCGTGTATCTGGTTAACCGTTGTCATAATGGCTGAACGAGTCTTGACCTTGGTGCATCAGAGATTCAAAAGCGTCTCTTTCTTGATTCCGCACAGCATCCCTCAAGTCCTTTTCCACAGACTTTCTATCCCTAAAATGCAATGGAGTTGCCCACGGTAGCCAAGGGTTTGTCCATCCTTTATCAAGACGATTGTAATCAAACTGTCCACTTCCATTTGGCCCCCCTTCCTAATCGCCCAAATTGATTATGATCTTGCCACAGCCCCCACGGATCAACCCAGTTGAGCGGATTATTGTTGACGTAAGCATAGAGGTTCATGCTGTCGGCGTAGCCAATTGGGTCGGTCTGGAGGAAGCGGCCGAGGGCGGGGGTGTAGTCGCGGGCGCGGTAGTGGTACAGGCCTGTAGCGGCGTCCCATCGGCGGGCGGTGAACAGGTACGGATTGCCCACGGCGCTGATATCCTGCGCGGCCGTATCCTCGGTCAGCCAGTTGCCGTCGGCGCCCGCGGCGGCCATCACACGCCCGTTCACACGGTGGAGACGCACGGCCGTGCGTCTCTACCCAGCAGCCGCATCGACCCCAGCGCATCGGCAAAATAGGTATACCACGTCTCCGTCTGCCCGCTGACAGTGACCATCGCCACCGGGTTATCCATCCCCGGCCCATAGATATATTTCCTTGCCAAAGAGCCATTGACATATTCGGCGACCACATGCGCCCCATCCCAGACAGTCGCCGTCGTCACGCCGCCCTGCGTCCGGCCTTACTCAAAGCCGTCATCACAATCGCTGCATCCAGCCCGTTTTAACAACAAACGAGTTGATGGGATATTACCCCTTATTTTCAATTCTTTCAAGTAGCTTTTCTATTGACAATAAATGCCCCTTTAACCTTAAATAGATTATTCCTGCTGTTGAAAACATCCCTACTAGCATTGCAGATCCAAAATTAAAAATTGTTCGACCAAATTCGCCTCTTTCGTAATAAAGAAAGGAAATAACCAATAATAAACCTGATGCTAAAAATGTAATAGCTAATGTGATAATACCCAGAATTTGTTTTCTTTCTTGCATCTCATTTCCCCTTAACAATATGGGTTATTTACACTTTTTTTCCTTTGGTCTATTAGGATACAAATCAAAATCATCATCTCCCTGAAGTCCTCGGTTTCTATCATTCAAGTCATCAACTTTCTCCCCCACTTGTTTGTCAAGTATTTTTTCACCAGTTCCACCGTCTTTTACCGCGTCATAAGCATCCCAAATTACCAATCCTGCTCCAACTACGAGCATTGGTATGCCAACCTGCGGCAGTCCTGCAAGTGTCAGACCTGTTCCAAGAACCATCGTTACGCCGCCAAATATCCCTTTGCTATCCCACCACAACCCCATAGGATCGACTCTATTAACGGGGTTGTTGTTGACGTAGGCGTAGAGGTTCATGCCGTCGATGTAGCCGGCCGGGTCGGTCTGGAGGAAGCGGCCGAGGGTGGGGGTGTAGTCGCGGTGGCGGTAGTGGTACAGGCCGGTGGCGGCGTCCCATCGGCGGGCGGTGAACAGGTAGGGATTGCCCACGGCGCTGATATCCTGCGTGGCCGTATCTTCGGTCAGCCAGTTGCCGTCGGGTCCCGCGGCGGCCATCACCCGCCCGTTCACACCGCAGAGACGCACGGCCGTGCGTCTCTACCGCAATCGCCCCGGACTCGTGCACCAGCAGCCGAATCAACCCCTATGTTTGTAGTTCAAGCTTCAGCTTGATTAATCGGACGCTTCCCCAAAAACCACGCTAAAGCGTGTACTACGAACAATATCCCCGGCCCATAGAACTATTTCCTTGCCAAAGAGCCATTGACATACTCGGCGATCACATGCGCCCCGTTCCAGACAGCCGCCGTCGTCACGCCGTCCTGCGTCCGGCAAGATCGCCGACCCAGCAGGTCATAAGTATAACTGATATTTCCCGCCGAGACAAGCCTATTTTCGGCATCATACGCCAAGGCCAGCCCGCCGCCCTGCACCCACAAGCTATCGCTTGAAGGTGCCACCCATGCTAAGCCTTTTCAGCATTCGTCAACGTCTTCACTCTCGTAGAAGGCCCCCCGGTTTTTTAGGGGATGGGCGAACACATAGGTTCGCCCCTACGGGGATTGTGCGGCGCGATAATCGTTTGACGGGGTGGGGTAAATGGGTATAATGGGGCAAAAATCAGATTATTCAGACAGAAAAGAATACGAATGCAGATGAAAACCGTTAAGGAACTTGCTGACCATGTGGGCGGTCGGGTTGTGGGCGACGCTGCTGTGGCGATCACGGCGGCCTCGACGCTGGACAAGGCCGGGCCGGGGCAGATTACGTTTTTGAGCAATCCCAAGTATGCGTCGCGGGTTGAGGCGACGCAGGCCGCGGCGGTGCTGGTGGCGACGCCGGTGAAGACTTCGGCGGTGCAGATTGTTGCCGAAGACCCGTACTATGCCTTTATGCAGGTTGTTGTGCTGCTGCACGGGCATCGGGAGCATCCGGCGGTCGGGGTTTCCGCCAAGGCCGAGATTGCCGCCTCGGCCAGGTTGGGCGAGGGTACGCAGGTCGGGGCGTTTGTTTCGATTGGCGAAAATGTGGTTGTCGGGGCGAACTGCTATTTTTATCCGGGGGTGTTTGTCGGGCCGAATGTCGAGATCGGGGACGGGTGCATCTTTTATCCGAATGCGGCGATTTATGACGGCTGCCGCATTGGGGATCGGGTCATCGTGCAGTCGAACGCCTCGGTCGGGCAGGACGGCTTCGGTTTTGCGACGCATAAGGGTGAGCATCACAAGATTCCGCAGATCGGGCGGGTGGTGCTGGAAGACGATGTCGAGATCGGGGCCGGCAGTGCGATTGAGCGGGGGACGCTGGACGATACGGTCATCGGCAAAGGCAGCAAGATCGGCGACGCGGTGGCGGTCGGGCATGGGGCCAAGATCGGGCCGCACTGTCTCTTGGTGCCGCAGGTGGGGATTGCCGGGTCGGTGATTTTGGGGCATCACTGTGTCCTCGGCGGTCAGGCGGGGGTTGTGGGGCACATTCGCATCGGCAATATGGTTCGGATTGCCGCCCAAGCGGGCGTGATCAACGATGTACCGGACGGGGCAATGCTGGCCGGGGCGCCTGCGGTTGACGGCAGCAAAGCCAAACGGGCGTACAGCCTGATCGAGTATCTGCCGGAGATGAAGAAGAAAATAAAAGCCCTTGAACGGAAGGTCGAAAAACTTGGTGATCGCGACGCAACGTGACGAACGGCCGGTGCTGGGGCTGATCGCGGGCGAAGGGCGGCTGCCGTTTATGGTGGCTGACGGTGCGCGGCGTGCGGGGATGCGGGTGGTCTGCATCGGGCTGGCCGGGAGTGCGTCGCCGGAGTTGGCCGGGTATGTGGACGATTTTTTTTATGGGGCGGTGGCGCGTCCCGGCGGGTGGATGCGAAAACTGCGGCGGCGGGGTGCGACGCGTGCGATTATGGTGGGGCGCGTGGCCAAGACGGGGATTTTTACGCCGTGGCGGATTTTGCGCTATCTGCCGGACTGGCGGGCGCTGCGGATCTGGTATGTTCGGCTGCGGGGCAAAGACAAACGCAATGATTCCGTGCTGAATGCAATTGCCGAAGAATTTGCGTCGGACGGGATTATTCTGGAGAATTCGGTTATGTATTGCAAAGAACATCTGGCGGATGAAGGGGTGATGACCAAGATACAGCCGTCGTCGGCGGTGCGGGCGGATATCGCGTTTGGCTGGCCGATGGTGCTGGAGATCGGGCGGCTGGATATCGGGCAGGCGATTGCAGTCAGGGAGCGGGAGATTCTGGCGGTCGAGGCGATCGAGGGTACGGCTGAGATGATTGAGCGGGCCGGGGCGCTGTGCAAAAAGGGGGGGTGGACGCTGCTGAAATCCGCCAAACCTGATCAGGATATGCGGTTTGATGTGCCGTGCGTCGGGCCGGATACAATTCAGAGCCTCAAGCGGTGCGGCGGGGTTTGTCTGGCGATCGAAAAGGGGCGCACGCTCATTATCGACAAGCCCCAAACGCTGGCATTGGCCGACAAACTCGGCATTGCCGTGGTCGGCATATAATTTTACTTCTTGAAAAATCTCAAAATTCCCCTATAATCCGGAATCGGAAATTTTGGAACCGAAAACGGGTATATTACGTACATTTGGCCGAGTGGCGGAATGGCAGACGCTGGGGATTTAAAATCCCCTGCCCGTAATGGGCGTGTGGGTTCGAATCCCACCTCGGCTATAGACTGTTTTTGGATAAACGGAGTTGATAACTCAAGAAAATGAGAGGTGCACATGGATCTAAAAACGATTCAGCTACAGGATGTTGACCAGCCCAATTTGTATCGGGATGTCTTTCCGTATTCGACGTTTCCCAAGATGGACATCGAAGAGGCGACCGTTCCGCTGGATATACCGGAGAAGGTGTGGATTACCGATACGACCTTCCGCGACGGCCAGCAGGCCCGTGCGCCGTATTCGCCGGAGCAGATACTGAAGATATTCGATTTTATGCATGAGATCAACGGGGGGACGGACTTGATCCGTCAGTCGGAGTTCTTTTTGTATTCGGATCGCGACCGCAAGGCGGTGCAGTTGTGTCAGGAACGCGGGTATGATTTTCCGGAGATCACCGGCTGGATTCGGGCGGTTGCGGCGGACTTTAAATTTGTCACGCAGTTGGGTCTGAAAGAAACCGGCATCCTGACCAGCGCCAGCGATTATCATATCTTCTTGAAGTTGAAGAAGACGCGGGCGCAGGCGATGCAGTCGTACCTGGACATTGTCAAGTCGGCACTGGATAACGGGATTCGTCCGCGGTGTCATTTGGAAGACGTTACACGCGCCGACTACGACGGATTTGTGCTGCCGTTTGCGGCGCGGCTGCTGGAATTGTCGCAGGAGTACAACGTGCCTATCAAGCTGCGGCTTTGCGATACGCTGGGCTTTGCGCTGCCGTATCCGAATTCAACACTGCCGCGGTCGCTGCCGAAGCTGATCGCCGGACTGCGCAAGCTGGGCTTGGGCAGTGAGCTGCTGGAATGGCACGGGCACAACGACTTTCACAAGGTGCAGGTGTGTGCGGCGACGGCGTGGCTGTACGGGTGTGCTTCGGCGAACTGCGCGATCTTCGGCGTCGGCGAGCGGACGGGCAACCCGCCGCTGGAGGCGTTGGTCATTGAACACGCCCAGCTTAAGGGCACGGACAGCCGGATTAATTATGCGGCCATCACGGATTTGGCACATTATGCCAACAAGGAACTGGGCTTTAATATCCAGCCGAATTATCCGCTGGTGGGCAAGGACTTCAATGTGACGCGGGCGGGGATTCACGCTGACGGCCTGTTGAAGAACGAAGAGATTTACAACTGTTTTGATACGCTCAAACTGCTCAAGCGGCCGGTTGGCGTGGCGATTACGGATAAGACCGGCGCCGCGGGAATCAAGCACTGGATCGAAGAGCGGTACGAGGTCGATATTCCCAAGCACGATTCGCGTGTGATCTATATCAAGGACCAGATCGACGCCGAGTATGCGGCCGACCGGATGTCGGCGATCACGGACGACGAAATGGACAAGTGGACCAAAGAGGCGTTCGGCGACAAGCTGCCGCCGCAGAGGTAACGGTCTTGAGCAGGCGACGGATCGAAGCGGTATTGTTTGACCTGGGCGATACGCTGCTGCATTTTGGCAAGGTCAGCAAAGGGCAGCTAGTCGAAGAAGCGATACGCCGTTCGTATGCCTATTTACAGGAACATCAACAGCCGACAGGCTCGTTCTGGGTCTATCGGCTGTTGCATTTATGGGGGGTGCGGTGGTATCTGCTGCGGTCATGGGCGACGGGAAAAGATTTTAATTCGCTGGACTTGCTGCGGACTTACTGCGAAATAAATAGAATGACGCTGACACCTGAGCAATTGGAGGAGTTGAACTGGCGTTGGTACGAGAATCTGGCGGAGGTCGGGGTTGTCGAGCCGGGCACGGGTGAGGCGCTGACCGAACTGCATCGGATGGGGCTGGACTTGGGCGTGCTGAGCAATACATTTATTCACAAGAGCAGTCTGGAGCGGCATCTGGAGCAGGAAGGGCTGCTGGAGTTTTTTCCAGTGAGGCTGTATTCGTATGAATTTCCCTGGCGCAAGCCCAATGTGAACATCTTTCAGGAGGCGGCCAAAAGGGTCGGGGTCGAGCCGGAAAAGATTTTGTTTGTCGGCGATTTGATCCATAAAGACGTGATCGGGGCACAGGCGGCCGGGATGATTGCAGCCCTGAAAGTCGGGCCGAGCAATGTGGGCAAAACCGTGCCGCGCGGCGTGCATTGCATCGACCGCATCGCCGACCTGCCGGCACTGATAAGCAGGATCGAGGCTTCACAACAAGAATCTACTGGAGAGCGTAATGAGCGTACAAAGTAGCGCGTATCAACGATGCATCAATCCGCAGTGTGCGGCGACGTTTGGATGCGATGAGGTGTTGTTTGAGTGCCCGGCGTGCGGGGATTTGCTGGATATTTGTTATAATTGGGATACGGTTCCGCTGCCGGAGAGGTTGATGGATTTTAGTACGCGATGGGCGACGCGGAACGACCGGCTGGATTTTTCCGGGGTGTGGCGGTTTCGGGAACTGCTGGATTTTTGCCCTGACACGGCCAAGGTGAGCATCGGCGAGGGGCAGACGGTTTTGCAGCAGAACTGCGGGCTGGCGGCGGAGTTGGGGATGCATCCGACGCGGCTGTTTTTGCAGTATGAGGGGCTGAATCCGTCGGGGTCGTTCAAGGATAACGGGATGACGGCGGCGTTCAGCCATGCAACGATGGTGGGGGCGACGGCCAGCGCGTGCGCTTCGACGGGGAATACCTCGGCGTCGATGGCGCTGTATGCCCATAGTTGCGGGCTGAAGGCGACGGTTTTTATCGGGCAGGGCAAGATCGCGTTCGGCAAGCTGAGCCAGTCGATGGATTATGGGGCGCAGACGATCCAGATCGACGGGGATTTTGACGACTGTATGCGGCAGGTGCAGGATGTGTGCCGGCAGATGAAGATTTATCTGGTCAACTCGCTCAATCCGTTCCGGCTGGAAGGGCAAAAGACGATTATGCTTCGGATCATCGAGCAGTTGGGTTGGGACGTGCCGGACTGGATCGTCGTGCCGGGCGGGAATCTGGGCAACAGCAGCGCGTTCGGCAAGGCCTTTATGGAACTAAAGGCGCTGGGGCTAATCGACCGCGTGCCGCGGCTGGCGGTCATCAACGCGTCGGGGGCGAATACGCTGACGGAAATTTACAACGATAAGAAACTGCGGTGGAACGGCGGGAACGTCGATGAGGCGGCCATCGCTGCCTATTACAAGGGGCTGGATGCATCGGGATACCGGCCGCACACGATTGCCTCGGCGATTGAGATATCCCGACCGGTGAATCTGAAAAAATGTCTGCGGGCGCTGGAAGTGTGCGACGGGGTAGTGCTGGCGGTTACGGATGAGGAGATTCTGGACGCCAAGGCACAGATCGGCAAGTACGGGCTGGGTTGCGAGCCGGCCTCAGCGGCGACGATTGCGGGCTTAAAGTATCTGCTGGCCGACGGGACGGTGGGCAAGGATGACCGGGTGGCGTGTGTGCTGACCGGCCATGTACTCAAAGACCCCAACGCGACGGTGGAATATCATAGCAGGATGGGGCGAGAATACAGCAACCCGCCGCTTCAGGCGGCCAATGATCTGGATAAAATCATTGCGTTGATTAAATAAGGGTTATTGTGTCGGAATTTTCTGTTTTACCCAATGACCGCGAAGACGAGCGGTTTATGCGGCTGGCGATTGATCAGGCGTTTATCGCCGAGGAAAACGGCGATGTGCCGATCGGGTGCGTCATTGTGCATCAGGGGCGGGTTGTCGGCAAGGCGTACAATCAGCGTGAGCAACTGCACGACCCGACCGCGCACGCCGAGATCGTCGCCCTGACGCAGGCGGCCGAGGCCGTGGGCAACTGGCGGCTGCACGACTGTACGATTTATGTGACGCTTGAGCCGTGTCCGATGTGCGCCGGGGCATTGGTGCTGGCCCGGCTGGATCGGCTGGTGTTCGGGACGGATGACCCCAAGACCGGCGCCTGCGGCTCGCTGTACAATATCGTACAGGATGAACGGCTCAATCACCGCCTGGCCGTAACGCCCCATGTACTCCGGCAGGACTGTCAGGACCAGCTTCAAGCCTTTTTCCGCCGCCGCCGACAGGAAAACGCCAACGGGATTACCCAGTAGGCGTTGTTTGGCCGTCATCCGGAAACAAAGAAAATTCTACAAATCGTTGTTTATTGTTATAAATCGTGGTGTATAATGCTGTTGTCGTGTCGTTGCGGGTTGGGCGGCGTTGTTGATATGTTTGTGGATGGCTAATATGGGAGGTTGCGTTTGGCGGGTCGATACTCGTTACGCGGTATTTGGGAAGATGTGGCGCTGCCGGAGCTGGCCTACGGGTTCACGCTGGCGGTGGGGCCGGTCAAGCTGGCGATTCTGTTTCTGGCGGTGGCGGCGATTTGTCTGGTCGGCTACCTGCTGGATCGGGTCAGCTTGTCGGTGGTGGTGCATCCGGAGCCGGGTGTGCGTCAGCAGGGTCGTATCGGTGGGGTGACGCTGACGGAGGCGACCGAGCTTGAGGCGTATCTGGTTGCGCCCGACCGTGTCGATGCATTCATCGAGCGGTATCGCGGCCAGGCTCCCGGCAGGGGGGTCTTTTCCACGCTCTGGTCGTTCACCTCCGGGCGGTTTAATGACGCCACCCGCCAATTGTTCAATCTCGGCCAGGCGTCGTTTTTCAGCAACATCGAACATGTGTTTGTGAATCTGTGGCTGTGCTTTCGGGCGGTGATCTGGGCGCTGCGGTTTCACCCTTGGTATAGTCTGATCTTTTTTTCTTTTTCGTTTGCGGTGATGTGTTTTGCGGGCGGGGCGGTCTGCCGCTGTGCGGCGCTGGAATATGCCCAGAATGAAAAGCCGGGCTTTTTTGAGGCGCTGGGTTTTGCGTATCACAAATACCGCTCGCTGGTTGCTGCGCCGCTGCTGCCGGCGGGGCTGATGCTGATTCCGGCGGTGTTGATTATGTCCGTAGGGATGCTCGGACAAATCCCCTGGGTGGGCGAGTTGCTGTTTGGGGTCTTGTTCGGGGCGCTGGCGCTGCTGGGGCTGGCGGTGGTCGGACTGGCGATGGGGACGACGGCGGGGGGGCTGCTGCTGTTTCCGGCGGTCGCTTATGAAGGGACGACCGGACGCGGCGCCATCGGGCGGGCCGTCTGCTATGTACTCAACAGGCCGGTGTGGATGCTGTTCTATATCTTTGTCGCGGGCCTTTTGGGGTCGTTCTTTTATCTGATCATTCGGCTTACGGTCTATCTGGTTCTCAAGGCCGTGCATGGGCTGATAGCGGCGGGAATGGCTGTCGCAGGCGGCGGCGAAAAACTGGATCGGTTGTGGTCGGGGCCGACGTTTTTTTCGCTGGTGAGTCGGAGCAATGAGGCGGCCAATTGGTCCGAATCCCTCAGTGCGTTCTTTATTTATCTGTTTTTCCTTTTTATTGTCGGGTTGATGGCGGCGTATATTCTCAGCTATCTGTTTTGTGCATCCACCATCGTCTATGCACTGGTGCGCAAGAAAGTGGATGGAACCTCCGCCGAAACGATCTATATTCCGCTGGCGTATGAACGCCGCGGGGAACAAACGCTGCACTAACACCGTTGCTGTAAGGATTTGAAAAATGCCGAATATCAGACTGTCAAACGAACACACTTTAGATGGTTCAGCTGATCGAGCCGACTCGATTCCTGCGATTCCGAAAGGGCTGATGCGGTTTCGGCGATTTGTGATTTTGCTGGCTCATGTGGGGTGTTTTGTCGCGGCGTTGTTTCTGGCGTTTTTGTTTGCAAACCAAATGCAGATCCAGCGGAAATGGTTTATGTATCCGTTTCCGATTTTGTTTGTCTTTGTGCTGCTTGTGAAACTGGTTGTATTCGGATTTTTTCGGCAATACAGCGGGTGGTGGCGTTATGTCGGTCTGTCGGACCTGATGCAGATCGCCAAGGCGTCTTTGGCCAGCGGCATCGTCCTGATGGTACTCTGGTATGGGTATGGAGTATTCGGCAAGCACCTTGTGCCGGACTCGGCCATCGACGCCGTTGAAACGCAAATGGCGGAGATTGAGCAGGGGATTCGTGAGGCGGTCAGCACCGAACACGTCCGTCTGCTGCAGCATCGGCAATACAATCTCTTAGGGCTAAGGGACTTGCTTGGCGTCAGCCGGATTACGGAGACATTGGCCGAGGCGGAAAAGCATCCCATCAACAGCGACGAGCGATTGCAGTTGGTGCTGCGTCATCTGGACCTGAAGGACGCCCAGCGCTCCATCGAGGGCGTGCTGATGCTGGATTTGTTTACCACGATTATGCTGCTGGCGGGGTTGCGGATGCTGGTGCGGCTGTACCACGAGGAGTTTTTCTCGGAGACGCGCGGCTCGGCGAGGCGGTTTTTGATTATCGGGGCGGGCAACGCCGGCGAGGCGCTGCTGCGGGAGATGCTGCGGCGAAAGGACGTGCAGTATGATGTGGCCGGCTTTGTCGATGACAACCCGTCCAAGATCGGGCTGAGCATTCACGGGATTCCCGTTCTGGGCAACGTCGATCAGCTGCCCGAAATCTGCAAAAAAAATGACATCGATGAGATCGCCATCGCGATACCCAGCGCATCACGCCGCCAGCTTCGCCGCGTGGTGCAGGTCTGCCAGGGCACCAAGCTGCGCTTCAGCACTGTGCCGTCGCTGACGGATATTGCGTCGGGCAAACTGAGAGTCTCGCAGATGCGTGACGTCGATATCAACGACCTGCTCGGCCGGGACGTGGTCAAGCTGGATCTGGAGGAGATTGAGAAATACATCAAAGGCCGCGTGATTCTGGTCACCGGCGCCGGGGGGTCCATCGGATCGGAGATGTGCAGGCAGGTGTGTGCGTTTCGTCCGAAGCTTCTGCTGCTGGTCGAACAGGCGGAAAACCCGCTGTTCTTTATCGAAGGCGAACTGCGCCGCCATTTTCCCGATGTTCCGATGGCGGCGGTCATCTGCGATATTACCGACAAAACCCGTGTTGATCAGATTTTTGCGGCGTATCGGCCGGAGGTCGTTATCCATGCCGCCGCACACAAGCACGTCCCGCTGATGGAGGGCAATCCCGGCGAAGCGGTCAAGAACAATGTCATCGGTACGCGAACGGTGGCGAACGCGGCCGATGCTTTCGGGGCGGCCAGTTTTGTGATGATCAGCACGGACAAGGCGGTCAACCCGACCAGCATTATGGGCTCGAGCAAACGCGTTGCGGAGATGTACATTCAGGACTTGAACACGACCAGCGCGACCCGCTTTGTGACGGTGCGGTTCGGCAATGTGCTCGGCTCCAACGGCTCGGTGGTGCCGATCTTCAAGCAGCAGATCGCCGACGGCGGGCCAGTGACGGTGACGCATCCGGAAATGCGGCGGTATTTTATGACGATTCCGGAGGCCAGCCAGTTGGTCTTGCAGGCAGCGACGATGGGGCAGGGCGGCGAGATTTTCGTGCTGGATATGGGCGAGTCGGTCAAGATCGTCGATTTGGCGCGGGAGTTGATTACCCTCAGCGGGTTTCGGCCGGGCGAGGATATCGAAATTGCGTTTTCCGGGCTGCGGCCGGGCGAAAAACTTTTTGAAGAATTGAGTATTGAAGGCGAGGATATGCTCCAGACAGGGCACCCCAAGATTGCGGTGTGGAAGAATATCCCCAAAGACCGGCAGGTGTTAAGGGAGGGGATTGAGCGTCTTATCGAGGCGGCGCCGAGTCAGGATCGTGACACAATTGTCGCAGTCATCCGTCAGCTTGTGCCGGAATTCATTAATCAGCAGCAATGACGTTCAGGACAAAATCGTTGCCTTAAACGCGGAAACGGGGCGATTCGCAGAATTCAAACGCGATTTCTTTGTTGTTGTCCTTGGAGTGGGTTGAATCGGCGATGCGCACCACGCGGGCATAGCTGGAAAACCGGCCGGTATTTTTGAGCAGGCCGTCGCCGGTAGGTACTGCCATTTCGACGCTGACCAGTTCGCCGTCTCGCAGATACGGCCCCTGCATTTTGACCAACAATCCCCCCGGGCTGACATTGACGGTGTTGCCGCTAAAAAACCGTCCATCCATCACGCCGACTTTCTGGCAATAGACCGACATCTCAAGCGGTCTTCGCCGATTTCTTCTGCGGTCTCGATCCATCTCGCAAGTCTCCGCCTGAAAAGGATTTGAAAAACCATTGGAAAAATCATTAGCAAGTTTCATACCGCCAAACCGAACCTTTCATCCTTGAACCTGACACAAGCTATATAAAATCTGCCTAATAACAGACTTAAGATTTTCCAAGCGGATACAGATACTGTTATTGATTATCGGCATCTTGCCCTTAAATGTTGATATATTTCAACGTTTTTTTAATTTTCTTATATATAATATGACGCTGCAGACTCGGTTTTATGTGAAATTTTGTCTATTCTATTAGAAAATGTTGTTTTGTTTCAATATCGTCATTTTTTTTGAATGTGGAGAAAAGTCAACCTCGCTGTTGACATATTTATCCATCGAGGCTTAAATAGAATCCGAATTCATTGCTACTCTTGAAAAAAGGCATTTGTGTTGTCAGAAATAAACAATTTTGACTTTGATAATGCTTTTGCGGGGCTTTATTTCAACGCTCTTGCCAAGTCTTTGTGCGATTCTACGGGTTCCGGCATCATTTCTTTTGATTGTGGACTCAAAATTATTGATTATACCACACCCGCTGCTCGACTGCTGGAAATCAAAGACGGCATCGATGCGACGCTTTCCGCCTCGGCCGATGAGCACGCCTGGAAAAATTGGACAGGGATAGTCCAGTCTGTTCTGGCGGCGGGGCAGACCGTTCATTTCGAGGCGGTGAAAGTCACCGCTCATGGGCAGACGCGGCTGGTGGATATAGTCTTTGCGGCGGTGCGACGGCCGGACAATCAGGCCATCATTGGCGGGGGGGTGATTGTCCGTGATGTGACGGATAAAGTGGCTCAATACAGGGAAGCGGCGCAGACCGAACGGCTGGCGACGATGGGCAAGGTGGCCGGGCGCGTCGCGCACGAGTTGAACAACCCGCTGGACGGGATTCTGCGTTATGTTAATCTGTCGCTGCGGGCGCTGGACGCGCAGCCGGACAAGGCGCGGGAGTACCTTCAGCACTGTCGGGACGGGCTGATGCGGATGGCCAGGATCGTCGGCGAGATGCTGGAGTTTTCGCGCGGGGCGCATTCGCCGTTTGAAAAACAGCCGCTGGACAAGGTGGCCCAAGAAGCACTGGCCGCGATGGCCGGTGTAATGGAGGGCGTCGAGGTGCGGCTGGAGCGGGCGTATAAGGGGGCGGCGCCGGCGGTAAACAGTGAGGCGATGTTTCAGGTGTTCTGCAATCTGGTCAAGAACGCCGCCGACGCGATGGACGGGGCCGGGACGCTAACGGTGCGGCTCGACAAAAACGACGAAGGCTGGCGCGCGGCCTTTCAGGACACCGGCGGCGGGTTTGACCCGGCAATCGCAGTGGATATGTTCAAGCCGTTCTTTACGACCAAGCCCCCCGGCCGCGGCACGGGGCTGGGGCTGGCGATCTGCCGGGATATTCTGGAAAAATTAGAGGGCAAAGTCGAGGCCCAAAACATCCCCGGAGGCAGTGTGTTTACGGTGACACTGCCGGGACGACAGGTTATTTAGACAGGATGAACGGTGCGCACAGAGTTATTCAACCCTTTCAGGGTTGAGGGTTTTTGGAAATACGTTTCCCCGGGTTACGGCCTGTCGGCCTGCACGCGGGGCTATTCTTGTTTAACCCCTGAAGGGGTTGTCGAATGATGGTTTTTTGTGATGGGCTAAAGCCCATCCTACGTTATTTTTGAGGTTACGATGAGCGATAAAGGGTCGATATTGGTTGTGGATGACGATGCGATTATATTGGATTCGCTGTGTGAGTTTCTGGGGTTGGAGGGGTATGCGGCCACGGGGGTGCGGTCGGCGGGGCAGGCGAAAAAGGCGCTGGCCGAGCGGCGGTTTGAGGTGGTGTTGACGGATGTGAACCTCTCGGACGGCAGCGGGTTTGATCTGCTGGACTTTGTGCGGGACCATTATCCGCAGACGGTGGTGATTCTGATTACCGGCTACGGCACGATTGAAAGCGCGGTCGAGGCCATCAAGAAGGGGGCGTATGACTACCTGACCAAGCCGATTGTCGATGACGATCTGCTGCTGGCGGTGGAGCGCGCTTCGCGGCAGCAGGCGCTCTTGAACGAAAACCGGCAGTTTCGCCAGCAGTTGGAGCACCGGTACAGCTTGGACAACGTCATCAGTCAGGACTACAAGATGGCGCGGGTGTTCGAGTTGATCGAGGCGGTGGCCGACAGCAAGACGACGATTTTGATGACCGGACCCAGCGGCACGGGCAAGAGTATGCTGGCGCGGGCGATTCATTACCGCTCCTCACGGCAGAACGGGCCGTTTATCGAGGTCAGTTGCGGGGCGATGCCGGAGTCGCTTCTGGAAAGCGAATTGTTCGGGCATGTCAAGGGGTCGTTTACCGGCGCGGTGCGGGACAAAGAGGGCAAGTTCCTGGCCGCGAATAAGGGGACGCTGTTTCTGGACGAGATCGCCACTGCCACGCCGGCGATGCAGGTCAAGCTCCTGCGGGCGATGCAGGAAAAGCAGTTCGAACCGGTCGGCAGCAACACGACCGTCAGCGTCGATGTGCGGGTGATTTTGGCGACGAATGTCGATCTGGCCGAGGAGGTACGCAAAGGGCGGTTTCGTGAAGACCTGTACTACCGCGTCAATGTGGTCAGTCTCGCGCTGCCGCCGCTGGCCGATCGGGCGGGGGATGTGCCGCTGCTGGCCGAGCATTTTTTGGCGTATTACGGCAAGACGCACGGGCGACCCAAAAGCGGGTTTACCGACAAGGCGATGCAGTGCCTTCAGCAGTATCAGTGGCCGGGCAATGTCCGCGAGTTGGAGAACGTCGTCGAGCGTGCGGCCCTGCTGAGCAAGCGGCCGCTGATCGATATCGACGACCTGCCGCCGGCGGTGCGGGAACGGGTCAAAAACGGCATGGCCGGGCGGTATCGCGGCCAGAGCCTCAAGAAAGCTCTTGAAGGGCCGGAGCGAGCGTTTTTGCGGGCGGCACTGGAGGCGCATCACTGGAACCGGCAGGATACGTCCAAGGCCCTCGATATCAATCGCACGACGCTATATAAGAAAATGAAATACTACGGCCTCGAAGAAGAGGCGGCGAGTATGGGCCTGTAAGATATTTGCAGTATGGCCATCTTGGCCGT
>Ga0123327_1002167_pt1 | contig 15502 bp, 10 predicted proteins | sample BioC13SIPDNA_4_FD_89701 | JGI IMG/M metagenome (GOLD analysis project Ga0123327, IMG submission 89701) | Anaerobic biogas reactor microbial communites from Washington, USA - Biogas_R1_B C13 SIP DNA | ecosystem: Engineered > Bioreactor > Anaerobic > Unclassified | place: Washington, USA...
ACTTCACCAACACCTCTGATGCCCAAGGCTGTGATTAATCGAGCCAGGCTTTGATTTTTGGAGGCTTGGATGGCATCGATCACGTTTTGAGCCTTTTTGGGACCAAATTTTTCCAACCCGACCAGATCGGAAACTTCCAAAGAGTAAAGGTCGGCAGCTGATTTGATCAATTCAGCATCGACCAGTTGTTGAACGATTTGACCACCCAGGCCGACGATGTCCATCGCGGAACGGGAAACGAAATGTTCAATGTTGCGCGATAACTGAGCCGGACAGCTGGAATTGATGCAATACCAGGCCACCATCTCAGGGTCTTTTTCTACTGGAGCCCCGCAAGAGGGACAGGTTTCAGGAGGAATGTAAGTTTCCTGGCTGCCAGTTCTTTTTTCCGGCAGGGAAGCAATGATGTAAGGGATAACTTCACCAGCGCGTTTGACCAAAACCCTGTCCCCGACCCGAATGTCTTTCTCTTCAATAAAGTCAAAGTTGTGCAAGGTGGCTTGTTTTACTACAACCCCGCCGATGTTCACTGGCTCAAGCAGCGCCAAAGGCGTCAGGACACCGGTCCTTCCAACATTGACCTGAATGTCCAACAGCGTCGTTTCGACTTCCTGTCCGGGGTACTTGTAAGCCAGGGCTCCCCGGGGGTCTTTGCCTACAACTCCCAAATCTTCAAACAAGCTTTGGTCATTGACTTTGATCACGATGCCATCCGCGTCATAATCCCAGGCATAACGGTTTTGGCCTTGTTCCTGACAGATTTCGATGGCTTCCTGAATAGTTTTTGCTTTCCAGTGGCTTGGGTTTACAGGCAATCCAAAGCCAGCAATGTACTCCAAAATCGCTTCCTGGGAGGCAGGGATGGGATCGCTGGAGCTTACTATTTGGTAAAGATATAGTTTCAGAGGTCTTGAGGCGGTGACAGCCGGATCAAGTTGGCGCAAAGAGCCGGCGGCGGTGTTGCGGGGGTTCAAATAAGGCTTGAGTCCTTTTTCTTCATTTTCCTGGTTGAGCTTTTCAAAATCAGTTTTTGTGATAAAAGCCTCACCTCTGAAAATGATCTTTTCGGGGGCTTGCAAATCAGCCTTAAGCGGTATTCGCAATGGCACCGAGGCGATAGTTTTGATGTTGTCGGTGATGTCCTCTCCAACAAGCCCATCTCCCCGGGTTGCTCCCAGAACTAACAAACCGTTCTCGTAGTGCAATACCACGGTCAGACCATCAAGTTTAGGTTCAAGCAGAAAATCGCATGTTTTTACCCTTGAATCTACTTTTGCAATGCGCTCATACCATTCAATTGTTTCCTGAGGACCGAAGCCATTTGCCAAACTGAGGATCGGGGCTGGGTGCCTGACCTTGCGGAATTTTTCGGACACCTTACTGCCAATGCGTTGGGTGGGTGAATCGGGGGTGATCAGCTCAGGGTGTAAAGCTTCCAATTCTTTCAGACGGTTAAAAAGTTGATCGTATTCGTAATCGCTGATTTCTGGTGTATCCAGGGTGTTATAGAGGTAACTGTGATAATTTATTTTCTGACGAAGCGCGTCTAACTCATGGATGAGGGCAGTGTCTTTGGTCATAAGTCACCTCCGGATTGGACAAAGAAGATAATATCTCCGCTGGGATTCGAACCCAGATTGCTGGCTTCGGAGGCCAGTGCCTTATCCATTAGGCCACGGAGACGTGAGCACTTATTATAATCAGGAACTGCAAAACTGCAAAAAGATTCATTTCAACCTGGTGAGCATCTCAGGGAACTTTTCAACCAGATCCCTGCGAATATTCACCTCAAACCTGATCGCGTCCTTCTCAAAACGGGGCAGGATGTGAAAGTGAAGGTGATAAACCGTTTGGGCAGTGTGCGGTCCGGAATTATTAAAAATCTGGATGCTGTCGATGCCAAGCTTTTCCGCGTATAGTAAACAAACCTGATGAATGGTCTCTGTTACCTCCATCAGCACAGCTTTTGGGATGTCAAACATGTTTTCATAATGAACTTTGGGGATCACCAGGGTGTGATAGGGAGAGACAGGATTGTTGTCTAAAAAAGCCAGGCAAGTCTCGTTTTCAAGGACCAGGTTTGCTGATATTTTCTTTTCAGCTATGGCGCAGAAAATGCAGTTTTCCATAAATCTCCCTTATGAGAAGTTTAATTTTGTTCGTTTTACCAGACAGTCAGCCGGATCGATCTCCAAAAGTTGAAGCAAGTCATCTGGTCTGGCATTCGCGTTTGGCGAGGAGGAAAGCCTGATGAAAAATTGGTCTCCATCAGGTGATTCTGATTGGAATGAGTAATCCAAAATCATCGGTTTGAGGTCAATGGTCTTTTTTCTCTTGATGATTTCAATTTTTTCACCTGTAAGCAAAGCCTGGAATCTATTCTTGAAAGTTTCCAAGCCGGGATCGGCTGGGATACTGATCAGGTAATCGCTTGAAACAAGGGATGCCTGGAGCGATGGAAGAGCGTTATCCACCATTTGAACTTCCAAAACTTTAATGTCATCTGGCAGAGCTTCGTTCAACTTTTTCCCGATTATTTCAGTATCTATGGGTTGATCCAGCCAAATATCGAGTATTTCTGCCTCACTGATGAATCCGAGAGGCAAAGCGCTGGCAAGGTTGATGCGAATTCGCTTGTTGAAACCTTGGGTGTGCCGAATTGGCAATTCAGTTCTGCGCAAGGCACGTTCAAACAGATTTTGGGTGTCAATGTGTCCCAGGAAGCGTAAATTACCACTCTTTGAGTATTTGACACGAATACGGATCGGTGTATCGTTCATGGGCAACCCCAATAACTAATGTTATTGTCAGGTCTTGTTTCCCCGAAAGCGTCCAGGATGCCACAAGCATAGCAGGTGTTGCGGCAATCAGGGCGTGTTCGTCCGCGCAAACTCCACTGCAAGTCCTGTTTAAGAAAATTCTTTTTCACGCCGATGTCAATGTGGTCCCAGGGCAAAATTTCGTCCAAACCTCGTTCCCGATAAGCATAAAAATCTGGATCAACTCCGGTGCTTTCAAAAGCCTCTCTCCAGATTGGCAGGTTTTCACGCTCACCCCAGGCGTCAAACTTTGCTCCATTTTTCCAGGCTCGATAGATGACCGGGCCCAGACGGCGATCCCCCCTCGAAAGCCAGGTTTCCAAAAGGGAGGAATCCGGGATGTTGTAGGACATTTTTATGCCTGCTTTGCGCGTTCCAGCCTTAAGATAATCAATTTTTGCTTGTATCGTTTCAGGTGATTCAACAGGCAGCCACTGGAAAGGGGTATGGGGTTTTGGGATCAGGGTGCCAATGCCCAGGTGGACTTTAGCGCTGTTTCCAAGAATACTTTTGCCGATACGTTTTACCTTAATCCCGGCTTCTAGGATAGCTTCCACATCTTCCATTGTCTCTGTAGGCAAACCGATCATGTAATAAAGCTTCAAACTTCGCCAGCCGTGCTCGAAGATCTTTTTGACCGTAAAATAGAAATCCTCTTCGTCCAGGGGTTTGTTGATCACAGCTCTCATGCGCTCTGTGGCAGCTTCCGGAGCCAGGGTAAAGCCTCCGCCAGGTTTAAGTTCCTGCAGTTCATTCATCAGGTCAACTGAAAAAGATTCTATCCGCAATGAGGGCAGACCAAAGGCCAGTTTTTTGTCGTGAAAATTTTCGTGTACTTGTTGAGTCAATTCCAGGATCTGGGTATGATCTGAAGAAGAGAGCGAAAGCAGGCCAACTTCTTCGTAGCCGGTGGATTTCAAGGCGTTTTTGATGGTAGGGATCAGTTGATCTACACTGCGTTGACGGACAGGCCGGTTGACCATGCCCGCGTGGCAAAAACGGCAGCCTCTGGTGCAGCCTCGCATGATTTCGATCGACATGCGGTCATGCACGATTTCAACATTGGGAACCAGGAATTTTTCAGGATGAGGAGGCAAAACCGGAACAATTCGTTTGGTGATCTTTGCCGGTATATCTGCCCGCAAAGGCCTGATTGCTTCAATGGTGCCATCCTGTAAATAGTCGACTTCGTACAAAGAAGGCACGTAAACTCCAGGAAATTTTGCCAGTTGGAACAACAGCTCTTGTCTTGAACCGTTGTTGGCTTTCCATGCCTTATACAGGTGAGAAATTTCAAGCGAAACCTCTTCCCCTTCTCCAATCACAAAAGCGTCAAAGAAATCGGCCATCGGCTCGGCGTTGAAGCAGGCCTGTCCGCCACCCAAAATGAGAGGATCATTTTCAGTACGATGGGAAACATAAGCTTCGATCCCGGAGAGTTCCAAGATGTTGAGTACATTTGTGTAAATGGATTCGTAGGGTAATGTGAAACCCAGAATGTCAAATTCTTTTAAAGCTTTTTTAGACTCCAACGAAAAGAGGGGCAGATCATGTTCCCGCAATTGCGCTTCCATGTCGATCCAGGGGGCAAAACTCCGTTCCGCCAGGATATCGGGCTCAGCGTTGAGGATTTGATAAAGCATGGCCAGACCTAGATTGGTTTGACCAATATCGTAAATATCAGGGAAGATCAGGCACCAACGCAGCGGAGTTGACCCCCAATCTTTTTCGATCTGGTTGTGTTCACCGCCAACGTATCGTCCTGGTTTTTCAACATGATAAAGTATTTTCTCGATCAGACTGTTCATTATTGTTATTAAAATCGCCTTAGCTGTAAATTTCTTTTGTAAAGTCGTAATTGTATAAGTTTGGGAACTCTTTTTCAAATATTTCCTGTAATTTTTGAATGTCTCTGTTCAGAATCTGGCTATTTGCTCGGAGGATGCCCACTTCAAGTCCAATGAGTTGATGAGCGTCCTGGTGGTCGGTCTCAATCACAGAAAGGTTCAGTTTTCTGAGACGGTTGAGCAGAACTGACAGAATCGCGCGTTTTTCTTTCAAACTGTCACAATGGTCAATTCTGAATTTGAGTGTGCAGAGGGCAAAAGGCATAAAGTGATCAATCGACCCTTCTGACAGGGTTTACCAAAGTTCCCAGACCGTCGATGTGAACAGTTACCACGTCTCCATCGTTGAGGGGTCCAACCCCGGCGGGAGTCCCTGTCAGGATGACATCACCCGGCTCGAGCGTCATGATGGAACTGATGAAAACGAGCAGCTGTTCAGGTTTGAAGAGCATGTCCTTGGTCGATCCCATCTGTCGCAAGGCATTGTCAACATGGCAGCTGATCATGGCGTCGCTTGGGTCAAAATCGGTATCTATCCAGGGTCCCATGGGGCAAAAAGAGTCAAACCCTTTGGCTCGGGTCCATTGTTTATCCATGGCTTGTAGGTCCCGGGCGGTCACGTCATTCGCAATAGTGTAGCCAAAAATGGAGCTTTTTGCGTTGTCCATGGTCAAATTTTTCGAACGCTTGCCAATCACTATTGCCAATTCCGCTTCGTGTTCAACTTTTTTTGATTGCACTGGTAATAAGATTGGCTCACCATTCGTGATCAAAGAGCTTGGTGGTTTGAGAAACAAAAGTGGGTAGCTTGGTAATTCTGACTTCATCTCCGCTGCGTGGTCGGCATAATTTCGTCCCACCGCGATGATTTTCCCAGGTTGACAGGGCAAAAGCAGCGTCAAGTCAGAAAGCAAGAAAGTAGCTTCCAGTCTTCTGTATTCACCAAAGGGATCGCCATAGATCAGGCCGACTTTTTCCTGGTGGATCCAGCCATAGTGGATTTCGTTTGAATTAGTTTTAAATCTTACAATTCTCATTTTTATCGTATAATAATGTTTCTTCGGGCGGATAGCTCAGTTGGTTAGAGCGCATCTTTTACACAGATGAGGTCGCAGGTTCGAGCCCTGTTCTGCCCATATTTATTGTAGTTTATTCTATGCTACTTCCCAATGTTCAATCAAATCTTCAGTTTCAGTTGGATGAGTTTCTTCCAGTTCAAGCCAGATTTCAGGCAAGGTCGATTCCGCTTTGCTTCCTCTCTGGCAATAGGAACGATATTCACACCAATCACATTTTTGCAGATCAGCAGTTTTCACAAATTCTTCCTGCTGAAGCGAGACAATTTCGTCAATTAATTTAGTGAGACTTTCTTTGCTTTCAGCCAATTCCTTAACAGTGCTGATTAACTCGATGGGTTGATGAGGGAAATTAGCCTCCCAATAAATCATGGTGATGGCTTTGTGCGTTGATTTTTGGAAGTGATCCGGGAAGTTTTCCATGATCACGAAAGGATAAACCTGGCTTTGCACGTTTTTTTTGATCCACTCTGGTTTGGGCAGCTTACGGGAGGTTTTCCAGTCGTAGATTTGAATGGCGTCTTTTTCAACCTGGAGCAGGTCAATTTTTGCGCGGAGCGTGTAACCGTTCAAGTTGCAGGAAAAACTCGTTTCAGGGTACAAATCGCCAGATAAGTTTGAATAGGGACTGGAAAGAAAGCTTTCCAACCAAACCGCAATGCGGGGATCGGTGTCATTCTTTGCCACTTTGCGCAGGCTTTCAAGCTCAAAACCCAGAAAGTGCTGATGAATCAATTGGTGGAATCGGATCCCAGCCTGTTGGTCTGCGATGTAGGCTTGGTCACTTACCAGTTGAGCCGGCCAAATCAGTTCGCGTACGTATCGCAAATAGAAACGGAATTTGCAATATTCAAATGTGTGAAGATTACTTTGTGTGAAAACAAAATTGTCAGGGATCAACTTAGCGCTCATTTGAAATCACTCCGGCCAAATGCTTGAGAGGCAAACTGGCGTTTAGATTGTTCATTTTCCCGGTGTTCCAGCTTATGGTAAGAGATTTTTTGGCGCGGGTTATGCCGACGTAAAAAAGGCGCAGGCGGTCGCGAACAATATCATCTCTGGAGTTTTGTTTGTCATACTGCTGGAACATGAGGCCTCCACTGTGTTGGACTCTCAGGGCTTCGAGGTCGTAAAACAACTCGGCTTGAAGGTTCCTTCGCCCCTCAATGAACCATTTTTCAGAGGTGTATACATCTTTTTCTTCTCCTGACGGATAGTCGTAAGTGTTGGCTGAAGTCAAAAATACTTTGTCCCATTCAAGTCCTTTTGATTTGTGAACGGTAGCCACAATCACCTTGCCGCGGTAGTTTTCCGGGTCAAAACCATCTTCTTTTTGACTAAAGGTGGCAAAGTCACGTTGGTTTTTGGAGATGCCAATCAACTCTTCCATGATCCTCATGGAATCCCACTCAGGGTTATTTTCGAGCAGTGTCTTAATTAAACCGGAGAGTTTGTGAACGATCGCTCTCTCGCCGTTATCCAGCACCAAATCCTGAGCGATTACGAGCACCAGCTGATCCATGGGAAGGTATGCCGCCTGATGCCAGCGTTGGATGGCACTTCGGAAGGATTTCAGCATGTCGATTTGTTCTGCGAGGATTTCAGGGGAAAAAATTTCACTGAGATCAATCGCACTCTCAGGGTATAGAAAAAGTTCAGTCCTATCTAAGTCTTTGAGAAGTTGAGCTGTCTCATTTACCAGCTTGTACTTTTCCGGGTTCTCTTTTAAATGTCTGAAGAAGACTGTAAAACTGGTTGACAAATGGACAGGATTCAAGGGGTCATAAATTGATTTCAGGATCAGGGCAATCGAGCCGGCAGAATTTCTGGTTGGCTCGGGCGTTTTCATCAAAGCATCTGAGGTTTCAATTTTCTGCTTTTTGAGATGCTCTATGATGGTCAAAGCCCTCTCGTTCACAAAAGTCAGGACTGCCACTGTGCTTTCAGGATTTTCCTCCAACCAGATTTTGACTTGTCTGGTCAAAAAGCCCAGCTCCTGATCAGCGCTCATGGCGGTTTGAATGATCTCAACAGAATCAGGGCTGCTTTTTGGATTGCTTTGAGGATCGTTTGGAAGTGTCGGTTGGATAAAGGGCTCGGACAGGGCATCCCGCACCGCAAAATTTGGATGCGAATTTTGGACCCACTCAATCATCGCGTTTGCCAAATCGATGATTTTTTGGGCAGAGCGACCGGACACTGGTAGATCCAGCGCCTCTACATCCTCTCTGGCCACAAATGTTTTCAGAAGATTGGGGTCTGCTGTCGTAAAACTTTCATAGATGGCCTGGTTTGGATCCCCAACCCTGACCCAATTGCCAGTTTCACCGACCAGGGTGGTCAGGATCTGCTGTTGCAGTTTGCTGGAATCCTGGGCTTCATCTTCCAGAATGTAAGGCCAACGGTGCTGCAGCTGCCGGACCAGATCAGGATCTCGCTTTAAACACTCATAGGCGTAGCGGATCAAATCATCAAAGTCGATCGCGCCGCGATAATTCAAAGCGGCCTGGTAGCCCCGATAGATATTCAGGCAGATATACATGAGAGGGTTTACATCCGCGTCAGGTAACCAGGTTTCAAGTTCGTGGAGGCTAATTTGTTTGTCCTTGACTGTTTTGATCCAGTTGGTCGCCAATTTTTCAACCAGATCAGGCAGCTCTTTTTTGATAATTGAGATCTGCTTTTTATCGGATAGGGTTGAGCTAAGCAAGTCCAGCAGAAATTCTTTGTGGTTTTCAAGAGCGATGGAAACCAGGTCTTTCATGATTTCTCTGGTCTCAGACTCGTCAATAATACTAAATTCATTCGGGAGACCAACCAGATCAGGGCGTTCACGCAGAATGTCGTTAGCCAGGCCGTGCAGGGTGCGGACCCGGTAGCCAAATCCTTCCATCAGTCCGTTCTGCCTTAACTTTTCACCGATCCTGGAAGAGAAGTTGTCAGCCCCTGAATTCGTAAAAGTGACGATCAAAATTTCTTGCTCAGGTTCAAGATCGGTGGTTAAGATCAATTTCACTGCCAGCTGTGAAAGCGTCCAGGTTTTACCGCTGCCCGGCACGGCAGAAATCCCCAGCAGGCCTTGCTTGTACTTCAACACTTCTTCCTGTGAAGGTCGCAGTTGCAGTTTATCCGCCATCGGATTTCCTTATGGCTTTGCGGTGGAGGGTCTGAAGCAGGGTCAACAATTGCCCCCGTTCCTCGATACCGGATTCATTAAAATCTGAGGATAAAACAAAAATCTTTGTTCGACAGCGGGCTAACAATCCACTTAAGATTCGTTTTAAATTGGTCTGGTTGTATTCAAATTCGTCGTCAGCGGTCCATTGATCGCCTGACTGCCAGCTTCTGCTCAAAACCACCGGATGGGTCAGGGGCTGCTCCAACCTTTCATACCAGCCCTTGCTGCCTATGTTTATCCAAAATTGATACTTAACGGCTTTGTTTTGCATGAGGAAGCTCATTACTGGGGCTATCAGAATTGAATCGGGATCCGAGCTGTCCCAGTCGCTCAAATACATAGCTGAAATCAGACCGGAATCGAGCGATTCGATAAATGCCTGGGCTGCGGACGCCCGGTCATTTCGTTGGGACTGGCTTAAAGATTGATAAAATTTCCGGTAAGATTCCATCAGGATGGCGGTGCTTTTGCCAGCCTGAAGATCATCATGCATACCAAAGCCCGGTTGAGAGAGCACTTCTCCAAAAAGCCGGCTGAAAAAGCTATCCAGCGGTTCGTTCTCATCAGCATCTTCGAGCCAGGATTTGAGGGTTCGATATTGTTGGAGCAAGTTATCTGAAATACGATCATCAAGCTTTTTTGCTTCCGGCAGCGCGTATAAATGGATGTTCTTTGGATCAAACTTTCCAAGCAGTAGGTGAGCTCTGATGAGATCCAAATCCTGGATCGACTGGCTGAGTGTCACCGCAGTGATGTGGTATTCCACCCGGAAGCCCAGGGAGGGGCGGCTGAACTTTGCCAATGTGACCAGCGTTTTGATAAAAGGATCCTGCATCAATGAGGAAGATGGTTTTTGAACGCTCGCCTTAATGCCAGCCTGCTCCAGTTCATGGCTCAGCGAGTAAATCAGGCTGTCTGAAACAAAAGGGGCGAGAATGGCAATTTCGGAAGGGTCGACACCATTTTTCTGAATAAGCTTGTTGACCTGATCTGACAATTCAGTAAGCAGTTCGGGAAAATACCTGATTTTCCGGTCTGAAAACCAGAGCGTGTTTTGAATAAGTTTTTTATCAGGAGAACAGTTTTGAACATCATTCAGGCACTTTCCCAGGCGCAGCAAGTCAGCTGAACTGACATAATTTGACTTGAGTTCAATGCTTGTTTCCGTATGTTCTGCAAGGGATAAGGAAGATTGTGGATCCGCACCTAAAAAGCTTCTGTAACCCGCATTTGTGTCGTGAATGATCAAAGCCGTTTCAAGCGCAGGCAGCCATTGTCTGACAATATCGTGTACATACGGTGGATCTTCTTCCGAATTATCGTAGATCAAATGCCGGTACTGGTTTGAAAAATAGCGTTGAAAGGTTTGATTTGGCCAGAGATAATTTTTGAACAACTCGACTTGCAGTGATAGATCAAGCAAGTTTTCACGCAAACAGAGCGATCTGAACTGATTTACCGCTTCCTGGACGTCAGAAAACACATTGGCCCGATTCTGATCCCCAATCCAGGCACTGGAAAGACGTTTTCCGATTTCGGTATGAGAAAACCCGACCAGGGCTGATTTGTTTAAGTTGTCGATGATCTGACTGTAAAGTCGAAAACGGGGCAGGGTTACGTTGTTGAACCTACCCTGGTCGATCATGGGGTCGACTATTTTTGCCATGTAATATTGCGCGCTTTCAAGTGTCAAAAAGCGGGGTTGTTCGTAGGGGTGTTCAAATAGCTGAAAGCTGCCGATCAGAGGCCAAAATAAAGCGACCATACGCCGGACAATACTGCTCATGGTTTGGATCGAGACGTTTGAATCAGCGGCTTTTTTGTTGGCAGACATCCAACTGAGATAGGGTTTGGCGAGGCTTTTCTGGGGTAGTAAAACTAAAACCTGATTACCCTGTACCTGCGGGGCAGAATCAAGCAGTTTGCTCAAGCGTGAAATGGCAGCCGTCGTTTTGCCCGCTGCGGCAGGTCCATACAAAAAAACTGAGGAATTGCGGAAAGGATCGGCAGCCGCTTCTTGTTCTTTGCTTAGTTTTCCAGTTGAGATATCCATGGCCTGCATAGAATTATATCCAATACCAGCGGCCACTGGCATAAGCGGTAGATTTAGCTAGGACAAGCGCAAGCAGACATCTCAAGTTTATGGGCAAATCCTCTCAGGAAAAATCGAAAATTTCATCACGTATGTAAGGTTTATTGGGTCAAGCATTATTCAGAAAAAAGAGTCTGAAAATAGCGAAAGATTGTGTCCTGTGAAGAATCCGAGATGATATTCCATTGGTATAATCCCTTTGTCACTTACTATAGGAGAGAAAGTATGCACTCATCACTCAGCCCGTTTTTTAATGCCAAAGGTGTAGCGGTTCTCGGAGCATCTACAAATCCAAAAAAATTAAGTTATGGCATTGTGGAAAACCTTTTGATCAACGGTTATCAGGGAGAGGTTTATCCGGTCAACCCCAAAGCCGATCAGATCCTGGGGAAGAAAGCCTACGCTTCCATCGCGGACGTGCCTGACCCGGTCGAACTGGCTGTGGTAGTTTTACCAGTCACCGTGATCATGGAAACGATGCAGGCAATTGGAGAACGTGGCATTAAAACCGTTGTGATCATTACCGGCGGATTCAAAGAATTGGGTCCAGAAGGGGCGGAGATCGAAAATTCGGTCAAAAAATTAGCGCAGGACTATGGTATGAGAGTAGTTGGTCCAAATTGTGTGGGAACACTTGATGTGCGCACAGGATTGAATTCAACCTTCATCAAGGGCGTCCCTCCTGCAGGGCCGATCGCGTTTATCTCTCAATCCGGTGCCATTTGCGGGGGCGTGATCGATTTGATCATCAACTCGAAAATCGGTTTTTCCCATTTTGCCAGTCTGGGCAATGAGATGGATGTAACCGAAACCGATATGCTGGAGTATTTTGCGGAAGATGACGACGTAAAAGTAATCGCGATGTACGTGGAAGGCATCCAGGATGGGCAGCGCTTCATGAAAGTTGCCCGTGAAGTGAGCAAAAAGAAACCAATCGTCTTCTTGAAAGCCGGGAAGAACGATGCCGGCGCCAAAGCTGTTAGTTCGCACACCGGATCGCTGGCAGGCTCCTATGCCGCTTACCAGGCCGCGCTTAAACAATCTGGCGTAATTGAGGTGGAAAATATTAACCAACTTTTCAATTTGGCCTGGGCGCTGGGCAGTCAGCCACTTCCCAAAGGCAAACGGGTCGCCCTGACAACCAACGCGGGTGGGGCAGCCGCGTTGGCAGCGGATAGTCTCGATTTCAACGAGTTTACTCTCGCGAAAATTGCTCCTGAGATTCAAACGCGCTTGCGGGAAAAACTTAACCCCAGCGCGCAAGTCTCTAATCCGGTTGATATGCTTGGTTCAGTCAGCCCTGAAGATTATTTGTGGAGCTTGGGTAATCTGGATCAGGATGAAGGTGTAGATGTGCTCATGCCCATTTTGGTCCCTCAATCTTTGGTTGACACAGTTGGAGTAGCAAAAGCCTGGGTGGAATTTGGTCAAACAACTCAAAAGACCCTGCTGACCTGTTTGATGGGGGAACGCAGCACCGGTGAATCAGAGCAAATTCTCAATACGAACAAAGTGCCAGTCTATAAATTCCCTGACCTGGCTGGGCCGGTTTTGAAAGGTATGTGGAGTTATAAAGAGGTTTTGGAACGGCCGACGTTTGAAGAAGTTTCGTATTCTCTCGCCGATAGCGATGAGGTTGAAAAAGCCAGGCAGGCAATAGGCCAGCGCAAGGTGATTGGTGAGTACGAATCCCGCTTGCTCCTGAGCGCCTATGGCATCCCAAATGTGCCTGGTGACTTGGCCAACAACTCGGAAGCTGCCGAAAAAATCGCTGAAATGATTGGGTATCCGGTAGTCCTGAAAATTGTTGCTGAAGGGCTGATCCATAAGTCTGATGCGGGTGGAATTATACTTAACCTTCATAATGCAGAAGAGTTGCGCGTAGCTTATAGCAAGTTAATTAAGCGGATCAACAAAACCGAACCTAAAGCGCAAATCATTGGTGCCATGGTTGAAAAAATGGCACCCAAAGGTTTTGAGGTTATCGTGGGGATGCGCCGGGACGCAACCTTTGGAGCGCTGATGATGTTTGGCATGGGTGGAACGATGGTCGAGTTGATCAAAGATATTCAATTCAAAGTCGCTCCCTTATCAATCAGAGACATCAAGGAAATGGTTGCAGAAACCACCGCAGGGAGGCTCTTGAACGGTTATCGGGGTGAAGCTGTGGGCGATTTTGACACACTTTATGAGGTGATCGCTCAACTGAGTCATTTAGCCATGCAACATCCTGAAGTCCAGGAAATTGAAATCAATCCTCTGATCGTCTATCCTGAAGGGCAGGGAGTGATGGCGATTGACAGCCGCATGATCCTCAGTTAATTTTTCTACTTAATTAGGACCAAGCCATACACTCAATCGGTGTGTGGCTCTTTTTTAATCCAAGAATCCCGATCAAATTTGGTTATCACTCTCTTTTTCGTTAGAATAAAAGTGAGGGAAGCATGTTTGAAGTAAAAGGAAGATACGGCACAGCCAGGGTCTTTTCAAAAATTCGTGATGAGAAGGCGGTCGGGCAAATCCAAACTTTAATGGACCAAGCTTTTGTTGAAGGCTCCAGAGTCCGAATCATGCCCGATTATCACTGGGGAGCCGGATGTACGATCGGATTCACAGCTGGGTTGGGAGAGTATGTCGTGCCCAATCTAGTGGGGGTGGACATTGGCTGCGGCATGTATGTGGAAAGCCTGGGGAAACAGGATTTTGATCTGAAATCTTTTGACCGGGTAGTGCACGAGATCCCGGCTGGCTTCAATTCCTGGAAACAAGCAGTTCAAGATGCACCATTTATGCACAAGTTGCTGTGTTTTGATGAGATCAAAAGTTCGGTCATCGATAGGCAGGTTGGCACTTTAGGTGGGGGAAATCACTTCATTGAGCTTGGACGGGACGAAAAGACTGACGAAATCTTTTTGGTGATTCATTCCGGTAGCCGGAATATTGGGAAACAAATCGCGGACCACTACCAGAAGTTAGCGGAAAAAACTTGTCAGGCTGATGTTCCAAGGCCGCTCAAGTACCTGAAAGGTGAATTGGCACAGAAATACCTTAACGATATGCGCTTGTGCCAGGAATATGCCAGTTTGAACCGCCAGACCATGGGTAACTATATCAACAAACGCTTTGGCATAGGCGGACCGACCTTTCAAACCATTCACAACTACATCAACGCATCGGACAACATCATCCGCAAAGGCGCGGTCTCAGCCAAAAAGGGAGAAAAACTGATCATCCCGATGAACATGCGTGACGGCTCTTTGATTTGCGTGGGTAAAGGGAACCCTGATTGGAATAATTCCGCTCCTCACGGAGCGGGACGTTTGTACGGCAGAAAAGAAGCCATGCGAATTTTGAACCTGAGTGACTTCAGGGCTAGCATGCGAGATGTTTATTCAAGCACAGTCGATCGCGATACTCTGGACGAAGCCCCGATGGCCTACAAGCCAACGGAGGAGATCATTGAAGCGATTCAGGACACGGTCGTAGTTGAATCGCAACTTAAACCTATTTACAATTTCAAAGCTGGCAGGGAATAGAAAAAGCCAACGAAGGGAATCGAACCCCCGACCGGACGCTTACGAAGCGTCTGCTCTACCGACTGAGCTACGTTGGCGTAGGCGGCATTATACCAAAAGTTTTGATTTCAACCAAGTTTCACACCCAGCAAACTGTTCGTTTTTCTGGTTTATTTCACGGATTATTTTGGCCAAGCGGTAGCCAGCGCCTTAGTCGAAATGGTTTTTTGTTTCGTCGAGAGAGTCGGCTCGTTTGATGATATCTTTCCCAAAACGTTCACGCAATTCATCCACAGCTTTTACCAACTCTTTTTTCCTGTCAGTTTCCGGCTCCCAAAGCGACAGCTGGTGATGAGGTTTATCTAATTTTGTGACGCCAACACCAAGCAGACGCACAGGTCGACCTTTGATCAGGTTTTTTAGCAAGAGCGCTTGGGCTTCGTCATAAATCAGCTGGTCAAGATCAGTGCATTCTTTTAGACTTCTTTGTCTTGTCAGGGTGGTAAAGTCTGAGTAGCGGATCTTGATTTGGACAACGCTGCCAGCAAGTTCGGCTTTTCTCAGTCTGGAGCCGACTTTATCAGACAAGTGACGCAGAACTTTTAGCAAATATTGGATATCATCCTGGTCTTCATGGAAGGTCGTCTCATTGCTAACTGATTTTGGATCTCCGTCAACCGATAAGGGCGTGTTGTCAATGCCCTTGGCACGTCTGCGCATGGATTCAGCATGCTGCCCAAAAATGCTTTTTAATTCCACATCGCTCAATGTTGCTATCTTCCCAATACTTTCGACGCCTCTTTTTTTCAGCTGAGCGGCTGTTTTTGGTCCGACCCCCCAAAGAGCCTGAATATCTAAAGGAGCCAGAAAGCTCTCTTCTTCTCCAGGTTCAATGACCGTTATTTGCTGTGGCGACCTGCCTGTTTTGACCTGTTTTTTGCCAAAATCGTTGGCGATCTTGGCAACCAGGCGGCT
>Ga0123327_1002175_pt1 | contig 15473 bp, 5 predicted proteins | sample BioC13SIPDNA_4_FD_89701 | JGI IMG/M metagenome (GOLD analysis project Ga0123327, IMG submission 89701) | Anaerobic biogas reactor microbial communites from Washington, USA - Biogas_R1_B C13 SIP DNA | ecosystem: Engineered > Bioreactor > Anaerobic > Unclassified | place: Washington, USA...
AGACGGATCGTATCAAATAAATCCTAAAAAAATGCACAGAATAATTGTATATATAGATTTTAAAGATGTCATGCTTATCGAATAGTATTGGAAAAACAGGGAAATATAACTTAATAAAAACCGCGGAAACGGTGGTTCAAAATCGATGCTGAAAAAATCCGGGCTCAGAAAAAAACTCGAACACGAACTTTTCGAAATTCGCAAAGCATACGAAAAGGCGCTCAAGGAGCAAACATCCTCGACACGCGACGAATGGCTTTGCGATAATTATTATATCCTGGAACGCGAAGGCAGGTCCGTTTTGAAGGACCTGAAAACCTGTCCGCGCATCCCCTTGGAAGAGAATAATATTCAAAAGCTCTTTTACGCCTGTCTGGATGTCTGCGCCGGCGGTGCGCTGCCTTCTCAGGAAGAGTTGATCAAACGGTTTTCGTCAAGCAGCCTTCAGGGTTCGGAGGCCGAAGCGCTTAACCTGATGCTTCGCTGCGCCCTCATTCACACGGCCTCCGAAGGCTGCAGAAAGAGCGCGGAGGAAGGAGCGGGCCTGTTAGGTTCATCGGTGAAGTCCTTCCGGAGTATTCAGGATATCGACTTCGGCGAAGTCCTCGAAAAAACCAGTGAAATCGAGAAAATTCTTTCCCGCGATCCGGCCGGAGTGTATACGGCCATGGATGAGCAGACAAGAGCCATGTATCGTTCACGCCTCGCGAAATCCGCTCACCGGCATGGCGTCAGCGAGGAACAGGAGGCAAAAGACATACTGGAGATGGCCCGAAACGGGCCGGATGAGACCGGCCGGCATGTGGGCAGCTATATCGTAAAAACCGGCCGGTACCGCAGGCGCGGGACCGTGTTTCTTCTCATAGAAGCCCTCCTGCCCTTGGCAGCCGCCGTGGCCGCCGGGCTGTTGATGAAAAAACCGTATTTGACAGTGCTGCTGTTTTTTCCTCTGTGGGAGATATTCCGCCCTTTCATAGAAATCGCGGCGCATAAGGGTGTCGAAGCCCACCCGCTTTCACGCCTTGACCTCAAAGGCGCGGTGCCTGATAATGCCCGTACGCTCATTACCGTCTCAACTCTGCTGCCCGGCGCGGACAAAGCGGGCGAACTCAAAAAAAGACTGTTGGACCTTTGGCATTCCAACGGCCGCGAAAACATTAAAATTTGCCTGTTGGCCGATTTGAAGGGCGCGGATACGCCCGAGAAACCCGAGGACAGAGCCGCCGTTGCCGCGGCAAAAATGGTTGTTGCGGAACTAAACAAAGAATACGCGGGAGGGTTCATTCTGGCTGTGAGGCCGCGTGTCTATTCGCCCACACAGGGGAATTTCACCGGCAGGGAACGAAAAAGAGGAGCGATCACCGAACTGGTCAAAGCCATAAAAGGTTCAAACACAGAGTTTACGGTACTGTTCGGCGATGTGTCAACGCTCAACCAAACCCGGTATATTCTCGCGTTGGATTCCGATACCTTTTTGCCCATGGATACCGCGGCCGAACTCATATCCGTCGCGTTGCATCCTTTGAATATCCCGCGCATTGACACCGCCAAAGGCCGCGTGGTCTCCGGCTACGGCATTCTGGCGCCGAAGGTTGAAACCGAACTCTCCGGCGCGGGCGCTACCTCGTTTGCGAAAATCCTCGCGGGGGAGGGCGGCATATCCACCTATGACACATTTACGACCGAAAGGTATCAGGATCTGTTCGGTGAAGGCATTTTCGCGGGCAAGGGCTTGCTCGATGTCAACGCGTACCATACGCTGTTGCCCGATGTGTTTCCGCCCGAACAGGTTTTAAGCCACGACATTCTTGAAGGCGGCTATCTGCGCGCCGGCTTTGTGTCCGACCTGCAGGTCGCCGACGGTTTCCCCAAACGCGAGGGCGCCTACCTCGACCGCCTCAACCGCTGGGTAAGAGGGGACTGGCAGAATATTCGATTCCTGTTCGGCCGCAACTCCCTCAACGCGCTTTCGCGCTATAAACTCTTTGACAATCTTCGCCGTTCCATCAACCCCGTCGCCGCTTTCGCCGGAATCCTCCTTTCGATTTGGATGCCCCTGCCCGAAGCGGTGTTTACGGTTTTGGTCTGTCTTTTCAGCGCTTCCGGCGGCAATCTGTTTTCGGCTGTCCGCGCTTCGTTCGCCGGCGGCCCCGCCATGTTTTCAAGGCTGTATTACTCCGGAGCGATGCCGGCGGCGCTCGGCGCCATTGTTCAGGGTTTCGTTTTGCTGATGATGCTGCCGCAAACCGCGTATGTTTGCCTCGACGCGATCATCCGGGCCAATTGGCGGACATTCATCAGCAAAAAGAAGCGGCTTGAGTGGACAACGGCAGCTCAAAGCGACAAGGCGCAGGACATCCTGTCTCTGGCGGTACGCTATATTCCCACCATCGCCGCGGGCGCTTTGCTGCTTTTCCTGGGCGGGTCGCTTCACCGCCTTGCGGGGATTCTTTTCATCCTCAATTTCCCGTTCGCGGTCTTGTCGGGCAAGGAAAAGAGGACGGGAGCCCCGCGATTCGATTATCTCAGCCGAGAGCGCCTGACCTCCTACGCCGCCGCCATGTGGCGGTATTTTGAGGAGTTTTGCACCGCCGAGAACAATTATCTGCCCCCGGACAATATACAGGAAACGCCGGTTCATGCCGTCGCTCACCGCACATCGCCGACAAACATCGGCCTGATGCTCCTTTGCACGCTGGCCGCGAGGGATTTCGGTTTTATCGGCAGCCTGGAGCTTTGTGCGCGCCTGAATTCCTCCCTCAACAGCATTGACAAACTCGAAAAATGGAAGGGGAATCTGCTCAATTGGTACAGCACCCTGAACCTCAAGCCTCTCGACCCCCGCTATGTGTCGACTGTTGACAGCGGAAATTTTCTTTGCAGTATCGTCGCGCTGCGGCAGGGCCTTCTTGAGTACGCGGGTGAACACGATGAAATCCGCGTGATTGTCGACAGGCTTACGGCCATTATCGAAAACTGTGACATCGGGGCGCTCTACAATCCACGCCGGAAATTGTTCCACATCGGCTATGACCTTTCAGCCGATGACTATTCATCGTCTTATTATGATTTGCTGATGAGTGAGGCAAGAATGACCGGCTATTACGCCATCGCCTCGCGGGCGGTCCCCAAAAAACACTGGGGCGCGCTTGGCAGAACCCTTGCCAGAGCCGGCCGGTACACCGGGCCCGTATCCTGGACGGGCACCATGTTCGAGTATTTTATGCCGGCAATTTTCCTGCCCGAGCAGGAGGGCAGCCTGGATTCCGAAGCCCTTCGTTTTTGCCTTTGGTGCCAGCGCAGCAGAACAAAAAACCTGAAGATCAACGGGCAGAGCATTCCCTGGGGAATATCGGAGAGCGGTTTTTACGCGTTTGACCGGCAACTCAACTACCAATACAAAGCCCACGGTGTTCAAAAACTCGGCCTCAAACGAGGCCTGAATGCCGAATTGGTCATCTCGCCTTATTCGAGCTTTCTGGTAATGAACCTCGCCCCGCGCGAGGCGATAAAAAACCTCAAAGCCCTCGAGAGAATGGAAATGACCGGCCGTTGCGGTTTTTACGAAGCCGCCGATTTCACCGCTTCGAGAACAGGCGGGCAGGATTATGCCGTGGTTCGCAGTTATATGGCGCACCATGTCGGTATGAGTATGCTCTGTGTCCTAAACGCGTTGAAAGACAATCTGATACAAAAGCGGTTTATGTCCGATGACAGTATGGCGGCCGCTTTTTGCCTTTTACAGGAGAAAACGCCCGCGGGCGCGGTCGTTTTCAAAGACGTCGTTCTGCGCGAGGTGCCGCGAACCAGGGAACGCACCGAACCCCAAAGCAGGGAATTCGAGACCATATCGCCGGTTTCGCCCCATATGAAACTGCTGACGAACGGGGAATGGACACTCGGCATCACCGACGCGGGCGCCTCCGTGTCCTTGTACCGCGGCGCGAGCATCATCCGCCACAGCCCCGACCTGCTGCGCCGGCCATCCGGCGTGTTCGCCTTTTTTCGAAGCGGTGAAAAAGTGCTGCCCTTTATCAACGCCGCCGACTATGGGTTCCACGCCGAATTCGGCGCGGAGTTTGAGGAAAAAAGAGTGATGCACACCGCCCGCTCCGGCGCCGTTGGAGTTCGTATGATTTCAAGTGTACACCTGCGCCTTCCCTGTGAACAAAGGCGGTTTTCGGTGAAGAACAACAGTTCCAAAGACACGCTGGCCGGGCATCTGTATCTATACTTCGAGCCGAGCCTCGCGATACATGCCGAGGAGGAGGACCACCCCGCGTTTTCCAAACTCTTTCTGACCGACCGCTTCGACCGCGCGAACAGGCTCCTGCTGTTTACCCGCCGCCCGCGCAACGGGAAAAACCCCCTTTGCCTGGCTGCCGGCATCGCCGAGGATGTCGAGTTCAGTCTTGACACCTCGCGCGAAAGGCTTCTTGACTGCGGCGACGGCATACCCTCTCTTTTACGGAACAAGGAAGAACTCAAGCCGGGCCGGGGCAGCCCCGACGCCTGCGCCGCATTTTGCGTCAGGTTAAAAATCCCTCCGAAAGGCCGAAGCGATATCACTCTGCTTTTGTGCGCGGCGTCAACCGAAAGCGAGGCGGTCGCCCGGTTTATCAAAGCCAGGGAGGAGGGGATCGTCCCCGCCGACAAAGGAGCGCCCTGCCCCTTTGACCCGGGCGGAATCGACGGCGTCATCGCCGACCGAATACTGCCGCTTATCTTTTACTATACCCGGCGGTCGGGGGATTCCATCGAGGCCGCTGCCCGCAACACCCTTGGCAGGCAGTCGATATGGAGTTTCGGCCTTTCGGCGGACAATCCCATCATGCTTATCGAGGTTCATAACCCCGAGGATGTCGCCCGCGCTGTCCCGTATATCCGCCTGAACAAAAAACTCCGATACAGCGGCATCGCGACCGATGTGGTAATCGCTTTTAAGGAAGGCGGCGATTATGACACGCCCATCATGACGGCTGTGCGCGCCGCGCTCAAGAAAGAGGGCTGTGAGCAATCCTTGGGCGTTAACGGCGGCGTTCACGCGATTGATTTGACCATGAGAAATGAGGAGGAGCGCGTCGCGCTGAGGGCCGCGGCGGTTTTCATCGCGCCCGTGTCCGCCGAACGGTTCTCGTTGCCCGTGAAAGAATACAAACCGGTGAGTTTTCTTGCCCCTCAGCCTTTGCGCGTGGACATGGAAGAGGCGTATCGGGTAAAGGGAGGCGTTTTTACACCCGGCCGGTTTACGGTGGAAAAAAAAGCAGGGAATCCTTGTGTTCCCTGGTGTTTTGTCTTATCCAACCAAAGTTTCGGAACATTGGCAAGTGACAAGTCTTTGGGCTTTACATGGGCTATAAACTCCCGTGAGAACAAACTGACCCCCTGGTACAACGACACGCGAACGGACAACCGGGGAGAAATGCTGATTTTAAAAATAAACGGAAAGTATTACGACTTGTGCTCCTCAGCCGCCGCGGAGTTCAACAGGGGATATGTCCGTTGGACGGGAAGGGCAGATTCGGTGGATTATCAAATAACCGTGCGGGTTCCCCACAGCGGCATGTGCAAATTCTGCCGTCTTAAACTGGCCAATACCGCCAAAACCGAATGCAAAGCGACAGCCGCATATTATATAGAACCCGTTTTAGGCGTCAACAGAAGCACATCCCGTTTTATCAAGTCTTCTGTCGGTAAAAACGGAATTACCCTGACATCTCCCTGGAGCGAGATACCCGGCTTTGTCTCGTTTGAACTGGCCGGGGGCACGGATTTTATATGCTGCTCGCGGGAAAGTTTTTTATCCGGCAACTGGAACACCGGGCGAAAGCTTCCGCTGACAGACCCTTGCGCGGCGATCGGCCGCGCCGTTACGCTGCCGCCGGGCGATGAAATCGAGCTTGATTTTTCGCTTTCCTTCGGGAGAACCGAGGATTCCGCCGTTCGAATCGGTTCTTTCCGTTTACAGTCCTCACCCGCGGAAAATAAACCCGGTACGGTGGCCATCGAAACGCCCGATGAGGCGCTCGACCATATGTTTAATACCTTTCTTCCCGCGCAGATTCTCGGTTCGAGGTTTTACGGCCGAACCGGTTTTTATCAATGCGGCGGCGCGTGGGGCTTCCGCGACCAGCTGCAGGATGCCTCCGCGCTTGTGCTGACGCATCCGAACCTGGTGCGCGCCCATATTATGCGCTGCGCGGCCGTGCAATTTGAGCAGGGCGACGTTTTGCATTGGTGGCACCGGCTGCCCAAAGCGGCCGGCGGCTTGCGGGGGGTTCGTACCCGCTACAGCGACGATTTGCTCTGGCTGCCCCTGATTACGGCTGAATATGTCCGGAAAACCGGCGACACGGAATTTCTTAAAATCCGGGCGCCGTATATAACCGGGGAGGAACTTCGCGAGGACGAACACGAGCGTTATTTTTACCCCGGCCGTTCAGCCGTCCGCACTTCAATATACGAACACTGTGTTCGGGCTGTTGAAAGGGCTTCGCGTTTCGGTGAAAACGGGTTGCCTCTCATCGGCGGCGGGGATTGGAACGACGGCTTCAACCTGGTCGGCATCCGGGGCCGGGGCGAAAGCGTCTGGCTCGCGCAGTTTCTGGCCATGGTTCTCGAGGAGATGGCCCCCCTGTGCGGTCTCATGGATGAAGCATGGCGTGCCGCGGATTACCGCGAACTGGCGGAGCGCCTGAAAACGGCGGTCGAAGAAAAAGCCTGGGCGGGTGACCGCTATTTGCGGGCGTTTTATGACGACGGCTCCGCCATGGGATGCGCCGGTTCGCAGGAGTGTGAAATAGACAGCCTGCCACAGTCCTTCGCCGTACTTAGCGGCATGAAGGACACAAGCCGGCGCCGTCTCGCGCTGGAAAATGCGGTCAGGCGGCTGGTCGACGAAAAGAACGGGTTAATCAAGCTTTTAAGCCCTCCGTTTACCGGTTCCGGCAAAACCCCCGGGTATATCGCGTCTTACCCGCCCGGTATTCGCGAAAACGGCGGGCAATACACACACGCCGCGGTCTGGCTGGCTATCGCTCTGCTGCGCGAGGGTATGGCGAACGAAGGGTACCGCCTGCTGAAACTGCTCAACCCCGCGTCTTTCTGCGCGGATACGCAGAGGGCGGGCGTGTACCGGGCGGAACCGTATGCCCTCGCGGGCGATATTTGCTCGGCGCCGGGTGTCGAAGGCCGGGCAGGCTGGAGCCTCTACACAGGTGCCGCCGCCTGGTATTACCGTGCCGTGATGGAAGAACTGCTCGGCGTAAAGCTCGAAAACGGAAGTCTGCTCGTCCGGCCTGTTCTGCCCGTTGACTGGAGCGGGTACCGCGCCGTTATCAAGGCCGCCGGTACGGCCGTCTCTCTGACCGTTCGAAACAAAGCCGGCGCGGAACTGTTCGTCGATGGCAAAGCCGCGCGCGCAATACCCCTGGACGGGTCAAAGCACGAAGCCGAATTCGCTTGAGTCGAGGTCCTGATGTGTAATGAGAAAGGCCTTTACACACAGGTATCTATCGAAGTGTTCGGTCATAAAACCCTTATAGGCCGGGCTTTTGGTGATAACCGCCAAAAGCCCGGCTCGTTTTTTTGTCAAGCGCGTACCTTGCTGCCAAAAAATCTTCGAAAGACACATCAAAAAAACCTTGTTTTCATATACATTTTATATTATAATAACTTTGGCGGTGCAAGCTGCCGGGGGCGGGGCGTGCCGTATCTGTCTTTCGAATACAGCAAATAAGAATATTTATGGATTGTATACGAAAACAATTGCCGGATGTTGTTTAGAATGAACAAAAATATAGTGCCAAATTAAAATACATTGACAAAAGAGCACCGCTGGTTTATAGTAATAATACCGGAAGAATGGCTATATATGATTTTTTCTGTTCTTTCTTACTTACTACAGTTACCCGCATTTATTGAACGAATAATCATGCATAACAAACAAAGGCCGGCGGCCTCTTTAAAAAAACCCGCGGCCGTGAGAGGGGAGGAGTTCGGGAAGATTTACGTTCCGTGTTGGGCCGTTGTGCGCCTGACAGCGGTTAAGCGCACGCGATTCGGGGCGCCGGCGGCGCCCATAGGCAACCAAATCCGATACTTTTTTTGGAGGTGCTAATTTGAAAAAAGCGAAAAGAATTCTTAGCTTCCTTATGGCGTTCGTCATGCTGTCTTCGATTTTAAGCGTGGCGGCGAGCGCGAAAGCGAACTATAAGGACGCGGCCATCACCACCTACGACGATCTGGACAAACCCGTGTTTACCCTTGACCAGCAATGCTCAATGGTGCTTGACTATGTGGATGTCATGCTCGCCGAGGAAAATATGGTCATCGACCTCTCCGTTCTCGGCACATTGGACCTCACGTCGGTCGACAACGCCCTCAACGGCATCACCGATCTGATCGGCGGCGCGCTGTTCGCTATCTTCGGCGGCCTGCTCGGCGACCTGAAAAACCTGAATATCAACGCCATTGAGTCGCCCAGAAGGAGCAGCACACCCGCCGGCACGGCCGACAAAACCGTTGTCCTGGCGTTGCTCCAGTTCCTCAACGACAACAAGGGCATTATCTCCAAAGTCGTCGACGGAAACCTTGACTTGGGCCTGGCCAGCTCCTTTGTCGACCTCAGCGAAATCAACATTAACACGATGATCAAAGAGCTGCTTTACGGCCTGGTCAACCCCGACGTCGAGGAAGAAGATTATCCCGCCACGCTGCCCACGGTGGACAATATGGTGCAGGATTTGCTCAACAACCTCATCGTCGGTGAAATCGACCCCGAGACCGGCGAACCCGACGGGCTGTTCCCCGAACTGGACGGCTACATCGACATCGTCAACAGCACGGCCCCCGCCTACGATTTCGCCGAGGAACTTCTTCGTAACCTATATAATATCGTGGTTGTTCCTCTGCTGAACACCGACGTTAAAAAACTCATCCGCGAGGTCTGCGGCGTTGTGTATGAAGACAGCGTTACATACCCCGACGGCGATGAGTCCAACCTCAACGAATACGCCGAAATCCTTGATATCGACTACGTTGTGCCGACCCACACTTTCGCGGCGGGAGCCACGCTCGTGTCGGATCTTAACAACATCCTGTACGAAGTCGTCAACGCGATGACAGTGGATTACAACGCGTGGACCCCCGGCGCCAACTCGCTTCTCCTCAACAACCTGGCGGCGGCCCTTAAGTATGTCCTGACCCAGACGGGCAACGCGTTCTTTGCGGATTACATTACTGTAGCCTCGGCCGCGGAAGTCGCGGCGATGAACAACCAGCAGTTGTTCTCCTATGTCCTTCGCGCGATCCTCAACTCGAGCATTGACTATGTCGACATCCCGGCCGACGCCGACACCCTCGTCGAAGTCGCCTGGTACGGCGTAAAAGAAGCCATGGCGCAGAATGTGCCGGCCATCGATTATTCGGCCCAACCGAAGACACTCGACGGCATTATGTATATGCTCGCCGACCTCGCCGTCTTTTTCCTCAATCAGGTGATGGATATGAATCCCGGAGCCACGGGCACGACCCCGGGCACGGGCCTTCTTCCCTACGGCCAGGGCTTCGACGCGACATTGACGGCTGTCATGAACTGGGCGCGCGTCAACTACGGCGGCTTTGTCAACCTGACTTTAAGCCAGACCGACGGTTGGGCAGCCCTTGACACCGTCTTATTCAATGTTCTTCAGGCCAACTGGCTGCCGGCTATCAACGGCAGCACAAAAGAATTGATTAAGAACAGAATCCTGCGGGATGTTCTGGATCTGAACATTACCAATATTCTCGATCTCTTTACCCACAGCGGCAGTTCCGAGTTCGCCACCAAGACGATCAAAAAGGTTCTTATCGACACCGTCGCCCGTGTGGTTAACCTCGTGTTCCCCGGGGCGTTCAAGACGACATACACAACCTTTGAGCAAATGCTCTCGAACGCCGAACTCAAGACCATCGTCGAGAACCTGCTCACTCAACTCAATACCCGGAAAGCCGCGATTCTGCCGGCGTTGATGCCCATCCTCACGGATGCGATGGGTATCAGCATCCCCGAGGAATTCGGCAACCCGGACATTCAACTTCCCAAACAGCTCAACGCGCAAACCACCTTCGTTATCCGCAACGACTCGAAGGGCTTGAACACCGGCGCGACGAACAAAGCCGGCACCTTCTCGCAGGACGCGTTGTATAAGGTCAAGATCGTTTCCGTCGCCTCGAGCATTCCCGCCATCACGGTGACCAACCTCGCGGGGACGACCATCAACGGCGGCGACGCGGTCAACTGCACCGTCGGCGGCACCTTCGCAGCGGGCCAGGTTCTCATGGTGACGATCACCTATGATGTCTACACCGAACTCGGTGCGAAACTGACCACTGTCCCGCTCATGGCCAGAGCGTTCTCCTACATCGCTTCACCGACGGCCGACGACGGCGACAACTTCATCACGATGGATACGAACACCAACAACAAGCACACCCTGAAATACAAAAACATGTATGTGCCTGTCAACGGCAGTTTGGCCTCCATCGCGGGCAACCAGATCGTTGTGTCCAGAGAAAAAACGAACCTCCTAAGCCACAGCCAGAAGGCGACAATATCCAGAACCTCCGCCACGGTTAACCCGGCGCTTGCCGGCGTAACGGCAGCCGCGTTCACCAATGTCGAAACCACCTACGACGGCGGTTCCTGGAACTTCGGCGTTTACAGTGTGGCGGCCGGCGCCGTGGCGACCGTTGCCGGCGCACACAGTTCAACCTATGTTTACAAAGCAACCAAGACGTCCAATTCCGGCGGTGACGAAACATACACCGTGCCGCATTATGTGGTGGTTTATGACGATTTCGGCCTGGGCGGCTTGCTCAACAGTGAACTGAGAAATAACCGCGACCCCTCCAACTACTCCGATTCCGGTCTCTGGGACGATTACATTTTCGCTCTGAGGAACGCTGTCGCTGTCGTTTACAGGCCGAGAGCCGCCGCGACCTTCATGTCCATACAGGGAGCGGCCTACGAGAACGCGAAACTTGCCCTTGACGCGGCGATTGAAGCGCTCGAAACCTGTGAGATTGCCACCGGCGTTTCTCAAATTAAAGTCGCTCTCGATACCTTCGAGCCCCCCAATGAGGACTTGGAGTATGACGATCCCGCGTATGTCTACATGTCCGACGAGGACTATGTGCCTTACACCTACGACCGTTACGATAACGAGAGAGACCACGCCAAAGGCCTCTGGGCTTCCCAGCAGCTGCCCGAGGAACCCGTACTGCCCGAAAACCCGACTCCCGACCAGATCCTTGCCTATAACGAAGCGCACGCCAAATGGGTAATCGCTTACGCCGAGGCGCAGGCCAACATGGTCAGGCTCAAAGAAGTCGACGTCGCGTACGCCCTCCACAGGCTCAACCTGTACGGCGGCCGTCTCGTCCGTGTGCAGGCGACAAAAGCCCGCCTGAGCGAAGACCTCGCGAGAATCCAGGCAAAGGGCTTTGTTGAGGGCCAGTACACAACCCTTTCCTGGGCGGCATATGAACGCGCCCTCGCCTTCGCCGTCGCGGTCAACGCCGAAAGCGCCACCGCCACGGATGGTGCCGGCGAATGGATTCTCAAACCCAGCAAGGTGGAGGAAGCCAGGAATACGCTCATCGAAGCGGCGAAGAAACTCATCAAAGGCGCGGACTATACCCAGTTGCTCGCTTACATTGCCGAAGCGCAGGCTCTCATCGCGGACGATTGGACACCTGAAAGCTTCGCGGCGATTGCCCCCGCTCTTGACAACGCTCTTGCCGTGCCGCTTGAGATGGCCCTAAATCCCGCGAACCAGGCGATCATCGACAACGCGGCCGCGGCCCTGCGTGCAGCCATCGACGCCCTTATTGCGGCGGTCGAGGATATCCTCCTCGTGCCGTTCGGCGGCTTCGATCCGGTTATTACGCCTCCCGCCGGCCCCGGTGAACTTGGCCAGCTCAACGGCCTTATCCCCGGTATGAATCCTCTCGATTTCGTCACCGCGACCGGCGACGGTTCGGTTGCGATTGTGCCGACCGCCGGCGGCAACGGCACGGGAGCTGTCGTCAACCTTCTTAACGGCACCGACGATGTGATTGCCAGCTTTATCGTCATCTTCTACGGCGATGTCAACGGCGACGCCACCATTCAGGCTACCGACGCTGACCTGTGCGTCCTTGTTCAGGATTGGATGCTCGACTGGTCCGCCGAACCCTGGAACAACACAGCCGCCGATCTCAACGCCGACTCGCGTGTCGACTCCATTGACGCCGACCTCATCAACGCCGAAACGAACTGGGTTGTGACAATCGACCAGTACACCGGCTTGGCATCATAAGAAACGCCTAAATATTCAGCTCATCACGCGGGGGCAGGCTCCCTGCCTGCCCCCGTGCGGTTTGCAAAAACTCTTTGCTGAAACAGGGAGGAAATCTATACATGAAGAAGTCAAGAAGGCTGGTATCTCTTCTGATTGCTCTGCTCTTGGCCTTCGGTTGCTTTAACTTCGGCGCGTTTGCGGCAGGAACTCCCGTTGGCAACGAGTCTATGCAGGTGGTTGTAAGCGCCGATAAAGAAACAGCGTATGCCGGAGAATATGTCACAGTAACGTTCAATGTGAAGAACAACTACAACGCCACATGCATGCGTTTTCCCGTGCTGTTTACCGGCAGCATCTTTGAAGTCGACAACGCGCAGTTCAATCTGCAAAAACTCGGTTCCCTCATGACTCTTCCGGGCAGCCTCGGCGCGAACACCGCGTCAAACCCGGCCTTTTATCCGGCCGGCTACAGCGCCTCGGAATACGGCGCCGTTCTCATCCAGTGGGTGGGCGATGTTCAAAGCGGTACTTACGGCTGTTACAACCAGCCCTCCGGTCAGGATTGCTTCAGTTTCCGGCTGAAAATCAAACAAGGCGCGTCCGGTGTCGGAACTGTTCTGATTCCCTCCGGGTCAAACCTGTTTTATTACCAGGCGATGAACAACCCGAACGACGGCAATTCCGTTTACACGATGTCGGCGGGTTCGTGCCCCATGACTTTCACGCCCGACACGGTTTCCGCCGCATCCCAGGCGCCGGATATTGCCGCCGTAGCCGGGTCAACGACGGTTATTGACAGGGAAAACGGCCTTATTTACGGCCTCACGGAAGGTTTGTCGTCGCTTGACAGCTATGTCGAACCCATAGGGGGAGCCACTCTGCAGGTCGTTTTGTCTGACGAGGGCCTTTGCGGTACGGGCACCGTGGTCGATGTCCTCTCCGGAGAGACAGTCGTAAAAACCTTTATTGTCGTTATCTTCGGCGATGTTAATGGGGACTGCGCGATTAACGCCGTTGACGATGACACCTGCAATCTTGTTCAAAACTGGATGTTGAATTGGGACCCCGATACCCAGGCCCACTATTACAAAGCGGGCGATATCAATGCCGACGGCAGAGTCGATTCCGTTGACGCGGACCTGATGAGTTCCTATGCCAACTGGATTGTTACTATAGACCAGACGACAGGTACAGCGATCGGTTATTAAACGCTCTGCTCCGTCGCGAAAAATGGTTTTTACCGTTGTAACACTACGGTGCTATACGGAAAAAGGATAATTCGAATCGAAATAAGGAGGCAATCAATCGAATGACAAAAACAAAGAAAATCCTCAGCATGACATTGGCGCTGTTACTGGCGATAAACGCCCTTGTAATCGGTGCCTCTGCGGTCATCGGGGACGGCAACGAACTCTCCGTCGATGTAAACCTTGAAGTGGGTTGGCAAACCGGCGATGTTTTCACACCGCTCGCGCCCGGTGAGGAACTACAGGCCGGCGATGTCATAACGGTGCGCATCTGCCCGACCAACGATTTCTGGGTCGGTGTTACGCGCTACATCGTTATGTACAGCAAAACCAAATTTAAGGTGGTTGGCGAACAAAAAGACGCGTTCACGCCGAACTATCTCAATCCGTTTTGGGCGTCTGTCGCTTCCGCCTGGACCGGCGCTACCGGACAAGCCGGAGCCGGTGTTCCGACACAAGGCTGGCCGGCCTCTATGAGATCGACAACGGCAGGCGGCGACGGTACATTTGATAACTACACAGCCGTGGCCGTCAATAACCAGGCGGGCCCCGCTTCCGCTTCCGGCGGCTATCCCGGCATTATGTCAACCGGCGAATGGCTTTTCCGCTTCAGCCTGACCGTCCAGGAGGATATTACCGACGCGTCCCAGGCGCGTATTTGGATGGATGAAAGATGGCTGGCTACTCCCGATTATTTGCTCGGTGCCATGTATTTCGCGAAATGCACCGGCCCCGACCAACTCGCGGCTTTCGGTAAGGCGAATACCTATTTCTATGATATGGATTTGACCGGCGCCGATGTCTACCTCCCGCTTGAGGGCGGCGTTGAGACCAGCACCATCACCTTTGACTCTGCGGGCGGCACCGCGGTTGACCCGATCACCGGCAATGTCGGCGACCCCGTCGTCGCGCCGGCTGACCCGACCAAAGAAGGGTACACCTTCGCGAGTTGGGATCCGGCTCTTCCCGATACCTACCCGGCCGGCGGTTTCAGCACGACCGCGACATGGACCGCGAACTCCTACAACGCGGATTTCTACGTGGACGGCGCGTTGTATCAAACGGTTCCGACCGACTTCGGCGCGCAAATTGACGCACCGGCCGACCCGGTTAAAGAAGGCTACACCTTCACCGGCTGGGATCCGGTCCCCGGCACCATGGGCGCGGCGGACGCGTCTTTCGACGCCGTGTTTTCAATCAACACCTACGACGCCGTGTTCAATGTCGACGGCAGTGTTTACGCCACCGTTCCCACGGAGTACGGCGCGCAAATCGCAGAACCGGCCGACCCTGTCAAAGAGGGTTATACCTTCACCGGCTGGACTCCGGAAGTAGGCGTCATGCCGGAGGGCGGCGCGAGTTTTGACGCCGTTTTCACCGCGAATACTTACAACGCGAATTTCTATGTGGACGGCACTCTGTATGAAACGGTTCCCACCGAGTTCGGCGCTCAAATAGCCGCTCCGGCCGACCCCGCCAAAGCAGGCTTTGACTTCAACGGTTGGGATCCGCAGCCGGGCACCATGGGCGCGGCGGACCAGGATTTCTACGCCACATGGGTTCCGGCATCCGGTGTGACCTATACCGTCAACACCTTTATGCAGAACACCGAACTTTCCGGTTACGACCTGACCGATACGCAGCAGTTTTCCGGAACCACGGGTGAAACCGTAAATTATGCGGCTCCCGCGGTCGACGGCTTTACGTTTGACGAAGCCGCCAGCACGGTTTCCGGCGAAGTCGCCGCGGATGGTTCTCTTGTTCTTAACGCGTATTACAACAGGAACTCTTATACCATCAGTTTCTATGTCGACGGCAGCGTATACGATTCGCTGACGCAAGCGTACGGTACCGTTGTCGCGGGCCCCGCCGATCCGGCCAAGACGGGTTACACGTTCACCGG
>Ga0123327_1002184_pt1 | contig 15444 bp, 10 predicted proteins | sample BioC13SIPDNA_4_FD_89701 | JGI IMG/M metagenome (GOLD analysis project Ga0123327, IMG submission 89701) | Anaerobic biogas reactor microbial communites from Washington, USA - Biogas_R1_B C13 SIP DNA | ecosystem: Engineered > Bioreactor > Anaerobic > Unclassified | place: Washington, USA...
AGACCTGTTGCTGCGCTTTGCGGGGCTGGTGCATCGGCACCATGAGGGCGACCGCCCGGCGCCCCTGCGGCGGCCGCGCCTGCTGTTGGCGCCGCCCGAGCACGGCCGCACGCCACCGCACAACCCGCAAGACGACCTGGCCTATGTGAGCTACTACACGCTGCGCACGCGGCTGGCATTGCGGCGAGACACGCCGCTGGGCCCCAGCACCGATGTGCGCGCCTGGCTCGAGGCGGTGTATGGCGACCAGGAGCCCGAGGCGGCTTCTGACGGCCACGCCGCCGCGTTGGCGCGGGCGCGCCAGGCCTGGCAGCAGACCCGTGAGCTTGAAGAGAGCGAGGCCAGGCTGCGCCTGCTGGCCCTGCCCGGGGCGGCGGGGGTCTTTAGTCAGCCGATGGTCGACCCTGTGGCCGAGCACACCGGCGTGCGGCTCGCCCTGCAGACGCTGACGCGCGAGCCCACCCCCGGGGTGACGCTGATCTGCCTGCACCTGCACGGCCACGCCATCATGCTCGACTGCCAGACGGGCGAGAGCATCGACATCGCCGTGCCGCCCGACGCGGCCGCCACGCTGCGGCTGCTGGGGTGTTCGGTGCAGATCACCCATGCAGGGCTGATGCAGGCGCTGGTCGAATTCGCCCCGCCCACGGTCTGGCGCGGGCACCCGCTGTTGCGACACTATCGGCTGGGGCTGTTCACCGACAATATGTGGCACGTGCCGGGCACGCGTTACACCCTGCGACTAGACCCACAGCTCGGGCTGATCATCGACGAACGCCGCGGGCGCTAGGCGCCCACTATCGATCGCGCGCATAGAGCGCGGGGGTTGCCCGCGCTTTACGTTTTGCCGGGCGGCCTCTGCGACGACGAAAAGACGCCATTTGCGCGTTGCATTCGACCGTTGACAGCAGGCGGCAGGCTGTTCTATACTGAATCTGTGGCCCGACGCCACGCGTTAACAACCAGAGAGCCAGGCGGCGCCGATGAAGGCGCTCCAGCAACGAAGGGGGTCAGCATCGCGGCAACATGCCCAGAACGCCTATGAGTGTGGGTCTGTGTGGCACAGTTGAGAGGAGTAGGTGATCATGTCTGATTGGCACGTCATCTCACGTCGTGGATTCTTGCGCAACGCTGCGCTCGTGGCAGCAGCGGCGCTGGCGGGCTGTGCGCCCAAAGCCACCCCTGCGCCAGCGGCTGAGAAGCCGGCGGCTGAGCAGCCCGCGGACGAGCAGCCCGCGGCGCCAACCGCCACACCTCAACCGGCCGCCCCTGCGCCCAAAGAGCGCATCCCCATCCAATACTGGCTGTTCTGGAACCAGCCCTCGGCGTGCGAGGCGGCCTGGCGCGCCACCGATGAGTGGCAGCAGATGGAGGCCGACGGCCTCGACATCGAGTTTCGCACTGGCGCCGGCGGCGATGCGGGCAAGACCGCCGTCGCGGCGGGCACCCCGCCCGATGTGGGCTGCCTGGGCCCGCAGCTCGACTTTGCCCTGGGCGGTGTGCTGCTCGACCTGAACCCCTTTGTCGACGCCAGCGACAAGATCAGCCGCGACTCGTTCTTTACTGAGAGCTATGAGAACGCCTCGTGGCGCGATATGCAGTTCGGCATCCCCGCCATGGAGTGCTATGTGCGCCTGGGCCTGGACTATAACGAGCGCATGGTGGGCGAGGCCGGGCTCGACCCCGACGACCCGCCCGAGACCTGGGAAGAGCTGTTCGAGTGGCACGAAAAGCTGACCAAGTTCGACGCGGCCGGCAACCTGCTGCAGTTCGGCATCGACCCCTACGATGCCATGGGCGGGCCAGGGCCACACTATGCCTCGGCGTGGACCGTGTCGATGCTGTGGGACTTTAACGACTGGTGGAACCCCACCGATGCCAGCATCACCATCAACAACGAGCGCTTTGTCGAATCGCTAGAGACGTGCGCCGAGTTCATCCGCCTGATGGGCGTAGACAACCTGGCAGGCGTGCGCTCGGTCGAGGGGCAGGGCACCTGGGGCGGGTCGTATAACGCCGAGGTGCAGGCCATGATCATCGAGGGCTACTGGCACCCGGGCGAGACGGCCAAAGAAAAGCCCGAGGTGTCGGCGCTCAACCGCGCCAGCTGGGTGCCGGTGCCGGCCTGGCGGGCGGGCGACAAGGTACAGTGCTACACCAGCCACGCCACGTCGCTCTATCGCGATGGCACCCACGCCAAAGAGGCCTTCCCCGTGATCGAGTTCCAGCAGAGCAAGGCCCATTGCGACATCGCCTTTGCCGAGATTGGCTGGCTGCCCGCGCTGAAAGAGTACATCGCGGGGGTCGAGCCGATCTTCCCCGGGCTGGACTTTTACCTGCGGTCGGCCTCTGAGGCGACGCACCGCTACACCGACCCGCGTATGCCCATCAGCACCTTTGTGGGCGACCAGTTCTATGTCTACCGCGAGCGGGTCTATCGCGACGAGATGACCGCGCAAGAGGCGGCCGACGCCATCCAGCAGGCGGTGGAGCAAGAGTGGGTCGAATCTGGCTGGGCCGAAAAGTGGGGCGCCTGAGCCACCAGCGCCTGAACAGGCATTCTCTGGCTGTCTCCCGGGAATCGTGGCCGGTTCCCGGGAGGCCGTTGTCGAGGAGGTGAGATGAACTTTTACGAGCGGCTGCACGCCGTGCTGCACGGTGGCGAGCCCGACGCGGTGCCCTTTGCGCCCTACGACAACCTGGTGCCGCGCGGCGGGTTCGAGCGTGAGCTGGCCGACCGCGGCATGGGCCTGCTAGACCGGCACTCGGGCGGCATCTGGTCAGAGATGCCCAACGTCGAGATCGACACGCGCAGCGAGGGCAACGTGGTCACCACCACCTACCACACGCCCGTGGGCGCCGTGTACACGCGCAGCAAGACGCACCTGGGGCGCATCGCCGATGGCGCCACGGTGCAAACCGAGGGGCTGATCAAAGACGTCAAGGATTTCGATGCGGTGATCTACATGGTCGAGGACACGGTCTATCACCTCGACCCTCGGCCCGTCCTCGAGGCGCAGCGCCACTGGGGCTCGCACGGCTACCTCAGCCAGGCGGGCTTTGGCGTGCCTTACGAGGCCACCCTGGGCTTTTTTGGGGGCTATGCGGGTATTCCGGCGTGGATCTATGCCCAGAACGACCATCCCGACGAGTTTGCGGCCCTGGTGGCGGCGGTAGATCGCCGCGAGCGCCGGCGCTTTCCGCTGCTGCTGCAGTTGCCGGGCGATCTGGTGGCTTGCGGCAGCGTCGACGGCAACTATGGCCCTGCGCGCTGGCGGCAATACGACCTGCCCTACTATCAAGAGTTCGTGCCCCAGTTGCAGGCCGCGGGCAAGATCGTCTCGATCCACGCCCACGCCTCGAACAACCTGGCCTATGCCGACCTGTTGCGCGAGACGGGCGTCAACGTGGTCGAGGCGTTCACCCCGCCGCCGGTGGGCGACCTCTCCATCGCCGAGGCACGCCGACGCTGGGGGCCCGACGTGGTCATCTGGGTCAACTTTCCCGAGACGGTGTTCTACTATGGCTATGAAGAGACCCGACGCTACACCATGGACCTGATCAAGAGCGACCCGCCGGGCAACCGGCTGGTGATCGGGTTCACCGAGATGGGCACCTATGGCATCACCGATGCGGAGAGCGAACGCTTGTTCAAGGCGGGGTTCCGCGCCGTGGTCGAGGCCATCGAGACCTGCGGCGCCTACCCCGTGAGAGCATAGAGCGGAGGTCTGGGAGAGATGGATTTTGCAGAACGGATGCAGGCGGTTCTGACCGGTGGCGAGGTGGATCGCGTCCCTGTGATGAGCCTCGAGAGCATCATGCCGCGCGGCGAGCTGGAGCTGGGGCTGCGGCGCCGTGGCATGGGGCTGTGCCTCTCGCGGCCGGTGGTGTGGTGCGAGCACCCCCACGTGGACGTAGACGTGCAGACGGTGGGCGATATCAGCACCATGACCTACCACACCGCGCGGGGCGACCTGACGCTCCGGCAGCGACAGCACCTGGGGCGCCTGGCCGATGACGCCAGTTGCGACCTGGACGGACTGGTCAAGACGCCCGACGACCTGGACGCCGCCATCGCCATGGCCGAGGACGCGGTGTTCCATATAGACGCCAGCGCCTACAGCGATACCGCCTTTGAGATCGGCACAGACGGCATCGTGCGCTGCGATGGCCCGCGCTCGCCCTATGAGCTGAGCTGCGAGCTGCTGGGCTATCGGCCGGGGATGGTCAACGCGCACCAGGTGCTGACGCACTGGCACCAGTTGCAGCAAGACGAGCCGACGCGCTTTGCCGCCCTGCTCGAGGCCCTTGCGGCGCAAGAGCAGCGCCGCGTCGAGGCGCTGATCGCATCGCCGGTGACGCTGGTGCGGCTGGGGCGCATCGACGGGCAGATCAGCCCGACGCAGTGGCGCGAGCGTGTGCTGCCATTCTATCAGCAGGTGACGGCGCAACTGCGCGAGGCGGGCAAGGTCTGCTCGCTGCACGCGCACACGCCCTTCCTCGCGGCCTACACCGATGGCGTCAAAGCCTCGGGCGTGCAGATGGTCGAGGGCATCGTCTCGCCGCCGTTCGGCATTCTGGCCGTGGGCGAGGCGCGCCGCCGCTGGTGGGATGAGGGCATCGTCCTGTGGGTCAACATCCCCGAAGGGCTGTTCTGGATGGGCGCCAACTATGTCAAGAGCCAGGTGATGGCCATCGCCATGGTGGGAGATCCGGCCAACAAGCTTATCCTGGGCGCCACCGAGCAGGGCCTGGTGGGTGTGGTTGACGACGAGAGCGAGGCGGTCTACCGCGCGGGCTATCACGCCATCCTCGACGGGCTGGGCTACCCCGCCTAGCCGCGCTGTTCTGAGCGATAGCAGGCGCCCCCAAGGGGGCGCCTGTTGCTCTTTGCGGCGCCCTGCCCCTTTGTCGACGGCGAGGCATTTGCTTATTGCGAATGTTTGCATTAGACTCGCCGCCGAACGCCGCAGCCGCTCGCGCCAGAGGCCGGGCGAACCCCCTGCGGCGGACGAAAGGAGCGCTTTGAAGACGATGCGACGGGGGGCGCTGGCCCTGCTGGTGACGTTGGCCCTGGTGCTGCTGAGCGGCTGCGCGCCGTCACAGCCGCCGCCCGAGGGATCGCCGCCTGCGGCCGGCGACGAGCTGACGCCGACCGCTGCGGCGGCAACGACCTATGTGATGGCCGGCGATGACTATGGCTACCCTTCGCCCTTTGCGTTCTACAGTCGCGGGCCGGGCTATATCCGCATGTCGTACCTGTTCGACACCTTGGTGTGGAAGGACGCCGACGGCGTCATCCCCTGGCTGGCCGAGCGCTGGGCGCTATCGGACGATGGCACCGCGTGGACGTTCGAGCTGCGGCCAGACGTGACCTGGCACGACGGTCAGCCGCTCACCGCCGAGGATGTGGCCTTTAGCTACACCTATTTCGGCGAGCGCGCGGCCGAGGGCATGGTGCGCTGGGGCTGGCCCATCGAGCACGTGGCGGCGGCCGAGGCCAGCGCCGATGGCCGCACCGTGACGCTGCACACCGCCGAGCCGGTGGCGGGCCTGCTCAGCGACCTGTTCGGCTCGCTGCCGATCATCCCCAGACACATCTGGCAGGGAGTGGCCGAGCCTTTGAAAAAGCTGGACGCCGAGGCGGTCATCGGCAGTGGGCCGTTCATCTTGCGCGCCTACGACCAGGCCGAGGGCCGCTATCTGTACGAGGCCAACCCGCGCTACTTTATGGGGGCGCCCAAGGTCGAGCAGCTGGCGTTGATCCGCGTGCAAGATGCGGCGCTGGCGCTGCTGGTGGGCGATGTGCACGAGGCCAGCTTTTCGGGCAGCGGCATCGCCTCGGTGACCGAGCTGCGCGAGCAGCCGGGACTGGCGGTGATCGAGGGCCCCAGCGACTGGGCGCTCAAGCTCTACTATAACACCACGCGAACGCCGTTCGACCGGCGCGAGGTGCGACAGGCGCTGGCGCTGGCCATCGACCGGCAGGCGCTGGTGACGCGGGCGCAACTGGGCGGGGCCGTGGTGGCCAGCACCGGGCTGCTCTCGCCCAGCAGCCCGTGGCACGCGCCCAACCTGCCCGCCTACGCGCACGACGCCGCGGCCGCCCAGGCGTTGCTGTCGGCGGCGGGCGTGACGTCGCTGCAGACCACCCTGCTCACCACACCCACCTATGCGCGTGAGGCCGAACTGATCCGCAGCGATCTGGCGGCGGTGGGCATTACCGTCGAGGTGCGCACGGCCGATATGGCCACGGTAGACGGGCTGCTCAATGCCGGCGAGTTCGACCTGCTGGTGACGGGGCACGGCGGCACCGCCAACCCCGACATGGGGCACCCCAGCGTGCCGGCGGTCTGGGAGAATACCGAGTATACTGAGGTCTATGAGGCCTCGCTGCGGGCCATGGATGAAGGCGAACGTCGCGCGCTGGTGTGGCGGCTGCAAGAGATCATCGCCGAGGAGCTGCCCATCTTGCCGCTGTGGCATCCGTTGATGTGGGAAGTGTACACGCCAGGCGGGCCCACGCCCTTTTACACCGCCGGAGGCGTGGCCAACGGCATCCCCCTGGCGGTGAACAAGCTCATGTTCCTGAACACGCCGTGAGCAGCACCGAGGTGCGTGCGGGCCGCCTGGGGCGAGGCCATGGCCTGGCTCGGGCGGCCCAGGTGGCGCTCACCATGTGGCTGGTGCTGACGCTGAACTTTTTACTGCCACGGCTGATGCCGGGCGACCCGCTGGCCGAGCTGGACAATCCGCAGGGCCTGCCGACGCCGCTGAGCCCCGAGGCGCGCGAGCGCATCCGCAGCTACTATGGGCTCGAGCGGCCGCTGGGCGAGCAATACCGTGCCTATCTGACGGGGCTGGCACGCGGAGACCTGGGCTGGTCGCTCTCGTACAACGCGCCGGTGGCGCGGGTGCTGGCGGGGCGGCTGCGCTGGACGCTGGCCCTGGTGGGCGCGGCCACGGCGCTCTACCTGGCGCTGGGCGTGGTGCTGGGGGCGGCCTCGGCCTGGCGGCGCGGCGCACTGCTCGACAGGGCGCTGCTGGTGGGCTCGGCGGTGAGCGGCTCGGTGCCGGCGTTCTTTCTGGCGCTGCTGCTGATCTTGCTGCTGGGGGTGCGCCTGCGCTGGCTGCCTCTGGGCGGGGCGCAGTCGGTGGCGCTGCTGGGGGCGCCCTGGCCGCGGCGGGCGGCAGACATCGCCCGACACATGGTGCTGCCGGTGCTGGCGCTGGTGCTCACCAACGTCGGCGATGTGGCCTATGTGGCCCGCAACGCGCTGGCGCAGGTGCTGGGCGAGGGCTTTATCACCGTGGCGCGGGCCAAGGGCCTGCCCGAGCGGGCGCTGCTGTGGCGGCACGCCCTGCCCAACGCGCTGTTGCCGGTGGTGTCGCTGGCGGCGTTGCGCCTGGGCGCCGTGGTGATGGGCGCCATGCTGGTTGAGGTGGCCTTTGCCTACCCTGGCATGGGCCAGGCCATCTATCAGGCCAGCATGGCGCGCGACTATCCCCTGCTGCAGGGCGCCTTTTTGGTGACGATGCTGACCACCATGGGCGCCAACCTGCTGGCCGATGCGCTGTATGGCGCCCTCGATCCGCGTTTGCGGGGCGGCCGCTGATGCTGCTTGCGCTCTGGCGGGCCTGTTGGGGCGACGGCCTGGCGCGGGTGGGCCTGCTGCTGCTGGCGCTGGCGCTGTGCGCCGCGCTGCTGGCGCCCTGGCTGGCGCCGCACCCCTCGCGCACCATGTTCGACCCGCTCAGCCCACCCTCGGCCGCGCACCCGCTGGGCACCAACGACCTGGGGTACGACCTGCTCTCAGAGCTGCTGGCGGGGGCGCGCACCTCTCTGACGCTGGCCACGGCGGCGGCGTTGAGCAGCACCCTGCTGGGCACCGTGCTGGGCACGGTGGCGGCCTATCATCGGCGGCTGGGCTGGGCGCTGCTGCGGGTGGTCGACGTGTTCCTGTCGGTGCCACGCCTGGCGCTGATGGTGCTGGTGGCCGCCTTTGTTCGGCCAGGCATGGGCACGCTGCTGGGGTTCTTTGTGCTTTTCGGCTGGCCCAGCGTGGCGCGCATTGTGTATGCCCGTGCGTTGGCCGAGGGCCAGAGCGAGTATATCGAGGCCACGCAGGCGGTGGGGGCCAGCGGCAGACGCATTGTCTGGCGGCACCTGCTGCCGGCCACCGTGCCGCTGGCCTTTACGCGCTTTATCGCCGAGATGCAGCACGTCATTGTGGCCGAGGCAGGGCTCAGCTTTATGGGGTTGGGCGACCCCACCACGCAGAGCTGGGGGATGACGCTCTCGCACGCCATGCGCTATCCTGCGCTGCTGATAAGCCCCGTCTGGCGCTGGTGGGCGCTGCCGCCGGGGCTGGCCATCACGCTGGTGTGCCTGGCGTTGACGCTGTTGCAGTTGGGGCTCGACCGGCTGACCGACCCACGTCTGGCCGCCATGAACCGCTAAGCGCGGGGCGCCCAGCAGGCGGCGCCCCGCTATATAGTCCTCTGGGCGTGCGCTAGGGCACCAGCCGGGCGCCGCACAGCGCCACGGCATCCCACGCATAGGCGGGATGGCTCACGGCGGTGACGCAAAAGCGCAGCTCGTCGCCCGCCTTGACCTTGAGGCTGTTGAGCGGCACCCGCGCCACGCCGCTGGCATCCGTCACACCGCTGAGGCCGGTTTGCGTGGCGGCGCCGTTGAGATACCACGTGCCCGTCACCGTGGCGCCGGCCACGGGCGACGCGCCGCTCACCACCGCGACGCTGGCGCTGCCGCTGACGAACAGGTTCTTGCCGCGCACCGTTCTGGCGAACTCGCCCACCGTCACACTGGCGACGGACATGCTGCCGGGCACGGGCGTGGGCGTGGGCACCACGGGCGTCGGTGTGGGCACCACCGGCGTGGGTGTGGGCACCACCGGCGTCGGTGTGGGCACCACGGGCGTCGGTGTGGGCACCACGGGTGTCGGTGTGGGCACCACGGGTGTCGGTGTGGGCACCACCGGCGTGGGCGTCGGTGGCACGCTCGCGGCCACGGCCGAGCCGGCGTTCAGGCGCCCGCTCATCCAGTAGGTGCCGGTGCCCGCGATGGCATCGGCGGTCGACTGCAGGCGCGCGCGCACGGCCGTTGCGCTGGTGCCGTAGGGGCTCGACCAGACCAGGGCGGCGGCGCCGGCCACAAAGGGCGTGGCCATCGAGGTGCCACTGGCCCAGCCATAGCTGAGGCTGGCGCCCATCTCGGCGGGATGGTTGGGCAGCGTCGAGTAGATGATGCTGCCGGGCGCGGCGATGTCGACCCAGGTGCCATAGTTAGAAAAGCTGGCGCGCGCATCCTTGGCGTCGGTGGCGGCCACGGCGAGGCAGTTGCCATAGTAGGCGGGGTAGAAGCGTATGTTGCGGCCGTTGTTGCCGGCCGCGGCCACCACCACCACGCCCTTGCCCCAGGCATAGTTGACGGCGTTCTGCAGGGTGGTCGAGGGCAGCGTGCTGCCCAGGCTCATGTTGATGACCTGCGCGCCGTTGTCGGCCGCCCAGATCATGCCGTTGGCGATCCAGGTGGTGGCGCCCGAACCAGAGTCGCTGAGCACCTTGACGTTCATGAGGCTGGCCTGCGGCGCGACGCCGCTGCCGCCCAGCCCGTTGTTGGCTGTGGCGGCCACGATGCCGGCCACATGGGTGCCATGGCCGTACATGTCGTCGACCGAGGCGCTGTCGGTCATGTTCTTGTTGGCCACGATCTTGCTGGCCAACTCGGGGTGATCCTGGTCGATGCCGGTGTCGAGGATGGCCACGTACACGCCATTGCCCTGGACGGCGTCCCAGGCCTCGGGGGCGTCCACGTCGGCGTCGGGCGTGCCAGCGCTATAATCCGGGTTGTAAACCTGGCCGGTGTTGTGCAGGCCCCACTGTTTGCCGAAAGCGGGATCGGTGGGCAGCTCGACGGCCTGGTAGATATAGTCGAGCTCGGCATAGCTGACCTGCGGGCGCAGGGCATAGGTGCGCATGAGGGCAGCCTCGCGGCCTGCGGGCACCGCGACGATGTCGACGCCGAGGGGCTCGATGGCCCCCACCACCCGAGCGGCAGCGGCGCTGTGGGCCGCCGCGCGCTGCGCTGCAGTGGCGCCGGGCCTAAAGCCCACCAGCAGGCGCCCGCTGACGTACGCGCCCGCGGGTGCGGGCTCGGGCGGCGCGGCCAGCGCCAGCACAGGCGCCAGGGCCGCCACCAACAGCGAGACGAGCAGCGCAAAGACGACCAACCTGCGAATCTGCATGACGCACCTCCCCCCCAAGTGAAGCATCACTCAGCCAGGAGGACGCCAGAGGGGGCGGCCTGCCGGGCGAGCCGGAGTGGCTCGCGACTATTGTAGCACATTTATGGTGCTCTAGATACGATCTTCGCACCCGCGGCGCGCAATCGTGCAGGCGCCCGCAGAACGCATTCTGCGGGCGCCTGACATACGAAGGAACAGCACGGCCCAGCCTGTTGCGGGGCGCTGGCTAGAGCGCGATGCGCACCTCGCCGGCGTTGGGCGCCGCGCTGATGAGCGTGCCCAGCGGATCGCTACTGGCCGCCCCACCCTGCACCGCGCGCACCGCAGCGATGCCGCGCAGCAGCACGCTCCAGCTGGCCGTATTGCCACTGGCGCGCAGGGTGATCTGCCCGCCGCTGCGCGTTGCCTGCACCGTCAACGCCGGCGAGCCGTCGAGCGCAGGCACGATGGCCTGGGCGGTGGCGCCCTCGCCTAGCTCGAACAGGTGCAGCGTCACGCCGTCGGCATAGGCATAGTCGGGCTGCTGGTCGTTGGCGCCCAGGGCCAACAGTGTGTTGGGGCGCACATAGAGCGGCAAGCTCATGTAGCCGTGCTGCTCGCGCTGCCAGCGGCCGCCCTCGGCCACCTCGCCGGTAAGCAGGTGCGTCCAGCGGCCGGCCGGCAGATAGACGTCGACCGAGCCGTCGGCGGTGAACACGGGCGCCACCAACAGCGCAGGCCCCAGCATATACTGCCGGTCGAGGGCGTCAACGGCGGGGTCGCCACAGAACTCGAGCACCATGGCGCGCATGCTGGGCACGCCGGTGGTGTGGGCCTCGACGCCGACCTGATAGAGATAGGGCATCAGGCGGCACTTGAGGCGCGTAAAGTGCCGCAGCACGTCGACCGCCTCGTCATCGAACAGCCAGGGCACGCGATAAGAGGTTGAGCCATGCAGGCGGCTGTGCGACGAGAGCAGGCCAAAGGCGCACCAGCGCTTGTAGACGTCGGCCGAGGCGGTCTGCTCAAAACCGCCCATGTCGTGGCTCCAAAAGCCAAAGCCGCAGAGCGAGAGCGAGAGGCCGCCGCGCAGGCTCTCGGCCATCGACGGGAAGGTGGCGGTCGAATCGCCGCCCCAGTGCACGGGGTACTGCTGGCCTCCGGTGGTGGCCGAGCGTGCAAACACCGCCGCATTGCCGCGGCCGAGCTTTTCCTCGAGGGTCTGGAAGACGACGCGGTTATAGAGCAGCGTATAGTAGTTGTGCATGCGCTGCGGGTCAGAGCCGTCGTGCCACACCACCTCGGTGGGGATGCGCTCGCCAAAGTCGGTTTTGAAGCAGTCGACGCCCATGTCGATCAGGGCGCGCAGCTTGCTGGCATACCACTCGCAGGCGGCGGGGTTGGTAAAGTCAACCAGGCCCATGCCGGCCTGCCACTTGTTCCACTGCCACACGTCACCATTGGGCCGCTTGACGAGATAGCCGCCGGCCATGCCCTCGTCGAACAGCGTCGAGAGCTGAGCGATGTAGGGGTTGAGCCAGACACAGATGCGCAGGCCACGGGCCTTGAGGCGCTGCAGCATGGCGGCAGGGTCGGGGAACATGCGGTCGTCCCAGGTAAAGTCGACCCAGTGGTATTCCTTCATCCAAAAGCAGTCAAAGTGAAAGACGTGCAGGGGGATGTCGCGGTCGGCCATGCCCTGCACAAAGCTGTTGACGGTGTCTTCGTCATAGTCGGTGGTGAACGAGGTGGTCAGCCACAGGCCAAACGACCAGGCCGGCGGCAGCGCGGGCCGCCCCGTGAGGGCGGTGTAGCGCGAGACGACGTCTTTGGGGTCGGGGCCGTAGATGATGTAATACTCGAGCACCTCGCCGGGCACGCTGAACTGGACGCGCTCGACCTTTTCAGAGGCGACCTCGTACGAGACGCGTTCGGGGTGGGCCACAAACACGCCATAGCCGCGGTTGCTCAGGTAAAAGGGCACGTTCTTGTAGGCTTGCTCAGAGCTGGTGCCGCCGTCCTCGTGCCAGAGATCGACCACCTGGCCGTTCTTGACAAAGGGCGTAAAGCGCTCGCCCAGCCCATAGATGCACTCGCCCACGGCCAGGGCGAGCTGCTCGTGGATGTAGCGGCCCTCGGGGGCATCGACCACGCCCATGGCGTTCTTGCCCGAGTGGGTGATCTCACGGTCGCCATCGAGGAACTCGAGGCGCCAGCCGCCCTGCTTGACCACGCGGGCGGTGAGGCGACCGGTGGTGAGGGTGGCTGCGTCGTCATCCTCGGCCACGGAGACGGGGTGCTCGGCGCTGGCGTGCACCTCAAAGGCGGGGGTACGCGGCACACCGCCCTTAAAGTGGTAGAGCCTGACGCGCACCACATTCTCCATAGGCGATGAGAGCTGCACCGTCACCACAGGAGTGTTGACGGTGTCAAAGCGCGTCACAAAGGGCACTGTGGGCCCATAGAACATGAGCTCGCGCTCGCCCAGGCGCACCTCGTGCACGTGAGCGGGATAGTGCGCCGTCACATCGGCGCGCACGCCCCAATAGCCATCGGTGAACTTCATATCGGCCTCCTCTCTGGTGGCTAGGCCTCGGCCTGCCAGCAGGCCAGGGTGTCGCGCATCAGGGCTACCCAAACGCCCAGCTCGGTGGGGCGCTGTGTGGGCAGCTCGACGCTCCAGCAGCCGTTATAGCCCAGGCTATGCAGATCGGTCATGGCCGTGGCCACCTCGCCCAGGCGAATCGCCTTGGTGACGTGGGTGTGCATGGCATAAGGGGCCATGAGGGCATCGCCCTGGTCGGCCTGCTCGCCCTTCCAGCGGCGCAAGTGCAACAGCACGCCAAAGGCGGGGTGATCGACGGCCTGGCACAGGCGCACCATGTTGGCGGGCACGGTGGCGGCGTCGGTATGGTTCTCGGGGCCGACGCGCAGGCCCAGGTCGGCCGCGATGGCGCAATATTCGCGATAGAGGCCGGCGATCCAGTCGAACTGCTCGGCGGTCCACTCGAGGCTGCCGCGGGTGCCCCCCGTGTCGATGCGCACGGTGGGCGCGCCCAGCATGGCGGCCACCTTGAGGTGCAGCAGGGCCGCCTCGCGGTTGGCAGCGCGCACGGCGGGGTCGTCATCCCACAGGTTGGCGCCATCGACGGCAATGTTGGCGATGGTCATGCCGCGCTCGGCCAGGGCCTGGCGCACCTTGGCGAGGTAGGCCTCGTCAGGCTCGGTGAGGATGCGGGCCCAGATGTCGCCGCGCGGGTCTGGCACCAGCATGCGGTTCCAGATGTCGGCGGTGCACAGTCCGTAGCGATGCCGCACCGTCTCCAGGTAGCCAAAGAGGTCGATGGTGCCGGCCATGACCTGCTGGTAAAAGCTAAAGGACATGATCGAGAGGGTGTTCATCTCGCCTCCAAACGTTGGGTGTGGGCTCTAGTCGAGCGCGGCCAGCCGCTCGAGGGGCACGGGCTCAAAGGTCGTCTGCAGCGTCTGCGTCTGGCCGCTGGCAGACGAGCGGTAGGCGGCGTCAAAGATCTCGATGACGTGGCGGGCGTGCTCGGCGGTGCCAAAGGGGCGCGGGCCGCCCGAGGCCCAGTCGACCAGCTGCATCAGGTCTGAATAGACGTGCGACTCGCCCAGGGCGCGGTGTTCGGGCGTGACAAAGGGCGCGACATCGTCATCGCGGCGCAGGCTCTGCTCGCCCAGGGCGGCCTGTAGAATGGCGCCCTGCGTGCCATAGATGTAGGGTTCGGCGCCACGCTGCAGCACACCATGAGGGGTGCCAAAGCCAACGGCATAAAAGGCCTGGCCGAAATCGAGCAGCATAAAGGTGTTGTCGTCCATCTCGCACTCGATCTGCCGCCCGCGGAACTCGCGCACGGGGATGGCCAGGCCGCTCATGGCGGTGACTGCCTTGGCGGGGCCAACGATGCCGGTGAGATAGTGCATGGAATAGACGGTCGAATCGAACAGGGGGCCGCCGCCGGGCCGCTTATAGTACCAGGACGGATCGATGTTACTGAGGATGTCATCGCCCTGGCGGAGTTTCTCGTTGAGGTGGTAGGCGGCCACGCCCGAAGAGCCGGCCATGGCCCAGATGAGCTGGCCCAGGCGCTCTTCGAGCACGGCGCGGCGCATGCGCTGGGCATGGGGGTGCGCCATCACGCCGGGCGAGGCCACCAGTTTGACGCCGCGCGCCTGGGCGGCGTCGATGAGGTCGTTCGCTTCGTCGAGGGTGGTGCACATGGTCTTGTTAAAGTGCACGTGCTTGCCCGCCGCGATGGCGGCCATGCCCTGATCATGGTGCAGGCCGATGGGCGAGCAAAGGGTCACCACGTCGACGCCGTCGTCGGCCAGTAGCTCTTCGTAGGTGAGGTAGCCGGCGCTGGCGCCGTACTTTTCAGCGGCCGCCTCGGCGCGTCCGATCACCGGGTCGCAGATGGCGGCGATGCGCACGCGTTCTTGCGCGTCGGGCAGCACCAGATGGTTGAGCGCACCGCGGATGCCGATGGACCCTGCGCCGACGATGCCGACGCCGACCCTATTGTCCTTCATGTTGACCTCCTTTATAAGGCACCCGCGCTGGTGGCGGGGCGGCCTCTAGTGCCAAGGCCGCAGCCCGACGGACAGGCTGCGGCCTTGCATTCAGTGGCGGCCGGGCATCAGGCCCAGCCAGCGTTGACCCATTCCTCTTCGGCGGCCTTTTGCCACGCATCGGCGGCTTCGGCGCCCGTCATGCTGCCGCGGAAGACGTTCTCGCGCAGCTCCTGATACTTTGTGCTGACGAACGACTCGATCTCGCATTTGGGCGGGATGTGCCAGTCGTTCGCCTCTTCGTACGAACGGAAGTAAAAGTCGAGCCCAGGGTATACCGACGGATCGACCGTCTCGAGGTAGCCGGGGCGCGAAGGCAGCCAGCCGTTGGTGTTGAACAGCACGTCTAGCGCGGCCTTGGTCTGCAGGTATTCGGGCACCATAAAGGCCACGTCGGCGTTCTCGCCCTCTTTGAAGAGCACCACCATGTGGCCGCTGGCGCACTGCACCTGCTGGCCGCGGCGCGACTCTGGCACGGGCAGCCACGAAGCGCGGTTGAACTCGCTCACCTCGGGCTTGTCCTTGGCGGTCTCGCCGGGGTGCCAGTAGCCCTCGATGATCATGGCCTGGACGCCGGCGCTGTAGGCGCCGCCCCAGGTGCCCTGCC
>Ga0123327_1002199_pt1 | contig 15380 bp, 11 predicted proteins | sample BioC13SIPDNA_4_FD_89701 | JGI IMG/M metagenome (GOLD analysis project Ga0123327, IMG submission 89701) | Anaerobic biogas reactor microbial communites from Washington, USA - Biogas_R1_B C13 SIP DNA | ecosystem: Engineered > Bioreactor > Anaerobic > Unclassified | place: Washington, USA...
ATGGAGACCTTCTACAACCGCCAACGCTTACACTCCACCCTGGGCTATCAGAGCCCCTTGGACTTCGAGAACCAGAGCGGCACCCCCTTAACTTAGTGTCCACTGAAACGGGGCAACCCCAGACTACGTGTGAGGAGGTACACCATGAATGCGGTCATTGACACGATCATGGCGCGGCGCAGCATCCGGGCCTATACGGATGCTCCGGTCGACCGCGCGACGCTCGAGGAGGTCCTGCGGGCGACGACCTATACTCCCAGCGGTGGGAACCGCCAGGTTTGGCGGATCGTCGCCGTCACGAACCCGGCGATCAATGGCCGGGTCACCGAGGCGGTGCGCGGGGTGTTGGCGCGGCGCCAGACCGACATGCCCCCGTCGTGGAAGTTCGGCTTTGGTGCGCCGGTTGTGATCCACCTGGCGCTGCCGCGCGAGCACCCGATCGCGCAGTACGACGCTGGCTGCGCGGCGCAGACCCTGTTCCTGGCGGCGGCGAGCCTGGGGCTGAGCACGTGCTGGTTGAGCCTGCTCGCCTCGATGAGCGACGAACCCGAGGTGCGCCCATTGCTCACCGAGATTGGCATACCCGAGACCTACGTCGTGCATTTCAGCACGCCGCTCGGCTACGCTGCCGATACCAAGCCAGCGTCGCCCCGCAAAGAGGGCACGACGGCGATCTATGACTAGAGGAGACACGCTATGAAGACGAACCATCTGCGGGAGCTGCTTGACCAGGGCCTGCCCTCGATAGGGACGCGGATCGAGAACACCTGGCCCCTGATCACCGAGATTGTGGGCTCGACCGGCGCCTACGACTATGTGGAGTTCGTGGCGGAGTACGCGCCCTTCACGCACTATGACCTGGAGAACATCGCCCGGGCCGCCGAGTTGACGAACATGTCGACGATGATCAAGGTCGACTTCCAGAACCGCGCCTACGTGGCGCAAAAAGCGATGGCGTCGGGCTTCCAGGCGATCCTCTTCACGGATCACAAGTCCGCCGAGGAAGTCCGCGAGTCCATCTACCTGGTCCGGCCCGATTCGCCCCAGGACGGGGGGCGCTTCGGCTATCCCAACCGGCGCTGGATCGGCTACCAGCCCTATAGCCCGCAGATGGATTACGCGACGATGGTGCGCAGGACGGTCCTGGCCTTCATGATCGAGAAACGCGAGGCACTGGACGCGATCGAGGAGATCTGCTCGGTCGAGGGCGTCGATATGGTGCAGTTTGGGCCTTCGGACTACTCGATGAGCATGGGCTGGAACCGCTCGGAGCACGTGGCGGAGTTCAAGGCGGCGGAGCGGCACATGATCGAGGTGGCGCTGGCGCACGGCGTGCAGCCGCGCTGCGAGATCGCGACGCCCGAGGATGCGCAGTACTACATCGACCTGGGCGTACGCCACTTCTGCCTGGGCGACGAGCTGGGAAACGCCGCGCGCGCCTGGTCGCAAGGCGGCGCTGGGCTGCGGCGCATTGTCGGGGAGCTTGGGTAGGCGGAGCCCCCCTTTTGTGTTTTCCCCCCAGCCCGCGGACGGGCCGGGGGGAAAAGGCAGACGCGGCTCGGAAGCCGTCCGCGGCTCGGAAGCCGTCCGCGGCTCGGAAGCCGTCTGCGGCACGGGGCCGGCGGAGTGTAGACAGATGTGGCGTTTGGGGCGTGGACCTTCCCCAAACGGGAATAGGAGGGGCAGCGGAGGCTTGACAGCGCCACAGGCTGGAATATACTGATTTCTAACGCTCCGCATCCGGAGGCGGGATCCGGGCGCCTGCGACAGCTTCAGACATCGATCTCTATCACTCACTCTCACTCATACCGAAAGCAGGCTCACATGGAAGGGTTCCTCGTCTCCGTCCGCAAGTATGCGCTGTTGTCCGTGGTCTTGGTGCTGGCCCTTGTGGCCCTGGGCGCGTTCGCCCTGTTCACGCCCGCGCGCGCCGTGCAGGCTCTCCCCGCGCCGCCCTCACCGTTCACCGACTGGATCATCGCGGTGGGAACGACTGGCACCGTCAGCCTGGTCGACACCGCGACCGACATCGTCTACCCCGCGGTGATCACCGGCGGCCTGGGTTCGGAGGGCGGCGGGCTTTTCGATGTTGCCGTCGTCCCGAACAGCAACCTGGCCCTGATCTCCAACTTCGGCGATTCCACGGTCTACTTTGTGGACTTCTCCGACCGCATGAGCCCGACGATCGTGACCTCGGTGACGCTGGGGTTCTTTGCCGAGGACATCGTCGTGACGCGGGACGGTCGCACGGCGCTGGTCACTGATGGCGGCTCCAACCCCTACATTGGCGTGATCGACGTTCCCTCGCGGTCGCTGGCGTACACCGTGACGCTTTCCAGCGGCGATGCCAACGCCGTCGACGTAGCGCCGGATGGGACTGTGATCGTGGCGGACTACTTCCGCGGCTACTTGCACACCCTCTATCCCGATGCCTCGGGCATCCTCACCCAGACGGGGTCATACAGCTATGCACTGACGACAGACGGCGCAGTGGTGCTCGCTGACGGACCGGGCGCGCTGGCTGCGGCAGCCGGCCCGGTGGATCGTGGCCTGGTCGTTGCTGGGGCCTCGAGCACGGCGGACGTGTCCGTCGCGGACGTGTCCGCCGAGGTCTCCGCGTTGGGGGCCACAGACGTGGTCGCGTTGCCCTCGCGCCCCGTCAATGTCGCGGTGGCGCCGGACGGGCAGACCGTATTCCAGGCCGACGTCAGCAACTACACCGGGTATACGACCCAGACGTTGTACAGCGTGGGGATCTACCGCATCGTGGCTCCGGGCGTCCTGAGCTTCACCAGCGCCATCACGAATCTCGCCCGTGGGACGCAGTCCATCGCCTTCAGTGCCGATGGGACCCAGGTTTATCTCAGCCAGAACGGGGGTCTGGATCGGTGGGAGATGCCGTTGCCCAACGCGCTTACGGTTCTGGACATCGTGGCTCCGGGTGAGGTGCATCTCGCACGAGAGAACGCCGTCGACTATACGCGGTTAGGGAGCAGCCAGCTCTTCGGCGTAGATTCGATCGCGGTGGCTCGCGGCAAGGCCTACCTCGGCAACCCAACGATCTCCGGTGCCTCGAACGATCTGCGCGTGGTGAACCTCGACGAGTACAGCGTGAAGCGCCTGCAGATGCCCGGCATCATCGCCGGTGTGGGCGTGCTCTCGCCGATCCGGGTCTACGTCCCGCTCGTCAACGCGGCAGACTGAGTCACTGACCATCTCCGTGGGCTAGTCGCCCCTTTGAAGAGGCCCTGCGTCGTCTACCAATGACGAGCGCGGGGCCTCTTTGCTGTGGTCCACGGCAAGCGTCCCTCCTCCCTCGCGACTCGCTCGTAGCTGTAACGATTCCGCTACGACATCGAAACCTTATCGCGAACCATTCTCCATTATGCTGCATGTAGGCTGCGTCACGCATCGATGCCGATCCAGATCCTTCGCGTGTGCCGGCAAGTCGCCGCAGCCAAACTAGCGCAACTCTGCACAGTTGGAGGAGGAACGATGGACGGCATCTCACGCAGCGGCTTGCACCGCAGATCGGCGTTGGTGACCAGGCTGATACGGCAGGGAGGGCTTGCCCTCATCGTCGTGTTGAGCTTGCTGGGGCTACCCCACGGTGTCGTTGCTGCCGTGGGGCTTACTGTGTCTCCCATCACGTGGAACGTCGTGGGGTTGGACTCGAACGACGTGATGGCCGGGCCCGACACTTTCCCCATCGGGGCGCGCGTCTGCAACGCCGGAAGCGATGCCGCGACGGACGTCCGGGCCGTGTTTGCCTGGGACGACGGGCGCGATCTGTTCGAGGGCGATCCCACCATCAACCTTCGGCCCGGGTCGCTCGACTCCATCCCGCTGGGCACGCTCGAGGGGGGCGCGTGTCGCGACGCCTATTTCGAGCTTGCGCTGGTCCGTGACCCGAACGCCTATGGGAAGACGCGGCGCTACACGATGACGGCGACGGCTGATGGCGGCGTCGTGGCAGCAACGCCCCGTCCGCGTGAGATCGTGGTCGAGCGCCTGATCTCCCAGAGCCGCAACGCGATTACGGGACTGTCTGTCGACGGTGAGTCCGTGCCCGCAGGCGGCACGACCGCGATCGTCGTGGGGGGGACGTACGACATCCGCCTCACGGGTACCACTGCGACGAACGGCTACGAGCAACTCGAGACCTTCGCGAGCTTCCCCAACACGATCTTCCGCGTCAATGGCGTGACCACGACGTTCACGGCCAACGCCGGGACGGACCCCTGGGCGCCGAGCAAGCTGTATGCCGATGGCTGCCAGTGGGACAGTGATCCTAACTCACCCAACTATCTGGCTTGCAGCAGCTCGGGCAAGTACGGCGGGACGATCGACGTCACCTACAACGTCACCGTTATCAGCGGGACCGGCACACTGCAACCGATTCACGGCCTGATCTATGACTTTTCGGGGAGCAGCTTTCACTACTGCGCCGACTATGGGGGCAATGACCGCACCTTTGTGATCGTGGGGGAGGCCGGTCTGACCTTCGACAAGGCGTTCAGCCCCGCGACGGTGAGCGCTGGGGGCATCTCCCGACTCATCTTTCACATCGGCAACCCGGCCATTGCTGCGTTGCACGATGTGGGTTTTAGCGATCTCTTGCCCACGGAGCCCGGTGCGATGCTGGTCGCCGATCCTGCGAACGTGGTCACTTCGGGATGTGGTACCCCTGAGGTCATGGCTGAGGCTGGCAGTGGGTCGATCTCTGTGGCCGGGATCTCCGTGGGTGCGGGCGACACGTGCACGATCGGCGTGAATGTGACGGCCCCAGGCGAGGGCACGTACACAAACACGACTGGCCCGCTCTTGGTGGGGGAGATGGAGACCGGGAGCACCGCGGAGGCTACGCTCGTGGTGGGCGCCGTACCGCCGCTCGACCCGCCGCCAACGTCGTGCGCCGTGCCGGTGACGCTCGCCTCCTGGACGTTCGAGAACGTCGTCGCAAGCACCGCGACGAACCCGGGCCCGTTTGCGGCCTCCACACAGGCAGACGGCCTGAGCGGAGCGCTCGGGATCTACGGTGCGGGGGGGAGGGGCGGGAGCGCCTCGGCGATTGTGACGCCGGTGACGGTCCCGACCGGGTGGAATCCTCCCGCTGCGACCGGGGCAACGGGCAACAGCTGGGGCATCCGGGGCGGGTGGCTGAGCAGTGGCCTCCCCACGGACGCAACCGTGCCCTATTTCGAGTTCCAGGTGCCCAACGTCACCGCCTATGGCGGCTATGGACTGACAGCCAGTTATACGTTAGGGGGAAACTGGTCCAACGGGGGCAACTGGTTTGTGCTATATAGCACCGATGGCACCACGTGGACGCAGGCCGCGACGGGGCCGTGGAGCAAATCGGCCTCCTGGCAGATCGACGCGATCCCGGCGGTGACGGCAAGTGCTGCAACGAACACGATCCGCTTCCGCGTCTACGCCGAAAGTGCGCAGTACACGGGCAATCCGTCTTCCACAGGGGCCGTGATGTACCTGGACAACGTGCGGGTGACGGGGTGCAGCGTTCCCGATGATCCGGTGCTGACCAAGACGTTTGCGCCGAACCCGATCGCGGTCGGGAGTGTCTCGCGGCTTACCTTTGCGCTCACCAACCCGAACCCCAACGTGCTCACCGGGGCAAGGTTCGCCGACAGCCTGCCGGCTGGTCTCGAGGTCGCCGATCCTCCTCACGCAATCACGACGTGCGCGGGCGCTATCAGCTGGGCGCCTGCGGCAGGCGACGACGCCCTCACCTTTTCTGGCGGCAGTATCCCGGCGCTGGGATCGTGCACCGCCAGCGTCGATGTGGTGGCCCTCACGGGGGGCACCCACGTGAATACCAGCGGATTCGTCGCGACGGCGGAGACGGGCGTGAACGAGGCGGCGACCGGGTTCGCCACCGCCACGCTCACGGCGCTCCGCCCCCCTACGGTTGCCAAAGCCTTCACGCCCGCTGCGATCGCTCAGGATGGGGCGGCGACCCTGACCTTTATCATCGAGAACCCTAACGAGGACGATGCGCTGGTGGGCGTGACCTTCAGTGACGCGCTGCCCACCACGCCCGGGGCCATGGTCGTGGCTGACGAACCCGGCGTGCTGACCAGCGGGTGCGGCTCGGCGACCTTCGCGCCTGCGCCCGAGGCGGGAACGCTCACCTTCAGCAACGGCACCCTCGCGCCGGGCGGAACGTGCACGGTGCAGGTGCGGGTCACGGCTGCCGTGCCCGGCGACTACAGCAATACCACCTCTGCGGTGACGGCGGAGGTCGCCGGTGGCGACGATACCGCGACCGCTGTGCTGACGGTCCGGTCGGCGCGGCCCGGTCTGGCATTCACCAAGCAGATCGCGCGTGCCCAGGCGGGGCCGTGGCGCAGTTTCGTGGCTGTGGCTGCCGGCGCTGACGTCTGGTACCGGCTCACTGTGGAGAACACTGGCGACGTGCCGTTGACAGGCGTGGTGGTGAGCGACCCAGGGCTGGAATCCCTTGAGTGCAGTTGGGCCGATGGCGATGGTGCGCCGCTGGTGGCTCCCTTTGATCTGCCCGCGGCGGATGCCGATGAAGGGCATCTCGCCACGTGCACCCTTGGACCGGTGGTGGCTGAGCCTGGGGTGCACCCCAATCTCGCCATCGCGGGCAGCAGCGAGACTGACCCGGTCAGCGACATCGCCACGTATGCCACGACGGGGTTGACGCTCGATGCAACCGCTCTTCAGGCGACCTATGACAGCGTGGGCGACGTCCTCACCTATCGCTACGCCGTCACCAATAGCGGATCAGCGTCCCTGCTGGGACCGGTGATGGTGACCGATGCTCTGGTGACGGTGACGTGCCCGGCGGTGAACACGGTGGGCGACCTCGACGACTACCTGGATCCAGGCGAGAGCATGGTCTGTAGCGCCAGCTACACCGTGGAGGCTGGCGATGTGGGGAGCGGGGCGAGCGTGGTAGGGCTGGCGCGTGCGAGCGTCGAGGATGTCCCGTCCAATGAAGATGGCACCATCGTGGTCTACGATGCCTCGCCTACCGAGGTGAGTTACACCGCACTGAGCGCTCGGAATGCCGTTGTGGCGTTTCTGCCAGGCGTGCTGGCGGCCCTTGGCCTGGCAGTCGCTGTGGCGGATGAGCGTCGCCGGCCCCGATGACCTGAGAGGCGCCCTTGGGGCTCGCGGGCGCGGGTCGGTCAGACCGGTAACGGTCGGTCAGTGCCGGTGAAGGAAAGCGGTGGCGGCTGGCCTCAGGCCGGGCCGCGGGGGATCAGGTCCAGCCGGACCTATGGGGCCGGCTGGACCTGTGTTGCGTGCCACGACGGCGCTGCGCGCCTCACCCGACCAGGGTTCAAAGCTCGGTGGACTTGACGCACCCGCCCATCCGGGTCCATACTCCCGGGCAGGCTGTGCTTTCTCCTCCGAGCGCATCGCTGGCCCGCGCAGAGAGCGTGTGCGGGATGCCGTCGACCTTCCGGGGGACGACGCACGGCCCATCCGGCCGCCGGCCCAGGGTCGCGGCTGCTCTTGCAGGAGGTGCCATGCTTTCGAACGCTGTGACCGAGGCCCTGGTGGCCCGTGCTTCGATCCGCAAGTACACGGACCAGGTTCCCACCGACGCAGAGGTGGAGACGCTCGTGCGCGCCGGGCAGCAGGCGCCGTTCGCCTACCAGATGGGCAGCCTGTTGCTCTCGCGCGATCGCGTCCACAACCCGTTTCACGCCCCGCTCTACTTCATTGTCTGCGTCGACGCGCATCGCCACGAGATCGTGATGCGCCGGCGCGGGTGGACGGTGGTGCAGAACGACCTGTCGCTCCTGCTCTTTGGCATCCAGGATGCCACGTTGATGGCCGAGAACCTGGTGATCGCGGCGGAGAGCCTGGGGATGGGGAGCTGCTTCCTTGGCGGCGTGCCCTACGACGCGGCCAAGATCGTGAAACGTTACAAGCTGCCGAAGCGGGTCTTTCCCCTGGTGGGGCTCACGGTGGGCTTCCCAGCCGAGACCCCGCCGCCGCGTCCGCGCTATCCGCTGGACTTCGCGTGCTTCGAGGGCACCTACCCGGAGTTCACCGACGAGCAGATCGCGCGCGCGATGGCCGTGATGGACGAGGGGTACCTGGCGCAGGACTACTACCGCAAGGCCCACGTCAAGATCCGGCTGGAGGGCGGTCGTGAGGAGAGCTTCACGTACGACACCTATAGCTGGACGGAGCACATCTCGCGCAAGGCCGGGCAGTGGCTCGCCGACCCGACCGAGATTCTGGATGCGTTCGAGGCATGCGGATTCGTCATCCCGGCGAGAGGCGATCAGGATGAGGATGCGTAGCCGTCCCTCTGGCGGTCTCCCCGTCTGCAGCCGTGCTGGGGGATCAGCCGGGGCGGCCCCTGGCGAGCCGGTGTTATCGATGTTGAGGGACCTGTGAAGATCGGGCTCGTGCAGATGGTCTGTGAGAAGGGCGCGCTTCGCGCGAACCTGGCGCAGATGGCGGCGCTCTACGCTGCCTCGGTGGCGCGCGATGTCGACATCGTCGGCTTTCCCGAGGCGAACCTGACGGGCTTCATCGATCCCGGGCGCTGGCCCGGGGCCGTGCTGCGGCTTGACGGTCCCGAGGTGCAGGAGGCCGTGGGGCTCACGCGAGGCCACGCCACCACGCTGCTGTTCGGGTTCATCGAGGCGCACCCGGCGGGGGGCAAGCCGCTGATCGCGCATGTTGCGGCGCGCGATGGTCGCGTGCTGGGCATCTACCGGAAGCGGACGATCGTTGACGAGGAGGTGGCGTGGTTCTCGCCGGGGGGACCGGTGATGGCCTTCCAACACGATGGGATCACGTGTGGTATCGCGATCTGTGCCGACATCAGCAACCGCAGCGTCTTCGAGGATCTGCGCGCGGAGGGTGCGCAGATCGTCTACGAGTTGGCGGCGCCGGGCCTCTATGGGGCACAGGAGGCGCGCGACTGGCGATCGGGCTTCGCATGGTGGGAGGGCGAGTGCCAGAGGTACCTGGCGCCCACTGCGCGCGAGCTGGGGCTGTGGATTGCGGTGGCGACACAGGCCGGGAGGACGGCGGATGAGGACTTTCCCGGTGGGGCCTATCTGTTCTCGCCGGCGGGGGAGCGGGTTTTCGCGTCGTCGGATGGGGCGCCGGGGGTGGTGTGGCTGACGCTGGCGATGTGAGGTGCCGCTCGGGGGGCGTGGTGCAGACCCCCCTTTTGTGTTTTCCCCCCGCCCGCCGACGGGCGGGGGGAAAGCAGAGGCGGCGCGGATGTCGTTGCGGCGCGGATGTCGTTGCGGCGCGGATGTCGTTGCGGCGCGGACGGGTCAGCTTCTTCCGCGACTGGGCGGCGGGGGCGGCACCAGGGCCTGAAGGCATTGCGCGAGCGGGTGGACCGGATATGTGGGTGGTCTTTGCCTGGCGGCGGTGACTGGTGGACCCTTCACCGTGTTGGATGTTGAGGGCCGTCTTTGAGCGGGACTTGGTCTGCCCTACGTTCCCCGGGCGCAAGGATGGAAACGTTTGACGGACGCTGGGCCCTTCGTAGAATGCTCTCATGAACTAGCGATCGGCGCATACACGGAGGGCTGTTCCCATGCAGACACTGCTCGGAAAGCACTGGCATCATCTCCCGGCACCCGACGTCCTGGAACTCCTGGAGAGCAACCTCGAGAAGGGGCTGGACATCTTCGAGGTCCAGCACCGTCAGGGTCGCTTCGGCCCCAACGTGCTGACGCCCCGGCGCGGCAAGAGTCCCCTTGCGCGACTGCTCGCACAGTTCGCCAACCCGTTGATCCTGATCCTGCTGGCGTCGAGTGTGATCACGGCTGTGGTCAAGGGACCCGTGGACGCCATCATCATCCTCGTCGTCGTCCTCCTGAACGCGGCTATCGGCTATGTCCAGGAGTCCAAAGCCGAGAAGGCGATTGAGGCTCTGGCGCAGGCGATGAGCGCCGAGGCTACCGTGATCCGGGCCGGTGAGCGAGTGCGTCTGCCAGCGAAGGCGTTGGTGCCCGGCGACATTGTCTTCCTGCAGGCGGGTGACAAGGTGCCGGCAGACCTGCGCCTGCTGCGGTCGCGTGATCTGCAGGTGGCCGAGGCTGCACTGACCGGGGAGTCGGCGCCGATTCGCAAGGATGCCGCAGTGGACCTGCCGGTTGACGTGGTCCTGGCCGAGCGGAGCACGATGGCCTATGCCTCGACGTTGGTGACCTATGGGCAGGCGACCGGCATCGTCATCGCGACGGGCGACGCTACCGAGGTGGGGCGCATCTCGCAGCTGATCTCCGAGGCGCAGGAACTGCAGACGCCGTTGACCCGCAGGATTGCAGAGTTCAGCCGGCTCGTGATGTATGCGGTGCTGGGGCTGGCTGCGGTCACGTTCCTCGTCGGATTACTGCGAGGCCAGCCTGCCGCGGATACCTTCGGCGCCGCCATTGCGCTGACCGTGGCAATGATTCCGGAAGGACTTCCTGCCGCGCTGACGGTGACGCTGGCGATTGGCGTTTCGCGGATGGCTCAACGGCGCGCCATCATCCGGAAGCTGCCGGCTGTCGAAACGTTGGGCAGCGTCACCGTGATCTGCTCTGACAAGACCGGTACGCTGACGCAGAACCAGATGACGACGCAGCGCATTGTAGCCGGTGGGCGCGCCTACACGGTCAGCGGCGGCGGCTACGACCCGGCGGGGGAAATCCTGGATGCCGACGGTGTTCGGGCGATCGCTGTCAATGGCGGTGCCCTTTGGGAATGCCTGGTGGCGGGGGCCCTGTGCAACGACAGTGACGTGATCCTGCAAGATGGGCAGTGGAAGGCCCAGGGCGATCCCACCGAGGTGGCCATGCTTGTGGCAGTGCGCAAGGCCGGCCTGGAGCTGGCGGCCCTGCAGGCGCAGCTGCCCCGCCTGGACGCCATCCCGTTCGACTCGCAGCACCAGTATATGGCAACACTGCACGCGGTACCTGGCGTCGGGCCGGACGCCGAGCGGTGCGTCTACGTCAAGGGTGGGGTTGAGGTCACGCTCGAGCGTTGCGTGACAGCGATCGATGCCGATGGCCACGCGGTTGCGCTCGACATCGAAGCGATTCGCGGTGAGGCCGACCGGATGGCTGCGCTTGGGCTACGAGTCCTGGCCTTTGCACGCGGTACGCTGCCGCCTGCGACGACGTCGGTTGGGCACGCGGACGTCGCGTCGGGCCTGACCTTTCTTGTCCTACAGGCTATCATCGACCCACCGCGTGAGGAGGTCATCCCGGCGATCCGGGCCTGCCAGGAGGCCGGTATCCGCGTCAAGATGATCACGGGAGACCACGCCCTGACCGCGGCTGCGATCGCAACGGCCATTGGGCTAGCGCAGCCCTGTGGCGACGGCTCCCCGTCGGAGGGCTGCGTGCTGACCGGTCGCGACCTCGCGGGCTTCAGCGACGCGGCGCTCGCATCGGTCGTGGATGATGTCGCGGTCTATGCCCGTGTCTCTCCCGAGCAGAAGCTGCGCCTCGTCGAGGCCTTGCAGCTGCGAGGCCACGTGGTGGCGATGACGGGTGATGGCGTGAACGATGGGCCGGCGCTCAAGCAAGCCAACATCGGCATCGCGATGGGCATTACGGGTACAGAGGTGGCCAAAGAGGCTGCCGACATGGTCCTGACCGATGACAACTTCGCGACGATCGAGGCTGCCGTCGAGGAGGGGAGGGGGGTCTTCGACAACCTGACCAAGATCATCATCTGGGTTCTGCCCACCAACGTGGGCCAGGGCCTGATCCTGCTGCTGGCTGTCGTCCTGGGCATCGCGCTGCCCATCCTTCCCGCGCACGTCCTGTGGGTCAACACGGTCGCTGCTGGCATTCTCGGGTTGGTGCTCGCCCTGGAAGCCAAGGAGCCGGGCATCATGCAGCGTCCTCCGCGTGCTCCCAACGCGCCGATCCTCTCTCGGGCGCTGATCCAACGCGTTGGCCTGGTCGGGGTATGCATCCTGTTGGGTGCCTTTGGTCTCTTCGAATTGGCGGTGCTTACGGGGATCGACGTGGCCCAGGCGCGGACGATCGCGGTGAACGCCGTGGTGATGATTGAGGTATTCTACCTGTTCAACTGCCGCTCCCTATCACAGTCGATGGTCCACGTGGGTCTCTTCAGTAACCCCTGGGTGCTGGCCGGCGTCGTGGTCATGGTGCTGTTGCAGCTCCTCTTTACCTACGCACCGTTTATGAACCGGCTGTTCGAAACCGCGCCCATTGACTTGGTAGACTGGGCGCGTGTGCTGGGCGTCAGTGTCCTCACCTACTGGGTCGTCGAGCTCGAGAAATCGCTCCGCCGGAGGCGAGAGGAGCGCTGAGCAAGGCGGTGTGAGCGCTGCCGGCCCGGGCCTGATCTGCCTGGCCGGGAGACGCGTAAGGGGGCTACACGTGAGCGTTGGGTCGTTCACGGACAAGTAGGATCGACCGTCTGAGGTGCAAGTGCGAGAGGCGATCGGGCCGCTGCTCGAGGCTTGGGACGGGCTCGTAGCCGCCCTGCGCGAGACCTACGCGCCCGACGAGGACTTCGCCTTCATGGTCGGCAAGACCTGTGGGTGGGCGTTGCGGGACGCAGAGGGCAGGGACAAGCTCTGCCCCTACAGGACGCACCCGGATCCGACGTAGGGGCACCCCTTGTGGGTGCCCGTGTCGCGGAACATCACCAAGGAGGCATAGGATGACTGATGCGAACGATTGGGCGGCGCTGCGTATGACGGAGATCCCGCTCTGGGACGGCGTGGCGCCGGGCTCGGAGGACTGGCAACAGGTGGAGGGTGAGGGCCTGATTGACGGCAGGCTGCGCGTGGTGCGCAACGTCGTGCGGCCTACGCTGACCCCTTTCCTGCCCGAGGCGCCCACCGGGACGGCCGTGATTGTGGCGCCCGGCGGGGCATTCCATTTTCTGGCGTGGGGCTACGAGGGGATCGACGTGGCGCGCTGGCTGGCAGCACGCGGCATCGCCGCGTTCGTCCTCAAGTACCGCCTGATCGCCACTGACGACACCTTCCCGGCGGACATGCACGCCCGCATGCGCGTGAGCGACCACGAGTCGTGGCTGGCGCCCGTGGCTCCCCTGATCCGTGCCGATGCACTCCAGGCGATCCGGGTGGTGCGTGCGCACGCGACCGAGTGGGCCATCGATCCGCATCGTGTGGGCATCATGGGCTTCTCCGCTGGTGGGACCGTCACGTCGCTCGCCACGCTGCACTACGATGCCGGGAGCCGGCCCGACTTCGCCGCGCCGATCTATGGCGCCGGCGCCCCGGGCGAGGTGCCGGAGGATGCCCCGCCGCTGTTCATCGCCGTGGCCAACGACGACGGGCTCGCGCCGCGCAGCCTGGAGATGGCCAACCGGTGGCGCGACGCGGGCCGGGAGGTAGAGCTGCACCTCTACGCGCGGGGAGGGCACGGCTTCGGCATGAACCGTAAGGGTTTGCCCAGCGACACCTGGATCGAGGCCTTCCACGCCTGGCTGACGATGCTCGGATTCTAGGCCTCCCTCGCAGGGTTTCCGCACCCTGCGAGGGGTTCCGGTGAGCGGCACGAGGCGCGTGTGTCAGACCTAGAACCCTTGCGAGGGTGCGGCTCGGAAGCCGGAGAAACCCTCGCAAGGGATGTCCGATCGGGGGTTGCCTCGCTACCACAGGCGGCTATACTCGCCCCGGAACCCAACCTACCCAGGAGGCGAGTGTCTTGCGGATTGACCTACACGTGCACACACAGGAACGCTCGGGCTGCGGCAAGTCGCCCGAGCTGGCGATGATCGAGGCCGCTATCGCCGCGGGCCTCGACGCCGTTGTGCTGACCGACCACGACAGACTGGCGCCGCCCGAGCGGCTGGCGGAGCTGAACGCGCGCTTCGCGCCCTTCCGCGTCTTTGGCGGCGTGGAGGTGACGGTGCTGGAGGGCGAGCACATCTCAGTGCTGGGTGTCGATGACCCTGCCCTCGAGCGGCTCGACTGGGACTATCCGGCGCTGCACGGCTTCGTGCGCAGCCGCGGCGGTTTCCTCATCGTGAACCATCCGTTTCGCTACGTCCCCACCGTGCGGGTCGATCTCGAGGGCTACCCGCCTGACGCGATCGAAGGCTACTCCCACAACACGCCCCTGGCGTCCGAAGGCGAGATCCTGGCCCTCGCGGGATCGCTCGGCCTCCGGGTTCTCTCCAACTCCGACGCCCACCACGTAGACCGGCTGGGCGCCTACTACAACGTGCTGCAGACCGATCCCCCGAGCGATGCCGCACTCGTCGCGGCCCTGCGCAGTGGCCCGATCGCGCTGGCGCGGCCCAACGGCTTCGGAGCGCGACCTCTCACCTAGCTGCCCATCGATCTCCGGGACCCCCTGTCCGTAACTGGGCGTTGACATGGGCACAGACCGGCCTACCATGGAAGGTGCGTCACACGTTTCAGGAGGTGGCCCATGGCTCACGTGCAGCAGAGCGATTCGTTGGAGAAGCGCGCGGACAGGTCGGCCAAGATGCACCCAACCGCTGACCAACCCTTGGCGGCGGAGCCGCAAGCTGCCGCGCAGGGCGTGCTGCAACTCCAGCAGACGGTGGGCAACCGCGCGGTCCTATGACGTTGCTCTGACACCCCTCCGGTATGCTTCGCGCTGAAGTCTGATACGAAGCTTACAGGGGAGGTATCTCATGCGACGTCAGATGAGTGTGCTGGTGCTGGTAGCGGTTTTGGTCATGAGCCTGGGCTGCGGTTCGAGCAGAGGCAGAGATCCTGCGCCCGATCCGACAGCGACGGTCGCCGTGGCTCAGCCAAAGGCAACGCCAACAACCGCCGCCGCAGCGCCAGCGGATGAGGAGTCGGCAGACCAGGAGGCGCTAGACCTGGTTCGGAACGAGGCGGGGGGCTTCGCGTTCCGGCCTGTGGCGGGCTACATCGTGGAGTCGTCGGCTGATGCGTCGGTATTGCTGGCGCCGGACGCGACGGCGAATGGTCCGGCGATGATGCTGATGGGCGGCGATTTCTGGGAGGACGTGACGCCCGAGATGCTTCTCGAGATCTTCGCGGCAGAAGACGGCCTCGAGACGGGTGAGCCAGCCGCCGCGTCGGTGGGTGGCGCTTCAGGAGTCACAGCGGAACAGGCGGGCGAGGACGTCCGCGGTCGGGCGGTGGCGGTGATGCCCACGGCGACGCAGGGGTTTGTCCTGCTGGCAAGGGCGCCGGAGGGGCGCTGGGACGCGTTTGCGCTCCTGGTGGAGGATCTGCTGGCCTCGGTGGCGTTCTTCCCTCCAGTGGCCGCGGTGAGCGACGATGGGGGTCAGGCGGCCTCTGATCTCACGGCTGCGCCGGGCTGGACCGTCTGGTCGGATGCGAACGAGGTCCGGGGGATGGTCGTCCACGAGGGCACCCTCTATGCCGTCGGACTCGGCGGTGC
>Ga0123327_1002220_pt1 | contig 15308 bp, 17 predicted proteins | sample BioC13SIPDNA_4_FD_89701 | JGI IMG/M metagenome (GOLD analysis project Ga0123327, IMG submission 89701) | Anaerobic biogas reactor microbial communites from Washington, USA - Biogas_R1_B C13 SIP DNA | ecosystem: Engineered > Bioreactor > Anaerobic > Unclassified | place: Washington, USA...
CAACAGGGCCAACAGGGGCCAACAGGGCCAACAGGGGCCAACAGGGCCAACAGGGGGACGTTCTTTTTGTTGGCCTATTGGACTTTGAGAGGCCAACAAAAAGAACGTCCCCCTGTTGGCTCAAAAGAACGTCCCCCTGTTGGCTCTGTTGGCTTAGTCGACTTTGGGTAATCCGTCGAATCCTCTCTGCAAGTCCGCATCTGAGGGAACATAATCGGTCATGGTCCCTTCATTGAACTGGGTATAGGCCTGCATATCAAAATAGCCGGTGCCGGTCAGGCCAAACAGGATCGTTTTGGCTTCACCTGATTTCTTGCACTTCAGTGCCTCCTGTATAGCACCATAGATGGCATGGGCAGATTCAGGCGCAGGAAGGATCTGCTCCTGCTTGGCAAAGAGCGTTGCTGCTTCGAATACTTTATTCTGTTCTACCGCAACTGCCTCCATATACCCATCATAATAAAGCTTGGAGAGGATGGGTGACATGCCATGATAACGCAGCCCGCCGGCGTGATTGGGAGAAGGAATAAAATCACTGCCCAGCGTATACATCTTAGCCAGCGGCGTTATTCTTCCCGTGTCACAAAAGTCGTACGCATACTTGCCGCGAGTCAGGGACGGACAGGAGGCCGGTTCCACGGCAATAAAACGGGCATTGGCTTTGTCAGTCAGTTTGTCCTGCATGAACGCCGCCATCAGTCCTCCCAGGTTGGAGCCTCCGCCGGCGCATCCGATCACCACATCCGGATATTCGCCGATCTTCTCCATGGCGATCTTGCTTTCCAGACCTATAATCGACTGATGGAGCAACACCTGATTCAAAACTGAACCCAGGGCATAGCGGCAGCTGTCGTCTCGCATTGACACTTCAATCGCTTCCGAGATTGCACAGCCCAAACTGCCGCCGGTGTTGGGATTATTGGCCAGAATGGCGCGTCCCACTTCGGTCGTATCCGAAGGGCTGGGGATAATTTTGGCACCATAGGTTTCCATAACTGCCTTGCGGAACGGTTTTTGCTGGTAAGAAACCTTGACCATGTATACGGTCAGATCCAGGCCAAAATAGGCACAGGCCATGGACAGGGCGGTACCCCATTGACCGGCGCCGGTTTCCGTAGTTAGAGCCGTCAGGCCCTGAGCTTTGGCATAATAGGCCATGGCGGCGGCGGCATTTAATTTGTGACTGCCGGAAGTATTGTTGCCTTCAAATTTAAAATAGATCTTGGCTGGTGTATTCAGCGCTTTTTCCAGATGATAAGCGCGGATCAACGGTGACGGACGAAACGTTTTGTAATAATCCAGGATTTCCTCCGGGATATCGATATATCTGGTTTGGCTGTCCATTTCCTGTTTGCAGAGTTCTTCGCAAAATACCGGATACAAATCTTCCGGTGATGTCAACGGCTGGAGCGTACCCGGATTTAACATCGGATCAGGCTGTTCTTTCATATCGGCACGAATGTTATACCACTGCTTTGGCATTTCCTCTTCAGTAAGATAGGTTTTGTATGGTACTTTTGCCATCTGATAAACCCCTTTCAATTTTAAATTTATATTTTATTTTTCGACCTGCAATTTAATTATGAGTTTGCCCATAAATAAAAAAACCCGTATCCCTATACTAAGGGACACGAGTTCCAAACTCATGCGGTACCACCCAAATTGGCCATTAAGACCCGCTCATTGCCACGCACCATCATGCGTGCTCCCTTGGTAACGGGCGGAGTATCCCGTTGGCTGCTACTCTGTTTCCATTTAGCAGCCACCCTCGTCAGTCCATTCAGCCTGCCTGTCACTGCTGCATTCTCAACCCCTGCAACTCTCTGTAAGTTCAGCTTCAAGCTTACTTCTCTGACTCATCAGTTTTAAAAAATATAAGTACTATGAATTGTATCTGTACTAATTCTATTTGTCAATACATATTTTAAATGTAAATTTTTTGCATGAAATAAAACCTTGAATTACCAAGATTTTTTCTCAAATTGATTCTGGCCTGCTTCACCCGTTAAATATATAATCCAAATCGCAATAAGGATTTTTGTGACAATACAGTATGTTCTGCAGGCACTGTCGTCGTCATCGCTACTTGGAAAAAGGACATAGGCGGTTCTTATTATTCACATATGCCAGCGCCGCACAAGTCGTGCCGAAGAAATAGTAAGGTTTTTCACCTACTTCCCCTAGCACATCCAAATACGTACCATTGGCCAAAATAGTACCGGTAAGCAGTAGAACATCAGCAAACTCAACCAGTTTTTCGGTTTCACTTAAACCATCCATTACTTTTACCCCAAAGCGGGTTGTGCCAACCACGTCTGCGCTCAAGTCAGTAATGCGCACACTGGACGCGCCAAATACCCGGGTGCAATGATCCAGAATCGCCGGTTGGTAACCAATGATACCAACTTTACAGAGGCCGTGCTTTTCCAGTATATAATGGCTGATATAATCTGCACACAGTTCCGGTTCATGATTCAGACAATGAGTTGTATGGTCTGCCTGTCCCAGCTTCTTGAGCAAGGCATTCAAACTTGATACCAGCAGCGCATGATTTCCGGGGCGATCATCAGGCAGCGTCAGCAGACTTTGCAGTGAGCCATGATAGGCAATCGGATCGGCGGTAAAAGCCTGGCCGATCCCCCCAGGCAATTCCGCTTGTAGCAAAACTTCCTTGCCTCGCAACAAGGGAAAGTCATCTCGGTCTGGATGGCCAATCGCCTCCTCGCTTTTCAGTGCCCGGCTGTTGATGTTAATCTCCAGCGCATTAAGTTCCGGCCGTTCGGCCAATACCTTCTTCAAAGCCTCACGGGCATGTATAAATTGCATCCAAGTTCCTCCTTCAATCTAATTACCTTGCTCTTATTGAAGCAGCCAGGTTGTTTTCACTTTATTCAAAATATATGTACGGCGGTGGTTTTAAAAATTGCCCACACCTGCTTGCCAGGCACCAGCTTCATGGCATCCAGGGCTTGTCTGGTTACCAGCGCCACCAGTGGAATTCCGGCATCCAAAACCAGTTTAAAAAAAGCGCCCCGGGGAATGATTTCAACAACACTTGCAGTGATCATATTTTGCGCGCTGCTTTCTATCTTCTCTGCAGCAATGATAATATCCTCGGCGCGAATGGCGGCCCTGACCCGCCCCTGCAGGCTGGATGCCACCCGCAGTTTGACCGGCCCGATGCAAATGTATTGTCTGCCCTCCACCTCCGTAATCTCTCCGCTGTAAATGTTCTCTATTCCTACAAATTCTGCCACGAACTGGCTGCTGGGTTTTTGAAACACTTCCTCGGGACTGCCTACCTGCACAATTTCCCCGTTGCACATGACCCCCATCCGGTCAGCCAACACCAGGGCTTCATTAAAATCATGGGTAATATGTATGGTAGTGGTTTTGATATGCTGATGAATCCTTTTCAGCTCCTGCTGGAAGACTTCCTTACTGCGGGGATCCAGCGCACTCAACGGTTCATCCAGCAACAGAACCTCGGGTTCTGCAATCAGGGCTCTGGCAATTGCCACCCTTTGCTGCTCCCCCCCGCTCAAGGTAGCCGGGAAACGGTTCAGTAACGGCTCCAGGTTTAAAAGGCTGACCATCTGCTCAAGCTTTTCTTTCACCATTGCTGCCGGCATTTTCTTTAACCGCAGGGAGAATATGATATTATTCCGAACATTAAGGTGAGGGAACAACATATAATCCTGATAAACAAAGCCAATCTTCCTTAATTCCGGATCGTACGCGCTGACATTGCGATCATTGATCCACACTTCTCCCCGATCCGGTTTGTACATTCCCGCAATCACTTCCAGAATCACGGTTTTTCCAGTACCGGTAGGCCCCAGGATGACAAAGTATTCATTGTCCTCAATGCGCAAATCAATATTTTTTAAATGGAAATCACCCAACTGCTTGGACACATTGCGCAAACAAATCATGATACGCTCCCTGCCCTTAACTAAGGCGGGAAACAGGATTCTGTTTCCCACCTGCAATTTCAAAAATAAAAAGAGAAACCAGCGAGATAACGATTAAGCAGGTCGCTGCAGACATAGCCATTTGCAGATCTCCAATCGACATATTCAAAAATAGTGCAACCGGCAGGGTCTCCGTAACCATTCTGGTGGCTCCGGCCACCATCAAGGCACAGCCGAATTCTCCTATCGCTCTTGACCAACTGATGACCAAGCCGGCAATAATACCGTTTTTAGCCAGGGGCAAAGTAATTCTGGTAAAAGCCTGCCATTGCGAACAGCCCAAAGTCCGGGCCACAAATTCCAGGCGGGGGTTGATATCAGCAATGGTGGATTTCAAAACCCTGACCATGTAGGGCGTAATGATAAAGAACTGGGCCAGGATAATGCCATTAACCGAAAAGATAAACCGCAATCCATGCGCAGCCAGGATCTGGCCAAAGCCGGTAGTACTGAAAAGCAATAACAAGGCCACACCACAAACCAACGGCGGCAGCGACAATGGAATATCCAAAATGACATTAACCAGGCGGCGCCCCGGGAAATCAAAACGCTCCAGCCCATAAGCAACTGGAATGGCAAATAGAACACAAATCAATGTCGACGTAAAAGAGGTGAACAAACTAAGCCGTATGGCAAACTGGATTTCTTCGCTGACTATGCTGGCTGCCAGCCCAGCCATTCCCTTCCACACAATATTGGCCAAGGCTGAAAAGATAAAAATAAACAATATGAAAATAAAACATCCCAGCAGTATTTGAAAGAGTACATTGTTTCTAGCAGCTATACTCCGAGACAGTGGTTTGACACTACGTTCATAACTGTTCCTGGACTTCATCAATCTTCTTCCAATCCCCTCTGCCGTCTAAAGGCTCAAACAAACCTGTTGCTTATTCTATAACTTTAAAGCCATGGCTCTCAAAGATGGCTTTTCCTTCTGCAGATGCTGTAAAATCAACAAAGGCTTGGGCCAGTTCAGCTTTCTCGGTAAATCTCAGCACACAAACCGGTACTTTGTCAATCGCATTCTGTTCCGGTGGTATGTTGATCACTTCGATATCCTTCGCCTCGAATCCATTGTCCTCGAAAATTAAACCCGCATCCCCCTGTTTCAGACCAATCTTGGTTACAATTTCATTAACCGTAGCCGCGCGGGCAACTACATTCTTTTCTACCGCTTCTGTAAGGTTGTTTTTCTCAAATATTTTGGCACCTTTTTTACCGATGGCGTTGGCTTTTTCGTCCCCCAGAATTAACCGAATCCCTGGTTTGCCCAGATCGGCCAGGCCGGTAATCGCAGCCGGATTACCTTTGGGTACAGCAATCGCCGGAATATGATAAGCGACCTCAACATATTGATCTGCAAAACCTTTTTGTTTGGCAATCTCAATATCATTCAAAGATCCGCCCACAAAAACATCGCCTTGTTTATTAATTTCCATCTGACTTAACAGCTGCGCACAACCGGCATAGTTGAAATTTACTTTGGCTCCGTATTTTTTCGTAAAGACCTGCCCCATTTCATCCATGGCCTTGCTTATGCCGGCACCGCTGTAAACCAGCAGTTCCTGCCCTTCATAGGGAAGGGGCTGAACCGTTTCGGTCTGCTTTCCATTCTGGGCTTTGCTCCCAGCATCTTGCTTCCCGCAGCCAACCAGGCACAGTGCTGAAAAGATCAGCATCACAATCAGGATTATTGACCAGTATTTTTTATTTTTCATCAAACTCTTCCTCTCCTCAATTAAATTTTCCGTTCTTATTAACAGTAAAGGACTGCTTGCAAAAGTCCCCTTCGTTTTAGGCATTATGGAGCAAATATCATGTATTTGTTACGCTGCGCTTATCCCCCTTTCTGTTTATATGCCAAGACAATTCCTTCTACAGTTCCGAGCAGTTAAACGACCAAATATATTCTAGCACATAAAGCAACTTATTTTGTTTTCCTTTTAATTTTTGTTCCTTTATTCATCTTTTTGTTAAGTTGTTATTGACGAGATTATTCTGCCTAAATAGATTATCAATAAAATAAGTAAACAAAACAGTTTTATGATATTGCAAACTTGTCCATGTCACACAGTAGTATCCGAAGAGCTGAAAATGTTCGTATTATTGCCACTGCCAATAAAGATCTGCAGGCTAAAATACCACGAAAAAACAAGGGCAAATTGTCTAATCAAAGCCGCATAACAAAAATCAAATTATGAAAATATTCCTTTTGCCGTTCATGGTTGTGTCCAAGTATGATTGGTAGTCATTAATGGGGTCAAAAAATGTTTCACGTGAAACATTTTCCGGCTTCCGTTTTGACATGGAAGCCGAAAAAATGGGATTTGCAAAGCTGCAGATGATGGTTTAGTTGAATGGAAAGATGAAATGATACAACGGAAAAAAAAAGCAACTATTTCCCGATGCAACAGAACGAATGATAAAGCACTCAGATTTTACATACCATAGTTGGAGCGCATAACAAGCTCATATTTGCCCTTGGCGTTCATAGCATAAGCCAGATAAAAACCGTATTCCCATCCGCTTTTTTTAACCACGATTTCATAAACTCCGTCATCATTTAAATCTGCAATTGTCAGCGAACTAAGATATATACAATGACTCGGAACCGTCAGTTCCATATTATTATTTTCATCTGGTTGAAAAACACCATTGTGGGGCCGTAGGTCACTGTATAGCGTTTGTATACTGCCGTCATCATCCTGGTAAAACAGAGCGCTAAAGATGCCTAAATGATCTGTCTTGCCATTGCTGCAAAGTAGCGGGTATCCCATTTCCGACCTGGGATTATTGGCAAATATTAAATACTCCGGCTTCCCGTCATTATCGAAATCACTTTCTATGCAGTCGGAAAAATTGGGTAATGTATTTTCCATTTTTTCCCGCCTGAATAAGCGAGCCAATGCCCGCTCTCCTGCTTCGGTAGCCTCTAGGCCGTCAGCCGTTTCTCTTGGAAAAAGATTGCTTTCCCGATTGGTAACCAATTTATATTCAGATTGAGCTTGGCTGTCAATTACAAATTCGGTGAAAAAAGAGTAGTCTGGTATCTTTAAATCCAAATCCTGTCCGGCTTTCACCGGCAGTTTAAATATACGGGGCCGGCTGATGTCTCCTTCAACAGGATTATATAATTCGCCGTATGCGGCCAGCTTTTGCTCGGCACTGCTATCTTCAAAACTCCCCAGTCCACCTGTCCCGGTTGACCAAATAATCTGCTTGGCCACACCCAATAGTTTCTTGTTTTTGCCATCATAAACATAGTAGGCATCCTGCGCAAGTAAGTCTTTGGCCCAAAATGCCTGTCCATTTTCGCCAGCCTGATCATCAATAACGGGCTTACAGAGGCTCTTCCATCCCTCCCGGTCATAGCTTCCCAGCAGAGATCCATTAATAAAAAAGTACTGTACTGGGATGCCAGCCTTCTCTGCGGTTTTATTTTTGATAGTGGCAACCTTGCTATTAGTCTGCCCGGTCTCATCAGCGGTATTTGTACAACCGGTCAGCGTGCTCCCCAGCAAAAAGCTGACCATTAGCATGATAATTAATTTTTCAATTCTTTTTATAGGATACATTCTTTTTCTTTTCAATAAATTAGTTTCTTGTCCTCCCCGGTAAACCTGTATCAACTTTTCCGCCCCCGCATTCATTTTAATCCTATCTTTAAATACGGAATAAAATCCAGTTGCTTGCAGCACCGGCATCCAATTTATAGAAATCGCATGCCATAAACTGCGTTTTAAACATAAAAAACCCGGTAAATAAATACCGGGTCCGTTTAGTATTTTAAATGGTCGGGATGACAGGATTTGAACCTGCGACCTTCTGGTCCCGAACCAGACGCGCTACCAAGCTGCGCTACATCCCGACACAAGCGTTATTATAGCATTAAAACAATGTTTTAGGCAAGGTTTATATCATGCTAATTTTTTATGCCGGGATTATACGAATTATTTCTGATTTTCGAATGTGTCGTACGAGTTTTTACCGCCAAATGGTTTTAACCGCGGGGTTCGATCCTTGTAACGTTGTTTTATGTCATCGATTTTTTCTGACCAGTACTGGATTCTTTCCATGGGGTTATCTTCCGTGGCTGATCCTACTTTGACCACTTCGGTATCGTTGATCTGGATTCCGATGTTATAAAATCCATTTTCATCGGAGCGGAACAGCAAGCCAGGTACGGAATCTTTATCTAGCAGTCCGATTTTGAATTCATCCAGACTCATGATCGGGGTTTCATAACTTTGAATATCACCCATGCCGTTCCCTCCTTAATGAATATAGTTCTGGGGATCGGTGCCGGCCTGATAGCGGCGCTGGACATCAGCTATCTGTGAGGACCACCATAATACTTTATCCTGTATCTGTTGTTCATTGGAGAAGTCTACTACCAGCACCTGGTTCTCATCCAGCTGTACACCGATATTGTAACGACCTTGCTCGATATCAGAACCTACCAGCAATCCCTCGTATTCTTCCTTGGCATATTGGCCGTTTTTGAGGAACTCTTTTTTGTTTAAGATCTGGCCTTTTTGCATTGTCATCCCAGAAAACCTCCTTACTCAGTTATCTGGGCTTATTTTTCTCCGATTATTCAGCTTTTATGTAAATTTTGATATGATTGGGCTTTAAATATTGAGTCTAATATCTACATTGGCGGATCACACTTGCTGCTATTTACGAGTTTCATCTTGTCTATTCTCTTTAGCTGTTTGATCTGGTGCTCTCTTTGCATGGCTCGGCTTTTGCTTTCCCATTCCTCCCAGTAAACCAGTTCGACCGGCAATCGCCCCCGGGTGTATTTGCAGCCGATGCCCTGCTGATGCTCCTGCAATCGTTTGTTGAGATCGATGGCATAACCGGTATAATATGTTTGATCGCCGCATTGTAGTATATAGACAAATGGCATTGGGGTCTCCTTTCTGCCGGCTCAGGAAGTTTTGAACAGAAAAATAATCAGGCGGGAAAGTTCCCTCTCCCGCCCGGAATTCTTTTATTTATTTAAAACGATGATGGGATACTCTTAGGGGCAGATTAAATTTATGGGTAATGGTATTGGCTACTTCTTCGATATCATTGAGGGTTACATCGATTACGAGACACTTCAGCTTGGCATAGATGCGGTAGGCGTTGTCCAGTTCCTCCGCCACCAGGTCATCCAGGCTGTCAATGTCTTCCGGCATCTCGAAACTGCGTGCCCTTTCTTTTCTTAATTCCAGCAGGGTATCAATATCTATTGTCAGACCTGCCATGGGTATTTTACCGCGGAGCTCCATAATTTCTCCGGGAATCTCTGTTTCCAGGGTGATCGGGAAATTGGCTACCTTGATACCTAAATTGGCCAGATGCATCGACAGCGGCGTTTTCGAAGTCCGCGGCAGACCGAGAATGAGCAGATCGGCTTCTTTTAAGGTGTCCATATTTTGGCCGTCATCATGATCGATGGTATATTCGATCGCTTTGACTCGATTGAAATATTCGTCGTCCATTTTATGGGTCAATCCTCTTATTTGGGAAGGCCGGTGGCCGGTTTTGAACTCGATTGCATGAAACAATGGCTCCAATACATTGATCGCCATTACTCCGCGGAAACGGGCCTGATCATCCAGATACCGGGACAGTTCAGGTTTTACAATGGTGTAAATAATAATGGCATCTTCTTCAACGGCCTGGTTAAGGATGAGATTCACCTGTTCCTCTTTCGTTACTCTGGAAAACCGGGTAATCGTCCGCTCAATGTCAAACTGCAATACCGAGGCGACTGCTATTTTTTCAGCCGTTTCACCAACTGAGTCTGATACTGCGAATATGTGTAATTTGTCAGGCACTAGCACCATCCCCCTTCTCTGCATGCACTATTATGTATGTGCCACGAAACAATTCTATACTTTATATTTATTCGACTCCGCTATGCATATTTCCTTTTAATTCAGAAAGATTATTTTTGTTTTTGGCAAACCTGTTTATTTTTCACAAACCAACGAGCCGCAATAAATAAAATATTTACCAAATATTTTCGAAATATTTTCACATCACTAAATCGCTACATATTGCTTTATTTTGCCGTTTAATATGCTATTATAAAAATAGTGAGTACTTATCGAATGCAGGTGAAGCAAATGGATGAGGTTGGAGTTTTTATTACGATTCTACTCATCATTATGGGTATTGGCATAGTATTCGCAGTACTGGCCGTAATTTTAGTCAACAATTCTTCCAACTGGTGGAATAAAATGTAAGCACGCTTAAAATTTTTAAATGTGCTTAATGGGATAGTATGCGCCTAACGACAACTATCATCTTAGCTTATAATCCTCTCATCTTCTCACTTCGCAAATAGCGGCTGTCACGTGACTCCAGTACCTTGTTTACGGTGTCCACCATCTGTTGTTTATCCTTCTGCAGCGTTCCCTTTATGGGCAGATAATTGGAAGCATGACTACCGACAAAATGCAGGTTGTCTATGGTTATGTTCTCAAAGATTATTTTCATTTCCTCCAATGTCTCAAACGGATCCAACAATTCAAATTTGCCTTCCTGTACCTGCCGGAATAGTTTGGTACCGGGTACGGGGGTAACGGTCAGAGCAGCCAGATACTGGGGGTTCATCTCATTGGTTATTCGGGCAGTGGCCAGGGCATGTTCGCGGGAGCGGGGACCCTTCCCGGCCAGTCCTAAAAGCACCATGCTGGATAGATTAATGCCACAGTTGACCAGATTTTTCCCTGCCTGCAGCATCTCATCATAAGTTACCCCTTTTTTGACTTCCTGTAGCAGCTGTTCGTCGCCGGTCTCAACCCCCAGATAGGCTTTGGTGAGGCCTGCGGCCCGCAGGGCGGAAAGTTCGGTGATGCTTTTGCTGAGGGTACTCTGCGGACCCACATAGGAACCGACATGGCGGAGACTGGGAAAAGTTTGATAAAGTTCTGCCAGTATTTCCAGCAGCATATCGTTTTCAATCGCTATGGCATCTCCGTCGCAGAGAAATACTTTTTCCACATCTCCATAATGGGCTTTGGCCATTTTAATATCAGTTTTAATCTCCTCCAGACTGCGCACCCGGTACTTTTTATCTTTGTACATCCCGCAGAATGTACAGCGGTTGTGTGAGCAGCCGATGGTGCACTGCAGCAGATAGCTGTTGGCTTCGCTGAAAGGCCTGAATATGTTGCCTTCATATCTCATTATTATTTGTCTCCTTGATATTGTTTTATAAATTTAAGGTATCTCCAAAACTTCGATATCGTCCCTGGTATGCGGTGCCGTATCGGTGCCGGGCAGCTGTAACTGATCCGGCTCGTTGATTACTTCAGGATTTTGCGGATTCGGTTTTTGGGACTCTCCACCCGGTATTGTCGGTTCAGTTATCTCTTCTCCAGGGGCAGTTTCTTCTGCCGGTAATTCTTCATCCGGGGTTTCTTCTGCCGGTGCCTGTTCAAGCGGTTCCTGACTGCCAGGTACAGCCAGAACCCCCTGGGCAATCAGGCGGTTCATGTAATCGCGCCACACCAGCGCTGACGTACCGCCGCCGCTGACCCGACTGCCCCCCACCGGTTTATTGTCGCTGTTGCCTACCCAGACCGCAGTGGATAGTTGGGATGTATAGCCCATAAACCAAAGATCGCGGCTTTGAGTTGTAGTTCCGGTTTTGCCGCCGCTGCGGATGGCTATCTGGGCATTGGTGCCAGTCCCATAAGCAACTACTGACTTCAGTATGCTATCCATGGTAGCCGCGGTGCTGCTGTCAATGACCTTTTTGGTACTGCCCCGGCCTTCAAAAATAACTTTGTTATTGTTGTCAACGATACGTTCAATGCTGTAATAACTGCTGTACTTACCCCCTGCCGGAAATATGGTGTATGCTGAAGCCATTTGTAAAGGTGAAATTCCCTGGGTCATTCCGCCCAATCCCAGGGCCAAATTATGGTCCTCCTTGGTTATAGTGCTGATCCCGAATTTCTCCAGATATTTGATCGCAGTATTTACGCCCATTTGATCAAGGACTTCAACCGAAGCTACATTATATGAACTGACAATTGCCTGCCGTACGGTAGTCTCTTCCGGACTGACCGCATAATTGTTAGGGGTATAGCCATTAAAGCTGCGCGGCTTATTGTTTAATTCAGTATCGGCATTGATTACCCCTTCATTTATCGCGGCAGCATAATACAACGGTTTTATAGCTGAACCTGGTTGGCGGGGGGCCACTGCCATATTAATCTGGTTTTTATCCCATTCAACTCCGCCTACCATGGCTTTAATTGCACCGGTTTGGGGTTCGATTGATACCAGCGCCACATCCTTGGCGGTAATTCCGCGGGAGGCAAATGTTGCTGCCTGCTTTACAACCGCATATTCAGCTGCTTTTTGCATACGGCTGTCCAGGGTGGTATATATTTTCAGGCCTCCCTGATAGAGTCGCTGAGCTCCCACCTGTTTTTCCAGTTGTCGGGCCAGATAGGCCATGTAATACGGATGTGCGCTCAGATTCTGATGAAAAGGTTCAAACTTCAGTTCTTCTTTGACAATGGTCTGTCCTTCCTGCGCACTTAATAATCCCTGTTGCAACAGAACATTTACTACCGTTTGCTGACGTTTTTTTAATGCCTCCAGATTGTTGCTCGGCGAATAATATTCCGGAGACTGAATGATACCAACCAACGCCGTAATCTCCGCCTTGCTCAGATCGAATACATCTTTACCGAAGTAAGCCCGGGCGGCAATCCCCATCCCGGTACAACCGCGGCCCATATAAATTTCATTAAGATACATATTAAGTATTGCATCTTTGGTATACTTGTCCTCAATAGCGCTGGCAATGAATACTTCTTTAATCTTGCGTAAGTACGTCTTTTCCTGACCGAGGAAAAGGGTTCGAGCCAACTGCTGGGTAATGGTGCTGCCGCCCTCAGCCTTGCTGCCGGCTTTGATATTTACATAGATGGCGCGGCCGATACTGCGGGAATCGAAGCCGGAATGCTCATAAAAGCGCTTATCCTCAACCGCAACCACAGCATCTTTCATGAATTTGGGGAAATCTTCGCTGTACTCGCGCTGGTAACCTAAATTGCCCATTTTTTTACCATCGTTGTAATAAACTGCAGTTTGTCCCTGTACCTCGTATTCCCAGTTGTTGATACCGGTTATAAATTTGGCTACTTTGGGAGTGGTCTGGGTTAATGAAACCCCGGTGTAAAAAAATAAAAGGAATAATATGATTGCGCCCAATGCCAGACCCAGTTTGGATATGAACTTCATTATATCAATACCTTTCTGTCAAATAGAGCCTTGCTCACCTAGTATCCAGGCGACTCGGACTTGGAAGAGATAAATCCTTTGTCATTTTACTTTCCTCTAATTATATATATACAGTTTATACGCTCATAACTCAAATTTAATTATAGTCTTGAGCAAAAATTCAACAATTTTTTTCATAAACAATTGTGACTAAATTGGCTTTTATTTTTTATTTCTTTCTTAAAATTATGTTTTAAATCATAAACTTTCTGACTATTACCAGAAATAGAAGTTTATTCAGCAGGAAATTTGCTATAAAATGATGAAGATAGTAACTGCTCAATAAATTATTTTGAGGATATATATTCTGCCAGCTGGCAATAAACGATCAATATGAGGAGGGCCACATAATGGGCAATATTTTGGAGGAATGTCAGGTATATGTCGTAACCTCTGGTAAAGGCGGAGTGGGCAAAACCACCACCGTAGCCAATCTGAGCACCGGTCTGGCCAAACTGGGTTACAAAGTAGTGGTTATGGATCTGGATATCGGTTTAAAAAAGCTGGATTTGATCATGGGATTGGAGAATCGTGTAATTTACGATATTGTACAGGTAGCGGAAGGAGAATGTACGCTAAAACAAGCACTGGTAAAAGACAAACGTTTTCCTGATTTGTTTATGTTGCCCGCTGCCCAGACCAGAAATAAAGATGACATCACGTCCGAACAGGTGAAAGTGATCTGCGATGAACTGCGCCAGGAATTTGATTTTATATTTATCGACAGTCCAGCCGGTATTGAGCAGGGTTTTAAAAATTCGATCGCTGCCGCAGACAAAGCCATCGTGGTTACCAACCCCGAGGTATCAGCCGTACGTGATGCAGATCGCATCATCGGTATGCTGGAGTCGGCCGGTTTCAAGGAGATAAAACTACTGATTAATCGTTTGCGTCCGGAAATGGTCAAAAAAGGAGATATGCTAAGTATTGATGATCTAATTGAGCATCTTTGCATAGATCCCCTGGGGGTGGTTCCGGAAGATAAAAGCGTCGTTATTTCTACCAATCGCGGGGAACCGATCGTCCTGACCAATACTCCGGCAGCCAATGCTTTCAGCAATATTGTTCAGCGTTTGACCGGTGAGGATGTGGAAACCATGACGCTCCCGGAAGATACTCTTTGGACCAGAATCAAACGTAATCTGTTTGTACGTAACTAAAGGGGGAGGTTTTATCGTGCTGGAATTACTGAAAAAACTGTTCGCCGGAGAGCAAAACTCCAGTCGCAAACAGGCCAATGACCGTCTGCGGGTCGTACTGACCCATGACCGTCTGACTTTGAATGCTGATATCATGGAGACCATCAAAGAAGAAATCCTTCAAGTCATCGCCCGGCATATTGATATAGAAGGAAATCCGGAAGTCAACCTTATTACTGAGGGACGCCATGCAGCTCTGGACATAAGCATCCCACTAAAAGGCAGGTAGATTTGATTTGGCAAAACTTGATGTGAAGGGTAAAAACAACAACCTGATATTCATCTTCGGATCAGGCAGTTTTGAAGAATTGACCGAACTTGTTAAATCCCGCGTTGAGAATAATAAACAGCTTTTCAGCGGTTCATCGGTTCTTTTTCAGGGAGATGGTTTAAAAAACCTCAGCCCTGAGGAATTAATCGCTTTGCAAAAAATATGCCTGGATTATGGCATGATTTTAAATAATATGACGATTGCATCTGCTCCTGCTGTACGGTCGGAAAGAAAGTCCCCTACCCCCAGCCGGGATTTGATGATCTACAAAACGCTGCGCAGCGGACAGAAGGTGCATAGTGATGGTTCCATAATTGTCTGGGGTAACGTACATGAGAGCGCTGAGATTACAGCGGCCCGGGACGTAGTTGTGCTCGGCCGTCTGGAAGGACTGGCCCACGCCGGCTGTTTCGGCGACCTCAGCAGCACCATCTTCGCGCTTACGCTGACGCCGCGTCAGTTGCGTATCGGCGATCGCATATCACGCTCCTCCGGGAAAATTATCAAAAATCCTTACCCCGAAATCGCCTATGTGGAAGGCGATAGCATATGTATTCGGGAATA
>Ga0123327_1002241_pt1 | contig 15214 bp, 10 predicted proteins | sample BioC13SIPDNA_4_FD_89701 | JGI IMG/M metagenome (GOLD analysis project Ga0123327, IMG submission 89701) | Anaerobic biogas reactor microbial communites from Washington, USA - Biogas_R1_B C13 SIP DNA | ecosystem: Engineered > Bioreactor > Anaerobic > Unclassified | place: Washington, USA...
GGCCGACGAAAACAGCGCCAGCTTTTCGGCTTTCAGACCGGCAGCTATGGCCACGCCAATGGCAGCGCCCACCACCGGTGAGGAAGCCGACACCACATCGGCATATACCTTCAACTCCGACAGCAGCGGGATGCGCGCCAGCTGGGCCAATATCAGGCCGATAATCAGCGAAGAAAACAGACCCAGCGCCATGGCGCTCATGGCATCGATCAAATATCGGCGGTAGATGGTACGCAGAATATTGCGCATGGTGTTCCCTCCTATATGGTTTTTATGATGTCATTACAGGCATCCAGCCACAAACGGCTGGCCGCATCGGATGGCATGGACAGCCCGCCGCGCGGGGACAGCGAAACGCCCAGCACCTGAGGGCCGTCGGGCATACAGCTGCGTTTGAACTGGGACGCAAAGAAGCGCCGAAAAAACATCTTCATCCAGCCCGCGATGACGGGCTTTGTGTACTGCCCGGCAAAGGCTTGCCCGGCACGCGCCATCAGCTGCTGCGGCGTGGCAAAGTCCCGTAAAAAATGATGCAGGAAAAAGTCGTTCAGCTCATACGGCCCCACAATGTCCTCGGTTTTTTGCGCCATCTGGCCGTCCTTGGGCGGCAGCAACTCGGGGCTAACCGGCGTATCCAAAATGTCCAGCAGCACCTGCACGGCCTGCGTGCCGGGGTGCGCGCGCGCCCAGGCTTCCACGCTCATGCGGATAACGCTTTTATACAGACCGCTGTTGACGGCGTACATGCTCATGTGATCGCCGCCATAGGTGGTAAAGCCCAGCGCCAGCTCGCTCATGTCGCCGGGGCCCACCATCAGGCCGTTTACCATGTTGGCCAAGTCCATCAGCACCTGCGTGCGCTCGCGCGCCTGCGCATTTTCATAGGCCGCATCGGGTGTCGTGCCATCATGGCCGATGTCAGCCAAGTGCCGCGCCACGCTGTCCCCAATGGGAATCACGCGCGGCACCAACCCCAGCCCCTCCATCAGGCGCACGGCGTTGCTCTGCGTGCGCTGCGTGCTGCCAAAGGCAGGTAAACTCACAACGTGCAGATTGTCCCTGGGCAGGCCCAAGATGTCCAGCGCCTGCAACGAAACCAGCAGCGCGTGCGCCGAATCCAGCCCCCCGGACACACCCAGCGTCAGGGATTTTACCCCGATGTTGGCCATGCGGGTGGCCAGCCCCTGTGCGGCGGCATGCAAAACCTCACGGCACCACATATCGCGCGCAGGGCCTGGAACCGGCGCATAGGGATACCGAGCATCGCGCTCCGGCAAGGGCTGGGGCTTTTGCGTTGTCCCATCGCTGTCGCATACCAGCAATGTATCTTCAGAAAAAGGCTGTACCTGCCCCAATATCCAGCCATCGCGCAGCATGAACAGCTGGCCGTCATATACATAATCCGTGGTGGATTCGCGCACCGAGGCGTTGGCATACACCACCAGGCCCATACGCCCGGCCAGCTGATACATACGCTCCTCCCCCGCACCGGCATGGAAAGGCTCGCCGCCCGGCACGGCAATAATGTCCGCCTCCGGCAGCTCACCTGCCTGCTGCGGGAAACGCACCGCCAGCGTCAGGCCGTCTATATGCAAAGCATCCTGGGACAGCGGCAGCGTGAGGCCCGGCAAATGCACAAGGCCGGAAGTCACGCCGCTGGCCGGGTGGGGCACCAGCGCAATTAGCATGCCGTCCTGTGCCACGGCGGCTACCGAAACAACCTGCTCCTCCACCCGCACGGGCAGGCCAAATACGCAGGTCATGCCCTGCGCAGCAGCAGCCACTTCCCATGCAGCGGCCGCCGCAGCCTGCAGCAGCGTGTCGCTTTTGAACAGGTCGCCGCATCCGATGCCCGTCAGGCACAGCTGCGGCAACACCAGCAACTGTGCCCCGCTTTGGCGGGCACGCGCCACGCTGTTGAGCACGCTTTCCAAGTTAAACGCCACATCGGCGGGCTTCCCCCCTGCCGAGGCGCAGGCCAAACGCACGCTGCATCCCTCCCTGGCTTTTTATACCACCTGCTGGCGTCTGTGGCAAGGGCATGGCAAAAACTGCGCCCATGCAGTATAATGATAAAAAACAAATCAGGAGGTGCACTATGCGTCTGGGCATCATGGGGGGTACATTTGACCCCATTCACAGGGGCCATATCCATATGGCCCAGGCCGCGCTGGCGGAACTTTCCCTGGATCAGATCCTGCTCTTGCCCGGCGGCGACCCGCCGCACAAGGCGCCCCACGCTGCGTCCCATGACCGGCTTGCCATGGTGCGCTTAGCGGCAGGCGAGGATTTGCGCTTTACTTGGTCGGACATAGAAATGCTACGCCCCGGGTGCACCTACACCGTGGATACACTGCGTCTCCTGCACAACATGTACCCCAACGCACAATTAACCTATTTGATTGGCTCGGACACCTTAAAGTTGCTGAATTCCTGGAAATCGCCGGAGGAAGTGGTGCGCCTGTGCGACATGGCCGTGATGCTGCGCGGGGAGGACACGCGCGAGGACATCCTGGCGCTGATGGCGCAGTTGAAGGAGCAGTTTGGCCTTTGCGCCACACTGCTTGCACAGCGCGGCCTGGATATTTCCTCCACCCGCATCCGCGAGGCAGCAGCCCTCGGCGAGCCGCTCAACGATTGGGTGCCGGACAGCATCGCCGCCTACATCCAGGAGCATCATCTCTATACCCTCGGCAGCCAGCCCGCGCCGGGCGACAGCGTAGCCCGCGACCTGCTGTTGCAGCTGGGCGTTGTTAAGCGCGGGCACTATGTGCGCGCCAGCGGACGGCACGCCGATGCCTATGTGCAGTGTGCGCGCGCCTTTGAGCGCGCTGAGCACGCGCAAATTATCTGCGGCGAACTGGTGCGCCGGTTTACAGACTGTGGCGCACAAGTTGTATTGTCAGCTGCCGTGGGCGGGCTGATCCTGTCGTATGAAATGGGCCGGCAAATGAACCTGCCCAGCCTGTACTGTGAGCGCACCGAAGGCGCGCTCGCGCTCAGCCGCGGTTTTCACCTGACGCCGGGCACAAAGGTGCTGATTGTGGAAGACGAGGTAACCACCGGCGCCAGCCTGCGCGAAATGAAGCAGCTGGTGGCAGATGCCGGCTGCGAAGTGGTTGGCATTGGCTGTTTGGTGGATAAAACCGATAGCCGAGTGGATTTTGACCCGCCTTTAAGCGCGATTTTGTCTATCAAAGCGGAGAACCATCCCTCGTTCGCCTGCCCCATGTGCCAGCGCGGGCAGGCGCTGGACGGGCGGGAACGGTAGTCTTACGCCTTATCCTTCACGCGGAAGGATGCAACATCGCTTTCAGCAGCGGTTACCAGCACGGCTTTTTCGTTGGTGAAGGTGACATACCCGGCCGGGGTGCCGGCAGGCTTTTTGACATATTTGCGCAGCGTGTAGTTGACGGGCACGCCCGCGCCGCGGCCCTTGCTGTACAGCGCGGCCAGCTGCAGCGCCAGCTTGAGCGTTTCGTCCTGCACGGGTTTGTTGCCGGTAAACACAATGACGTGGGAGCCGGGCACATCCTTGGCGTGCAGCCACAGGTCGTTGCCCTGCGCGGCTTTCAACAGCCGCTCATTCTGCACGCTGTTTTTGCCCACCTGGATGAGCATGCCGTCCGGCGACAGAAAGGACAGCGGCATGCCCTGCCTCTCCCGGCGCTTGCCGCGCTTTTGCGGCTCGCGCCGCAGTATGCCCGCCTCGCGCAGGGGCTGCTTGACCTCGTTGATTTCGTCGCTGGTCTCGCTGCGCTCCAGCGCGTAGGCGGCGTCTGAAATCAGCGCCAGCTCCTCCAGCGTGCGCTCCATCTGCTCGGCCGCTACCTTGCGGGCCACATTGGCCTTGCGGTATTTTTTGAAATACCTTTGCGCATTGGCCGTGGCGTTGAGCGAGGGATCCAGCTCCACGCGCAACAACCGGTTCTCATCGTAATAATTGGGCAAGTCCACATACTCCGCCCCTTTTTGCGCCAGGTGGCCAAAGGCGGTGAGCAGCTCGCCCGCCACGCGCAGTTCCTCCATGTGCCCTGCGGCATCAACCTCGGCTTGCTGCGCAGCCAGCTTCTTTTCGCAGCGCGCTTCGGCCGTGCGCAGCGTGCGCCGTAGCGCCGAGGCGCGCTGCATCAGGCGGTCATGGCGATCTTTCTGGTCATAGAGATCATCCATGGCCTGGGACATGGTGGGATAGGGGCGCTGCAGCTCCGCCGGCAGGCTGCGATAGGCAAACGGCAGCACATCCTTGGGCACGTTGTCCGGCCCCAGCAGCAGCGTGGGGGCGGCCATCCGGGGCAGCTCCGCAAAAAAGGCAGCCAGGTCGCGCGCAAAGGCGTCCACATCCACCCCTTGCAGCAGCGCGCGCTCATCGCCCAGCAGGCGCAGGGCAATTTCCTTGGCGGTGGTCAGCGACAGGCCGCTGATTGTCTCCGCCAGCGCCTTGTCCGCGCGCCCGCCCATGGCGCGCAGCCGCAAGGCCAGCTCGGCCGCCGTGGCGGTGGTGGGGTCGGCCTTGTCCTGCCGGGGCGGCATCTCGTAGGGCAGGCCGGGCATCACGCGGCGCACGCGGCTCATGTCATCGGTGATGCGCCGGGCGCAGTCGATGATCATGCCGTCATCCACCAGCGTGAAATTGGTGTGCCGCCCCATGGCCTCAAAGTACAGGTGTTTTTCGCGGCGCTCGCCCATCTCGTCTAAGGCGGACACCGTGATGTCCAGCAGGCGGTCGCCTTGCAGCTGCCGGATGGACAGTATGCGCCCGCCGCCTAAGTGCTTGCGCAGCAGCATCAGAAACATGGGCGCGACCTCGGCGCTCTCATGGCTGCCCTGGGTTAAGTGAATGCGCGTATTGTGCGGCCCGGCCGCCACCAGCAGGCGGTGGTTTTCGCCGGGCGTGCGGATCATCAACAGCACCAGGTCCTTGTCGGGCTGCGAAATGCGGTCAATGCGGCCGCCGGAAAGCGTATTATGCAGTTCGCGGGCGACAAAACCCAGCGTCAGGCCATCCAATGACTTTCCTCCTTGTATTAGGCGCGCCGGTACAGCCGGTTTTCCTCCGGTGCGCCCGCGCCGCTGAGCGTCAGGTGCACATCACGTCCCCTGGGGGTAAGCTTGCCGGTAAACACATACGGCGCGCCCGGCATGCGCACCTCAACATGCAGCACGCCATCCTGCCAGCTGCAGCTGCCCACATACGGCTCCGGCGCTTCCAGCGGCGTAAACCAGGCCTGCTCGCCACGATACGGCTGGCCGGGCTGCACCGTGAACCAGAAATTGACGGGGTACCTGCCCTGCTGATACAGGTTGATCACCAGCCGCCCATCGGCGCGCTGATCCAGCATCAGCCTGCGGTTGCCGGCGGCTAAATAGCTGCCCGTCAGGTCATGCCCTGTGCCGTCACTGGCCGGCAAAGCGTATTGCAGGCGCGCCATGCGCTTCTGCACGGCTTTTTGCCGGGCGGCAGAGGCCGGCTGCATGGCAACACCAGCCAACAATGTATCCTTGATTAGATCCATCTCCGCGCCCATGTCGTTCAGGCCGGCGGTTACGGCGATAACCATGTCCTGCGCCTCGTCCACTAAGCATATCTGCCCAAACATGCCGTCGCCGCGATAGCGCCCGCCGCGCGTGCGCCAGAACTGGAAGCCATAGCCCTGCGCCCAGTCCGAATCCTCGGGTGTTTGCACGGTTTCGATGGCCTTGGCCGTGGCCTGCTTGACCCAGCCCGCTGGCAGTACCTGTTCGCCGTTCCATACCCCATCCTGCAGCAGCAATTGCCCGAACTTGGCGATGTCCTGACAGGACAGGTGCAGGCCATAGCCTCCGGCGGTGATGCCCATGGGGCACACCTCCCACTGCGGCTTGATAATGCCCAGCTTATCAAACAGGCGCGGCATCAGATAATCGCGCACGGTCTGGCCGGTCACCTTTTGCACCATGGCGCTGACCAAGTAGGTGCTGGTGGTGTTGTAGTGAAAGTGCGTGCCTGGCTCATGGTCAACGCGGCAGGACAGCGCGCGCTTGACCCAGTCCTGGGTGCGCAGCAAACGCGTATCCGACTTGGGCTCCAGCCCCGAGGACATTGTCAGCAGATGCCGCAACGTCACTTGCGCTAAACGCTCGTCAGGCTCCTCCGGCGCTTTGTCGGCCAGCACGTCCAACACCTTGTCCTCATAGGACAGCAGCCCTTCGGCCACGGCAAAGCCGGCTGCCGCCGAGCAGAAGCTTTTGCTCAACGAAAATAGCGTGTGCGGGCGCGTCAGCTCATACGGCGCCCAGTTGAGCGCCACGGCCACACGGCCATGCCGCAGCACCATCACGCTGTGGAAATCCAGCCCCTTATCGCGCGCGCCGTCTAAAAACGCTTCGATAGCCAGAGAAGAAATGCCTAATTCTTCAGGGTATGCCACAGGCTTCATGTTCATACGGCCTCCTTATTGCGCCAGGCTGTTCAGGAACTTCTTCAGCCCCTGTTTGCCCTGTTCGGTTTGTTTATATACGCCGGTATCGCATAGCACGCGGTAGCAAATATCGCCCACCGCATCGCGGATGACCCGATGCGCCGCCTCCAGCGCAAGCGCCGGGTGCTTGGCCTTGAGGGATGCGGCCCACGCCACATGCGGCGAGTTTTCGGGCAGCGGGGTGCCTGCAGCCAGATATTGCGCCACCTCGTCCAGTTCCCTTAACAGGCGGCCGGGCAGGATGAACATGCCCATGGCTTCAATCAGGCCGATGTTTTCCTTTTTGATGTGGTGCTTGTCCTGATGCGGGTGAAACAGCCCCATCGGGTGCTCGGCGGTGGTGCGGTTGTTGCGCAGCATCACGTACACGGTATACATATCACCACGTTTGCGCACCACCGGCGTGATGGTGTTGTGCGGCCGGTCGGTGTGCGCCAGGATATCATGCTCCGGGTCGCTGTACGCCCGCCAGGCGGTGAGGATACCATCCACCGTATCCACCAGCTGCGCGCCGTCACGCCCCACCAGGCGCAGGCAGGTGGTGGGCCAGGTCAGCGCGTGCGCCGTGATGCCGGTGCCCAGCGCCACCTCAAACCATTCCCCCGCCCTGTCCAGCGGGAATTCATACCGGCCGCCCTGGAAATGATCATGCGTCAGGATGGAGCCGCCCACGATGGGCAGGTCGGCGTTGGAGCCTACAAAGTAATGTGGGAACTGATCGACAAAATCCACCATGCGCTGCAGCGATGCGCGGCTGATGACCATGGGCGTGTGCTCGCGGTTGAATACAATGCAATGCTCATCGTAGTAAAGATACGGCGAGTATTGCAGATACCACGCATCCCGGCACAGCTTGAGCGGGATGATGCGGTGGTTGTGCCGCGCGGGGAAGCCTGGACGGCCCGCATACCCCGGATTTTCGCGGCACAACTGGCACAGAGGGTAGCTGATTGCCTTTTGCAAAAGCGCCGCCGCAATGTCGCGCGGGTCCTTTTCAGGCTTGGACAGGTTGATGGTGATTTCCAGCGTGCCGGCGGGCGTATCGCTTTGATAGCGCACATTGCGCGCGATGTCGCGCGTTTTGATGTAGTCCGTGTCCCGGCACATGCGGTAGAACCAATCGGTGGCCGCAGCAGGGCTGCCCTTGTAAAGCTGTGCAAAGGTATCCCGCACCACCTGCGGCGGCGGCGCCACCGCGCCAAACAGGCTGGCTACAAACCGGCCGCGCGCGTCGTTGCCGGGCTGAACCAGCCCGCGCGACAGCGCATCCTGATACAGGATGTCGGCCGTGTCTAACATCGGCAGCGTACCAACGGCCTGCTCCGGCGCGTCCAGCGCCATCAACGCCAGCAACTGGTTGACGCAATAATCCCGGTCTTCCTGTTCCACCCATCCCGCGCGCACGGCGGCATCGGCCATCAGGCACACGGCCTGCGAGGCTGTCGGATGCATACGCCCCCCCCTATGCCATGCGGTCGGGCAGCTGGCGGCCGCCCAGCACATGGAAGTGCAGGTGATGGACGCTTTGGCAGCCATGCTCGCCCACGTTGGTCAGCACGCGGTAGCCGGTCTCGGCAATGCCCGTAAGCTGCGCCACCTTCTCCGCCGCGCGCAGGCAGGCCGCCAGCACGGCATCGGGCAGCGCATCCAGCGCGTTCAGCCCGGATGCATGCCGTTTGGGGATGATCAGCACGTGCACCGGCGCCTGCGGGTGCAGGTCATGAAACGCCAGGCAGTGTTCGTCCTCATACACACGTTTGGACGGGATATCCCCCGCCACGATTTTGCAAAAAATACAACCTTCCATTACGATTCCTCCTGTTGTGGTAGCAGTTGACCAATAAAGCGTTCGTTCTCTATATGTGTAAGGCGCACGGAGCGAATGTCGCCCGGCCGTGCGCCGGGGCAAAACACCTCCAGATACGTCCCGGTATAGCCGCAGGCGCCGTCGGCTTCCTCTTCCTCAAACAGCACCTGTGCCGCCTGACCCACACCCTCTTGCATAAAGGCCAGCGCCGATTGCTTGCCCTGCGCAATCATCTGCGCCGCGCGCTGCTCGCGCACGCGCAGCGGCACCTGATGGGGCATGGTGGCCGCCAGCGTACCCTCCCGCGCGCTGTAGGGGAACACATGCGTGCGCGCAAAGCCAATTTCACGCGCGAAGGCCAAGGATTGTTGGTGCTCCTCCTCGGTTTCGCCGGGGAAGCCGGTGATGATGTCCGTGGTAATGGCGCAGCCTGGAAAGTGCCGCCGCAGGGTGGCCACCGCCGCCCTGTATTCATCGGCGGTATACCGCCTGCGCATGCGGTATAGCACGCTGTCGCAGCCCGATTGCAGCGACAGATGAAACTGCGGGCACACCTTGCCCACACCGGCCAGCGCCTGTGCAAACGCATCATCCGCCACGCGCGGCTCCAGCGAGCCTAAGCGCACGCGCACAATGCCGGACGGCTGCGCGGCAGCCTGCACGGCGTGCAACAGGGGAACGCCGTCCAGATCGCGCCCGTAGCTGGTCAAATGGATACCGGTCAGCACAATCTCGCGGTGTCCGGCATCGGCCAGCCGCTGCGCCTCGCAGGCGATGTCGTGAACGGGGCGGGAGCGCACCGTGCCGCGCACATACGGGATGATGCAATAGGCGCAGTACCGGTCGCAGCCCTCCTGGATTTTAAGCACCGCGCGCGTGTGGCCGTCATTGGCGCTGACGGTCAGCGGCTCATACGGGATGCCCGTCACGGTATCCACCGCCGACAGCCGCGTGCCTTCAGCCTGGGCCTGGTGCAGCAGCGAAACAACCTCGCCGCGCCGCTGGTTGCCCAGCACCAGGCGCGCGCCCTGCGCCAGCAGTTTTTCGCCGTCCTTCTGCGCCAGGCAGCCCGCCACCACCACATCAGCCTGCGGGTTTTTTCGCTGGGCGCGGCGCAGCGCCTGCAGGCTTTTCTTTTCGCCCACGCCGGTCACGACACAGGTGTTGATGACATACACATCGGCCATGTCCTGAAATGCGCGCGGCGTGTACCCGGCCTGTACAAACAGCTCCAGCATGGCCTGGCTGTCGTACTGGTTTACCTTGCAGCCCAGGGTGTGAAACGCAACGGTGGGCATTACTTTTCCGGCGTTGTGTAGCGCATGTCGCCGGCCACGGCCAGCAGCGCCGCGATCGCCACCACGCCTGCGGTGTCCGCGCGCAGGATGCGCGGGCCCAGCGTCACGGGCGTTGCCTTCATCTGCGTAATTTCATCCGGCTCCATGCCGCCCTCCGGGCCGATCACCACGGCAATATCACGGCTGCCGTCATAGGCCTCGGGCAGGCTTTTGGCCGTCGCTTCCTCCCACGGCACCAGCGCCTGCCGGTGCTTTTCCAGCTCCGTCGTCATGCTGGCAAAGGTCAGCAGCTCGCCCACCTCGGGGATGATGGTGCGGCCGGACTGCATGGCGGCCTCGCGCGCAATCTTGCGCCAGCGCAGCAGGCGCGGTTGCATTTGGTCGGCCCTGGGGCGCGCCACGCTGCGCGCAAACAGGCAGGGCACAATTTTGTGCACACCCGCCTCGGTGCACTGCCGGATGATATCGTCCATTTTATCGCCCTTGACCAGCCCCTGATACAGCGTGATGCGCGTGCGGGCCTCGGTGCCGGGCAGCTCTACCGTCAGGTTCGCCCACACCTCGCGCCCGCGCACCTCCAGCAGCGCCGCATATCGCTTGCCGTTGACCACCAGCACGATGTTGGCGCCATCGCGCAGGCGCAGCGATTTGAGCGCGTGCTGTGCGTCCTCCTCGTTCAGGCGCACGGCGTTGCCCACCTTATCGTCGCTATAAAAACAATTCATGTTACCCTTCTCCCTTTCGCGCAGCCAGCGCCGTCCACGCGCCCAGGTGCCGCGCCTCTAACAGCGCGAAGCCCGCACGCTCCAGCGCGTACAGCACATCGTCCTCGCGCTCCAAAATAATGCCGGAGCACACAAACACCGCGCCGGGCGCCAGGTGCTGCTTCACCTGCGGAATCAGCGCAATAATCACATCCGCCAGAATATTGGCACAGGCCAGCCCAAAGGTGCCGCCCAGGTCGTTGACCAGATCGCCCTGCCGCACCTGAATGCGGTCATTCAGGCCATTGATGCCCACGTTTTCCTGCGCCACGCGCACGGCCACGGGATCAATATCCACCGCTAACACGCGCGGCGCGCCTAACAGCGCCGCCGTCACGGCTAAAATGCCGCTGCCCGTGCCCACGTCCAGCACGTCGCCGCCCTCGTACCATTGCTCCATCAATTCCATGCACAGGCGCGTGGTCTCGTGCGTGCCGGTGCCAAAGGCCATGCCGGGGTCCAGCTCGATCACTTTGTCCCCCGGCTGCGGCTGATACGCCTCCCAGCCCGGCTTGACCACCAGATTTTTGCCAATGCGCAGAGGCTTGTAATACTGTTTCCAGCTTTCGGCCCAGTCCTCCTCGCGCACATTGTCCACCGTCAAGGTCAGCGCCCCGGCGTCAAAGGCTAACGCATCGGGCAGTGTGAGCAGCATGGCGCGCACATTTTCAATATGCGTGGGCGATGAAAACCACGCCCGCACCCATACATCGGCGGGCATATGATCAAACACGCTTTCGTCCATCAGCGCCCAGGTGTCGGCAATCTGCTGGGCATCGGGGATGTCGCTGCGGTCGATGATCTGCGTGCCGTGCGCGCCGCAGCGCATCAGCAGCTCGCTGACCGCATCGGTAGCCTCATGGGTGGTAACGATGGTTGCCTGTAAATAATCCATACAATCCTCCGCGGCACAAGCCGCAGCGTCATTATATCCTATGCGTGTTGCCTGCACAAACATACTGCCTTTTATTTGTTTACAATTGGGGGCTTGACAGCTTGTAAGACAGCGCGTAGTATGTCATTGTAAGACTGGCCGTCTTATGTGGAATGCTGATGAGAAACAGTAGTGCATCCAAAGGGAAGAGGGATTTGGGCTGGCAGCAAGGAGCAGCCGAGAGAAGCGTAGCAGCGCTACGCTGACCGAGCAGCCGACGATGCTGCAAGGCGAAAGACCCGACCCAACGATGCAGGAATGTTTGGAATCAGTAAAAGGAGGTACTGCCATGCAACGTTTACCCGACACCGAGTTTGAAATCATGGAGTTTATCTGGAACACCCAGCCCCCGGTAACCACCAGCATGGTGATGGACACCTTGGGGCGCGAGCGCAGCTGGAAGCTGCAAACGGTGGTCACGCTGTTTGGCCGCCTGTGCGAGCGCGGCTTTCTGCGCGTGCAAAAGGGGCAGGGCCGCAGCCATCTTTACTACCCGATCATCTCCCGGCAGGACTACCTGGCCATGGAAACCGAAGCATTTCTTGACCGCTACCACAACCGCAGCGTGGCCAGCCTGCTGGCCGCTTTGGGCGATGCCGACCTGACCGACGATGACCTGGCCGAGCTGCGCAACTTTGTGCACAACGCCCAGGGAGGGACAAGCGGTGTTTGACATTCAATCATGGGCGCTGTCGGTGCTGCTGCCGCTGACGGCGCTTACCCTGCTGTTTGTGCTGCTGCTGCCGTGGCTCAGCCGCCGCTGCAGCGCGCGCAGCCTGTACGCAGCGCTGCTCATCCTGCTGGTGGCGTTCCTCATCCCGGTACGCCCGGCCTTCCTGCGCATCCGGCTGCCGCAGGCCACATACACCGCGCCCGCACCCATCGCCGCGCCGCAGCCCATCGGGGTGCCCGGCGGGGTCACCATGCAGCCCATCCCTGCAACCAACGATTCCCTATCGCCTGAACCAACACGCAGCGCCGTGCGCCCGGCGCTGCACACGCCGATGGTGGCCGGGCTTGTGCGCCCGCGCATCCTGCTGCCTGACGAAAAGCTTAGCACCAGCGAGCTGCACTTCGTGTTCCGGCACGAGCTGACGCACGTCAAGCGCCGCGATCTGTGGGTCAAGGCCCTGCAAGGGCTGGCGCTGTGCCTGCACTGGTGGAACCCCGCCATGCACCTGCTGCACCGCGCGCTGCAAATCCAGTGCGAATCGGCCTGCGATGAAGCGCTGCTGCGCGGCGCATCGTTGCCCACACGGCAGTTTTACTCCGAGACTATCCTGTCGGTGATCCGGCGTCAGCCGCATACGGCGCCCATCGTAAGCACCGGCTTTTATGGAGGAAAGAAAGGTATGAAAAAACGTATCACCAATATCTTAGACATGGGCCACAAGCGCTACGGCGCGCTGCTGCTGGCAGCGGTGCTGCTGATGTCCTCGCTGGGCGTGCTGGCCGCGTCGGACAGCGCGCCGGACAACGCGCCGTCCAGCCCCACGGCCGAGCGTCAGGCCACCAAAGGCTACCTGACCAGCCCGCACGGCATGATTCACGTCACCGGCATCCCGACAGACTATGACTACCCGCAGATGGTATATTTCTCCGGCGTGCCCGTCCTCATGGATGAGCTGATCCACAAGGAAACACAGTTTGGCTTTGAGGACTGGATTCACATCTCGGTGCCCGCCGGTGCGGATGAAACCGTGATGGCCGGGTACACGCTGCTGTCCAACTTTGTCAACGCCGCCGAAGCGCCGGACAGCTTCTATCCCTTCCCCACGGTCACGCTCAACGGCGACAGCATCACCGGCACAGCCTCGCTGTACCTGAACAACGGCCTCACCAACGACGTGCTGGGCTCCTACCCCAACGGCACGGAGCTGACCGTATTGGGCTTTACCCGCACGCATTACCAGGTGCTGTTAGATGGGCATCAGGGCTTTGTGCCGCGCGAAAATGCGCGGATGGAGGGCGAGGGAAAATCCCGCATCACCGGGGCGGAGCCCGCGCATTACGACAGCCACACCCCCGGCCGCGAGGCGGATTATGAGGCCATGAACCGCCGTTTTCAGGAGCTGACCGACACATATGGCGACATCAACGAGTGGAGCATCCCCATGCGCGCCCGGTGGAGCCAGGAGCAGATCGAAGCCGATACGCTAAGCGACAGCCCGGACATCTGGGTGCACCTGATGCCCGGCCAGGATGACCTAACCGAAGAAAAAGCCCGCGCGCTGGCTGACAAGGCGCTGGCTGAAAAAGATGTCGACCCTGCTGCATTTCTGGATGTACGTTCCTATTACTATGTGCGCAATGGCGAGCGCGACAAGCGCCTGTGGCAGTTCTCCTACCGGGGCGGCCCTGATGAAACTGGCTGGGTGGTGCAGCTCAATCAAGCGGGCGAGGTTGTGGAACTGCGCAGCTTTGATGACCCCGGCAGCCCGTACCCCTACGATATTGTCAGCCTGTCCAGCGGGCAGGTGGTGCAGCCGCAGGATGGCGAACTGACCAACACGCAGGCCGCCGACATCGCCTGGCAGCGGTTTGCCGAATCCTATGCCGAACACAACGCCCGCGACCAATACGACATAACCGCTGCACTGCGCACGCTGCACAACATGCGCTACTGGGTCATTTCCATCAAGGACAAGCCCACCGGCAAGCACTTAGAGGAATATTGGTACACCTTTGATGTGGTGCTGCGCGCCAGCACGGGGGCCATTATGTACGCCACCTCCGGCGAGGAGTACCGCAGCCAGATGCAGGAATTTGACCGCATCGACCAGCAGATAGAGTTGGAAAAGGAACGAGGCCCGCTGTTCACCTGGTCGCTGGAGGACAAGGCCGCGCTGTACCCCGGAAGCTATGCCGTGCCCCAGGAAGGGCAGATGACACAGGAGCAGGCCTGGGAAATCGGCGTCAAGGCGCTGAAGGAACAAAAGGGCTGGACGGACGACCTGCTGACCGAGTGGACACCCTACTACTTCTTTGTGCTGCCCGATGAAGGCTTGGGCCTGCCGCTGCGCTGGGACATCCAGATATACAACAACGAAAAACTGGCCCAGAACGACCTGGTAGGCTACTACGTGTGCGTGGACGCCACCAACGGTGACATCCTGTGGGTGTACGGGCCAGGCGAAACCAACGGCTAATCCGCCATAACCGCGCAGGGGTTCGGCATACGCCGGGCCCCTGCGTTTTTGTTGCATGCTTTACTTCTTGCAACGCTTGATAAAACAAGGTATCCTGAAGCCGTCAAGATCAAAGGAAAGTGCATTGTTATTGCCACTTGATTATGGAGGAAAGAAAGTTATGAAAAAGAGTGTTGCCCATATTCCGAGCAAAGGCTACAGGCGCTTTACCGCGCTGCTGCTGGCCGTGCTGCTGATGTCCTCGCTGGGCGTGCTGGCGTTGGCCAGCGAGCAGCCCGAAGACAGCACAATCACCGATGCGGTTGAGGAAGCCATGCTTGACCGCTATTTCGAGTTGCTTGCCAAGTACGGCGACATCAACGAGTGGACAATTCCCCTGCGCGCACAGTGGAGCCAGGAAGAAATCGTAGCCGGGACGCTGGATGAAAACTCCGGCGTGTGGGTCAACCTGATGCCGGGCGAGGATGACCTGACCGAAGCGGAAGCCCGTGCGCTGGCCGACAAGGCGTTGGTCGAAAAAGGCGTCAACCCCGATGCCTTTTTGCAGGTGCTTTCCTTTTACTACACATATAACGGCGAACGCCTGTGGCAGTTTACCTATCAGGGCGGCCCTGACGATATCGGCTGGGCGGTGAAACTAAACCCCCAGGGTGAAGTGGTGGAGATGCCCAGCTTTGATAACCCCGGCAGCCCGTATATCTATGACCTGCTCGACCCGGTCAATGGCCAGATCGTGCAGCCGCAGGACGATGAACTGACCAACGCACAGGCCGCGGATATTGCCTGGCAGCACTTTGCCAA
>Ga0123327_1002260_pt1 | contig 15149 bp, 17 predicted proteins | sample BioC13SIPDNA_4_FD_89701 | JGI IMG/M metagenome (GOLD analysis project Ga0123327, IMG submission 89701) | Anaerobic biogas reactor microbial communites from Washington, USA - Biogas_R1_B C13 SIP DNA | ecosystem: Engineered > Bioreactor > Anaerobic > Unclassified | place: Washington, USA...
CCGCAATTGAAGCCCTGGCCGCTCAGCATGCTGCGAATCTCAGAGAGGATGTTTTCGCGGGCGCGTTCGCTCGCATCGGTGACGAGAATTTCAACGATCATGTTCATGGTACGTCCTTTCATTTGTGGCCCTGGGGCCGTTCGTAAACATGGGCGAGCCGCCGCGCCGTCCGGGCAAATGTCATTGACGGCCCGCCCGTTAAACTCAACAAAGTTGATCTACAACCCAAAGTCGCTCCATCATCGGGTGACGCCTATGCAGCATGTAGCCCAGCGCGTCACTGATATGCGATAGGTCCGGTGCTCCGGATTTGTCGATGTCACTTGTCCCTTTTTTGTACTGGACGCCTTCCAGGTCGCGGACCAAATGCTTGCACCGTGGGTCGATTCGGACGCGGATCGTGCCGTCAACGGCCCTCAGTCGGGCATTCACGCTGTTCACGCGGGCTCTGACTGGCGGATTCGATTTTGGGACATCCATCGTCAACCGATTTCGGGTCCGGCCTACAACGCCGCCTTCATCGTGGATCGTCTGCGAACCGAACACCGGACTGAGGACTTTTTCGATAAGGTCGAGGTCACTGCCGCTCACCTGTGAAGAATGACCGCTCCCGCCGCTCGCATCCGCGTAGACCCATACTTCGCCCTGGTGCGCACCGTACCGCCTCAGAAGCTCCTGACAAACCTTTTCCGTGTTCGAGTTCGTTTCAAGCCACGCTTCGTCAATCACCATCGTGACATCTTCGCTGCGGTCCACGTTCGGGCTGTCACCTCGGTATCGGCGCTCCTGGCACACAATCGCGACGCCCGGACTGACGTTGAAATCGAAGCCGACGTGAAGCTCTGCCATCGGATCGTATTCGCATGGTTCGACGTGGTCATCGGGAGAGAAGCTGTAATACACAACATCGCGTACCGAAACGAAGCTGGCATTGAATTCCTGGTCGTAGGTGTCGGAGTCCATCGTCGCCCGTGCCTGGGCAAGGAAGCTCTCTGCTCGCTCCCTCCCCAAGTAGAGGTGCAGGACTTCGGACGCTTTCCAGTGGAACGCCCTTGCGTGTTCAAGTTCGCCTGCTTCCACCTGTTGAACAAGGCGGTAGAAATGATTTCGACCGCTGGGGACGCCTATGACATCGACGTAACTTCCAGGCCGAACGCACATAGGCAAGACGTGTTCTGTGAGGACGCTCGGCTTGCAATCCGCGTACTCATCTATCACGCCGCCCGACCAAAAGTCACCTTCGATTCGAGCCGGTTTGTCGGTTCCTGCCACCTTGATTATGGAGCCATTGCGAAGCTTGATCGTCAAGTCGCTCTGGCTTATGTCACGGTCTCTGTTGCCCGTCAATAACGCCCAATCGGGCACCATTGCCTGAAGGTCTGCCCAGAAGATGAATTTCGCCTGATCGTTCGTCGGACCACATGCGAAGAATCGCCGCTTGGCGTATGGACTCGGCGTCAATGCCGCCCTGACCAAACGACGTTTCGCAGCTTCGGTCTTCAGACTTCTCCGCCCGGCGTAGCAGACATTCACCGGCGCGTCGCTTTGAAAGAACGCCAGTTGACGCCGGTCCGCATTGACGGCGGTCCATCGGGATGTCGGCGCGGTCGCGGTCACAGCCGATCCTCTCTCCGAACGCCTCTGCCATCGAACCAACCGCATAGCTCGCCAACCTGCCTGGGGTGTGCGAACGCCAGCCTGTGAAGGCGAACACACGGGCTGCCGATCTCTGGGCGATTCCACGCCAACTCACCGACGCCAACAATCTCGGCACCGCCCGCACCGAAGGTCATCAAATTTCGGGCGATAGGACCATCGGCAAAAACAGCAACCGAATTGTCACCGAGTTCGACAATGGCGCTGGCTTCGGTTTCGCCCGACGGGGCTTCCCAGAAGCTGGCGCGGTCAGCCAAGACGCCCGCAACGGTGACTGTGCAAAGATGATCTTCCATCATGGTTTCGGCCCTCTTTCGACATCCAATGGACGCGGACGATCCACCGCACTCCGCAAACTCCGGAAATTGCTGGGCTTAACCCCGTTGACATCCTGCTCACAAGGCAGACGCTCCGTCATTTGGCACCACCTTTCAGGGCCTGCCGCCAGCCGGAAAGAGCATGCTGATACCGTTCGCAGGCCGCTTCGTGGTCGCTCTCGGCAACGCTGGCGTTCATGGCCTCGATCGCGCTGGCATTCAGGCGAACGTATGCCGCCGCCAATGGATCGACGGGCACCTGCCCCGTGGCGGCGTGCTGCCTCAGGGCCTCAGGAAGGTGCCTCAGTCGCTCCTGCCCCAACTGCTGGCGGACGCGGCGAAGTCGCTGTTCGATCTGGCGAAGCTGGCCTCTCATTTCGCTTTCCGCCCGAGACGCCGCTGGATGTCGGCCAGTTTCTTGCTCAGGGATTCGAGCTCGAAGTCCAGGTGGTTCCGCATGAGGTCCAAGGCCATGAGGCGAAGAACAGAACCCGCCGCAAGAATCTTCACTTCATCGGACACTTTGGGGTTGCTCAACGCCCGGTCAAGCGTTCGGATTGCTCGCTGCATTAGTTTGAGGTCCATCCATGTCCCTTTCTCGTAGAAGCTCTTCGATTTGGTCCATTCGCTCGCGAATCGCCTGAGCCTCTGAGGCCCGGCCTTCGCGAAGAACGATTTCTGCTGTGCGAAGCCAATGGGCAGGACTGGCTTCATCGTTGTCGATGATCTGCCGCATTCGCCGGATAACACCGCCTGCCAAGTCAGCCAACTGTGAGACGTTCCGCTCAAACATGATCTCCCGGCCCTGCTCAAGCCGCTGCCTAAAGCTCTCTTGCCTTGTCCAGGTGTAGACCGTTCTCGGGGCCACGTTGGCATTTTTCGCCGCGTCCTGAATGTCCAGGCCGGACAGCAACCCTTCAATCACAGCATCCCGTCTTCGTTCTGTATGTGCCCTCATTGACGCCCCCTCGCTGATCCGTGCGACCTTTGGTAGTCACCGACCGCCGCCAGTACCCGCTGCCGGGCCTCTTCGCCGGGCAGGGCAACCGCTCCAAGGTCAATGTCCGCATGAACCGGGTCTCTCTCTCGATAGGCTTCTCTTGCCAACCGGACGCCGGCAAGCGCATCGGCCCGGACTCGGTCAATGGGCATTCGCAGGTAGGGGTTGTTGTCGTTCATCGGTTGATCCTTTCTCGCCTTAAGAGCGCCCGAAGAACGCCATACACACACAATAGGCGCTCTTTGAATAATGGTGGCGTTCTTTGGGATTACGTGGCGCTCTTTGAAGGACGCCAAAGAGCGCCACTTTGTGTCTCTAGGCGCTCTATGGGCATTCTTTGGTTTCTGGCCCAAAAATCGGGTTTTGCCCTTGCTAAGAGCGCCACTTCTCATTCTTGCTTCAAGCTTCATCCATGAGCCTCCAATACCAGATGCTCATGGAGCCGAAGCCCTCTTTCTCGGCAATGACTCTCGCTTGTTTCTTCGCTCGGTCCAGCGTTCGTCCGGCAATGCCATTCTGCCGGGCCAGTCGCTTCACTTCCTTGGCCTGCATTCGCCCGTCAGCCAGTAAGTCCTTCAAGAATTGGACCGCTTCGCCAGCGGGAGTCTCATCGCTGTTGACGGATAGCAGGTCGTTAGCGTTTGCGTCGAATTGGCCGGTCTCCCAGACCACCGCTCCATCCTCAATCCGAAAGGCAAGACTCTTCGCCATCGGACTCAGGTTGCATTTGACAGGGCAGAAGATCCGCCGGTTGTCGTCGTCTTTGTCGTCGGCTACAAGCCAGACGGCCCTTGCTGCCGCGCTGAATGCCACGCTCCCGATCGTTCGGTGAATCGCGGCCTTGCTCGCGTCTTTGCTCAAATGCGAAATGCCGACAACGGCGCAGCCGTACCGCTCGGCAAGCCCACTGAATCGGGCCAAAGCCGTCCGGACTTCACCGTTCTTGTGCTGGTCGGTCGCTCCAAGGAAGGCAGTCAACGGGTCGCAGATAACCAGCCGCACGTCTCCAATGGATGCCACCATTTCCTCGAGCGACGGCAAGTGCTTCACCACGTCGAAGAATTCACTCCCCTTTTCCGACTTCACGCCGCGCAGTGCGAACACTTTGGCCGGGTCTGCCCCCATCGCGTCAAGCCTGGGGCGGACGGTATATCCAAGGTGGTCCTCGCTCGTGAGGAATATGACGTTGCCGACCACCGGCACGTCCTCTGGGCCTTGTGCGTCCGGCCAGATTCGGCCAGTCGTGATCCTGGCGGCCATATCGAGCACCGTGAAGGTCTTGCCGCGTCCCTCGACGCCGACAAGCAAGCTGAGCATTGCAGACGGCAAACGATCCTGCCAAAGCCATCGAATAGGCTTGGCATCAACGTCAGCCATGCACACGTAGTCCGGTGACATGGCGTGAGCCGTTTGGACGCCATTCTTGGTTTGCTGTGGCGATGTCCCCGAAACCGAAACCCCTGTTGGCGGGGTCGCTGCGGGGGGTATTGGGTACGGCTTGGCCTGATTTGTCAGCCTCAGAATGTTGTCGCGGATTGCCTTGATGTCCTCGGTTTCGGAGTCCTCGACGTAGTCATAGAGGTCGCCGCCGTCGGGCAACCTGGGCAACCGGACGATCTTCACCGACGCCGCTGGCGACAAACCCATGAGGATATGCGAGACCGTCTCGGCGTACGTCTCGCCCGCCTTGTTGCGGTCGGGAAGAATGACACAATCTCGCCCCGCCAGTGGCGTCCAGTCGGTCCGCTGGGGCGACGAAGCTCCGTGGGCCGACGTGGTACACAACAGGCCGATCTTTATCCCAGCGTCGCTGGCTTTCTCGCCTTCGCACACGAAAACCGGACTGCTGCTATCCGCCATCAATCTCGGCAGGCCGTACAGTGGCAGTGGTCCTGCCGGGTCGCCCTCAGAAAATCCACCGGGCACTGGATGGACGGGCCGGTAAGTCTTTCCGTCTCTTGCCTGTGGATCGGCGAAGCGTATGACGTGGAATGCGTTGGTTCCGTCGGCGCTGTGGTAGGTCCAGTCCTGGGCATACGTGCCCCTCAGTCGCCGCTGAATCGCCTCAATCACATCGGCAAAGCCGGGATAGACTCGCTTCGGCTTTCGGGGGGCAGGGGGCTTGCTGTGGCCATTCTCGGAGAACAGGTCACTCCATTGAAGCCCCATCGCCGCCACCACGCTCCGTGCCGAGCACCCGCCCCAACAGTGCAGCACGATCCGTCCGTCGTCGCCCGCCCGAAAAGTCAAATCTCCACGTCGCCCATCATCGTGGTGAGCCGGGCACCGCCCCCGCCAGTCGGCCCCATCGCGGACTACCAGGCCATGCCGTTCGACCAATGCCTTGAAGTCGTCGATCCTCATTCTGGCCCCCCATTCGACGCGCAGGCGAGACGCGGACCGACACCACCGCCAGAAATGCCGCCACCGGCAGGGTTTGCAGTGGGTGACGTGTTGCGTCGCTCGCAGGTGGTCGTCATGGGTCAATCCACTCCATGAATGTCTTCCTGTCCTTTTTGGTTGCCTGTTTCCAGTATCGCTTGAGATGGAAAAGGGTACTGGAATCGGCGTCCTGCGGGATATGCACTTCCTCGACCACCTCCAACGGGTCTCGCGCCTCAGTGCGTGATATGTGATCGACCACCTCGACCTCATCGCCACCGTGATCGACCACCTCGACCTCCAGCGCGTCTGCCTTGGCCCGCATCGTCGCTAATTCCGCTTTCACCATGTCGTGCTTCTTCTGCCTCAGACGGCGGCGATTTAGTTGGTCGCGGTCTATTGGTGCTACCGCCTCGGCGCAGGGTGCCTCGACCGCCTCGACGACATCGTCATCGGATTTCTTCGGTGCCGCCAACAGCTTGTACGCACTGCTCAAATCGGTCACATTGACCGATTTCAACATCTCGCGATTGCGATGTAGTCTCATGCAACGCCGGCACGTGCTCTCGCTAATGAACGCGACATTCTTCTCCAGCCAAGGGAGAAATTGCCCGTGCGCCAGACTTGCCTTCTGGTCCGTCAAGAGCCGCCCGATCTCAAGAGCCGCTTCAAACGTGTCCCTCAGGCCGCCGACGAGCTGTTCGTGGGCGATGTGGAGTTCTTCGATGATGTTGGTGGTGGTGATCTCCCTGTTGGTGGTCATCGTCCGGCCCTCTCAATCGCGCTGTCCACGAACCGCTGAAGCTCCTGCACGGGGTAGAACACCCGCCGCCCCAGCCGTACCGTACGGATAGCGCCACGATCCCTCAGTCGCTTCAGGGAGGCCTCAGGGTGACTGACGCCAGCCTGATCTAGGCGCAACCAGACAATCGCTTCCTGTTCGCTGAGTAGGGGGGATTCGGTCATCGCTGCCCCCCCTCTCGCGAAATGGGTGTGCCCTGGCCGAACGCGCCACGCACGCCGGTGGCCACGATGGCGTTTACGTCTTCTGGGCGAAACCGGATTTCACCGCCGGGCAGCTTGACGTGGGGGAGTTTGCCGCGCTTGGCCAGCCGTTCGGACCGCCCCGCCGGATATCTCAAAAGGCGATCCAATTCAATCGGAATGAGTAGCTTTGTTTCCATGCCCGCACGATATCACGGGGCTATGGAAACCGTAAAGATGCCACCCGGTCAAGTGGGGTCAAGTAGGGTCAAGTGGGGGAAACCCCTATGCTACAGGTCCACGTTATCGAAGTCCTTGACGTACCTTCGGAAGCGGTCCAGAAAATACGACGGCAGAACGTCCAGGGGCACAAGGTAGTTGGCGTGTTTCAATTTCCGAAGGTCGCACCCAAACGCTCGGAACAACATATCAACCTTCTCGCTGATCTTTCGGTCGCTGCCATCCTGCCCGAGAGCCTGGCCGATCTCCTTCTTGCTCATGGCACGTTCGTAGTACCGATGCTGATCGCCAGAAGCCCTTTGTCCGCCCGCCGTTGAGAGGCATGGCCCAATCAAATGCTTGATCGTCGCCCACGTCAAGCCGCTCAGGTCGTCGCTGAGCACCCCGCAGGCCGTCCGCAGGTGCGCCCGCAATGCCTTGTAGTCTACCTCAAATCGTCCGCCGCTGTCGATCCGGGCCAGTGCCAGACCGCAGAGCACAGTCTTGGCGTCTTCGTCCAGGGGGTCGCTCAAGGAACACCCGCTCAGAGGTATCAGGTCGCCCTCGTAGTGTGGTATCGGGTCGCCCTCATAGTTCCGGGCCAGTGTGATTGATATGGCGTAGGTGCCAGCGTGCTTCCCAAAGGGATGAATGGGGAAGTGAACGACTTTGGTTGTTTCGATCCGCTCTGCCATGTGCATCTTCCTTTCTGCGGGCCGTCCAGGCGGTGAAGTGTGGGAAGATGAGCACATTCCACCGCCTGGACAGTTACGGCCGTCGCCGCCCGGTCAAACTCAAATTGTCACTCGGTCCGATCATAGACCCTTCGGACCGATCTGTCACTTTCTTTCCGCGTCCATTTCCGCGTCGAAATTCAAAGGCTCTCGGGGTACTTTGGGGCATCGTTGCCTATGTACTTGTAGCAGCCTCACAGGCGAACCCTCATTCAGACCCCCGTAAACGCGGTCCTACGGGCCTATTCAGGGCCTTCTAGAGCCGAAATCCTATTTTACACGCAGGGGGTCACAGGTTCGAGTCCTGTACCGCCCATTGCCGTAAGCCCTTAATAGCGTTATGTTTGCGGCAAATCATTCCTGTGTCAGCCTCCTCGGCAGAAGCTCTGCTACACTTTTGATTGCACTTTTGCCGTATATCTTGGAGGTAAGGACAATGCCGAGGAGTAGACCCCCTCTGTGTCAGAATGAGTGAGACAGTTCCTTGGCTACCCTCAGGCTTCTCTCGATTCCAAGGGGATCTCCCTCTACACCGATTTGCCCGAGAAATAAAACCATGCCGACATTGGCAGCTTCCATTTGGGCTGCAATATGTTCAGCGGCCTCCTTCTCCGGTCCGGTCCACAGGTGAATCATCTCCTTCGGACCCCCTTCGATTGGACTTATCGGGGTTCCAACGGATACATGCACGTGAATATCGATCGCTGGTCCGTTGTATCCCTCTTCAGTCCTCATTTGTTTCTGGCAGCCGTGCAGCACGAAAATGCCACAAACGACTACCACCATCGAGCCCCTACAATGGTATCTACTCTTCATGGCCGATCCTTTCTGTTGACTTGTCAAGACCTTACTGTGCAGGCCCATTCGCTATCGGTGTGAGAGCATCAGTCAGAGAGGGCTTGGTAGACGGTGTTGCGAAACTTCATGTACATCTGATCGTCTTCCGGAACATACTGGGCGAAATATAGCATCAACAACTGCTCCCGTGGGTCGGCTAGGAAGTCCGTTGTCGCAAAGCCATTCCAGGAAAATGCCCCGATAGAGCCCAAATCATCGCCCTTCCCCAAGTCGATGCGCACCGCACAGATTAGACCCCAGCCGTCGCTTTCGCTCCAGGAATAAGTGACGCGGGGCAGGTGACTCAGAGAGTTCGCAAGGGCAAATTCGACCGTCTTGCGGCCAAGGATACGTGCGCCGTCGAGTTGCCCCCCATTCAGTAGCATTTGCGCGAACCGCGCGTAATCTCCGATAGTCGAGAACGCGCCGCCACCCCCACCCGCTATCCCTCGATCTTTCTCCGCGTAGACCCCGGACCGCACCTTGGCCTCACGCAGCTTCCCGTCGGGATCGTGTTCATACAGTCTGGCAAGGCGAGATATCTTCTCTGGTGGTACATCGAATCCCGTGTCCTCCATACCAAGGGGCTCAAGAATGTGCTTCTCGCAGTAGGCGTTGAATTTCTCTCCGCTGATGCGCTCGATGAGCAATCCGAGCACGTCAAACCCCACGCCGTAGTTGAACTCAGTGCCCGGCTGCGACACAAGGGGGAGTTTGGCGAGCTTGCCAACGAACTCGTCGAGCGATGGAGAGTCCCACAGGTTGGCCCGCTTGTATATCTCGGCCACTAATTTCGGGGAATAGTCGTCGTCGTACGTGTAGCCCGCAGTGTGGTTCATCAGCATCTTGATGGTAATGGGGGTGCGGGCTGGCTCCAGCTTTGGATTATCCGGCGTACCACCGACGCAGACCGTAGGATTGGCCAGTTCGGGAATCCAGTTGGTTACCGGATCGGAGAGCCTGAACCGGCCGTGCTCGAACAACTGAAGCGCTGCGACACCCGTTATGACCTTTGTCATCGAATAGATGCGCATAATCGTATCGGGCTCCATCGGAAGCTTGGCCTCCAGATCGCGATAGCCGTAGGCCCGTAAGTCAACGAGCTTGCCGTGCCGCGCAACCAGTGAGACGGCCCCGGCGTGTCTGCCAGCGGTGACGTATTCCTGGACCAGAGCATGCATCCGGTCAAGGCTCCGGGCGTCGAGACCTTCTGCGCCTGGGGTAGAGGTCGGGAGCGGCTGTGCGACGCCGCATAACGAAAGCACGTTGACCATCAGCCATACAAACGCCAGTCTCACTGAGCCGATGTTTCCCATAAGACTTCTGCCCGGCAAAAAGGCCGGCCTCCTGACCGGCCAGTATACCGCCCCCCCCAGAGGACTGAAGCGCCAAGTCCTCGATATTGCGATGACCGCCGTAGGATTGAGACGGGGTGAGGATGGGCGCAAGCAAGAAACCAAGGCGACAAGATGCTGGTTTGGAGCCTGTGGCAACGTACCCCCTCGTCCTTGCGAAGCCCAACCAAGTTCACTTGGCTTCGGAAGGGAGAGCATCGAGCTTCACACCGTATAGTTCCTCCATGTTGGTACGAAAGACTCTCGTGTGATGCTCTTTCGGAATGACCGCCTCCATAAACCTCCTGTAACTGGCCATTGGATGACATGGGTAATCTGACCCATAGACAACTCGCTCATACCTGCCTGCGAAGGTAAGGGCTTGGATAAGCTCCTCAACAAAGGTCGTACCGTATATTGGTCGCAGCGTTCCACTACGGATCATTTCATCCAGAGGTTCAACAGGACCCTCATAGAGCCCAGACAATTCAAGCCAGATATTCGGCTGATGCCAGACCATTACTGCGGCTTCCTTGTGCCAGATACACCCTCCCATATGGCATAGGACTATGCGCAGATCAGGATACTTTCTGGCCACATCCACAAGGAGCAAGGGATTCGCGTCTGCTATGCTGGTCTTGGGGCCCCACGGAGCTCCACAATGCGAGGCGGAGGGACAGCCACCTATTCTTGATGACCTGTGATAGGGACGCATTCTTGTCATGCGGGCATTGATGGTCGCGAATCCTGAGGCGGGGGCGGGATGGTGTGCGGTGCACACCCTACGAGAGTCTTCTCGTCCAGTCATCCCCATGCGTGACCCTTTCACCGATCCATAGGGTGTGCCATGCACACCGATTTCCGTCGTAGGGCGAGCGGCCCGCTCGCCTGGTCGTGCGTGGACGCACGACCTACAGCCTGACTAAGCTGGGAACACCAAGTCGGCCACATGAAGTGGCCGTATCTGAGCACCATTCTCATAATGCTGCTGATCAGTTCTCTCTCAATAAGTGTTGGGCTATTCTGGCCCAGCATCGCTTCCCTGAAGAGTGTACCATCAATTCCCTGGTACGTAGCGTGCGCCGTGATCTTCGTGTTTCACACTGTCATTTTCGTTCTTGTACTGTGCGGGATGTACAAGGCCCAACGTCGGTAATCGACAAGCAGAGATCCTCAAGACCTTCATTCTGACAAGGTATAGAGGGCTCTGGGGTCGGCTTGCGTAACGACAGACCCAATCCTGTTCGGCCCGGGGTTTTCAGGGCGGTGCGGGGAATGACAGGGACGGGGGTCGGCATCGCCGGGCGGACCCTGAATCCTCCTCTGGAAGGCCCGTTTCATCTGCTACCTCATTCTACCGTTTGCGCTGCACAGGGCAAACGGACATGTTCCCGCACGCGGACTTCTTTTGCCTTTGGCATCGCTGGGTTTGCCGGTAGAATCGGGCTGACGCTGAGGTGGTGGTGTGCCGGCGCGACAGAAGGTTTGAAGACGAATCGGGGGTCGAGATGGCTGAGCGGTTTGAGAGTGTTGGGGCGGTGCTGGATTTTGCGATTGGCAACGAAGTCGAGGCGCATGCGTTCTATCGGGAGCTGGCCGCCAGGATAAATGTGCCGGCGATGAAGCAGGTGTTCGAGGAGTTCGCGGCCGAGGAGCTGGGGCACAAGGCGAGGCTCGAAGCGGTCCAGCGCGGGTCGCGGGCGTTCGGTGCGATGAACGACCGCGTGCAGAGCCTGGGGCTGGCGGACTATCTGGTTGAGTCCCCGCCGCAGAGTGACATGACGTACGCGGAGGCGCTGATCCTGGCGATGAAGAAGGAGAAGGCCACGTACAGGCTCTATCTGGACCTGGCGGCCGCCGCCGGTGCGGGCGAACTGGCGGAGTTGTTCCGCTCGCTGGCGGCTGAAGAGGCCCGGCACAAGCTGCGCTTCGAGATTGAGTATGACGACGTGGTGCTCAGAGAAAACTAAGCACGCGGCCGAGGCGGCCGCAAATACGGAATCCGAATATCGAAACACGAAACAGACCCAAAGCACGAAACCTCAATGACCGAGACAGAGGCCTCACAGCGAGGACCATTTGAAGAATTCGAATTTGGATCATTCGAATTTGTTTCGGATTTCGGATTTCGTGCTTCGGATTTCGCGACGTCGGGTGGAGGAATGACATGAGACACACAGGGTGTGCATTGCACACCAATTCGATCGTGCGAGGAGGAAGGTGTGCGGTGCACACCCTACGGTTTCTGGTATTGTGTATCAGCGGTGTGGCCAGCGGAGCGGTGTATCCGGGGACCGAGTGGGCGACGAAGGCGCCTGGCGACGTTGGACTGAATGCGGAGAGACTCCGGGCGTTCAGCGAGTATGCGGGCGGCTTCGGTTGCGTCGTGCGGCATGGGTGCATGGTCTATGCCTGGGGCGACCCGTCGCGACGGATGGATGTCGCGTCGGCGGCCAAGCCGTTGTATACGCACTTTCTGCTCAAGGCGGTCGCCGAGGGCCGGATTGCGAGCGTCGATCAGTCGGTGAGCGAATGGGAGCCGCGACTGAGGGAGATCAACGCAGACCTGGACCACAAGGACGCGAGGATCACGTGGCGTCACATGGCCAACCAGATCTCGTGTTACGGCCTGGCCGAGAGGCCCGGCACGGCGTACGCCTACAACGACTGGCAGATGGCGCTGCTGTTCGACACGCTGTTCGTCAAGGTTTACGGCGCCGCGTACGACAGCGTCGATGACAAGGTGCTACGCGCGCACCTGACGGACCGGATCGGCTGCCAGGACGATCCGAGCTTCATGGCGTTTGGGCCAGACGATCGCCCTGGCCGAGTCGCAATCTCGCCCCGCGATTTCGCCCGGTTCGGCCTGCTGTATCTGCGCGGCGGCAGGTGGAACGACGAGCAGCTTCTGCCCGGTGATCTGGCGAAGATGGTGGTGACGAGTCCGGTGCCCAACTCGATTCCGAGGGCGGGTGAGAAGGCCGCCGAGATGATCCCGGGCCAGCGGTCCATCGGCTCGCGGCAGATTCCCGACAACCAAACCGACCACATGGGCAGCTACAGTTGGTTGTGGTGGATCAACGGGATCGATCGCGAAGGGCGGCGGCACTGGCCCGACGTCCCGATTGACGCGTACGGCTGCTTCGGCCACGGCGGCAAACGCGCGATGGTCGTCCTGCCGAGCCGCGACTTGATCGTCAGTTGGAACAACACCCGCATTGAAGGTCGCGACATGGAGAACGAGGCCCTCAAGCGATTGGCCGGCGCGGTGATGCGTCGCGATTCGAAATAGGCCCCGTCTCAGCGATCCCCACCGGGCAGAACCAATCGCGGATCGTCGAGGTCCAGGCGATACATGATCTGGTTGTAGTCGTAGCGGGGCGTGGCGGTTTCTTCCGATCCGGAGAAGGTCCAGGTGTAGGTGCCCTCGAAGTAGATCGTACGGCCCCCGTCCTGGTCGAAGAGCGGATGGTGCTTGGGGTTGTAGAACGAGTACTTATCATGCGTGACGATCTTGCGGGCGTGGGCCCAGGGCCCGACCGGCGCGTCGGCCTCGGCATACCAGATCTCGCCCAGATAGGATGAATCGCCGAACTGCTGACCGAAGATGGCGATCCATCGCTTGCGATAGGCGTTGTAGTATACCGTCCCGTTGTGTGGCGTGACGGCCTTGCCCGACTCGGCGTCGTAAACGCGCACGTCCTTTGCCTCGGCTTCGAGAGCTTCGATGACGGCCGCTTTGCCCATGTCCATGGAGGCCAGCGTCTGGCCGAATGTGACCCAGCGGTTTCTGGTCTGGTCGGAGGTCTTCGCCGGCAGGGCGGTGAGCACCTCATAGCGGTTGGCGTCGATCACGTCCTCCCATGCCGCCCGAACACGCAGGCGAGGGGCCATCGGCGAAGGCGACGTGAAGTAATAATAGGACTGGCCGTCCACCTCGACGGGAAAGGCATGTCCGGTGTTTCGATAGGGCAGGAACTCCAGCCCCGGCCGCACCAATGGCTCGAAGGTCTGCGTCGCGTCATTGAAGACCATCAGGCCGCGTTCAAGCACCTTGTCGAGGCTTTGCAGGCGGGTGAATTTGGCGACCATCCGCTCGTTGCCTCGTGGATCGCGCACCGTCAACAATCCGTCGAGCCAGACCAGGCCACCCTCCTGCATCGGCGCCATCTTTCGGCTGAATCCGCTTTCGTCAACGAAATAGTCCAGATCGACACCGAAAGCCGGGTCCAGGCCGCCTCGCTCGGGAAGGTCGGACACAGCGCCGCTCATGGCGAAGTTGCCCAGCGGATAGGACGGCCTGGCCGTGTCACCCCACATCCAGAAGAGGCGCCCGCGGTAGAGGCAGGTGAACACCGAATCCTGTCCGACGACCTGGCCGTTGAGGACGGGGTTCTTCAGCGCGACGGGCCGGCCGACCAGAATGCTGTCGCGGTAGATCCCTTGGCCGGTGATACGGTAGAGCCGCTCGGCGATGTTGACGCGGTCGAGCTGGATCGTCGCGGTCGTTCCGGGCGTGGTCTGGACACGCGCGCCGCGATAGCCGAAGCCGTCGGCGGCGAGGGTGTAGCCGTGGCTCTGCACGTGGAAGAAGACCTCACGGGCCATCAGGCCGGGTTCGAGAAACGCGACGAGGCCGTGGCTGTCCGTGACGTAGCGGATCCCGTTGGTGGTCTTCAACTCGACCAGCGGTACGCCGCGTCCCGTCTGGCGATCCACGACCTGAATCGCAAAATACGGAGAGGTCGAACTCTGTCCCGCAATCGCCTGTACCCTGCCTGCGAGAACGAGGGCGATGGTGGCGATTGCTGCATGGCTCCACATTGTGCCTTTGCGCATGATAGATGCTCCTCAGTCACCAGGTAGGTCACGCGTTTTTCTTGATTGTGCCGGTTCAGTTGGGTCGGCCCAGGAGAATTCTCAGAGAGTCGCGGGCCGGCGCGGAATCGGGGTCGTGCCGCAGGGCGGTCTGGAACGCCTCGACCGCCTCGGTCCGCTGTCCCTGCCGGGCGAGCAGCGTGCCCAGAGTGCAATGCAGGACCGCGCTTTCGGGCGAGAAGACCAGGCCCCTTCGGCAGATGTCCGTCGCCTTGTCCAGTTTGCCTTCCTGAGCGAGGATTCGGGCGAGGCTGTTGTAGGCCGGCACACAGTCGGGTTCCCATTGAACTGCCTGGAGGTAGTGCTTCTTGGCCTTGTCGGTCTTGCCTCTGTCGTGCCACTGTTCGCCCAGGAAGAAGTGTGTTCGGCCGGAGGTCGGCTGGAGTTGCAGGGCCCGCTCGTAGAGCCGGACGGCCTCGTCCGCATTGCCCAGGGCCCCCAGGACGGTGGCGAGGCTCTGGTGGGCCAGCCATGAGTGCGGCAGATGGTCCCGCACCCATCCGAACTGCTCGGCGGCGGCGCGGTGGTCCCGCACGTGCTCGGCCAGGAACTGGCCGTATCGCCATCGCAGAAGCCAGTCGTTGGGATTGTCCTCGACGGCCCAGCGATACTGCTCGGCGGCCTGCGCTATCGCCTGCGGCGTCGCGCCGGCCCTGAGCGCTGCCACGTCGCGTTCGATCCGCTCGATGTGCTCGGCGTAATAGAGCCGGTTGCTGAAGGGCGGCCGCTTCAGAAAATCATGGAGGACCTTGTCGGCGATCTTGTAGCGGTCCACGTCGGTGTAAGCCAGACGCTGCGCGCACTGGGC
>Ga0123327_1002292_pt1 | contig 15037 bp, 8 predicted proteins | sample BioC13SIPDNA_4_FD_89701 | JGI IMG/M metagenome (GOLD analysis project Ga0123327, IMG submission 89701) | Anaerobic biogas reactor microbial communites from Washington, USA - Biogas_R1_B C13 SIP DNA | ecosystem: Engineered > Bioreactor > Anaerobic > Unclassified | place: Washington, USA...
GACGACCTGATGACCGAGGCCCTGGGCTACACGCGCGGCGAGGACATTCTGGTGCTGGCCTCGGCTCGGGTGCTGGGCCTGCCGGCAGACCTTGTCGCGGGCGGATTCGCGGACTCGCCCGAGCGGAGCTTTCCGCTGCCGTCGCAGGGCGCCTTGCGGCGGGCCGAATGCTCGTGGCCGTGGACGTTCACGGCTCCGTGGCAGCACCAGCCGGTGCGGAGCCAGGTGCGGCCCGAGCACGCCGACCAGGCGGTCGAGGTGATGCGGCACGCTGCGGCGCGCGACTACGCCCACGTGCCCGAGGAGTTTGCGCGGTACGTCAAGGACATGGCGGCGCTGGACGACGACCCGCCGTGGGCGCTGGACAAGGTGGCGGCGATGAAGCCGCGGGCGTGACGATTTCCGGGAGCACGGTGCTCCGACTCCGTGAGCTTGCAGAAAGGAATTGACGTGTCGTTTACACGAGTGGACGAGAAGCGTATTGGCGCCATGCTGGCCGGCATGACGCTCGAAGAGAAGGTGTCGCTGTGTCACGCCTGGTCGAAGTTCTCCGTGGCTCCGCTGCCGCGGCTGGGCATTCCCGAGCTGGTGATGTCCGACGGGCCGCACGGTGTGCGTGAGGAACTGGTGCGTGACGGCTGGATGACGGCCAACCGCGACGACGATTACGTGACGTACCTGCCGACGGGCACGGCCCTGGCGGCGACGTGGAACCGGGCGATGGCTCGCCTGCACGGCAGCATCCTGGGCGAGGAAGCGCGCGGCCGGGGCAAGGACGTGATCCTCGGCCCGGGCGTGAACATCATGCGGACGCCGCTGTGTGGGCGGAACTTCGAGTACCTGGGCGAAGACCCCTATCTGGCCGCCGAGCTGGCCGTGCCGGAGATCGAGGGCATCCAGGCCCACGATGTGGCGGCGTGCGTCAAGCACTTCGCCCTCAACAACCAGGAGCTTGACCGCACGCGCGTGGATGTCGAGGTGGACGAGCGTGCGCTGCGCGAGATCTACCTGCCGGCGTTCGAGGCGGCCGTGTGCCGCGCGCAGGTGCTCACGATCATGGGCGCCTACAACCGGTTTCGCGGCGAGCACTGCTGCCACAACCGTCTGCTGCTTCAGGAGATTCTCAAGGACCAGTGGGGATTCCGCGGGCTGGTCGTCTCGGACTGGAACGGCACGCACGATACGGACCAGGCGGCCCGCAACGGCCTGGACGTGGAGATGGGCACCGGCGCGGCGAGCTACGACCAGTATTACCTGGCCGGCCCGTTCCTGGAGGGCTTGCGGCAGGGGCGGTACGAGGAGGCCCTGGTGGACGACAAGGCGCGCCGCGTGCTGCGCGTGATGATGGCGGCGGGTGTGTTCGATGCGGCCCGTCGCAAGGGGGCGTTCGCCACGGAGGAGCATTTCCGCGGGTCGCGGCGCATCGCCGAAGAGGCCATGGTGCTGCTGAAGAACGAGGGCGGCGTGCTGCCGTTCGACGCGGCGACGATTCGGACGTTGGCCGTCGTCGGGTGGAACGCGGGGGTGCGTCACGCGCAGGGCGGCGGCTCCAGCGGCGTGAAGACGGCCCGCGAAGTGACGCCGCTGGAGGGGCTCCAGGAACTGCTCGGCGACGCCGTGGCGATTCGCTACGTGCGCGGCTACCCGGCCCAGGCGACGGCTCACGAGCTCATTCCCAACCAGTGCCTGGATGCCGTGGACGGTTCCGGCACGGGCGGGTGGGCTTTCGAAGTGTTCGACAACGCGGCGCTCACGGGCCCGGCGCGGCAGACCGGTTCGATGCAGGCGGTGGACCTGTCGTGGCCGGCGGGACGGATGCCGCTCGGGCTTGCGACCGGGCGGACCTCGTTGCGTCTGACGGCCACCGTGACGTTGCCGGAGGACGGGCCGTACGAGCTGGCCTTCACCGGCGCTGACCGGTTCACGGTGTTCGTTGACGGCCAGAAGAAGATCGGCCTGTGGGAGTTCGGCGAGGGCTCGCTCACCGAAACGGTCACCCTGGACGGCAAGCGCGGCGACCGGCACACGATCGAGATTCATTTCGTGCCGCTCAACGGGCTGGCCGGCGCGTTCCGCGTGGCGTGGCTCACGCCGTCGGCCGACCGTTCGGCCTGCGGCGACCCGTTCGCCGAGGCGGTGGCCGCGGCCCGCGAGGCCGATGCCGTGATCTTCGTCGGCGGCCTGAATCATCGCGACGACGCCGAGGGCCGCGACCGCTCGGACCTCAAGCTGCTCTACGATCAGGACCGACTCATCGAGGCCCTGGCGGCGGCCAACGCGAAGCTGGCGGTCTTCCTGGTCGGCGGCAGCCCGGTCGAGATGCCGTGGGCCGACCGCGTGCCGGCCATCGTCCAGGCGTGGTACGCCGGCAGCGAGGGCGGCCGCGCGCTGGCCGACGTGGCTTTCGGCCGCGTCAACCCGTCGGGCAAGCTGCCCTGCACGTTCCCGAAGCGGCTCGCCGACACGCCCGCCGCGACGGTCGGCCAGTACCAGGCCGGCTCGTGCCGCTACAACGAGGGGCTCTTCGTCGGTTACCGCTGGTACGACCGCCGGGGCATCGAGCCGCTGTTCGCCTTCGGCCACGGGCTCAGCTACACGACGTTCCAGTACGGGCCTCTGACGGTCAGGCCGGGCCGCGGGGACGTGGCGGCCGAAGCGGAACTGGCCGTCCGCAACACCGGCGCACGGGCCGGGGCGGAGGTCGTGCAGCTCTACGTCGGCCGCACGGCGGCCGGTCGCGTCGAGCGGCCGGTGCGCGAGTTGAAGGGGTTCGAGAAGGTCTTCCTGGACCCGGGGCAGCAGGCGACCGTGCGGTTCCGCCTCTCTCGGCGCGACGTGTCCTTCTGGGACACCGAGGCCGGCGACTGGGCGACCGAACCGGGCGACTATGTGCTGAGCGTCGGCTCGTCGAGCCGCGACCTGCGACAGCAGTGCCGCATCGTGCTGGACTGAGCGGCGCAGCAGCAACGGGAGGGACTGTTGCATTGGACCCACGTGTTGAGGAATTCCCGTCGTTCTGCATTCCGCTCACACGGGAGCAGTTTGCCGCGGCGCTGTGTAAAGGGCAGGGGCGTGCCGTGCTGCATGTGAAGCAGTGCGGAATCACTGGATTCGAGGATCTCCTGCTGGATGCGTGTGTCCATAGCCGTGTGTTTGATGCACAGTCCGAGGGAACACGCGGCGAGTGGCTCTTCAGGCTGCTCGAATCTGCCGGGTTGAAGGACCGGGTTCGGCCGGTTCTTGTTCAGGCTCTGCAAGCCGCCACGGCCGAGACCACCGACACGTGGACCGTCGCCCAGTTGATGGCGCTGGCATCCATGTTCGCCAGTGAAGGTCACGAGGATTGCCGTAAGGCAATCTACACGAAGTTCGATCTTCAGGAGTTTCGAGAGTCGTGGCTCGGCGGTCACGAAATCATCGCCCTTGATGGGTTGGAGGGTCTGCTTCACGTGGCGGAAGTCCTTGGGGCGAGGCTTCTGCGCGAACCCGACTACTGGGAGGATGACTACCTGGTCGACTTGACTGCCGAGGACCATGGTCGCGAGGCCGTCATGGCTGTTCTCCGTGACCGAGCGCGGAGCGACGATCGTGTGAGGGCCTACCTCGCCGAGGTCCAACGCCATGAGGCTGCGACGGCGACGCGACCTCCGTTGTTGCCGCTGGGGCTGCACGACGTGCTGAGGATGATCGAGGAGGCTGCCGTCGGTCGACTCTTGCCCTTGGGGTATTGGGGCTGCAAGGCCAGCGACGAGGAACTGGCCGCCATCGTTTCCCGTATGCGCAGCGAGACGCGCGTTGCTCAGCTTCGCAACTGCCTGCGTGTGTTCCGTATTCGCCCCTTGCCCGAACTGCTCGATGATGTGTTCCGTTTCGTTGTGGCGGATGACGGCGAACTGAGGGAGGCGGCGATCAGGGCGCTGAGCCATTCTCATGATGATCGAGTCCGGGGTATGGCTCTTGACCTATTGAAAAGCGTACCAGCTCGCCTTGACGGCCTTTCCCTGTTTTCGGAGAACTACCAGTCCGGCGACGAGTGCCTATGGACCCCGCTGCTTCCGCACGGCGGGGATGAATGTATGCTGCACGGCATTGTTATTGACGTCCTCAGGATTGCAGACAACGTGAAGGCTCCGGAGTTGAAGAATACGCTGGTCTGGGCCTATGAGTACACTCCGTGTTCCTTCTGCCGCGGCGGGATCGTTGCACGCCTGATCGACGGCGAAGCGATTCCGCGAGCCGTCCTTGAGGAGTGCCTGTGGGACTGCCAGGATGACACGCGGGAACTGGCTGCGTCCACCTTGGATTCCGCACCGACATGGCTTTCCAGCCGCCCGTGAGCAATCCTGTTCGCCATAGGTAGGACCCAGGCCTACGGTGACGCCGTGTGACCTCTGTCTGGCCCCGACTCCGGAATGCCCTCCGTCAGGTTCCCGAAGTCGCGGTCCGCGGGGGCCGGGGCGGGGTTTCACTGTCGGCGAGTTCTTCGCGCGGCCTCGAGGGTCGGGGATCCTCTTCCGACCGTTGAAGCAGGGGGCTTACTATGAACCGGATCGCACGATGCACCGTTGGGGCCGTGGGGGCGGCGGCTCTGATGCTGGGCGGCGTCCTGGCGCTGGGGCCGGCGGCGGCGATGGCCCAGGACCCCGGCTCGGGAACGATCACGGTCCCGGCCATTTCGTTCACGGGGCAGGGCGGCGACGAGGTGTCCAGGAGCGAGCCCAAGGGCCCGGCATCGCGCGGCTTCGAGTTCGTCCATTTCTGGTACACGCCCGGCCACTGGATCGAGTGGGCCGTCGAGGACATGCCGGCCGGCCGCTACGACGTGACCGTCCGCTACGCCGGCAAGCACCCGGTCCGGCGCAGCCTGGCCGTGAACGGTCAGACGGTGGACGGGCTGGAATCGTTCGCGCTTGAGGCGACCGGCAGCGGACAGCAGAAGGACGGGTGGCAGAAATGGTCCGAGGCGACCTTGCCGGCGCCGGTCACGCTGGCGCCCGGTCACAATGTGCTGCGCATGGCCTGCCTCGACGACACCAGCGTCTGCCTCCGGGAGATTGTCCTGACGGCTCCGGGGAAGCCCCCGGTGACGATTCCGGCGTCGCGTCTGGCGGGGCAGGGCGGCGGCCAGGTGCAGGTGATTACGCCGCCGGCGCTAGGCACCGTGGGCAATGTGTGGCGGCAGTCGTGGTACAAGGAGGGCCAGTGGCTCGAGTGGACCGTCGAGGTCCCCGCGGCGGGGCCCTACGCCGTGGCGCTTCACTATCGGGCCGACGGCTACTGCCGCCTGGAGCTTCAGGCCAACGGCGAGAAGGTCAAGGGGCTGGACGATTTCATCCCGCCGCGCACCGGATCGCTGGACTACTACACGGTGGGCACGCTGCCGGCGCCGGTGGCGCTGCGCGCGGGCAGGAATACGCTGCGTCTGACGACCCTGGGCGGCCCGGATCGCGGCGTGCCGCGGTTCGACGGCATGTTCTCCCTCAGCGCGATGCACCTGACGCCCCTGGCCGAGGGCGCGTCGCCCGGCGGCAACCTTCTGACGCTGACGACGATGGACGAGATCACGCGCACGGCGACCGTCACGGAGCGGCAGGACTTCACGTCCGCGCCGCTGGGCCCGCCGCTGCCGCAGGTCAAGGACGCCATTGCCCTGACCGAAGGCCACTCGTTTTCCCTCGGCGGGCGCAAGGCGACGGTCGTGACCGCCGACGTGCTGCCCTACGTGGAGAACGAGTTGACGCGCGACTGCCGATGGGACCACCACGACAACCCCATGCTCAAGGAGCTGCGCGAGAGCTGCAAGCTCGACGACGTCGTCGCGTCGGGCAAGGACGAGTACGAGAAACAGATCCTGCTGATGAAGTGGGTGTGGAATCAGTGGGACTTCGGCCACGCGCAGGAGTTCTACAATCTGCGTCATCCCCTGTGGATCGCGCAGCAGTCGAAGCGCGAGCACGTGTTCCAGTGCATGCACAGCGGCAGTGTGCTGGCCTCGGCCATGGCCAGCATGGGGTGGGTGTGCCGCGCTGCCGGTCACAGCACGCACACGTGGAACGAAGTGTGGTCCAACCAGCACCGGCGGTGGGTTCTCTTCGACGCGACAAGCAACCTGCGTTACGAGCGCAAGGGCGTGCCGCTGAGCACGTACGAGGTCTATCACGCCCGCTACGTCGAGCTGGCCGACGACGTGATGACCTTCGCGCAGAACGGCAAGCAGTACGTTTCGCCGCCGCGTCCGGGCAAGACCGCCAACGTGAGCATCTACGGCACCAACGCCTACGTCGGCGGCCGCGTGAGCGGTCCCCGCGCGCGATTCGAAATCGGCCAGAACGTGGCCGTCAAGACCGACCCGGCGGCGGCCTACTATCCGATCAACCAGGCCTCCCTGGCCCTGGCGCCCGACGGCGAGGGGCTGCGCGTGACTCTTGGCACGATGACGCCCAACTTCAAGGAGTTCCGCGTTCGCCTCGACGAGGCGGCGTGGCGGCCCGCCGAGACCTCCTTCGACTGGCCGCTGAAACCCGGCAAGAACCGCCTGGAGGCCGCGAGCGTCAACCGCTTCGACGTCCAGGGCCCGGTCTCGACGGTGGTCATCGAGATCGCGCCCTGACGGGTGGCCTCGCCGTGGACGAACCGCGGGCGCCTGCCGCTCAGAAGAGTCGCAGGCGCCCGCGTCGCGTTTCCTGTCGGCCGCTCATACGCGCGGCGGCAGGCTATCGTTTCGACTGCTTCTCCTTCAGCAACTCCATCGATTTCTCGTACCGGCTGAAATCTTTCGGCTGCTTCCAGCCGTCGGTCGGCGGCATGCCGGGGCCGGTGCGGTGCTTGGCCCACATCTCGTTGACGAAGGCGTCCCAGGTCTGGCCCTGGCGGGCCCAGCCGGGCGAATGGTCGGCGCCGGTGGCCTCCTTGATCGCCTTGACGAACTCGGCGTCGTCCTCGTACATCCAGCGGTCCACGTAATCGAAGAACGGGTCGTGGCCCCATGCGGCCTCGGCCTTCATCAGGTGCATCGCCAGCGCCTGGGCCACCCAGCCGACGCTCGTGCAGCAGCGGCGGTACGACTCGCTCATGCGGTCGCCGCGCCGTGCCTCGCCCGAGGCGATGCCGTCCCACTCCTTCGGATGCCGATGCTCGTAGGGGCCGGAGCCCGGTCGCGCGACGCCGGTCCTGGCGTCAATCGCGCGGTGCCCGGCGAAGGTCACCGTGGCGCCCGTCCAGCAGGGGCCGTACTCCGTCTGCTCGTCCTCGCCGAAGCTGACCTGGGGGAACGACCGGTTCACGTTCGCCAACTCGTCGTCGCCGAGCACGAGGCCGGCGAAGACAATCGGAATCTTCCGGCCGCTGCCGTGACCGCCGAAGGCCTCCCAGCCGGGGTGCCCGGCGCGGGCAATCGAGCCCAGGTCGATGCCCACCTGCACGTAGTTGATCAGCAGCGGCTCTTTCTCCTCGGGCTTCAGGTCCGTACACAGCAGCAGCGCGGCGATGCCGGCCACGCGGCCGTACTCCAGCCCGTACTGCGGCATGTTCTCCACCGGATGATCGAACCCGAAGAACCCCGTGCTCAGCCACGGGCGCTGCGTGAACCGGACGTACAGCCCCACGTCGGCCAGGTTCGCGGTCCGTTCGGCCCGCGGCAGCAGATCGCGCTTCAGGTTCCGCGCCAGATAGACCTTCTGCGTGCGGTCGCAGTAGCCGGGGCGGAAGGCGTCGGCCGGCTGCGGTTCGGCCACGCACGTCAGCACCGCGGCGGTGCGGATGGGGCTGCTGTCGCCCTTGCCGCGCTGGACGTCGGTCCGCAGCATCTGTCCCTTCAGGATCATGCCCTTGGGCATGCTGATCGTCGAGACCAGTGAATCGCCCGGCTTCATCGTCGCCGGCAGCCGCTGAATCAGCCCCGGCTCGAAGAAATTCTGGATCCCGCTGTCGTACGACTCTTTCTGGGCTGCCGGGGGATTCAGCATGAACCCGTTGCGGACCCAGCTTGTCGCCGGACGCTTCAGGTCCCGGGCGTCCAGCTCGATCTCGGGAATCTCTTCGCCGTAGAGCGGCTTCGGGTCGATCGCCGTCACCGTCACGGGGCCCACCACGTACCAGTCGCCGTTGACAAATCGGCCCACGGGCGACGGCTTCTCGAACGTCCACGTGATGCCGTGCTGCGTGACGCTCGGTCGCTGCTCCAGTTCTTCGAGCTTCGGCGTCGCCGGCGCGTTCTCCGCCGTGACCGGCGCGCGCTCCTCGCGGATCGGCGTCCACGGGTCCGGACCCTTGACGGTCGGTGCCTCCGGACGAGGCTGCGGCACCGACGTCACCGGACCGCCCAGCGTTACCGACACGTCGTCCACCAGCAGTGTCTGCTCGCTCGCGCCGCCGGAGTCGCCGTAGATCACCACGCCGTTGAACCCTACGAGCCCCGCCTTGGTCGCGTCGAACCGCTTTGCCGCGTTCAGGTCGCGCCCGTCCACCAGGACGCGCAGGCCCTTCTCCGTATCGAAGTCGAACGTCCACTTGCGCCACGCCGCCGGCGCCCGTTTCACGCCGAGCCACTGGAGCTGATCGTACCAGCGGTCCCCGTCGCCGCCCGTCGCCGTGTACCCCTCGTTGCCGCCCAGGTACGAGGCGTAGAGAATGCCGACCGCCAGCACGTGGCCGTCCTTCTGCACCAGGCCCCATCGCGGCCCGGGCCGCGTGGCCGCTCGCGGGTTCTCCGGCGACGTCAGGTCGTCGTACACCCACAGCTCCACCTTGCCGGAACCGTCGGCGTCGCGCAATTTCAGGAGGGCCTTGCCGCCGGAGCCGATTGTCAGGGCCGCTCCCTGGCCGTCGCGGCCCTTGCCGGCCGCCGTCGCGACGGGCCCCGTCACGGTCCACCCTGCCAACGCCCCTTCGCCCTCGAAGCCCATGGTTTTCGCAGCCGATGCGTCCTGGGCCGCCTCCTGGCCCGTTACCGTCACCGGACACGCCCACGCCGCCAACGCCACCAGACAACCCCATGCCAAGACCCGATTCATGATTGGTGTCCTCCTGTTTTGCGCCCGAAGGGAAAAACCGCATGTGGAGTGTAAACCCCGCCCCCGCCCGCCGGTGCCGGTGCGTCTTGGGCGGCGGCCTTGGGCCGACGAACGGTGGGGCAAGAGCTGCTCACCAACTGCTCGCAATGTGACCGGGGGGAACTCATGGCCGCACGCGGCCTTGGCACCGGGCACAGGAGGCAATCTGTGTGACGCACTGCACTACGGACCGAATGGCCTCGGAAACGTCCTGGGATACAGGTCCCGGATTTCGTCCGCGGTAATGGGGGTATCACCGTATCCGAGATCGTTGAGGAGTTCGTCGCGGACTGCCTTCTGAACCGATGCCGTCTCCTGTGCCAGGCACGCCGCGAAGAACCGGTCCCCGGTATCGCGCAGCACATAGCCCAGCACATACGCATGGCCTTCCGACGACGCAGCGTCAAACGGAGCCTTCTCCGTCATTTGCAGCAGATCGCCCATGGCTGCCTCATCGCGGAGCAGACAGCGGCGGACCACGTCCAGGTAATCGTATCCGGCGGTCTTGGCTACGGTCAGCGTGTCATCATAGCCGGCGAATCGGGATGCCACGTCCTGCGCGGCGGCGGCTTCAGCCGCGTTGTCCTCGGAGGATGTGAGGGTGTTGCCCTTTGTGCATCCAGCGCACCATGCCAATGCGACTGCCAGACACAGGCCGGCAAGGCAGTCCGGACGGCGAACTGGGCTCATGCGATTGCTCCTCCATGACGACGTTCCCTCACCAAGAGACTATCTCAGAACAGCCTTCTGTGGCACAGCCGCCCTCGGCTGTGCGCCCATTGCCCCATTCCCCGGCCGAGGGCGGCCGGGCCACACATTCCGAGATAGCCTCTAAATCCCGAACAGACGCCGGGCGTTGGCGGTGGTCTGGCGGCGGGCGACCTGCGGGTCGATGCCGTGCAGTGCGGCCAGGCGGTCGCAGACGTAACCGACGAATGATGGCTCGTTGGTTTTGCCGCGCATCGGCACCGGAGCGCAGAACGGAGCGTCGGTCTCCACCAGGAGCCGATCCATCGGAATCCGTGCCGCCACCTCGGCCACCTCCGGGGCATTAGGAAACGTCACGATTCCCGTGATGCCGATGTAGAACCCGCGCTCGAGGGCCGCCTCGGCCAACTCCCACGTGTCGGTGAAACAGTGGAACACGCCGCGCGGCATCCGGTCGCGCCCGGCCACCTCGTCGAGCGTCTCGATCACCTCGAGCCCCGCCTTGCGCGAATGGATCACCATGGGCTTGCCGATCCGCAGGGCCAGCTCGATCCCGCGGCGCAGCACCCGCCGCTGCGCGTCGCGCGGGCTGTGCTCATAATGGTAATCGAGCCCGAATTCCCCGAGGCCGACCACGATCGGCTCGGCGGCCTGTCGCTCGATCACGGGCCAATCCTCATCGACGATCTCGGCCGCCTCGTGCGGGTGGAATCCTACGGTCGCATAGAGTTGCGGCACATCCACGCCGGGCGTGCCTCCGGCGGTCGCGGCGGCGCTGCGGGCCTGCTCGATGGCCACGGGATTCGTCGAGGGCCGCGTGCCGATGTTGACGATGCTCGTCACGCCGGCCTGGGCCGCGCGGCGGAGCACGTCCGACACCTGTTCCACGAGCTTCGGGAAATACAGATGGGCGTGACTGTCGCACAGCCCTTCGCGTTCGGTCGTCATGAATCGTCCTTGTCCGAGGCTCGCCGCGCCTTCATCGCTGCCACCGTCTCTGTCGCCACGTTGTTCCGTGGCACGGGCATCCTGCCCGTGCGTCTCAGGGGCATCTTGCCCCTGGGCTATCGTGACTCACCGGCTGGTGGCCGGGCCGAACCCCTGTGCCACGGCGGGCAAGACCCGCCGTGCGATACGCCACGTCGCCGTCACAGGGCCATGGGGCGTGCGTCCAAAGCCACATGCGGACGACCGCAGATCCGTCCATGCACGCGCTGCATGTTGAACCATTCCCCCGAACCGGCACGGCGGGCAAGACCCAATACGGTTCAGTTAAGCATGACGACCGCCTCGCTGAAGAGTGTGATCGGTGGTGGAGACCGATAGTGTTCGGGTCGTTTCTTGGGGAACTTCGACTGGGTGCGTTTGACCACTCGCGGGTTGATGCGGTTCTCGCGCGGCGGCAGCCGCCCCTGGCCGATCTGTTTCAGAAGACCCCGGTAGAGCACCGGCAGTTGTTCGGTTCGGGCGTTACGCATGTCGGCGATGCCGTCGCGAATGACGCGCAGGGCATGCACGAAGCTCAGTCGTCGCGGGTCGAGGTTCTCGGCCAGGGCCGCCTCGTGCATCAGGCCACGCACCGCGTTGTAGGCCACCAGCAACCCGTAGACCTCTTGAATCACTCCCGCCGGCGTCAGGCTGCGCAGCGACACCGGCCGGCCCAGTTGATGGGTCTTCCATTCGTCATTGGCAATTTCGATCTCCCAACGCTCGTGGTACAGGCAGATCAGTTCCCGGGCCGGGTAGTGCTCCACGTCCAGCAGGGTGGTCGCCAGACGGTGCCGCTCGCCGTAGCCCGGCCGCGTCGGATCGTCGAGGGTGTACTCCAACACACGGACGATCACCGGGTGTTCCGCCTTCCCTTGACGCCAGGTGGGCCGGACCTGGGCCAGGTACGAGCCGTCGGCCTGCCGCCGCACGGGCCGCAGCCCAACATAGGAAGGAACCCGGCACAGAACCCGAACCCGCTGCTCGACGGCCTGGGCCAGCAAGGCATGGCTGTAGAAGCCGCGGTCGCAGAGCAGCAGATCCCCTGCGGGCACCTGTCGCAGCAGCGGGCCGACGGCCGAGTGCTCGCTGCCGTTGGCCCGACGCAGCAGGGCCTCCTGGATGGCATGCGTCCCGGCCTCCTGGAGATAGACCACCAGCACCTGTGGATAGGCCCCCGCCACCGCCTGCCCGTGGCGGGTCGTGCCGGGACGCCCGAAGGCCGCTCCGTTCTGCGGCGTGTCGGGCACGTTCAGATGAACGCCATCGATGACCCGCATCCGCATCCCCCGATAAGAGGCCCCGGCCGTCTCGCTTCCGGCCGGCGGCCGTACGGTCTGTCGAAACACCTGTCGCAACGGTGCCGCCCCAAGACGCTTGCGGGCGGCGCTGAAGGCCGACTTCGCCGGCTCGCGGCCCCCGGCCAGGGCTCGGAAGGTCTCGCGCAAGGTGCCGCGCAGCCGTCGCCAGATCGTCGGGATGTTGACCGTGCTCCAGATGCCCATGCCGATCACCAACCAGACGACCGCCGCGGCCGGCAACCGCCGTCGCCGCCGCTCTCGGCGTCCGGTGGCCTCCAGTGCCGCCGCGATCTGTTCGGGGGCAACCATGGTCGTCAAGGCCTCCAACACCACCGTGTCGCCCAGTTGTTGGAAAAGACCTGCACTGTCCAGCAGCCGCACGCCGATACTCTGTACCATAGTCCCAGCCTCCTGTGCCGATGGTTCTTGTGCCACAAGTGCTATCGACTACAGGAGGCTTTCTTCATGGACCCTAACTGAACCGTATTGGGGCAAGACCCGCCGTGGCACACTCCCATGGCGCTCCTGCCACAAGTCGAGCCTCTGTCGTCGGGCGGCTACGCCAGAAACGCACCCGGAATGTGCCGCAGCTCGGGTTCGCCGTGGCCGGCCGCGTCGGCGTAGGCCACGGCCACCACGTCGAATCGCACGGGCGCGTCGCTGAGGCCCTTGCTCTTGAGCCAGGCCTGGGCGGCCCGGATCACGTGTCGCTGCTTGGCGCGGCCGACGGCCTGCTCGCCCGCCGCCACGTCCTCGCGCGACCGGGCCTTGACCTCGACAAACACGAGCCGCCCCGAGAGCTTCTCCTGCATCACCAGGTCCAGCTCGCCGAACGGCGTGACGACGTTGCGAGCCAGCACGCGGTGGCCCAGCCGCTTCAGGTACCGCGCGGCCACGTCCTCGCCCTTGCGGCCAAGGTCTTTCCGCTGATCGAAATTGAACAGTCCCATGGTGTCTCCTCGTGCCTGCGCCGGGCAGGCCGAACGCCCGCCCGAACGTCGTTCCGTTATAGCCCGCCGCCCCCGTTGCGTCAACGGCGAGCCGTTTTACTAAAGGCGACGCTTGACAGCACACGATACCCAATGGAGAATGACCTGTGACGGGATTCCATTCACCGACCCACCACGGACGGTATTCGGCATACGGTCAGGAATCGAGACGACGCGACGAACCGCAGGATGACCGGGCGAAGGATCGCCGGACCGCGGACGCCGAGTCGTGCGGACACTGTTGCGCAAACGGGACGGACGCATGAATATCGTCAAACGCCTGGTCGTGGTACCCAAACTCCCCCCGCAGCTTGAGCGCCTGAAGGAGTTGGCCTACAACATCTGGTGGAGCTGGGACCCCGAGGGGCGGCAACTCTTCCGCCGCCTCGATCCCGACCTGTGGGAACGCACCTACCATAACCCGGTGCACATGCTCGGTTCGGTGAGCCAGGACAACCTTTCGGCCCTGGCCGAGGACGAGGGCTACCTGTCCCAGCTCGACCGCGCCTGGCAGCGGTTCCGCGACTACATGGATTCCAGCCATCGCTTCAGCCACCGCGAGGTCGAAGGCCAGACGTTCGCCTATTTTTCGGCTGAGTACGGCCTGACCGAGGGGCTGCCCATTTACTCGGGCGGCCTGGGCGTCCTGTCGGGCGACCACATGAAGGCGGCCAGCGACCTGGGCCTGCCGCTGGTCGGCGTGGGCCTGCTCTATCGCGAGGGCTACTTCCGCCAGTATCTGAACGCCGACGGGTGGCAGCAGGAGTTCTACCCCGAGAACGATTTCTACAACATGCCCGTCCGCCGCGAGACCCAGGCCGACGGTTCGCCGGTGGTCGTCGAGGTCGATCTTCCCAACGCCCTGGTCAAGTGCAACGTCTGGCGGATCGACGTTGGCCGCATTCCGCTCTACATGCTCGACACGAACCACCCCGACAACGCGCCGGAGTACCGGTCGATCACCGCGCAGCTCTACGGCGGCGACAGCGAGAACCGCATTCGCCAGGAGATGGTGCTGGGGATCGGGGGCTTCCGGGCCTTGCGCGCCCTGGGCAAATCGCCGAGCGTCGTTCACATGAACGAGGGTCACGCCGCTTTCGCCGGCATCGAGCGCGTTCACCAGATCATGGTCGATAAGCAGGTGTCCTTCGACGTGGCTATGCAGGTGGTCCGGGCCGGGGGCTGCTTCACAACGCACACGCCCGTGCCCGCGGGCAACGACGTGTTCGACCTCGAGCTGATCGACAAGTACATGGGGCACTACTACCACAAGCTCGGCATCGGGCGCGACGGGTTCCTCGCCCTGGGCCGGCAGGACCCCGGCAACCCGCGCGAGACGTTCTGCATGACGGTGCTGGCGCTGAAGCTCTCGACGCACCGCAACGGCGTCAGCAAGCTGCACGGCGAGGTGTCGCGCGACATGTGGAAGCGCGTCTGGCCGCAGGTGCCCGTGGCCGAGGTGCCCATCACGAGCATCACCAACGGCGTTCACACGCGAAGCTGGATCTCGAACGATCTGGCCACCCTGTACGATCGGTACCTGGGCCCGCGGTGGATTCTGAGCCCGGCCCGGATGGACATCTGGAACCGCGTGTCGAGCATTCCCGACACGGAACTGTGGCGCGCTCACGAGCGCCGCCGCGAGCGTCTGGTGGCGTTCGCCCGCCGCCGGCTGCGCGAGCAGCGCGAGCGCCGCGGCGCGAGCAGCCGCGAGATCGCCGCCGCCGACGAGACGCTGGATCCGGGCATCCTCACGATCTGCTTCGCGCGGCGGTTCGCCACGTACAAGCGCGGGACGCTGCTGTTCCGCAACCCCGCGCGGCTGGCGCAGTTGCTGAGCGACTCGAAGCGGCCCATGCAGATCATCTTCGCCGGCAAGGCCCATCCGCGCGACGGCGGCGGCAAGGAGCTGATCCGCGAGATCGTTCACCAGTGCCGCCGGTCGGAGTTCCGCAACCGCATCGTGTTCGTCGAAGACTACGACATGAACGTGGCGCGGTAC
>Ga0123327_1002306_pt1 | contig 14951 bp, 10 predicted proteins | sample BioC13SIPDNA_4_FD_89701 | JGI IMG/M metagenome (GOLD analysis project Ga0123327, IMG submission 89701) | Anaerobic biogas reactor microbial communites from Washington, USA - Biogas_R1_B C13 SIP DNA | ecosystem: Engineered > Bioreactor > Anaerobic > Unclassified | place: Washington, USA...
AGGGCAAACGCTCCGAACGCGAGGTCGCCGAGGCGATCGTTCACGGCGTCTACCGGTTCCTGTGGGCCGAGCGGGCTGAGGGCCGCCTGACGCCCGACCCGTGGTCGGTCCTGGCCCAGAGGGTCGATGACCTGCTGGGCGGACACTTCCCGAGAAACGAAGTGCTGCTGCCTGCCCAGGCGGCGAGGGTCGATCCCGTGCTGCGCGAATTCGGCGCGTGGCTTTGCGGCCGGGGGCTTTGGACCGAGTCCCAACAGGAAGCGTACCTGGCCGCGATCGACCGGATCCTGCCGGAGTTCCAGCAGGCCTACGATGCGGCGTGCCTCCTGAGTTTCTGGTCTCTGGCCGGCTACGAACTGCCTTCCCTGCTGGATCTGGGCATCCTCGATACGGTGCTCAAGAAGTCTTTCCTTGAGGACAGGCAGCGCGACCTGATCCGCCGGGCGGCGGAAGAGGAACTCGCGGCTTGGGATGAGGCTGCGGAACTCGAGCCGGTCGAGGAGGATGATCAGGCGATGATCGACCTGCGGGTCCACCGCGAGGACGGCACGGTGATCGATGCCGAGGACCTGCTGGCTGAGGAGTTCGAGGAAGAGGAAGCCGACGACGACCTTCTCTACGAGGATGAGGAGGCGGATGAACACGAGGGGGACGGGGACGACTTCGAGGAAGTCGTGGAGGAGTCTTACTTTACGGTCCGAAAGATGGACGGTCCGACGGTCTTTCTCGAAGGCCTCAGCGCGGAGGCCGGCGCCGTCTTTCCGATCTGGGTCCCGCCCACGCTGGCCGGGCTGCTCAAACCGGGATGGTTTGTCGTGGCGGAACTGATGCGGGACGTCGAGGACGGGGCGATACGGGCCGCAGCCGTCGAACGCGTGGTCCCGAAGTTTTGGCCCGGCCTGCACGAACTGAAGGAGCCGGTTCTGGACGAGGACGACGACTGGTTGATGGAGGCCTGCGAGTCTCCTGAGGAGGAAGCGGACGCCGACGAACTTGACGCTACCCTCGGTGAGATGGCCGAGACCCTGGCCAATATGCTGGAGCCCGAGGCGCCTCCGCTGCTGAGCAAGCGGCAAGCCCGCTCCCGCATGAACCAGGTGTTCGTGTTCAAGGTCTGGCAGGGCAAACGCTGGTGCCGTATCGAGGTTTTGGGCGGCAACGAATTGGCCGAGCTCGACCTGGCGATCCGCGAGACGATGCGGCTGGATGCTTCCGATCACCTCAGCGAATTCTACGAAGGCTTCACGCGAAAGAGCCGCGGCTACGGGCACATCGACCCGCTGGGCGGCGGACCGGGAGCGAACCTGAAGATAGCCGAACTGGCCATCGAGCCGGCGGATACGATCAAGTACGTCTACGACTTCGGCGACTGGCTCGAATTCAAGGTCAAGTTCGAGAAGATCGTCGAGCCCGAGGCGAAGGCCAAGTATCCGCGGGTGACCCGCAAACCGTAGATCGCAGCGGCTCAGCGGCCGCGCAGGTCATCCAGGGCCTTGAACATCGCCTCGACGTTGGCCGGCGGAACCTCGGCCAGGATGTTGTGAACCTGCGTGAAGACAAAGCCGCCGCCGGGAGCCAGAATCTCGACCCGCCGCTTCACGTCGTCGTAGACCTGCTGCGGTGTGCCTCTGGGCAACACACGCTGCGTATCGCAGCCGCCGCCCCAGAAGGCGATCTCGCGCCCGAACTCGCGCTTCAGACGCACCGGGTCCATGTCCGCCGCTGAGGTCTGCACGGGGTTGACCACCTCGAAACCCGCCTCGATCAGATCCGGCAGCAGCTTGTAGATCGACCCGCAACTGTGCAGGAAGACCTTCAGGCCGCTGTGCTTCTTGATGTGGTTGATGATCGTCGCGTGGCGAGGCCGAAACACCTCGCGGTAGATCTGCGGCGAGAAGAACGGCCCGGACTCGGTGCCCAGGTCGTCGCCGAGTTGGATGATGTCCACCGTGCCGGCGATTCGCGGCAGGAGCCGATCGAGATTCGACAGGTGAATCTCCACCAGCCGATCCAGCAGCCGTTCGACCTTCGCCCGCTCCAGCATCAGGTCTTCGAGGAACCGCGCCAGCCCCAGCAGAAACGTGCCCCACTCAAAGAGGTTGCCGCCAAACCCGATCATCAACGCCCGATCGGTCGTCTCGTGCAAGTGCCGGGCGCGTCGGGCGATCGCGTCGAGATTGGCGTCGCTCAGCCCTTCTTTCCAGATCGGCGAAGGAACCGCCCACATGACCTTGGGCATCAGTTCCGGCAGCCGCCGCAGGTTCTCATCGGTTATCCCGTTCCGCTCCAGCGGCCAGTGCTTCTGTGTGAAGTAGAAGCAGCCTTCCGGCATCTCGGCGATCAGCGTGCCGTCATCGGCCGTGATCTGCCACGGACCCGTCGGCCGGACCAGGTTGAACCACCCGGGCACCTGGCCGATCGAACCGTCCGGCAGCGCCCAGTCCTTCCACACCTCGCCCGGCCAATCCCAGCCGACGTCCATCGCGTCGATCCCGAACCGCTCCAGGGCCCACGCCTCCGGCTCGGCCAACTGTTGGATCAGATCGTAGACGCGGGTCTGTCCGCCCGCCTGGCCAAGATACGCCTTCAGGCGGTTGTAGGCGACGGCCTGGATTCCCGTCGATCGCATCGCTCCCAGATCGACCGCCACCCGATCGGGTTCCCGATGATTCAACGCCGCCATCACGCGCTGTCGAGAGGTCATGGCTGTTCTCCCGCATCGATCGGTGCCGATTTCCTGCGTTCGCAAATCCATCTTAGCTTCCCGATCTGCCTTTTTTAACTTTTTTCACTTTTTGTGCGAAAAGGATTAATGTTTTTCTTGACGCACTCAATATCTAGTGGTTTAATCCCTACCAGAGTAGCACATGTAGTGATGCTCAGACCGGTCGGGTGTCCGTTGCAGATCAGAATCGCCGATGCAATGTCCGTTCTGCAAGGTCAACAATGCGAGGGTCATCGACTCCCGCGAGACGGACGGTGGGGCGGTAATCCGTCGTCGCCGTCAGTGCCAGGAATGCGGCAAGCGGTTCACGACCTACGAAAAAGCCGAAGCCGCCGTTCGCCTGGTGGTGGTCAAGAAGGATGGTTCACGAGTCCCCTATGACCGAAGCCGGATCCTGGTCGGCCTCCAGAAGGCGTGCTACAAGAGACCGGTGAGCGAAAAGCAGCTCGAATCGCTCGTTGACAAACTGGAAGAGCAATTGTTCTCCGAATTCGACCGCGAGGTTCCCTCCCGCTTCATCGGACAGCGGGCGGCGGAAGGCTTGCGGACGCTCGATGAGGTCGCCTACGTCCGGTTCGCCAGCGTTTACCGCGAATTTCGCGACGTCGGCGAGTTCATCGACGAGGCCCGGCAGGTCATGGAACGCCACGGCAAGGACCAACCGGGTCAGAAGCGGCTCTTTGATCAGGAGGACTGACAGCCACAATACACGGATGGATTGCCTGGTGCAGGGAGGCACGAGTGCGGAGCGCGGTCTCGGCCGCGCGGGTGAGGACCGACCGGCATTGATCGGAAGTTGCCACGGCTGGTTGGTGTCCGAACCGGGAGCGATCCGGTTGGCGCAGGTACCGGGCAAACGGCAGCGGCCTGACGGCCGTTGCGCCTTGCGGTTCCAAAGGATTGGGTCAGGTACCTCAGGCCAACGGGATCGCTCTTTTTTTTGCCCTTCCGGTCACTCGGCCAGACGCAGGCGATCGGCCCCAATCGTATGCTGCTCGAACAGCAGCGCCTCCAGCCGGGCGTACTGCGAGAAGTCGCCGGTCAGCAGATCGGCCCCCGCCTTGATAAGCCGATTCCGCTTGACCGCGCTGAGCCCGTAACGTCGGACCTCGTCCGAAGCCACGCCCACCGCCACCCCGTCCACCCGTTTGCACAGCCGCAGTTCCACCGGCCCGTCGCCGATGCACGCGAGTTGTGCGCCCTTGAGGTTGTGCTCGCGGATGATCCGCTCGATCACCATCTTTTTGGCCGACCCGGTTCCCTGTCCGGCCCAGCCGTAGATCCGGCCCTCAAACAGATCCGCGTAGCCCAGCGTCGCCGCTTCGTGGCCCACGTTGTGGTGATCGGTGCCGCTGGCCAGGTACAGCTTGTCCCCTCGACCCGCCAGCGCCCGCAAAAAGCACACCGCCCCCTTGATCGTATAGTCGCCCGGGTCCAACTCGCCCCGTTCGAGCTTGGCCAGCCGCGCGTTGACCATGTCCAGCAGTGCCTGGTTGTAAATCGCCTTATAGCCCATCGCGTCGAGCACCTGGTCGGCCGGCACCAATCCGAACTTCCGCACCATCTCGACCAGCGTCTCCATCTGCACGATCGTCTCAATTCCGGTCGACTGGTCGATGTAGTCGCGGACCTGCTCGAGCACGCGGTGGTACAGCTCCTCCGGCGCCTCGAGGTACTGCGGCCCGAGGATCGAGCGGACCATCACCGGCTCCATGATCTGCTCCCAGCCCTGCCGCAGCGTCGAGATGGTGCCGTCATGGTCAAAGATCGCGTGTCGTATCTGGCCCAACTCCACCTGCGGGTTGGCCACCTCGATCTCGCTGTCTTCCCAGTACCGCGAACGCCGCACGTCCTCAGCCAGTTCCACCCGGTAGACGTGATCGCAGTCGCGGACCAGGGCTGTGATCTCCTCGGGCGACGCCGTGCCGGTGGTCATCAGCTTCTGGCAGACCACCGCTGCGGCCATGTTGCCCAACTCGATCGCCTCACGCAGCGTCGTTCCGGCCGCCAGAGCTCCGGTCACCGCCGCCGCCGTCGTATCGCCCGCTCCGCACGGATCGATCTCGCCCAGAATCAGGATTCCGGGCACCTGGCTGACCTCCTTGCCGTCGAACGCGACGATGCCGCGCTCGGACTGCGTGATGATCACCTCGCGATTAGTGCGGCTGTGAATCTGCCGGGCGAAGTCCACCAGCGTGTCCATGGGCAGCCGGTCCTGTATCTCGATCGGCTGGCCGCACAGCCTTGCCGCCTCGCCCGCATTGATCTTGAGTATCACCCCGTCGTATCGCCCAAGCACGTCCCTCGCGTCCAGCAGGATCACCTTCTCGCCGAATCGCTTGAGCAACCCGCCAAGCCGCTCGATCATCGCCTCGCTGTGCAGCCCGCGCGCGAGCTGCTGGTTGACGATCAGGCCGTCCAATTCGGGCAGACGCTTTTCCAAATTCGCCAGCAGCCGGTCGACGGTGGCTGACGCGATCCGGTTGAACCGCCCGAAGTCGATCCGCTCCTGCTCCTCGGGCCCGACGTGCGGTTTGGCGTAGACGTTGGTGTCCCAGTCCCTCTCCTGCACCACCGCGTCGTCCGTCCGGACGCCGTTGGTTCGCATCAGGTTCAGCATCGCCTGGCCGAAGACGTCGGGGCCGGTCACGCAGAACGCCCAGACCTGCCCGACTCCCAGATCCGCCAGGTTCTTGGCCACGTTGCCCGCTCCGCCCAGCGAATAGTACTGCTTCGCGATGGCGTGGGTCGGCTTACCCGTCTCCACCGACAGTTCCACTTCGTTCTCGTCAAACCGCCAGTAGGCGTCGATGCAGAAGTCGCCGATGACGCCGATCCTGACGTTGCTCATGTGGCCGAGGATTTCCCGAAGACGCGATTCCTGCATACATTGCCCCTTCTCAGGCTCGTCGAATGATTTCCTGGTAGAGACGCGGGACGGTCCGACGCTGGTCGCCGCGGATATAGAACCCGCGGCCGCTGAACGCCTCGGGAATCCGGGTCACCACGCTCTTGTGATGGCGATAGTAGTAGTTGGCGCTGGATTCGTCGGTCATCGCCTCGTGGCGGTAGTCCTTCAAATCGAGGTCGGCGGTGATCAGGCCGTACGGCGGCTGGCCCGTGCTGCCGACCACCGAGACCGCCTTGAGCAGCACCTCCGGCCCGGTCACCGCGCAGCCGACGTTCAAAAACACGCCGCCCTCGCCCAGGTCGGGCGTCTGTTGCGTGAAAATCAGAAAGTCGCGGCCCGAGCATCCGCCCTTGGCCCGGCCGTCGAAGTTCGCGTGCTGGTCGATCACGTCCGTCCCGATCCCCACGTGCACGGTCAGCGGCGTGCCCGTCTCGTAGCAGGCGGCCAGAATCGAGACCTCCGGATGCTGAAAACGAATGGGCGAATTGAGGCCAAGACGCTTCGCCGCCGCCTGGCGAAACTCCGCGTCGCAGATCATCCGACCGACCCCTTCCCCGTAGCCAAGCTTCCGCTCGTCCGCCTCTGCCAGCGCAGCGTTGATGTACGAAAGCTCGTACGCCATGCCGAACTTGCCTTCCGGCAGGGCGTTGGGCACGTATTCGCTGGTCGCGCCGAACAAAGCCAACTCAAAGTCGTGGATCACGCCCGCCCCGTTGGTCGCCGCCAGCGTCAACAGCCCGCGCCGCACCAGGTCCGCCACCAGCGGCCCCATCCCGTTCTTGACCAGATGCGCCCCGGTCAGCCACATCACCGCCCGACCGGCACGCCGCGCCGCCACCATCGCCTCGGCCAGGGCTGCGATATTCTCCGCCTGTTCGCACACGTCATAGTGCGCTGCCATCACCGCGTCCGGCCGCGACAGATCCGCCAGTTGCACCTTGTTCTGCCGCTGCGAGACCGGATACGTGCTGATCCGCCGCGAATCGAAAATAGGGTATCGTCCTGCGTATTCCATCGTTTGCCCTTACCTGTCAGAACCGCTCCACCGTGGTTCGTTCCAGTTCGCCCGGCCGGATCACGAACCGCTCGGTATACCGGCTCTTCTCCGCCTCGATCACGTCCCGTTGATTCTCGAATTTCGCGTACTGCGTACGGATAACTTCCTCTTCAACCCGCCGCCGGCGACCGCGATTGCGTTCGAGACACGTCTCCAGCGGCGCCTCGAACACGATCAGGTACACCGGCCGGCTGTACCGTTCCGCGATCTTCAGGTGGCGCGCTCGGTACTCAGCCGCCAGGTGCGTCGCGTCCGCCACGGTCAGCCGTCCGTACTTGGCCCGCATCTCGACAATCGTGTAGAACAACTCGAACGCGTCACCCGAGACCCGCTGGACCCGCGGATCGTCGATAATCATCTCGCGGCAGCGATCCGAACTGACGGCCTGCGACCGGCGAAAGAACCGGCGGGCGAAGAAGCTCTTGCCGCTTCCCGCCGGTCCCATCAATACCACCAAGCCGTTCCGGGCCAGTCGAACCACCGTCATGCTTTCACCGTCACCTGCCGCATGAGCCACAATCCTACCCATCCGGCCCCCCCGGTTCAACTGCGTTCAGCATGGGCGAAAGTGGGGTTGCCGTCATGGAAAAGGAGACTGACAGTGTGATCGCGGTGGGTGGGGAATACATGCGGCCAATCGCCGCCCTTGACCAAAACGGCCCGGGCCTGGCTGGATCCGTCCGGCCAGGCCGGGAAAGTTTCGCCACTGGCATCCGTGCTCACCCGGCATCCGTGCCGAGTTTACTACAACTCAGGCCCTCCCTGGCTTCGGCATGTGGCACTACGGTAAATCGGTTGACGATGCTCAATTCAGAGCAGAGGCCGCGCCCACCAGCTTGCGGCGACGCTTCGGGGCCATTGGGTCGCGCGGCAGATGCATCCGCTGCGGAGCCTCCTCAGCCACTTCCGCCACCGCGACCGGGTCCGAGGCGTACAAATCGGCCTGGATTTCCTTCCAGAGGCCCTCGACCCGATCGAAGATCCCGCCGGTTGCGATCACGTTCATGGTCGGCGAGGCCCCGATGTCGCGGATCCGGATGATCGTCTCGCGGATCTGCGGCACGCCCGAAGGGCTGCTGCCGTAGACCACCAGCAGTTCCGGCCGCATTTTGCCCACCAGACCCACCAGTTCATCCTCGGGAACGCCGCCGCCCAGGAAGAGCGTCTGCCAGCCGCTGGCCTCCAGCACGTCGGCACACACCTGACCGCCGAGTTCCTCGCACTGTGTCTCGGCACAAACGACCACGGCGGTGCGGCCGTTCGGCTCGCTCGGCATCAGCTGGGCCTGGACCTGATCGGTGATGAAGCGGTTGATCCGCGAGGCCATGTGCTCGACCAGCGTGGTGATCTTGTCCTCCCGGTAAAGCTGCTGAACCCGCGTCATCGCCGGCACCAGCAGTTCCTTGTATATCTGCTCAGCCTTCACGCCGGTGCAGATCGCCTTACGCACCATCTCGCGGGCCCCGTTGCGGTTGCCTTCAAGAAGGGAGTCAACATACTTCGGAAGGATCATCTCAAGCCGCATCACCGTCTCCTTATCGCCTGTCTGTTGGTTTGGGTAATTTAGGTTAACTTGTCAATCTGTGTCTTGGTATCGTCGTTCATGGTAGTTTCTCTTTACCTTTTTTGCCTAGTTTATCTAAACTACCATATGGCTTGCAAGGGGAATTTTGATATAGTCATAAGTTCCTAGCGAAAAAAGATTTATGGCTCCATCGTTTTGGGGCAGCAGCGAGAGGGCTTATGGAAGCATAACAAGTTATCTAAATTAACATATTTCTCTTGTCCGCTCCGGTCTCATGAAGCGGCTCGACGTGTGCAACGGTTGTCACCGGTGTGCCATGGGCGTCACATTGCACGTTAACTCCAGGTAGGGTAGACGGTTACGCAAGTTCATCCGCCGTTCGCCAAGCGACCGTGCGGCCACGGCCTGTGCCACGCATGTCGCACACCCGATTGCCCTGAATCCACCGGCAAAATCGCCCCGAAATGATCGTTGCGGTAACCTGTTGTAATCAAAGAAGTTCCAGGGTTGGAAGAATTATGGGAATCACGGAAAGACTCTGGCATGGGAGTTGCTTATTCCTAAAAACAGAGGGAGGAGTTGAGAGAATGAAGACGGGCGGAGATGAAGAAGATACTGACTGATACGGATGTGGCTTTGAAACTTCAAGACGTGGTTTGCCCGGAAACCGACACGATCCTGGCCAATCTCGACGCGCAAGCCGAGTTGGTGGGAAAGGTCAAGTTCCTCAGCGACGGGCCACGGCGAACCGAGGAGTTTGCGATCGTCGAGGTCGCGGGTCTGCGGATGCCGCTGATCGTCAAAGCCGAGCGGCTTCGCGTGCTCGAATCGCAGCCGCGGGTGCGGGTGGCGAGGTCCGGCGGCAATCGGCCGAGAGGCCGATCGTCGAGTTGTTGAAAATCTGTTGGAAATGTGTTGATAAAACGGTTGAGGCGGTGGATAATCACCCGCCTCTGGCGGCGGGGAATCATCCGCGGGCACGGATAGACCGTCGCAGACCGCTCTGAGAGTTTGACAAGTTCATACGGAGATAGATCCGATCGGCAGGGAGAGAAGGACCGGCCGCAATGAGCACGGCTGGTGGAGGCTTTACCGACGAGACCTCGCACCGCGGCCCACGCCGCGGGTCGAGTGCTCGCCCGGTCAGGGAAAGATGGCAAGGCAGGGCAAGCGAATGGCGTCGGGCGTTTTCCCGGACGCCGGAGATGAGACTCTCTCTCCCTCCCAGGCTTGAGCCGCCGACTTCAGACGGCTTGAGCCTGTATGCAGATTATCCGGGATCGACCTTGGTCGCATCCCGGCTCCTATCGCGGACGGCGGCGTGAGGGCCGTTCGCGAGCGGTGCTTTCGGATCTCTCTCTCCCTCCCAGGCTTGAGCTGCTGATCCATGGTGGCTCGAGCCTGTATGAAGGCGATCCGGTCTCGGTAGCGAGGCCGGTGGGGATATGGGGATCGAGAGGCGGCAAGAGGGCAATGCCGACGGATCTCTCTCTCCCTCCCAGGCTTGAGTCGTCCTAAGGCGGCTTGAGCCTGTTGACGACAATCCGGGCCCGGACCAGCGTCCGGGCTCGGACCTGATAATCCTGACGCTCCATCGAGCATTTGGACGGGACAAGAAGACGGCGGTAAGACGGCCGAGGCGTAGAAAAACGCTTCGGCCGTCTTTTTTGTTTATCCTCGTACGATTTGAGCCGCTAACCCGTGATCAGATCAGGCCTTGACACAGCGGGTGAGGAACGGTAGACTATAGCTATACATAATTATATGCATAATTATCAGTGATTATAGCGCATTTGCGTTAAGGCAGAGGTGATGACAGCGCTCGTGCTGGATCGAAGCAGTCCGATACCGCTTTACCATCAACTGGCCCAATACCTGGGCCGGGAAATCCGGTCGGGGCGGTACGAGGCTAATGCCCAGCTTCCACCTGTCGGGCGGCTGGTCAAGATGTTCGGGGTCTCTATGCCGGTTGTGCAACAGGCCTTGGGGCGGCTGGAGGAGCAGAGATTGATCGTCCGGGAGCGCGGCCGGGGGACGTTCGTGCGTCCGGGGGCGGACTGGTCAACGGTAGAGGGACACGTGGTGCGGCATCATCGTATGGGGCTGGTGATGGGTTGGGAGTCGTGGTCGATCTTCGCTCCGCTTCCGGGAGGGGCGGAGGACGAGTGCCACACCTCGGGGTTCCAGGTGGCGATCGGCAACAGCCGCGATACGGTTGCGATTGAGATTGAGAAGATCCGGGAACTGGTCAACCGCGGGATCGACGCCCTGCTTTGGGTCTGCGCCAGCAGCGGGCCCAATCCAGCTCTGGTCCGGCGCGTGGTGCGGGACGTGCCGGTGGTGGTGGCGGTGGATCGCGAAGTGGAAATAGAAGGGGTGAGGCTGAACCTGGTCGAGCCGGACAACGCGGGTGGCATGCGGGCGGTGGTGCGCCATCTCCTTGAGAATGGGCATCGGCGGATCGCGTATATCCGCGAACCGTTTCCCGTCAGTTCCACGTGGGTGCGAGAGCATGCGTACGCCCATGCCCTGCGCGAAGCGGGGATCGAGCCGCAGCCGCGGTGGGTGCTGACCAGCCGCGAATCCCTCTACGAAAACGGGATCGCCTGCGCGACACGAATTCTCGAGGAGAAGATGGAGTTGGACGCGATTTGCTGTCAGTCGGACCGGACGGCGATCGGCGTGCTCAACGTGCTGCAGGATGCGGGCGTGCGGGTGCCGCAAGACGTGGCGATCACCGGGTTCAACGACGACCCGATGGCCAGGATGGTCCGGCCGCGGTTGACCACCGCGCACTTCGACGTTTCACAGATGGGCCGTCTGGCGGCCCGGCTGGCCCTCACGCAGCTTGCCGCGCTGGAACGGGGCGAGAACGTGGAGCCCGAGCGGGTGATAGTGCCGGTGCAGTTGGTGGTTCGGGAGTCGACGGGGAAAGACAGGAATTGCTGATTTGGGAAGGACATGAGGATGAGTCGCCATACCGCTTCTGCCCCAGATTCGAAACTCGAAATCCCAAATTCGAAATCGTTCACCCTGATCGAGCTCCTGGTGGTGGTTGCCATCATCGCGGTCCTGGTGGCGATCCTGCTGCCGGCGCTGGCCGGGGCGAGGGAACAGGCACGGAATGTGCTGTGCATGAGCCGGGTCAAGCAGGTGTCGACGGGAGTGGTCTGCTACGCGGACGAGCAGGGAGGCTACGCGCCGCCGTGGTGCGGCGGGTCGTGGTCAAAACCATTGTACTGGGGAGATACGCTCATTGCTGGCCACTGCATCCCAGCGGGCGACGTGCTGGTCTGTCCAAGCCACTATCCGGGCAGGTGGTCGGATTGGGCGGGTTGGACGTACGGGATGAATCGAGGCTGGCCGTGGTTCAGCGGCAGCGCGGACCCCGGAGTGAACCGGGCGGTGAAGCTGAGCCGGCCGGGGTACTGGACGGGCGAACGCTTCGCGACGGTCAACTACATGACCGGCGGTGCGTTTGAGCCGTTCGATTTCCCGTTGCTGGGCGACTCGCGGCTGTGGAGCGGCAGTCGCGACGAGCAGTGTTGGGACTTCACGTACCCAGCGGTTCTGTGGCATCCGTCGCGGGTGCATCTGCGGCACCGGGGACGGGCCAATGTCGCCTTCGCCGACGGCCGGGTCGAGAGCTGCAACGAGACGGGACTGACCCAATACGGGTTCTGCCCGGAACTGGGATACTGGAAATAGTGGTCTTCGTGCGTGAATTCGGCAGGTGACTGCGATGATGCGAACCGCTCTGATCGTGGTGATTCTGTCTTCCCCAGCGGCGTTGGCGGCGAAACCTCCGGAGTTCCTGGTGGGCGTCCAGACGCACTTCCGGCAGTACAAGGGTTCGCCGCGGCTCAATCTCGACATGGTGGAGCAGTCGGGCGCGGTGGCGGTCGCGGACGAGCTGACGTGGGACCTGGTGGAAAAGGAGAAGGGCAAGCTGGAGGTCCCGGCCGAGTTGGACGCGTACGTGCGTGAGGCGCACCAACGCGGCCTGCGGCTGATGATCTCGCTGTGCTACGGCAATCGGTTCTATGCGAACGGCGATTTCCCGACCGATCCGGAGAGCATGGAAGCCTACAGCCGATACTGCGAACACCTGGTCGCGCGATACCAGGGCAAGGTGGGGTTCTACCAGTTCTGGAACGAGTGGGTCGGCGGCTGCGGAATGCCGCACGGAGGCAAAGTTGAGGACTACGTTCGCCTGGTCAAACACGTCTATCCGCGGGTGAAGGCAATCGACCCGCAGGCTGTGTTTCTGGGCGGGGCGCTGCACGACGGAGCCATGTTCTTCGAGGGTCGTTTGGAGGAGATGGTCCGTCTGGGACTGCTGGAGGCATGCGATGCGATTTCCTTCCACCGATACCTGTATCTCCACCCGTACCCGACGAGCGAACCGGAGAATTGGGTGGAGTGGATGGACCGGGTGGCTGCGATGCTCCGTGAGCACCACGACGGGAAGGACGTGCCGATCTATCTGACCGAGGTGGGTTGGCCGACGCACTTGGGGCCGAACGGTTCGACGCAGGAGCGGTCCGCGACGTACCTGGCCAGGTTCTATCTTCTGGCCCGGACGATACCGACGCTTCGGGGTGTCTGGTGGTACGACTTCCAGGACGACGGCTGGAATCCAGTGGCGCACGAGGATCACTTTGGGCTGGTCAAGCAGGACTTGACGCCGAAACGTGCATTCTTCGCGATGAACGACATAGCCGATCTGGTGGCTCACGGCCGGTTCGTCGGGCGCATGGACGTCGGCGATCCGCAGGTTTGGGTGCTGCGATTCGAGCACGGCGGGCAAGACGTCTGGGCGATCTGGAGCGTTCATCGCGATGACGACTGGCAGATTGTCCTGGTCAACGAGGCCGAGGATCCCAAGCCGGTACGGATCACGCAGGTCGGGGTCGGATCGATCGAACGCGGTTGGGGAGCAGCGGATTGGACGAACCACTGGAAGAAGTACGTGTTCGCGCCGATCCGCGAGAACGAGATCGAACTGCAGGTACGGGAACGGCCGTGGCTGATCGCGGGCGACCTGAAGGCGGTGAAGGTCAAAGCGGTGGTGCGGCGGGAGTCCCCGGAGCGGTCGCGACCCTCGGCTCCGGAGGTTCATCTGGCCAAGGAACGGCTGCTGGTGCGGCCGGAGGCGGACGGCGGATCGTGGGTCTTTTTTGGCGGCAATGAAAACTGGACGGGCATGGGCGGCGTCCGTCACAACGCCGATGACCTGGACGCCAGGCTCCTCGTGACGTGGACGCCGGAGGCCCTGCACCTGACGGTAGTGGTGAAGGATGACGTGTTCTGTCAGGATCAGCCGCCGAGTGCGATGTGGATGGGCGACTCGCTGCAGATTGGTCTGCAGTCGTTGGAGCACGAGAACCCGATGGCCTACACCGAACTGACGGTCGGTTTGGCGGACGGTGAGGCGAAGGTGTACCGCCAGTCGGGCCAGTCGGGGCAGGCACCTGGACCGCTTGATGCCGTGGAAGTGAACGCGACTCGACAAGGCGGCGACTTGGTCTACCGGATGTGCATCCCCGTCTCGGAGGTGGATCTGCCCAGGCTCTGCGAGGGAACGGTGATCGGATTCTCGCTGCTCGTCAACGACAACGACGGCGAAGGGCGCAAGGGCTACCTGCATTGGGCCGAGGGGATCGGCCGGGGCAAGAATGTGTTGGCGTACAATTGGCTGATCATGGCGGACGATTAGCGGTCGATCCGCTTGTGGTGGCGGTCAACGCGGGGCGAGTTACTCTTGCAATCGATAGGGGCGGTCGGTAGGGTATGCCTTTGGGTTCAGGAGGCCGCCGCCGGCGGGAGTACAGGAGAATCACCATGCAGTCATCGCTGTTCAAGTACCGCCCGGGCATCCAGTCGGGCAAGATGCAAGCCCACGTCCGCTGGGACGGCAAGGCTTCGGCCACCATCTTCGACGCCGCCGATCCGACGGTGCCGCTGGACTACATGAGTTTCGGCGTCTATAGGCTCGAAGAAGGGCCGTTTGAGCTCTCCAGCGCCGATCGCGAATTCGTGTTCATGCCGGTCGAAGGCGAATATGACTTCCGCATCGCCGACCACCACTACACCGGCAGCCGCGCGGGCGGGCCCTTCGCCACGCTGCCGGAAAAATCCAACGCCTCCGCCGTGTACGTCGGGCGCGATCAGACCGCTAAGCTCAGCGGCAACGGCGTGATGATCTGGTTCGCCGCTCCGGCCAACGGCGTGAAGCCCGCCGCGTTCGTCGCTCCGGGCCAGATCGAACAGGTCAGCCGCGGCAAGGGCGTCTGGCATCGCGAGGTCATCACGCTGGCCGGCACGAGCGACCTGAGCACCAATCTGATCGCGGGCGAGACCTACAGCCCGCCGGGCCTCTGGTCGGGCACGCCGCTGCACACCCACGACAAGGACGAACCACACAAGGGCGAAGCCGACCTGGAGGAAATCTACTTCCACGTGGCCCGCAACGTCGACGGCCAGTGGGGCTCGTACGCCGTGCAATTGCTCTTCGACAGCGAGGGCATGAACCAGGCCTACCTGCTGCACAACTACGACGCGATCGCGATTCCCGGCGGGGCCCATCCGGTGGTGGCCGGTCCGACCTCCGACGTGCTCTACTTCTGGGCCCTGGCGTCGAGCAAGCCGACGGACCTGAAGATGAAGGACGTGCCGGAGTTCGGTTACCTGCACGGCGTTGCCGCGATCCTCGATACCCTCGAACAGGAGC
>Ga0123327_1002315_pt1 | contig 14918 bp, 15 predicted proteins | sample BioC13SIPDNA_4_FD_89701 | JGI IMG/M metagenome (GOLD analysis project Ga0123327, IMG submission 89701) | Anaerobic biogas reactor microbial communites from Washington, USA - Biogas_R1_B C13 SIP DNA | ecosystem: Engineered > Bioreactor > Anaerobic > Unclassified | place: Washington, USA...
TGGTCACATTGGAATCTCTACCGAGAATGTCCTGCGCTTCTTCCGTAAGAGCCTGCAGCTTATTTTGATAACGGAATGCTTCTTTTAGGTTCATATATTTTACCCCTGTTCATTTCGTAATTTTTGATTGTATTGTACTGAATCAATTTGGCCATGTCATTGAACTGCTGGTTTAATCATCTGCTATAGGACTTCATTTCTGACATTCTGTAACAAAAAATATAGCAGAGTCTCCGTAACTTTCGGGTAGTGGTTCACGAACTTGTTGGCACATACAGAATATCAGTGTTGCCCTGTTGGACATATTCCAAATCAGTTTTTTCCTTATGATTTGATAAGTTACCGAAAGACAAATAAAGGCCGAAATCCATTGCTGAATGTCGGCCTCGAGTCGAATATAGTGGTAGCATTTTGGGTTGCATAAAAATATAATAATAACCACTTCTAGACGCAAAAATTATATAAATAGGTATAGAAAAGTCCTGTAACCATCAAGATTACAGGACTTCTTTGGTTGCGGAGGAATGCAACCACTTTTACCTACGACCTTACCAACCGTACTTATGGGGTGTACCAAAGCTATATATTCAAAATAGTTGAATTTTCCACTTCATCAGTTCACTCTTGCTGTACCATAATCGCCTATTCTCATTATTTCAAACAGTTCTAATCCTCGAGTTCGCTCTCTATCTTGCATATCTGTTCAATCGGATTGACGGTTTTATCTGTCATAATACATAGTAAAAAATAATCCCGTTAGATACTCCTTTGGTTTCTCTAACCTTGCTAAAACTCAGTTTCAAATCTTCTTGTTCCACCTATCTTTTCTTAAAATAAACTCGCAACGATTATCACAATTGAAATCTCCTTTATCGAATAGTTCTTCAGGTCTTATCCAATGAAAATAATCCTGACACCCCTTATCCTCTTACTGGCAGCGGATATCTCTGCTGCCTTGAGAATTTTCATTAGATTATCCAGAGTTTCAAAAGCAACAGCATAGAGAAGCTATATTGGTCTGTTATATTTCAATTGCTTTGGTATATTGTTAATAAAGCAATGTAGCAATCCCCGTTTTCATCAAGCCATAGGTCACCAAACGCCCCATCATCGGCAATAAAATCTGCTGTATTTTCAGGAGAGATAATGCTGTATGTGTTTATTACTTTTTGAATGTTGCCATTTGGTGAATACTTATAGGATAAGGTCTTTGCGTAAAGTTTTGCATCGGGGGTAAAAATATAGCTTCCATTAACGCTTGCAGATACAGAAGTCTGAGGATTTGGTTCAGCTCTTTTATAATACAGCACACCGCTATCAATTTCTTTTATGAGCACACTAACCGTGTAAGTATTTTCATCTAGACCTTCCAGCACCTCCGTATTTATATGTTCAATTTGCGCAGGGAGCATCGAAGGCTGATACAACCACAGAGAAGCTGTTCCACATATTCCGAACACCGTCAGAAAGATAAATGTAATAAAATTGTTTTTTATTCTGTTGCCGGAATGAGAGAAAAGCTTGAAATAAAGAATGGCTCCTAAAGCACTGCCAAGGGTGTTAAGCAGTAAATCATCAATATCAGATGCCCCACAACCTACAAGATATTGAATGCTCTCAAAAGCTAGACTGACAAGAAAGCATATAAGCACAGTTTTTCCGGTCTTTAATTTCTTAAAGAATATCGGTAGCAGCATGCCTAGTGGTATAAATAAAGCAAAGTTACCGAGAACATTTTTTAAGACCACATCCACTGTGTTGCCTGGATTAGTAAAGTCGCTTACAAAGCTAAAGGGGGTTAAATTTAGCGCCCTCATTTCGGTTGTAAATCCATTTTTCAGCAACACTATTTTCACAAGTGCCAAAATATAGACAGCGGCAATTGTGATTAACCCGACGGTTAAAAATTTTGATGTCAAGATAATACTTTTTTCTTTCACGCTAATATCCCTTTCGAACGAAATATAATGGTTTCTGTATTATATGTAATAGCACATATAAAACTTATTGTCAATAATAGAATTACTTTTAAGGCTTCAAGAATTATAGATATTATCTTTTGCGCCTCTTGTTCACCATGCCGTCTTTGCTTGGCGTTCTACAAACAAGTTGTATTCTGCGTAGTAATCGTATTTGATTATTTCGCCCGCCGAACCAAAACGGTTTTTAATTATACTATATTCAATTTTTCTCGGTATAGCGGCTTTAGCTTTGGGTAGATTGAAATCATTATTTCCAACTCCCTCAAATTGGATGCCCATAAGTACATCGCTTGTATATTCAATATTGCCACTTTCCTTAAAGGATTCTGTTGCTGCTATGGTATAGTATCCATTTCTGTTGAAGCTTGAAATGGCTATCACAGCCGTGTTGTACTTGCTGCTGATTTCCTTAAGAACCAACACGGTTTTATCAACATTTTGCTTATCTGTAAGATTTGAAGAATAAGGTAAAACTAACTGAAGATAGTCAACAATCACTATTGGTACTCAAGTGCTGCGGCGAATTTCTCCATGAAGTGCGGCATGCCCTGGCCCCGTTCGTCCAAAGCAAAGCCGAGATTCTGGCCATCGTAAATCAGATCAGCAAGGCTGTCGTAATTTTCCTCGATGATCCCTATCTCCGGCAGTATGCACTTTGCTTCCAGCAGTCGGCATTCCTCAATTGTCCGCACACCCAGCGCGTCCAGCGCGATGCGGATTTCATTCGGTTTGCCATTGCTAATTTCCTCGTAATCCGGCAGTTTGAGCCAGACGCCCTCTGGATTTTGGTCAGATGCCACCCGCAGCTTTACGCTCCAGTCCTTATCCTCAATCTGCGCGAGGTTAGTGCCATCGTAATGCCAACTGTCGTTGTAGTTACCTTGGTACACATACGCGCCGCCAGCAAACTGTCCAGGATGTTCCTCCATATATCTGCCGGCAAGCTTATCCAGATCGAGGTAGGTAAGTAGTACATCGTCCATGGCGTATTCTTCGCGCGCGAGGAATTCACCAAGCTGACGCGTATTATTTGCGGGATAGCACAGTTCGTACTCCGGCAGGTGCGCAAGCAATTCTACAGCCTCCCTCCCGCAATCGGGCGGGTTCGCAGCAATCGCGCCACGCAAGAGAATTGCTTCCTTGGCGGAAAGCTCGTCCAGCCGTTGTTTAATCCATATGGATTCCTCGGACGTAGTATTGCGAATACTCCGAAGCTTATCAAAGCTCTTATCCAAGTGTCATTCCTCCCATCTGCGGAGTCTGATCATCGGCTTTAGGATCAGAGCCGGGTACATGCACGGGAGAAAACTGCTCCTGCTCGGTCTGAATGCTCCAGTTGTTATTACAGCTCCAGAGATGAGCATACATCTCACCGTCGCTGAATTTGATGGCGTGCTGTTCAAAACCCTCTCCAAAACCGTCGCTGGCCTGACCGGACATATAATCCTTTAGAACACTCAGTTCTTCCGGAGTCAGTGTACCGACAACCCTGCATTCGGCAACACCCCACAGCTTACCATCTCGAGTCTCCACTGCAAATTGAAAAGAGCGTACCTTCTGTTCTACGCCGTCGTGCTCGCTGTAATACTTCATAAGGCCGCGCTCGGCCTCTTCCGGTCTGCGCTCCAGCAAAATAGCGCCGGCTATGGTGTTGGCATAACTTGTCGCCGTGCGGTCGTCCATGGTCAGTTCATCGTTTTCCAGATCACCGTATTCGTTGCGCTCGTAGTAGGTCACGGTCATGGGCATATATAGCTTCAGGAGCGTTGGCTCCGGCGGCAGAACGGAGAAACTGTCTTCGCCCATCACAAGGCCCAGCGTCCGCCCATTGTCCCAAGTGTAATGAAATGTGCCGATATCGTCAATGAAATTTAGCGTGCCCATCGTCCCCGGCTCCACGGGATTATACGGGTCTCTCATTTCACGCAGCCGGATGCGGGAGCCCTGCGGGTACTGCTCCCGTATAAACTTCAACCAATTTTGATCTATTTTCATTTACATACCTCCAAAATTCATGCCCTGCGCGGGCGGAGTTTCATATTCTTCAAGAGCTCTGGGGTTTTTCTCACCGAAGAGGTTATATAGCTCGTCATCAACAGCCTTCCTCACCTGCGGGTCATCCGCAAACGTCTGATAACGAAAACCGGATGTGGCATGATAAGGCAGCTCCTCTCGGATAACCTTGAGATACTCTTCTGAGTCGGTATACGTGATTTCTTCTCCACTTGCGAAAGATACTTTTCCGACGACGGGCTGTTCTGCCATCTCTTCCACCATTAGCTCATCCAAGCCGAGGCTTCCATGGTAGCTGACGTAGCCGCGAGGGATGAACCGTCCATATTCATTTGCCATGCGCTGCTGACCATACCCGGCAAAATTATAGTACCCTTCGAGATTATCGTCGTACTCGAAATGTCCGGACACCCGAATCATGTACCGTCCATATTCCTCTGGCGTCTGTATATTGGGAATAAAGTCGAACAGGTCAAGGTTTTCAGCCAGATTCTTGACTTGGGAAGCATACTCCGGCTGTGCCAGCGTTACCACTGCGCCAAGTTTTGCATGATCCGCTGGTCCGAGCTTTGCAATGGTTTCGCACATTTGATTTAGCTCTGCAATGCCTTCATGTTCCATACTCAGTGCTGCATTAATTTTCTCCGGTATACTACTCTCCATAACACGAAAATGAATGTTTCGATAATTGTCGACTCCGATACGGAGCATAGTGCGCTCGATCTGCGTCTGCGCCATCGGGAGGTAGAGGAAAGCGATATTAGCAGTATCCTCCGATTCTGCATCAGGTGTCAGCTCCAGTTCCATCATACAGTCTTCATAGCGGTATTCGGGAAAGTGCTTTCCATCGTATATCTGCGACAATTCCATACCATTGCCGTAGGTCACACCGAAAGGTGTGATGTATCCGACTTCACTTTCTATCAGACAAATGGCGATTTCACGGAAGTCTTTACCCTGCATTTTCTCCAGCGAGATCCCGCCGCCCAGTGTCAGGAAGTGCCTGCGCCCGACCTTCTCCAAGTCTGTAAAGTCTGTGATGATCGTTGTCTCCTGACAGCAGAAGGTCAGGTTGATTAGTTCATCAACGCCGTGCAGTCCAAGCTTTGACGCCATGCCTTGAAACTGTGCTTTTTCATAATGATCAAAGCTGTCCAGCCGCTTTGCGAGGTAATCAAGCTCATCCAAATTGGCATTCGTCTGCTCCAACTGTCTTAGTGCCGGGAAATCACCGCTGATTTCTTCGATATGACAATCTCGTGCAACGGGATCGCCGATTCCCAATGGCGCCAGAAGCTCCATCACATGGTCAAATTCTTCTTTGGGAATATGAAATGGGACAGTAACCACACCGTATTCCGGATGTTGGCTGTTGGCTAAAACTGCTTGAATCATTTTGTTACCTCCTTCCGTTTATTCAATCTTTCAACTTCTGATCTGATACAGCTTCCATCATTGCGCCAGCAAATAAATCCGTGTGCGGGGTATGGGCACCCCCTGCATTTTTCAAAAAGAGTGCAGGCAGGATCTTCCGGTAGGTCGGGCGAACACTCCGGGGCGCAGGGTTGAACTTTGTATCGTTCGCAATCATAAGGCATTTATTTATCCTTTCCGCAAGCGCAAAAAAGCCGGGGCTTCGCATTGAAGCTCCGGCTTGTGCACGCTTGCTGTTTCAATTCAAATCGATAGAAAAATGAAAAGGGCACCTGTTTCAATCGGCCTAAATGGCCCTAAACTGACGCCCTTAAAGCTTATATTTGGTTTTAAGCTTTGAAAATAAAAATAGCGACCTTTTGAAATCTGTGGATTTTCTAAAGTAACAACATTTGTTTAGGAGCTAAAACGGTGCCGCGTGCGGGTTCAAATCCCAAAACAGCCCAAAATGCTGAAATGATATCTATGAAATTGCAGTAATATTGAACGAGGCGAGTTCTAACTTTATGGGCTAAAATGTGGCTGTTTTGCCTCAAAACGGGCTAAAAAATAGATATCATTGCATTTTGGGCAGTTGCTTATGGAATTTGAAGTTCTACCCCTTGTTCGAATTGTAAGCTAAAAACATTAGAGATTGTTACATTTAATTCGGGTAGTTGTATATAAACGATATTTTGGTTCATATGGTGCTCATAGATAAACTAAGTACATAAAGAATTATATCACTTGTTCCACTTAATAATCGCAAGTTAATGAGCAGATCCCCTAATTTCATCCACCCAGGCAGTAGAATTTTTTGGGATATAGTTTTCTGCATGTCTTTGATTTTAAAGAGACGCTTTCATTCTGCCCCTTATCAGGGCACAAACACATCAACTTTGCAATGAATATAGTATATGGATACCGAATAACCATATAAGGAGAATTATGCATGAACGACCATGAGATCTTCAAAAATATGATAAATGATAACCTCAACGAAATGGGCAACACAATCGACTGCCTATATACCACCTCGAACTCCTGCGTAAAAAACAAGCTGTTAAACCAACTGCGAAAGAATATAACCAATATTACTGTGTTGGTACAGGGGTTACAAAACACTGCAAACACGAACAGTCCCCAACCCAATGCGAGCAGATTGTTTACAACAGCAGAGCTGTCAAGGTATAACGGCAAGGATGGCAATCCGGCTTATGTGGCGGTGAATGGTGTCGTATATGATGTAACAAATAATGCGGCCTGGGGTGAGCAGCCATATCCTCTTGTCGATACCGGACGTAACCTCCGCCGCTGATCTTGCAGACGGGATGACCATTCAGCAAGACAGGCAGGAGACCGTCCTCCAGCGGAATCGTCTCCATCCCCTCACGCTTCAGGGCAATGGACAGCTCAGTAAAGTATCTGTTTCTCTGATCTTCATCAATGGGGTTCATTGTGATCCACCTCAAATTAATTGTGGAAATGAAAAAGTCGCCAATTTCTATCGGCCTTACCGCGGCCCCAAACTGACGCTCTTAAGCTTGTATTTCGCTATAAAATATAGACATAAAAATAGCGCCCTTTTTGAAATCTTCGGCGTTTCAAAAAGGGCGCTAAGTAAAAAGCGTATATCTGGTGGAATCAGTAAGCTTATTTATACCGCTGACGGAGAAGGCTATAAGCCGAAAAACTTCTGGAGCCCTATCTGCAGTTTGAAGGAACACTATAAAAGCCCCGCCATTCGGGTTTTCTCGAATAACGGGGCAAGTGTTTACTTTTCTGCCGTCAGCAGAAACATAGGGGAAGATTTGTAAAGCAACTGTTCCGGCTCTTCATAAATAAGTTTGCCGATTGAAGTGTCACAACTCACCTTTGAGTAGCCTACGCGAAGCAGTGCTTCTAAATCCCACTGTGGTCTGATTCTTGCGCACATAGGCATTGTGCGCCGGAACTCGTCCATATCTGAAGAGTGAATATTGAACTTAAAATCCGGATAAAGATGCTTCACCGCTTCGACATCGCGGAGATATTCGCTGTTCTTGTTCTCGTCAAAGAGGCGGCGGTTCCAGTTGGCATCAAAAATGAGAACTCTCCCATCAGGCCTAAGAATTCGTCGCCACTCGGAATAAGCCTTTTCAGCATCTAAGATCGTCCATGCCACATTGCGGCTGATAATTAGGTCAAAGCTCTCGTCGTCAAAGGGTGTCTCCTGCGTATCCGATAGTAAAAACCTCGGTGACACACCGTTACGCTTCGCGTTGCTCTGCGCCTCGTCAATCATTGCCTGTGTGCAGTCTATGGCGGTAACATCATTCCCAACCAAAGACATGATTATGGAAAAGAAGCCCGGGCCCGTTCCAACGTCGAGGATTTTGAGCTTTCCGCTTTTACCAGCATTGGTCAGTATAAGGTCTGTCCAAGCCTGCTTCTTGAAGCTACCTAGTTCCCGTTCTATCAGCTTACTATAGTTTCCAGAGCTTTCAGTCCAGTTTTTTATTACGTTATCAGTTTCCGACACCAACACACCGCCTATCCGATAACGTCAAGCTTCTGCCACTCGACGGGAGCGTAGTTGTTAACACCTATCTCAAAGCCTGCAATCTTCTTAGTGTTTACTGCAAAAGCTGTAGTCGGATAGTAAACAGGAATTGTCAGTGCGTTGTCGCTGATGTATGAGAAAATCTCATCGTACTTTGCCTGGCGCTCGGTTTCGTCTAGGCAGACGAGGACATCGCTTATCATACTTTCAAGAGTATCGTCTGTCCAAATTTGAGCAAAATTGCGGCCTGCATAGGGTATAAAGAGCTCCTTAAGTGAGCTGTGGGGAACCCATGAATCGGAGGAGGTCCTCCAAAGGATTAGATCAAAATCACGGGACTCAGTCTGAACACTACTGTATCCGTTTTTATCCAGCGGATTGAGAGTGATGTTAACTCCGATAGCGGTAAACTGAGACTGAAGGAATTCTGCGAGAGGCTTCCACTCCGGAAATTCATCAGCAGTATAGACCAACTTGAGGTCGAGCTTTGCACCGTCTTTGTCGCGTATGCCGTCGCCATCACTGTCAATCCAGCCCGCTTCGTCAAGTAGTGCGTTTGCCTTATCAACATTATAGGAATAGCCATGGTTAGTGTCTTTCTTTGTGTAAGGTACGCTGGTCTGATACATACCGCCCGCCTCTGCGCCGTTTCCGTCAAAGAGATCCTCGGCTATGCCCTTCTTATCAACGGCATAGTTGAAGGCCAGACGCACATTCTTATCCTGGAATATCAGGTTGTCCTCGTTGAATGCGATGAAGTGAGAACACATGGTACCGGCAGTGAAGTACTCAAAGTCTGTGCTTTCCTTGAGTTCGTTGCGGCTTTCCATTGGAATTTTACCCACTAGGTCTCCGCCAATAATGTCGACCTCTCCGCTCTGCAGAGCCAAGACTCTGGCCTGAGCATCTCCGATAACCTTAAAACGAATTCTATCCACCTTGGGCTTTTCTCCCCAATAATAGGGATTGGGAACCAGCGTGAGTTCGGAGTCCTTTTCATAGCTCTCTACCATCCAGGGGCCGGTACCAATGGGTTCCTTAAAGGTTCCGTCCTCGGCAACCGCATTGGGGCTGAGGAAGCGGACAGGGCGAGGATAGGATAGTTCAATAAGCGTGGGGTATGATGCGTCGGCGTAGGTAATTGAAACGGTGTTTTCATCAACGGCCTCCATACTTTCAACATAGCAGGAGGTAAGGGATGAGAAGCGGTCGTTATTAGTCCAGCGCTTCATATTGAAGATAACGGTATCCGCATTGAAGTCGCTTCCATCGGAGAACTTGACGCCATTTTTGAGGTGGAAAGTATAGGTCTTACCGTCTTCAGAGATGTCCCAGCTCTCAGCGAGGGTGGGGATAACACCTTTGCTGCCGCCATCCTCAGTCAAGCCTTCATAAATCATCTTATAAAGGAAGTGCGGTCCGTTATAGGAGGCTGCATCTAGCTCGTCAATTGCCGCATCCTTGTACAGAGCGACAACAACCTCTTTTTCGCCGGTAGTTTCGGTTTTATCGGTTGACTGGGGTATATCCTCGGTTTTTGTCTTACCGCAGGCACAAAGCAGCAAGCTGGCTGCAAGGACCATTGCGAGAAGCAATGCTAGTTTTTTTTTCATTGGTTTCTGATATCTCCTTTTTTATTATTATCAAATTAAATGACAGGCCACAAAGTGTCCATCACTAATTTCCCTGAGTGGTTGATCCTCGGTGCGGCACTTCTCGTTTGCCTGCAGGCATCTGCTCTGGAAGGGACAGCCGCCGTGAGGATAGCTGAAATCGCCGCTTTCGTTGAAGAGGACCAGCTTCTCCTTCTTAATTTCTGGGTCCGGCTCCAGAGTTGCTGCCATAAGCGCCTTGGTGTATGGATGCAATGCAGGGGCATTAACGCTTGGCAGTATTTCGACCAGATTTCCCAGATACATTACGGCCACTCTATCGCAAACCGCGTTTACTGCCGCCATATCGTGGGAAATGAATAGATATGTAAAGCCCTTCTCCTGCTTCAAATTATACAATATTTTAAGTATTTGCTTTTTAAGTGCGTAATCCACGCTGGAGACGGCCTCGTCGCAAACGACGAATTTTGGTTCGAGAATAAGGGCTCTGGCAATGCCTATTCTCTGACGCTGCCCTCCAGAGAGCTCGCCGCTGTAACGCTCTATGTGTTCTGCGCCCAGTCCAACACTTTCAAGAGACGCAATGATATTGCGTTCCTTCTCGGATGGTGAGAATTTCGTGTAGTTATCCATTGGCTCACTAATTATCTGGCGCACGGTGTGGTAGGGGTTAAAGGCGTTGGAGCTGCCCTGAAACACTATCTGCATCTGGCTGCGAATTTTGCGCATATTTCGAAACGATAGGTTCGTTATGTTTTTACCGTCAAACCAGATTTCCCCCTTGGTGGGTTCAATGAGCTTTAGCATTAGCGCACCAAGAGTGCTCTTGCCACAGCCCGATTCGCCAACGAGCCCGAGTATTTCTCCATACTCAATTCCAAGACTAACATTGTGCACAGCGTACTTTGTTGGCTTGGATTTTGTATAAGACTTGTATAGTGATTTTACTTCAACAATATTCACGGCGGCACTCACTTCAATTATGTATTAATATTGGTTCCATTAGGAATTTTGTGTACTCGTTTTTTGGGTTGGCAAAAACCTCTCGAACGGTTCCTCTTTCAACTATTATTCCGTCCTTGATGACATACATATCGTCTGCGGTTTGAGCAACAACTCCAAGGTCGTGTGTTATGAGGATAACCGCCATACCGGTCTCCTTCAGCCGCACCAGTTCCTCAAGTATCGCTGCCTGAGTGGTAAGGTCCAGCGAGGAGGTCGGCTCGTCTGCTATGAGGACCTCAGCGTTGGTCACAAGTCCCATGGCAACCATTACTCGCTGGCACATACCGCCGCTAAGCTCAAATGGATAGCTCTCAAGTACCCTGTCCGGCTCAGATAGCCCTACTCGCAAAAGCGTTTTCCTAAAACCGTCCATTAGGTCGTTCATCCTTGCGCTCTTATCGTGAATATGAACGGCCTCATACATATGCTTTTTAACCTTTACAACTGGGTTGAGGGCGCAGGTGGGCTCCTGAAAAATCATTGCGATTTGGCGCCCTCTTATTCTGCGTAGTTCCTTGTCACTGAGCTTGCGAATATCTCTTCCGTGTAGCAGCACCTGTCCATCAACAATCCTGCCCGGTTTGTCAATTAAATTGAGAATTGACAGAGACATTACAGATTTCCCGCTACCCGAGCCGCCTATAATTGCCGTTATTCTTCCCTTATGCACGTCAATACTGACGCCGTTCACCGCCTTAACAACTCTATCTTTGCAGTAGAAGTAGGTTTTCAGATCTTTAACCGCCAATACGGGTTCTTCATTACACATTTACTGCACCTGTTTCCTTCACAACTGCGCCTTCCTCTGAGGTCGGCGTCATAGCATCGTTTAGTCCCTCACCCAAGGCATTAAAAGCAAGGACGACAACAGCTATAACAACGCCCGGCCAAACCAGCATCAATGGGTGGGATGTAATAAACTGTCTGCCGTCGTTTAGCATAACACCCCAGTCCGCCGTTGGTGGTTGAGAGCCCAGTCCGATAAACGAAAAACTGGCAATGTGGACGATAACCGCAGCAATTCTAAGCGTTGCATAGACAATTATTGATGAGATGGTGTTCGGGAGAATATGCCGTACAATTATTCTGAACCTGCTGTCTCCTGCTGCGACAGCGGCCAGAACGTATTCCATTTCCTTTATTTTCATTACCTGGCCACGAACCATTCTGGCAAAAGGTGCCCACCAGAGAAAAATGAACACTAAAATCAGATTTCTAAGGCTGGGTCCAAAAATACCAACTATTGCAAGAGCCAACAGCGAGGAAGGAAATGTGGAGGCAACATCAGCCATGCGCATTATGATGTTGTCCGTTATGCCGCCCACATAGCCCGCTATAATCCCAAGCGGAACGCCTATTAGCAGAATAATTACGGTAACAATTATTGCGGAGAAAAGGCTAGTTCTTGTTCCGAGGATAAGCCTTGAAAGGATGCAGCGTCCTAGTTGATCGGTACCCAGCGGGTATTCAGCGCTGGGGTCTAGCAGCTTTTGACTAATATCCACGGCATAGGCATCATGAGGTGCCACCTGCTCGGCAAAGATTCCGATAAAAACCATGAGCAGAGCTACTATAAGCCCCAGCACCGCACTCCTTTTTTGAAAAAACTTTCTTATAATTGATTTTAACAATTTCTTTCACCTCACTCTACCTTAATGCGGGGGTCGATATACATGTAGACTATATCAAGAATGAGGTTCACGATGACGTAGGCTAAAAGCACAATGATGATGTAGCCCTGTATTACCGGCAGATCCTTGACCTTCATGCAGGAAATTGCAAATTGTCCTATACCATTCCACGAAAAAATGGTTTCTATTGCGACTTGCCCGCCGACCAGCTTCCCGAAGTTGACCCCCATAAGCGTAATAACAGGAAGCATGGCGTTTTTAAGTCCGTGCTTAACAAGTGCTCCACCCTCGCTAAGTCCCCGTGCCCGTGCAGCCTTTATGTAGTCTATCCTAGTAATCTCAACTAGGTTTCCTCTCAGCACTCGCGTATAAGTAGCAGCGTACTGTATACTCAGGGTGAATGCCGGTAAAAAAATGTTTTCAATTTTGCTACCTGCAACGATAGGCGCAATCTTCAGCTGAACTCCAAAAAGGTACAGAAGCATAAGGCCAATCCAAAAGTCAGGCATAGTGGCGCCAATAGAAGACACCACCCGTATTACATGGTCCGGAGCAGAATCCCTGTATCTGGTCGCAAACAACGCCAACGGTATAGCGAAGATGACCGCCAGCAGACTTGCAGATATTGCTAGCTCCAGAGTAGCTGGGAAACGGGAGAAAATTTCCTCGGTCACGGGCCGGTTGGTCTGGAAGGACACGCCGAAGTCAAGACGACAGGCCTTCTTAAGCCAGTTTACGTACTGCACCGGCAATGAGTCGTTTAGCCCCAGCTCCTCCCTAATGGCTGCAAGGCTTTCCTCCGTCGGCTGAATGCCCTTACTTTGAAGCGTTACGGTTGCCACATCACCAGCTGAAACATTACTTAGCCAAAAGGCAAGCATTGTAACAATCAGCAGTACTGGAATGATTTGCACAATTCTTAGTAGTATCAGCTTAAATCGTTTCATTTCGTACCAGAGTCCTTACTGTATTTTAAATTGGGCGGGAATTAGTGTCCGCCGCCAAATTGGAGTTTCTTTTATGATAATCTTTCCAAGTCGGAATACTGCCATAAATACGCCGAAAACCAATGACTCAAAGTCATTGGTTTTCAGTATTATTTAAGATGTAATCAATAAATCGCTTTGTGCTGGGTAAAACGGCTGTTTTGTAAATTATATATCCCTTATAAACAAGGGGCTTATGCTCGAGAATATTAATTCTTGTCAACTTACCGTCGTTTAGAAGCGGTTGCGCCTGCTTGGACGAAATAAATCCATAGCCAATTCCCTCCTGCAGAAAAGGAATTGCAAAACTCCCCACGCCCACACGCAAAACTTTTTGCCCCGAGCCGGAGAAGACATATTCAAACCATTCCGGGTCAGCTACATAGGAGCAGTTGTCTTGGATAAGTGGCAACACCCTAAGCTGCTCTGCAGTTATGCCGTTGGAGTAGCAGTTGTTCTTAGGCGCGGTAACAAGAATTATCTCATCCTCCATGATTTCTGTGCAAGTATAGTTATTTTCCCTAAACGGGAAGTGCGAAAAGCAGACGTCAATCTTGTCATCGTACAGGAGGTTCAGTAGGTCTTTGGAGTGATTGTTTGTGATTTCAATTGATACCGACGGCTCCTCTTGCATAAAGGAAATAATCATTTCCGATACTCTAATCAGCAATAGAGATGTGACGCTGCCAACTAACACACACTCTTGGCAAGCTCTGCTGTCACTGACAGCAGCCAGAGCGAAGGCCTCCAACTCAAGAATGCTCTTCGCATAATCAAAAAAAACCTTTCCTTTGGCGGTAGGAATAACGTTTTTTCTATTTCGGATAATAAGCTCTGTACCCATCTCGGCCTCAAGTGCGTCTATCCTCTTAGTAACAGCGGACTGCGTGATTTTCAATTGCTGAGCCGTCTTTGTGAAACTAGAGAGCTCCAACAGAGAGACATAAGTATTTAGAACCTCGCTATTCATGACTCTCATCCGCCTTTGATATGTTCCTGCTGCCTAGGTATCTAGCCAAAAAGCATCACAAGTCATTTAATGCTATCATTCCTTTGTTTTAGACACAAGCCCCCTGTGGGGATGTTTTTCGAGTCATTTCGATAATTTTTATATTCATGCGCGCGAAAATCAATTGCACTAAATTATCTTGTTTTCTGCTTCAAGCTAACTAATAATTTGAATAACAATGTCCTGGTATAGTAAATTTGTAACGCCTCTCTAATATGGTATAGTTAAGAAAGAAGGGCGCAGAACAATGAGCCAATTTTCAGATGCATATTCCGCTAAGCGAGTGTGGCTCAATTTTATTATGGAAATAAAAAAGGGTACCAGTTTCTATCGGACTTAGCGCGGCCCAAAACTGACGCCCTTAAAGCTTATATTTGGTTTTTTCTCTGAAAATAAAAATAGCGCCCTTTTTGAAATTTGCTGCGTTTCAAAAAGGGCGTTAGACAAAAAATGCTCAGGTGGTGGTTCAAATCCTGCCCAGCTGGGAAAACGGGCGGTTTGCATCTACGGAATCTGAGGTGAAAATATTGAGGGTAAAAAGCCCGGAAAAGGCTGATGCAGCAAGCGTTTCCGCTTGCTGCATCTAATGTGACCGTATCACATGGTTGCGGAGGCAGGATTTGAACCTACGACCTCCGGGTTATGAGCCCGACGAGCTACCGGACTGCTCTACTCCGCGATATGTTGCACTTTCACAGTGCCTAACTAGAATAACACTTTCAAA
>Ga0123327_1002332_pt1 | contig 14847 bp, 7 predicted proteins | sample BioC13SIPDNA_4_FD_89701 | JGI IMG/M metagenome (GOLD analysis project Ga0123327, IMG submission 89701) | Anaerobic biogas reactor microbial communites from Washington, USA - Biogas_R1_B C13 SIP DNA | ecosystem: Engineered > Bioreactor > Anaerobic > Unclassified | place: Washington, USA...
ATCCGCAGTTTCACAGGTTCTTCGTTCAGCACGCCCGCCGCCCGGATCTCGCGCAGCGCCGCATCCATCTCCGCGCCCTTGGCCGGATGCGTCAGGATCACCACCGGCACATACCCGGCATCCGCCAGCTCGGAGGGCGACTCCTTCTGCGTCGCCGCCAGGATGCTCACGCCGTGCCGGCCGAGGATGGTCGTCATCGTGCCCAGCGAGCCGGCTTTATCCAGCACCATCAGCCGCACGTAGTAACGACTCACGATCTCTGCGGCAGGGCGCATGCGCACCTGGCCCTGATTGGCCGTGTTCACGCCGCGCCGGTAGCGCGACCGGCCCGCCATCAGGTTGCGCGCGATGTCGCCGATGTCGCCGATCACGGTGCTCGCCGTGGGCTCACGCCCGGCCCCGCGCCCGTAATAGAGCGTGTCGCCGCTGAGGTCGCCGTGCACCATCGCCGCGTTGAACACATGGTTCACCGAGGCGAGCATGTGCGCGAGCGGCACCAGCGTGGGATGCACGCGCACTTCCACCTCGCCGGCGTCGCGCTTGACCACGGCCAGCAGCTTGATGCGGTACCCGAACTCGGCCGCGAATTTGACATCCATGCCCGACAGGTTGCGGATGCCCTCCACCAGCACCTGCGCCAGCGGCACATGAAAGCCGTAGGCCAGCGAGGCCAGGATGATCGCCTTGTGCGCCGTGTCCAGCCCGTCAATGTCCAGGCCCGGATCAGCCTCGGCATAGCCGGCCTTCTGCGCCTCTTTCAACACCTTGGCGAACGGCAGGCCTTCGTGCTCCATGCGCGTCAGGATATAGTTGCACGTGCCGTTGAGAATGCCGTGGATGCTCTGGATCTCATTGCCGGCGAGCCCCTCGCGCAGCACGCGGATGATCGGGATGCCGCCGCCCACGCTCGCGCCGAAATATAGGTCCACGCCGTTCTTTTCTGCAGCGCCGAAAATCTCCTCGCCGCACTCGGCCAGCAGCTTCTTGTTGGCCGTGACCACGGATTTGCCCGCGTTCAGCGCGGCCAGCACCAGGGTCTTGGCCACGCCGGTTCCGCCGATCAGCTCCACGACAATCTGGATGCCGGGGTCGTTGATGACCGCCATCGCGTCGGTCGTCAGCAGCGCGGGCTCGACCGCCACGCCGCGGTCCGTCGTGATGTCGACGTCCGCGATACGCTTGAGCATGACCTCCACGCCCAGCCGCTGCGCCATCACCTTGCGGTTGCGCTGCAAGCCGTCCGCGACACCCGCGCCCACGGTCCCGAATCCGATAAGGCCCACACCGATCTGCTTCATACCCGCCTGCTTTCCTGTTACCGCCAAAAAAAAGGAAGCTTATAGGGTAGTAAAAAACAGGGGCCTGTTACAAGCCTGCAAAGCCGAAATACCGGACGGCGTTGCGATAACAGATGTCTTGGACGATCTCGCCGGTCCACGGAATGTCGTTGGGTATCCGCCCCTCCGTGATGTCGTTGCCCAGCATGTTGCACACGATGCGTCGGAAATACTCGTGGCGCGTGTAGCTGAGGAACGAGCGGCTGTCGGTCAGCATGCCCACGAAGCGGCTGAGCAGCCCGAGCTGCGAGAGCGCCTCCATCTGGCGCAACATGCCGTCGCGTTGATCGTTGAACCACCAGCCGCTGCCGAACTGCATGCGGCCGGCCACCGGGCCGCGTTGGAAATTGCCGATCATCGTGCCGATCATCTCGTTGTCGCGCGGGTTGAGCGTGTAGAGCACGATGCGCGGCAGGGCGTCCGCCTGCTCCAGGCGGTCGAACAGCCGGGCCATGGGCACGGCCACATTCCAGTCGCCGATGCTGTCGAAGCCGGCGTCGGGGCCGAGCGCCTTGAACATCCGGGAGTTGGTGTTGCGCAGGGCGCCGTAGTGGATCTGGGCGCTCCAGCCGCTGCGCGCGTCCATGGCCAGCGCCTCGAACAGGAGGGCTGAGCGGAAGGTGGCGGTCTCGTCGGCCGTGGCCTCGCCGCCCTGCCGCACGCGCGCGAAGAGTTCGCGGATCTCGGCCTCGAGGTAGGGCGAGGCGTAGAGCGTGTCGAGGCCGTAATCGGACAGCCGGCAACCGTGCGCGGCGAACACGTCATGGCGCGCCTGAAGGGCGTCCAGCAGGTCGTCCCAGCTCTTGACCGGCCGTCCGGCGGCGGCGGCCAACCGGTCGAGCCAGGCGTTCCAGAAGGCCGGCCGGTCGATGGCCAGCGCCTTGTCCGGGCGCCAGGTGGGCAGGACCTGCACGCCGAAGCCCGAGGCTTTCACGGCCGCGTGGTACTCGAGCGTGTCGCAGGGATCGTCCGTGGTGCAGACCAGCCGCACGTTGCTGCGCGTCATGAGGCCGCGCGCGCTGAAACCGGGCTCGGCCAGCCGCTCAGCGGTCGCCGACCAGACCGCCTCCGCCGTGGCAGGCGCGAGCAGGTCGTAAATGTCGAAATAGCGCGCGAGTTCGAGCTGCGACCAATCGAAGAGCGGGTTGCGCAGCAGATACGGCATCGTTTCGGCGAACTTTTGGAACTTTTCCCGGTCCGGCGCATCGCCGGTGATAAAGCGCTCGTCGACGCCGTTGGAGCGCATCGCGCGCCATTTGTAGTGGTCGCCACCGAGCCACACCTGCGCCATGTTCGCCCATCGCTTGTCCTGCGCGACCTCCGCAGGCGGCAGGTGACAGTGATAGTCGATGATCGGCATCTGCGCGGCATAATTGTGATACAGCTCGCGCGCCGCCGGGTTCTGAAGCAGGAAATCGTCATGGATAAAAGGCTTCATGTCGTTTGGTTGTCCCTCCTGTCATGTGTACGGCTTCATGATACCGTGCATGCCGCGCCGGGTCAATGACGCGACGGACTCGTTTTGGTAATCCGCCCCCCCTGCCGCGAACAGACGTCGATCGCCGCATGCAGCGCGCCGCCCAGAAAACACACACACCTCTCGCACGCCCCCGTCCACCCACAGAATACAAAATGCGCCGTGGATGGGCGCGATCCCGCAGTCCCCTCCTGTCGGTGTGCGGCTCGCCGAGGACCGCTCGCCCTACCGCGCCAGGTAACCGCGCGGGAGGGGGCGTTCCCCGGTCCCGCTCTTCCAGACGGTGGCGAAGCCCGCGTGCCAGCCGGACCAGGCCGACCATCTGCCGCCGAGGCTCTCGCGGATGCGAACGAAGTGCAGCGCGTTGTCGTCCAGGCCAACATTGCCCGCGCGCGGCCCCGTGAAGACACCGTTCTTCGTATCGACTGTCAGGCGGCGCTCGCCCTTCACCCTGCCCTGCCACACCACCGTGCAGTCGATCTCGAGCGGATGATAGGTGCCGGGGACGCCATCGTACATCGTGTCGGGCTTCAGCGGCTTTTGCGCGCCCTCCGCGACTTCCACCTCGAAGGCCTCCGCCTTAGGGTTGCCGGCGGCCAGGCGCAGCTCGGGGTTCGGACCGCTGCGGGCCGGGCCGATCGGGCCGGTCTGGGACAGGGCCAGAGCATCGTAGTAGCGGTGCTGGTCCTTCGGGCTGCCGCCGTTCCAGTAGGCGTCCCACATCATCTCGGTGAGACCGGTCTTCTTCCATCCTGCGCTCAGATCATCGTTGGGGATGTCGGCGATGAGCTTGCCGTCCGCCCAGGCCTGGATGTGGTCGCTGCGCGGCTTGTCGCCCAAGGTCACCGCGAGCTCCATGTGTACCCAGCGCCCGATGTTCTCCGGGTCGCCGCACGAGAACCGTGTCACCGACTTGGGGATCCATTCGCGGTGAGTGCCCGGCGCGGTGGTGTGGCGCTCGATGGCGATGAAGGCCTCGGGGCTTTCATTATCGATCCAGTAGTGGACCGTGTAGATGCACCTGTGGCCGGTCTCCTGGCAGCGGAGCCGCGCGGTCTTGGGCGGAAAGTGGATCTTGCCGTCGACGACCGCATCGAAGCCATCCTCGAATTTGTGATACCAGCGGGCGTAGATCCGCGTGACCTGGGTCTTATCCTCGATCCGCGAGGCGAAGAGAGGGCTGTCGCCGAAGAACCGCGAGACCCAGCCGGCGCTGCCCTTATCCGGCGCGTCATAGGTCTGGCGGTTGATGTAGGACTGGTCGAGCCCCTTCTTCCCGTCAAAGGCGTCTGTCTCGGAGATGCTGAACTTACCGAGGCCTTCGGCGACATCGAAGAAACGGTCCTTAAGCGTCGACAGCTTCTCGAAGTCCTCGCGGAAGAAACTTTCTTCGACGGCCGGATCACGCTCCAAGGGAACGACGCGCTCGATCCGCGGCACCGGAGTCGACATCGATACCGCCGGCGCATCCGCAGCGACAGTGACTCCGCATAGGCAAACAAGAAACATGCTCGATAGGGTGATCTGGCGAAACGTGTGGTTGAAAACATTCATCGGCTCCTCGTGCTTCGCCTCGCGGTAGAAATGGCTCATCGCAACTCTTCCACTCATAACGTGCATTCTAGCGTTGGACGGCGCGCTGAGCAAGGGATCAAAACGGAATGAGGTAATCCTCCTTGTTGTTTCGTCAGGCACTCATCTTGCGCTTGAGTTGAAGGCTTTCGCCAGAGTAAACTGCATCCATGAAAGCGCACTTTGATCACGAGAAGCTGGGCGTTCATCAGGAGGCGATTCGATTTCATGTCTTTTCTCTATTCCCGTTCCGATTTCCGTCTGCCCCCCGTCCAACTCAATCATATCGACCTCAGGCTGTCGTTTTTCGAGAGCCACGTTGACTGCGCCGGCACGCTGACGCTGACCGCGCGCGAACCGATGCGCACACTGGAACTCGACGCCTGCGACCTTGAAGTGACCGAGGTCGCGCTGCCCGCCGCCGATGCGTCCAGCGCCGCGCCCTTGCGGTTCATGCCGGACCCGCCGCGCCGCAAGCTGCTCATCGAGCTGCCCGCTCCCGTCGCGCCCGGCGAGACCGTCCGCGTGTCCGTGCGCTGCCGCTGCCGCCCCTCAGATTCCCGCCTGGAAGGGATCTACCGCGACACCACCCCCCCCTTCGCACCGCAGCAGTATATCTCGCAGTGCCAGCAGTGGGGGTTTCAGCGCATCTTCCCCGTGATCGACGACTGCACCGCCAAGTGCACCTTCCGCACCACGCTGGAAGGCGACGCGCGCTACACCCACCTGATCTCTAACGGCGATGTCGACCGCGACGCCCACCCCGACGGACGCCCCTCGCCCGTGCCCGGCAACCCCGCGCGCAAGGTCATCACCTACGTCAACCGCGTGCCGATGGCCCCCTACCTCTTTCTGGCCTGCGCCGGCACCTGGGAGGTGCTGGCCGACGAGGTCCGCTATCCCGACGGACGCCGCATCGCGCTGGAGTACCTCGTACCGCACGGCAAGCGCGACAGCGCCCGCATCCCGATGGAGATCCTCAAGCGCAGCATCCTCTGGCAACACGCCGCCACGGGCTATGTCTATCCCTTTGAGACCTACCGCACCCTCTGCATGGAGAAGTCCAACTACGGCGGCATGGAGAATGTCGGCAACACCACGATCATCACCGAGGCGGCGCTGATCGACAAAGACACCGTCGACGCGCGCCTGATCTACGCCCACGGCGTGATCGTCCACGAGTACGAACACAACCATTGCGGCAGCGGCGTCACCATGGAATCGCCCTTCGACATGTGGCTCAACGAAGCCTACACCGTCGACATCGAGCGGCATTTCACCGCCTCGGTCTTCAACCCGGCCTTCATGCGCCTGCGCGAGGCCGACGCCATCCGCGAGCCGGGCGGAGGCCCGCTGGCGATGGAAGACACCGGCGCGTTCGGGCAGATCGTGCGCGACGGGTTCAACGACCCTGACGAGCTGGTCGACGGTGTGACCTATGTCAAGGCGCCCGAGGTGCTGAACATGCTGCGCCAGCTCCTCGGCACGCGCGTTTACGACGCCGCCACGCACCTCTATTTCGCGCGCCATGATGGCGGCAACGCGAACACCGCGCAATTCCTGGCCTGCTTCGAAGAGGTGTCGGGCGAATCCCTCGACGCCTTCAGCCGCGAGTGGCTCTTCAGCGCAGGCTACCCACAGGTCACGGCGCGTTACGACTACGACGCCGAACGCCGCGAACTGCACCTGCACCTCGCGCAGACGCGCACCGGCCGGGGCGGTGTCTTCACGCTGCCCTTCTCCTTTGCGGCTGTCGACGCCCGGGGGAACGACATTCCAGGGTCGGTGCAGACCGTCCGCTTCGACACGCCCGAAGCCGAGATCGTGCTCGCGGACCTCGACGAACCGGCCTTTCTCTCGCTCAACCGCGACGCCGGCTTCTACGGCACCTGCACCGATCTCTCCGCGACCCCGCAGCAGCTCGTGCGCCAGGTCCGTGGCGACAGCAACCTCTTTAACCGCGTGGAGGCCATGCGCCGACTGACCGACCTTGAGCGGCGCCGCCTGCTGGCCGATCCGCTCGCCACCGCCTCCGAACCGTGGCTGGACCTCTATCGGCACCTATTGCTCAACACGCTGCTGCCGGACGGCATCCGCGGCTACCTGCTGAAGATCGACGAGCAGCCGCTCGACCGCACGCTGCTGCCCTATGTGCGCGAAAGCTTCACGCTGCGCCAGCGCCTGCTGCGCGCCGTGCTCGCGGGCGGCGGCGAGACGGCGGTCTTCAACGCGCTGCACACGCTGGAGAGCCGGCCCGCCACGCTCGACCTGCCCGCCGCCATCGAGCGTCGTTTTCTCAAAAACGCCTTGCTGCAACTGCTGTCCGCCTCAGGCACTGTCGGCGCGCATCTCGCGCTGGAAGAGAGGCTGGCCGGCGCGGTCAACATTACTGACCGGCTCAACACGCTCACCGCGATCTGGCAGAGCCGGCACGGGGACCGCCACGCCATTCTGGCCCGCGAGGGCGAGCGCCTGCGCCAGACCCCGGGCGGCTATCTCGGCTACCTTCAGGTCGTCGGGCAGTCGCCCCGCCCCGATGTGTTCGACGCCGTGGCCGCCGAGGAGCGCCGCCCCAACTTCTCCCTCAGCCATCCGGGCATCAGCCGCGCGCTCTATCTGCCGCTGACCCGCAACAACGCGCAGCTCTGGACCGCGCGCGGACTGGAATGGCTGACACAGACGGTGACCGCTTACGCGCAGGTCAGCGAATACAACGCGCTGCGTCTGATCGCGCCCTGCCAGGCCTGGCAGAGCTTCGCGCCCGACCTGCGCGACGCCGTCGGCGCGGCCCTGCGCGCCATGCGCGCCGCCCTCAGCCCGGCCAAGTGCCCCTCGATGACCGGACGCCTCGATGCCTATCTGGCGATGGGAGAGAGGGAGTAAGGAGGAGGGAGGAGGGAGTAAGGAGGTGGCGTAACCGGCGACCGGCTCAGGCGCATAGAACGCGAATGCGAGACGCGAAGCCGGTAGGGCGGTCTCGCCGAGACCGCCGCCGGGACGAACGCCCGCCCGTTTCTCGCCAACTCGAAACACCGAAGGTTGAACCGGTTGCCAGCCTTTCCCGCGGACGGGGCCGTCCGCGCCCCCAGTCTTGCGTCTTTTTTTCACTGGAAACGCGTGATCGCGGCCCGCCTCTGCGGCGGTCTCGGCGAGACCGCCCTGCCGGCTGCAAGACCCTATCGGCTGAGAGGCAGAAGCAGGAAGAAAGGATGCGTGACCGGAACCGGAAACCCGAAACCATAAACCTCAACGGCAAGTGAACCGGGGATGCGCCCCGCCGCGGGCCGACTGCAATAATAAGCTCGCTCTCTCTTTTCGCATCAGGTAAAAAGTTTCTTCGTAAGTGAACCTTTTGCGTTGCACCGGCTACTTACCGGATAGAGAGTCATGGCATGAAGGCCCCGCGAGCCCCCAACGAACTGGTCCATCGCCTGAAACAGGGTGGCGATGAGGAGACTGTTCGGCATTTTGTCGAACGGTACGGGCCGCGCTTGCTCGCCGCCGCCACGCTGCTGAGCGGCAATACGACGGACGCGCAGGATCTGATGATCGATACCCTGCAGCACGCCGTGCGCGCGATCCACTCCTTCCGCGAGGAGTCCTCGTTTTTCTCGTGGCTCTACGGCATCCTGTTCAATCTGAACCGCGCGGTGTGGCGAAAACGCTCCCGCCATCCGTTGCTCTTCACCGACACCCTGCCCGACGTGCCGGCCGAAGGACCGGCGGTGGGCAGCGGGCTGGACGCCGCCGCTGCGGCCGACGGCCTGGCGGCCGCCATCCGCCAGCTTTCCGAACCTCTGCAGGCCGTGGTGCTGCTCCGATACTATGGCGAGATGAGCATCGCCGAGGTGGCCGAGACCCTGAAGATCAGCCCGGGCACCGTGAAATCCCGCCTGTTCAGCGCCACGCGCAAGTTGCGCGAGCTGCTGCCGGAGGAACTGCGTCCCTAAAAAAATGTCCCTCCCGATCGAACCTTTGCGGCGCGATCGGCAACTGACTGGATAGAGCGACCCTTATGACGTGCGAAGATTGCCAACTTGCCTGTTACGACCTGCTGGACCAGAGCCTGAGCGCGAAAGACGAGCGCGAGGTGCTGGCCCATGTCGAGCAGTGTCCGGCCTGCCGCTCCTTTCTGGAGGCGGAGGGCGGACGCATGCGCACATGGCCGCGCCTGCTGAGCGTCGCCACGCGGCGCGCGGTGATGTCCGACGATGTGGCCGAGCGGGTGGCACATGTGCTGGAGGTGTCGCGCGGCCGCGCCATGCGCCAGCGGGTGGGGACGCTTTTCCGCCTGCCGTCTCATTGGTACGCGCTGGCGGCCTCGCTGCTGGCGCTGGCCAGCATGGTCAGCGCGGCCGTCCTACTGGGCGGGCACATCTCCGGCGAGCGTCTCGCGCTCGGCGCGGAGGCGGTGCAGGTGGACGAGCTGCCGGCCGTCCGGCTGGTCAGCCAGAAAAAAGCGCAGGGCGCCGAGATCCCGACGGCGCTGCCGGGCGCGCTGGCGCTGGCGTCGGGCGAATGCGTGGTCCGGCTGTCGACCGGCGTGGAGCTGACGGTGCTGGGGCCGGCCAAGCTGACCGTGCAGACCGGCATGCAGGTCTCCCTGGAGCAGGGCCGGCTGCTGGCCCGCGTTCCGCATTGGGCGACGGGTTTCACCGTGCTGACGCGCGAGCTGGAGATTTATGATCTGGGCACGGTCTTCGGCGTGTCGGCGGATGACGAGGGCTCCGAGACCTTTGTGTTCAAAGGCAACATCCAGGTGAACGAGGCCGGCGAGTGGGGTCCGGGCAGCCACACCTCGGGCGCGGGCGTCGGCATCTGCGCGGCCGGCGAGGGCGTGCGCGCGCGGGCCGGCGAGCCGCCCGTGCCGTTCGACATGGACGGGCTCGATGTTGAGCGGCTGTTCGCGCCCTTCAAGGGGTGCGCCGCGCTCAAAGACCCGTTCCGCGCGATGCAGGCGGCGCGCGAGATCGGCGACCGCTGGGCCGCGCGCTACATGCCGAGCTCGTACCGGCTGGCGCAGGACCGCAGCGCCGGAGGGCGCGAAGATACGGACACGGCGGTACGCAAGGCCTGCGAGGTTCCCGCGCCGTCGTCGGTTGCGGCCGAAGGCGCCGTGCAGCTCTATAACGCCGCACCGGACCGCGGCCGCCGCCACTGGGACGCCGTCGAAGACTGGTTCTGCTACCAGAATTCGGGCGGCGGCGCCGCCGGACGCCTGCCGGGCAGCAACGACACCGTGCGCATCAACGCCGCCACGCTCGCGGCCGAGGCGGGCAGCGCGCTGGTGATCGGACAAGGCGTCCACGCCGCGTGCATGAGCTTCGCGAGCGCCTGGCTCGATTACTCCGGCACGGCCTGGCTGCGGCTGGAGGGCGGCTCGCTGACCAGCCGTACCACCACGGTGATCGGCATGGCCTATCCCGCGCTGGCCACGCTCGAGAGCGGCACGCTCGCCGCCGGCACCGATCTCCTCATCGGCGGCTACGCGCCCTGCGGCCGGGGCGTGGTGACCAACAACGGGGCCACGCTCTCGGCCCTGCGCCTGCACCTGGGCCACGAGACCAACACCTACGGCCGGCTGATTCACAACGGCGGCATGATCGACTGCCGGGCGGGCAACAAGGACTCGTCGCTGCAGGTCGGCTTCAACGGCGGGGTCGGCGAATTCGTGGCGCGCGCCGGTTTCATCACCTATGCCATGGGCATCGGCGGACGCACCACGCCCGACCACCAGCCCGGCACCGGCACCGTGACCGTGCTCGAGGGCGCGGTCGGCGACGTCAACGGCCTGCTGCGCGTCCGCAACGGCAGCCTCGCGATGAGGGGCGGCACGATCCGCCTACAGCGGACCCACGGTTATCCCACAAACCTGATCGTGCACCAGGACGCCGACGCCGCCGGCTTCATCCGCGGCTGGGGACGGTTCACGGTCTCCGACACGACAAAAGCGTTGCGCATGATCCACAACGGCGTGATCACGGCCGACGGCGAGGGCGTCGAACGCGATCTGGACTTCAACCTGATCGACGTCGTCAACCACGACCCGAAGACCGGCGGCGCCAGCGGCTGGTATGCGGTCAACAAGGGGCGCGTCCTCTTCCCGCGCACCCGCCGCGCTTTTGCGCCGGGCGAGACCGCTTGCTGGGGCGACCTCGCCTCCAAGCCGGTGCCCGAACTGGTCAACAGCGCCGCGCTCAGTTTCACCGCGCCGGTGACCTGCGCCATCCGCGGCGGCTTCTGCGCGCCCGACCGTCGCGACATCCCCGCCTTCAGCACGCCCGCCCACCTGCGGCCGCTGGGCGTCTGGTGCATCGGCGCGAGCAGCGACACCGTCGCGTGGCGCAAGGCCGCCTTCGCCGGCGTCTCGCTGACCTTCCGCTTTGACGACGCACAGCTCAAACCGACCGACAGCCGCGTGCGCCTCTACCGCCATGACGGCAAGGCGTGGCGCAAGGTCGGCGAGTGCGAGCCTCAGGGTGCCCGCTGGATTTCCACCGACGCGCCGCTCGCGGAGGCGACTGGCGGCGATTACAACATCGGCTGGTTCGCGGTCATGGCCGTGGAACAGAAAGGAACGGTCATCTCGGTTTTCTAGGCCGGAATTCACGAAGGCTGAATGGCGCTGTTTGGCATGACGAAGATAGTTACAAAAAAACCCTGAAAACAGGAGACAGGCATGACAGTGAAAACATCTGCGAAGCTCGGTTTCGCGGCGCTGCTGTTGGCGATCGCGCACGCTCAGGCGGAAGACCTGTTCTATTCGGCCACCGGCCCAGGCTACTACCCGTGGGACAATGTCGCGGGCTGGATCATCTACAACAGCGGCAATACCCCTTACGGTCAACTGCCGGGAACCAATGACAATGTGCGGATCAACGCCACGGCTCCCAAGGCGGAAAACGGCAATGCGCTGACCGTCACCAACGGCGTTTTTGCCGAGTGTAAGCTGTTCGCAGCCGGTGACCAGAATTATCCCGGCACCGCCTGGTTCCGTCTGGACGGCGGCAGCCTGACCTGCGCGTCCCATTTTGTGATCGGACGCTACTATCCCGGCCTGGCAACACTGGAGAGCGGCTCCCTGTATTGCGAGCAAGGCGGCAATTGCTACATCGGCAGCATGACCGGGGGTTACGGTACGGTCACCAACAACGGCGCAACGGTCGATGTCGATCAACTCATCATCGCGAATAATACCGCGCCGTCACGCAGTGTGCTCGTACACAACAACGGCAACCTGATGTTGCGCACAGATGCCACGATCGGCTACCAAGGCAACGCCTTGGCGGAAATCAATGGCGGCTCCTTTTACGTCGGCCGGACCTGCTCCGTCGGCCGCGCGGCCGGCAGCAGCGGAACGCTGGTGCTGAACGGCGGCTCCATTACAGGGAAAACCTATGTCGTCATCGGCGAGGCCGGTCAAGGCGCGGCCGTGCTCACCGGCGGGACCCTCGGCCTGACCGGGGATTTCCGGATCGGCAACGCCTCGGGCGGGGCCGGCACCGTCACCAACACCGGCACGGCGATCACGGCAGCCAACCTTCAGGCGGGCTATCAGGCCGGCGCCTTCGGACGTCTGATCCACACCGGCGGCAGCATCAGCGCGGGGACCTATCTGCAGATCGGACGCAACGGCGGGATCGGCGAATGCGAAATGGACGCGCCGTTCAGCGCCAAAATCATGATCATCGGAACCGGACTGGCGCCGACCATCCCGGGGACCGGCACCGTCACGGTGGCTGAGAATGCCGTGGGCTCCGTCAGCGAGTTCCTGCGCGTCAACAACGGCGACCTCTTCATGCGCGGCGGCCAGATCCGTCTGCTGAATACCGGTAACAAGAATGTGACCAACCTCTACGTGCGCACCGGCGAGGACCGGCGCGGCCTGATCCGCGGCTGGGGCTCGTTCACCAATGTGGACGAGAGCATCACGTTGCGCATGGTCAACAACGGCCAGATCATCGCCGACGGCGAGGGCGTGGAACGCGATCTCGATTTCAATCTGATCGCCGTCGTCAACAATGATATCCCTATGGCATTTACCGACACCAATGGGTGGTATGCGGTCAACAAGGGGTGTGTGCGCTACCCGCGCACAGCGCAAAATTTTGTATCAGGCCAGAACTATTGTCTAGGCGACTTATACACGAAACCGGTTCCGGAAATGGTCAACAGTATCGGTTTTTCTTTCAACACTGAAAAGTACGCCTTCATAAGAGGCGTTTTCTGCGACCCCGGCCGCAACGACATTCCGGCCGGGCTGCCCGCGCATCTGCGCCCGATCGGGGTATGGCAGATCGGGGCGTTCAGCGAAAAAGTGAAGCTGACTAAGGTTTCGTTCTCCGGCGTCTCGCTGACCTTCCGTTACGACCATACTCAGATCCGCCCTACGGACAGCAGCCTGCGCCTCTTCCGCCACGACGGGACGGCTTGGGTGCAGGTCGGGACCGCCGCGCCCGGCGGCGACCCGCTGATCGCGACCGACGCCCCGCTCGCGCCGGTTGCCTCCGGCGACTACAACATCGGCTGGTTCGCGGTCATGGCCGTGGAAAACAACGGGACGATGATCTCCATCAACTAGCAGTCAATACGTGGTCATCAAGAGGACATCCATCATGAAGAACTTACTGCTGACGCTTTGCCTGATCGGTGGCGCGCTGAAGGCGAACGCGCAAGAACGAGACGTGTATTATTCTAACCCGTCCGCAGGTTACGGATCGTGGGACGTCGTCAGCAACTGGAGCATCTATGCTGCGTCTGGCGGCGGAAAGCTGACCCGGTTGCCCGGCGAGGATGAATACGTGAAAGTCAGTGCGAACACACTGGCCGTCGAGAATGGCCGCGCGCTGAGTGTCACCAGCGGTGTCGATGCCGTCTGCCACTCTTTCGCCAGCGGTCAGAATGCGTTTGAGGGCAAAACAACATGGTTCCGGCTGGACGGCGGCAACCTGACCTGTATGAATAACTTCATCATCGGTATGAACTACAACGGTCTGGCCACGCTGGAGAGCGGCACCCTGCGGAACGAGTGGGAAAGCGGGGCTTTTTACAGCAGCGCTTCAGGCGGCGGGTCAGGCATCGTCACGAACAATGGCGCCGAGGTCAATTTCGAAAAGATTCTTATCGGTCGCGCGGCCAACGGTCACGGCACCTATGTGCAGAACGGCGGCAGCATCACGGGACGCACGGACATTTACGTCGGTGATATCAGCCGGGGATCCGCTGTGCTGAACGGCGGCACGGTGGGTGCCAATGGTCATTTCCATATCGGGAACGCTGCGGGCGGCGACGGCACCGTCACCAACAATGGCGCGGACATCACGTGCCAGCATCTCATTATGGGGTATGTGTCGGGCACCGCCGGACGGATGACGCACAATGGCGGGACATTAAACGCCAGAGAAACTTTGCAGGTCGGCAGGGCCGGCGGCGTCGGCGCGTTCGACGTCAACGCGGCTTTCACGACCCGCAATCTGATAATCGGCACCCGGATCGGCGACCCGGGCGTCAACGGCACCGGTACGGTGACCGTGGCCGCCGGATTCACCAACCTTGTGAACGGCTACCTGAAGGTCAACAACGGCGAGCTGGTCATGCGCGGCAGCACGCTGCAATTCAAGGTGAACGCCGTCACAAACGCATTGATCAACAGAGACAGCGAGGACGGCGTCGGCGTGATCCGTGGCTGGGGCAGCCTGGAAAAACGCCCGGACGGCGACAGGAACCCATGGGTGGAGAACAGCGGCCTGTTCATCGCGGACGGCGAGGGCGAGACGCGCGACCTGAGCCTGTATACCTTTGTGGCCGTGACCAACACGTTCTATAACGGCCCGGCGGGGACTAACGGCTGGTATGCCGTAAACAAGGGACGCCTGCGCTATCCGCGCACCTACACCACAGGCGCTGCCGTTACACAGTCCGCCTGCTACGGCGACTGGCGCACCTTGACGACACCGAGCCTGGTCAACAGCCTGAAACTGGAGGTGACGCTGAGTTCGTCGGGTAGTTTTTATGTGTACGGCGAGCTGTACGCGCCGGACCGCAGCGATATTCCCGCAGGGTTGCCGACAGGCACCAAAACGGTCGGCATCTGGCGCATGCGGATCACGTCATCGGAGTCGCCTGACGGAACACCCAAGGCATTCGTATCGGTCTTGCCGACTTTCCGCTACGATCACACGCAGGTCAAGGTGCATGAGTCTCTCGGGCTGTACCGTTACAACGGCAGCGCCTGGGTGAAGGTTGGGAGCGGAACGCCGGACGGCACCAGCCTGATCTCCGCCAGCGCGCCGCTGCCGCCCGCGGACGGCGAGGTCGGCTGGTTCGCGGTGCTCACCCAACCCCGCGGCACGCTGATTTCCGTGCACTAGTAGTCTGTAAAACCAAAAACGCCGGTTTTTTCTAGCCATGATTACAGGATTAACATGATTGGAATCAATCAGTTACATCATGAAAATCATG
>Ga0123327_1002333_pt1 | contig 14845 bp, 13 predicted proteins | sample BioC13SIPDNA_4_FD_89701 | JGI IMG/M metagenome (GOLD analysis project Ga0123327, IMG submission 89701) | Anaerobic biogas reactor microbial communites from Washington, USA - Biogas_R1_B C13 SIP DNA | ecosystem: Engineered > Bioreactor > Anaerobic > Unclassified | place: Washington, USA...
GGACGGAGGACGGAGGACGGAGGACGGAAGATGGAGGACGGAGGACGGAGGACGGAAGATGGAGGACGGAGGACGGGGGACGGAAGACGGATGACGGAGGACGGAGGACAGAGGACAGAGGTCAGGGGAAACGGGGGCGGGGACAGAACGGCGCGGCTTGCATTTTGTCCGGGGGCTTGTGAATATGAGGACATGAACGAACGCGACGACCATGGGATGCGGATATACCTGCGCGAGATCGGGCAGGTGGATTTGCTGACGCCCGCGGAGGAGGTCAAGCTGGCGCGGCGGATCAAGCGGGGGGACGAGGCGGCGCGCCAGAAGATGATCCGGGCGAATCTGCGGCTGGTCGTGAAGATTGCGGGCGACTACGCGCGGCTGGGGCTGCCGCTGCTGGATCTGATCAGCGAGGGCAATCTGGGGCTGATGAAGGCGGTGGACCGGTTTGATCCGAAGAAGGGCGGCAAGCTGAGCACGTATGCGGCGTGGTGGATCAAGCAGGGGATCCGGCGGGCGCTGGCGAACCAGGGCAAGACGATCCGGCTGCCGTCGCACATGGTGGACAAGCTGTTCCGCATGCGGCGGATGCAGGAGACGCTGGCGCACGAGCTGGGACGGGCGCCGACGGCTGCGGAGCTGGCGAAGCGGCTGGAGGTGCCGGAGAAGACCGTGAAGTACTGGCTGGAGGTGTCGCAGCGGCCGACGTCGCTGGACATTCCGCTGGGCGAGGACGGGCGCGAAAGCCTGGGCGACACGATCAGCGATTCGAAGGCGAAGTCGCCGTTTGATGAATTGAACGACCAGCAGCTGCTGGAGGAGATGGCGCAGCACGTGGTGAAGCTGGGCGAACGCGAACAGCTGATTCTGAAGCGCCGGTTCGGACTGGGCGGGGTGGAGCCGGAGTCGCTGGAGGAAGTCGGCGAACGGCTGGGCATCACCCGCGAACGGGTGCGCCAGCTGCAGAACCAGGCGCTGGCGACGCTGCGGGAGAAGATGCTGGAAGAGTAGCGGGGCCGGAAAACCGTCCGGTCCCGGAACCCACAAGACGAGTCCAAGGAGACGATCATGGCGGAAGAAGCAGGCAGGGACATCCAGATGGATGCGGCGAATTTGTACCGGGAAGAGACCTATACGGACCTGAAGGCGGGATCGCTGCGCAAGCTGGTGCCGGTGACGGCGGACGGGGCGGAGGATCCGTCGCGGGAGCCGATTTATACGGCGGTGGCGCAGGTGATGACGCCGGGCGGGGTGCTGCCGCTGAGCGGCGAAGTGCACGGGGCGAAGACGCTGGCGGAGGCCATGGCGGGTTTTCCGGCGGCGATCAAGCAGGCGTTGTCGGACCTGCGCGAGGAGATGGAGGCGATGCAGCGCGAGCGGGCGTCGCAGATCGTGGTGCCGGGGCGCAATGCGCCGCCGCCGCCGCCGGACCTGCTGGCGCGCTGAGGAAGGCGGACGGGTTTCCGAAAGGCGGAACACATGCCGCGGCTGAAGGTGGTCCTGATGGGATCGGGGGCGCTGGCGTGTCCGCTGCTGGAGGGGATTCTGCGGGAGGGGAAGGATGAGCTGGCCGGGGTGGTGACGCAGCCGGATCGTGCGGCGGGGCGGGGGCTGCGCTGCGCGCCGTGCGAGCTGAAGCGGCTGGCGGAATCGCGGGGGCTGCCGGTCTGGACGCCGGAGCGGGCGGGCGATCCGTCGTTCGTGGCGCAGATGGCGGAGCGGGCGCCGGATGTGATCGTGGTGGCGTGTTTCGGGCAGTTCCTGAAGGAGGACCTGCTGGCGGTGCCGCGGCTGGGGACGGTGAATGTACATCCGTCGCTGCTGCCGAAGTACCGGGGGGCGAGTCCGATCCAGTGGGCGCTGGCGAACGGCGAACGGGAGACCGGCGTGAGCGTGCTGTACGTGACGCCGAAGATGGATGCGGGGGATGTGCTGGCGCAGGAGCGCATGGCGATCGGGCCGGAAGAGACGGCGGCGACCCTGGAGCCGAAACTGGCGGCGAAGGGGGCGGACCTGCTGGGGCGGGTGCTGGACGGGTTCCGGGAGGGGCGGACCCAGGGGGTGCCGCAGGCGGAGTCGGAAGCGACGTTTGCGCGGAAGCTGACGAAGGAGGACGGGCGGGTGGACTGGCGCCGGCCGGCGGACGAGATCCGGAACCGGTGGCGGGGGTTTTCGCCGTGGCCGGGGGCGTATGCATTTCTGCCGGGCGGGGAGTTGCTGAAGATTCACGGGATGACCGTGGAGGCGGGGCGCGAGGGCGCGGCGCCGGGGGAGGTGATCGAGGCGAAGGGGGAGGGGCCGGTGGTGGCGGCGGGAGAGGGGGCGGTGCGGTTGACGGCGGTGCAGCCGGCGGGGAAGAAGGTGATGCCGGGGGCGGCGTTTTTGTGCGGGCACCGCCTGGCGGCGGGGATGAAGCTGGAGTGACAGAGGATGCCAACGGGGGGGGCATAGGTTTTGACGGGGGCGGGCGGGGGAGGCTATAGTGTTGGCGTTGTCCGGCGGTGGCCGGGCGGTTGAAGGGATGATCATGGATTCGACGTGGATTGTGAAATGGGGACTGGAAGGCATCGGCTATGCGGCGTCGCTGATCATTCTGGTTTCGATGCTGATGACGAACGTGTACCGCCTGCGTCAGATCAATCTGGCGGGGGCGCTGCTGTTCGCGCTGTACGGCTGGCTGATCCAGGCGTGGCCGGTGGTGGTGATGAACCTGATGATTGCGGGGGTGGACATCTGGATTCTCCTGCAGATGATGCGCTACTACGCGTATTTCGACCTGGCGCCGGCTTCGACGATCGGGAAGGATTACCTGCAGCGTTTTTTCCTGTTTCACGAGCAGGAATTGATGAGGCACTCGCCGGGGCTGACGTTCGAGGAGCTGGTGGATGCGCAGACGAGCATTCTGTTTCGCAACATGCTGCCGGTGGGGTTGTTTTCCTACCGCCAGAAGGGGCCGGACGCGGACATCCTGATTGATTTCATGATTGCGGAATACCGCGACTACAAGGCGGGGCGGTATCTGTACAAGACGAAGCGGATGTATTTCAAGGAGCAGGGAATCAAGCGGTTCCACGCGGTGGCGCGGCATCCGGCGCAGCCGAAGTATTTTCTCCGCAACGGATTTGTCCGGGAGGAAGGCAAGTCGGGCGGCTTTGTGAACGAGCTGTGAGCCCGGCGGTGGCGGCGGGGTACCGCATGAGGCCGGACGCGGCGCTGGTGCTGGAGGGGGGCGGCATGCGCGGGCAGTATGCGTCGGGGGTGATGGATGGTTTTCTGCAGGCGGGGCTCCGGTTTCCCTATGTGATCGGGGTGTCGGCGGGGATCAGCAACGCGGCGTCGTATGTGGCGGGGCAGGCCGGCCGCAACCGGGAGATCTTTACGCGCTTTGCGGGGGACCGGCGCTATTTTTCGTGGCGGAACTGGCTGCGCGGAGGCAATCCGTTCGGCATGGATTTCATTTACCGGGAACTGCCGGATCACATTCCGTTTGATTTCGAGGCGTTTGCGGCGTCGCCGGTGCGGTTCCGGGTGGGGGCGACGGACTGCGCGACGGGGCGGGCGGTGTTTTTCGACAAGGACGACGCGCCGTTGGCGGAGGCGCTGATCGCGAGCGCGTCGCTGCCGATGGTGGGGCGGATGGCGCGGGTGAAGGGGCGGCTGTACCTGGACGGGGGCATTGCCGCGCCCATTCCGTTCCGGCAGGCGGCGGCGGACGGATTTTCGCGGCGGGTGGTGGTGCTGACGCGCAACCGGGGATTCCGCAAGCGGGCGCCGGGGCCGGCGGTGCGCGCGGCGATCCGGTGGAAGTACCGGCGGTTTCCGGCGCTGGCCGACGCGGTGGCGCGCCAGCACGAGACGTATAACCGCGCGCTGGACGAACTGGCGGCGGAGGAGGCCGCGGGGCGCGTGCGGGTGATTCGGCCGTCGCACCCGCTGGCCGTGGGGCGCTACAGCCAGAACCGGGAGGAACTGGAACGGCTGTATCAAAACGGCCTGGCCGATGCGGCGGCGCGGCTGGACGAATTGCGCGGTTTCCTTTCGGCGTGAAAGCCGCTAAGGTGTCCGGGTGACATCGGCACCGGCAGTCCCCTGGATCGAGTTGGATCGCGTGACGGTGCATTTTCCGATCCGGCGCGGCGTGATGGCGCGGGTGCGGGGGCAGGTGCATGCGGTGGACGGGGTCTCGCTGGAAATCCGGCGGGGCGAGACGCTGGGGCTGGCGGGGGAATCGGGCTGCGGCAAGACGACGCTCGGGCGCGTGGTGGCGGGGCTGGAGCGGCCGACGGCGGGCGACGTGAGGCTGGAGGGGCGGACGCTGTTTGCGCCGGCGGTGCGCAGGCCCCTCGCCAAGGATCAGCGGCGGCGCATCCAGATGGTGTTCCAGGACCCGATGGCGGCGCTGAATCCGCGGATGACCATCGGCGACCTGCTGACGGAGGGGCTGGCGGAGCATCGCCTGCTGAAGGGGGAAAAGCGGGAGGCGGCGGCGACGCGGCTGCTGAAGGAAGTGGGGCTGGATGAATCGGCGCTGTGGAAGTATCCGTTTGAGTTCTCGGGGGGGCAGCGGCAGCGGATCTGCATCGCCCGGGCCGTGGCACTGGAACCGGACCTGGTGGTGTGCGACGAAGTGGTCAGCGCGCTGGACGTGAGCGTGCAGGCGCAGGTGATCAATCTGCTGATGGATCTGCGGCGGCGGCACGGGCTGGCCTATCTGATGATCGGGCACGACTTGAGCGTGCTCCAGCATGTGTCGCACCGGATCGCGGTGATGTATCTGGGCTGTCTGGCGGAGATCGGGCCGGCGGATTCGATGGTGGCGGCGCCGAAGCATCCCTATGCGCAGGCGCTGGTGGCGGCGGTGCCGGTGCCGGGGACGCCGCGCGGGCGCAAGGCCCTAGGCGGCGAACCGCCGTCCGCGGCCAATCCGCCGCCGGGCTGCCGGTTTCATCCGCGCTGTCCCCGAGCGATGCCGGTTTGCCGCCGGGAGGCGCCGGCGGCGCGCGATGTCGAAGGTCACCGCGTGTGGTGCCATTTGTTTCCGGAGACGCCGGGCTAGATTTAACATTTAAGGGCTGACCCCGATGAAAGTGAAGGTCTGACCTATGAAGACAGCGGGAAGATATTGGCTGGCGGCGGCGCTGGCGGGCGCGGCGGCGGTGCAGGGGACGCAGGGCGCGCCGTGGGCGGACTGGGAAACGCCGCGGCCGGACGCGGCGCTGGCGGCGGAGTTCCGTCCGGGCTGGGTTGTGGAAAGGGAACGGATGACCATGGGGTCTCATCCGGAAACCTTTCTGGAATGGAACCGGGGCTATGACGGAGAACTGGTGCTGACGCCGGTGCCGGGGAAAGACCGTCCGGACGGTCCCCTCACGGTGCACCTGTGGCATGCGGTGGTGCATCCGGACCAGATGAACTGGCCGGAGTCCGACCGGTTGCCCGCGAATTTTGTTCCGGATGTCCTGCCGGGCGCCGAGGTCGGGCGGATGGTGGCGGAGGAAACCTGGTCAGCAGCGGCGGAGTTTCCGGTGCGCGTGCCGGTGGTGCGTCCGCGGTCGTGCCGGTCGCCGGCGACGTGGCGGATCCGGCGGCCGGCGGCGCTGTTTGGCGGCTACGAGGTGCGGGACGCGGCGGGGCGCGAGGTGTGCCGGGGGCGGCTGCCGGCGCGTCGGGTGTCGGAGACGCGGCGCACGCTGGTGGGAATGGAGGAGAACGATGAAACACTGAAGCAGGTGACGGAGCACAGCGGAACGGTGGACCGGGTGGGGGATCTGCCGGACGCGCTGGAGGCCTATGCCCAGGTGCAGGCGGTCTGGGTTACCGAGGCGCTCCGGGAGAAACTGGAGGGACGCGAGGCGCTGCTGCGGCGGCTGCTGCTGAGCGGGGTGCGGATCACGGGGGAGACGGGGGTGGTGGAGCGGATCCAGGAAGCGGTGGGAACCGGCCAAGACGGGCGGGCGGTGCTGGGGGCTGCCCGGCCGCACAGCATGGCCTCGGACGGCCGCCGCAGTCTGCGGCCCCTGAAACGCGTGCGGATCATGAAGGAAGACGACGAGGGCTGCGGGGAGTTCGAGAAAAGCGTATTCGAAAACGAGGCCAACCTGTTTGCGCGGGATCTGGATGCGTTTGTCACGTGGACGTGGGCGGGCTGGCTGGTGTTTGCGGGCGGCGTGGTGGCGATTCTGGCCGTGGTGTTCATCCGTCACAAGGGCGAGCGGCGGGTGGCGGTCTGGTGGGCGCTGCCGGGCTGGGCCGGGCTGTGCGCGCTGGCGCTGTGGGGCGGCGGCAGGCTGCTGCTGGACCGCCAGGCGCGGGCGGATGTGACGGAATACCGCCTGATCATGGCGGGGTGGCCGGAGATGCACTGCCGGGCCGTGGCGTCGGCCATGACCTTTGAGCCGGGTCGGCCGGAGTGGGGGATGCCGCCGGACGCGGTCCGGGTGGAAGAACGGTCCGTCGCCCTGGATGGCTGGTGGGCCCGGCTGGATGAGGTGCGGAATGATCGTGAACGGCGGCTGCGGCTGCCGCGGCAACCCTCCGGCATGACGCTGGAACTGGAGGCGGGCTGGTTCGAGCCGGCGCAGATGCCGGTGCTGGTGGAGGATGGCGATGTGGACTCGCCGGGACGCCGGGTGGCGGCTGCGGAGGATCTGGATGGCGTGTATGTGCTGGCGGAAGGGCGGTGGCGGGATCTCGGGCCAATGAAGGCCGGGGAGCGGCGGGATCCGCTGGCGGCAGGAACAATGAAATGGAACCGCCTGCCGGGATTGCCGGATAAATTGAGCGATGGATTCCAGGATTGGTATTGGCGCGAGCCGTGCCGGAATCCGGAGCATCATCATCCGCCGGAGGAAAGCCTGCCGCCCCGGCATGACTGGGTGGTGGTGGCGTGGAAGAAGAACACGGCGCCGCGGGTGTTCCCGGCCGGGGACGGCTGGCGGTTGCAGGGGCGTACGGTCTGGGTGGAGCAGTGGCCATGAATCAAACGAATGCGCAGGCGGTGGTGCGGCTGGAGGGATTGAGCAAGCGCTATCCCAACGGGGTGGAGGCGGTTAAATCCCTGTCGCTGGAGGTGAAGGCGGGGGAGGTGTTCGGGCTGGTGGGGCCGAACGGGGCGGGCAAATCCACGTTGCTAAAGCTGGTGGCGGGGCTGCTGCGGCCGGAACGGGGGCGCGTCATGATGGAGGACCGGGATCTGACGGGAAAACCGTCGGAGGCGGCGCGCGGGATCGGGCTGATGCCGGATCCGCTGGGGGTGTATACGGACATCAGCTGCCGGGAATATCTTCAGTTCTTTGCGAAGGTCCACCGGCTGGAGGGCGCGAAACTGGCGCAGCAGATGGCGGCGGCGGTGGACATGCTCGGGCTGGGGCCGTGGATGGAGTCGGAGGTGGAATCGCTGTCGGCGGGCTGGCAGCGGCGGCTGGCGCTGGGGCGGATGCTGCTGCTGGATGCGCCGCTGCTGCTGCTGGACGAGCCGGCGGCGGGGCTGGATGTGCGGGCCCGGGCGGAGCTGCTGGAGATCGTGCGGGGGTTGTCGGGCATCGGGCGCACGGTGGTGATTTCGTCGCACATCCTGCCGGAGCTTGAAGAACTGGCGGACCGGTTCGGGATCATGAACGAAGGGCGTTGGGTAGAGGTGGCGCCGGGGCGGACGTTTTTCGACCGGCGGGAGCTGAAGGCGGGGCTGGGGGGCAGCCGCTGGCGGATTCTCTGCGCGGATCCGGCGGGCGCGCGGGCGGCGCTGGAAGGCGCGGGACGGACCGTCATCGAAATCGAGGGCGGGGTGGAATTCGCGGCGGATGACGAAGAGGCGTCGTCGCGGGGGTTGGCGGCGGTGGTGCAGACGGGGGGGCGGGTGGTGGATTTCCGCCGGCTGGATACCGGACTGGCGGACGTGGTGCTGCGGGTGCTGAACGGAGGAGAGTCGTGATGAACGCGCTGTTCTGGCTGGATCTGCGGGTGCGGGTGCGGGAGCGCCGGCTGTGGGGCATGCCGCTGTTTTTTCTGACGATGCCGCTGCTGATCGTGATGCTGGCGATGGCGACCAGCCTGAAGGGGCGGGAGGCGGTGGACCCGGGCGAGGTCGGCATGATGGTGGCGATGTGCGCGATATTCTGCCAGGCGGGGCTGCTGGTGATTCTGTCGCCGCTGGCGGCGGCGCAGCGGATTTCGCAGGAGCGCGAGCAGCGGACCTATGCGGCGCTGGTGAATTCGCCGCTGGGACCGGGGGCGATCGCGCGCGGCAAGCTGCTGGGGGCCTGGGCGTTCACCCTGTGGCTGGGCGTGCTGACGCTGCCGTTCGTGCTGGCGGCGACGCTGTGGGGCGGGATGGAGACGTGGGTGCCGCTGGCATGCTTCGGGCTGAACCTGCTGGCGGGGCTGACGCTGTGTTCGCTGGCCCTGGGGCTGTCGGGGCTGTTCGGGCGGTCGCTCAGCGCCTATCTGGCATCGGGGGCGCTGTTGTTTCTATGGTGCCTGGCGCTGCCGATGATCGGGGGCCTGACGCTGGGGCTGCTGGAAAGCGGGAACCAACCGACGCCGGGCCAGTTGCGGGCGGTGTTCTGCGGGTTTTTCCTGCATCATCCGATGGCGCCGCAGATCTGGCTGGCGATGCGCGGCAGCGGAGCCGTGGTGACGTACACCGACTGGGGCGTCTGGGTGCCGCTGTATGGCACGGTCATCTGGCTGCTGCTGATGTGGGCCGGCTACGCACTGGCCGTCCGCGGTCTTCGCCGCGAAGTGTATTAACCCGGCAAAGTGAATAGTTACGGTCTGACCCCGGTGGAGGTGCGGGTGAATTCCTCGGGGCGGCTGGGGAAGAGGACGACCATCTTGATGCCGTTGGCGGAGCAGAGTTCTTCGATCAGCTCGAATTTCCGCCGGGTTCGGCCGTGGAGGTTGTCCTCGCCCTGGGCGTAGGCAATGACGGCAAGCACACCCTGGCGGCCGGAGGCGCTGGCGTAGTGCAGGGATTGGCCGAGGCCTTCGTGCCACTTGTGGGGGAATTCGACCTCGATGGCGTAGCGGTCGGTCAGGACGTCGATGCGTCCGCCTTCGATGCGTTGTTCAATCCGTCCGTCCCACTGCCGCGCCAGTTCGTCGCGCCAGAGGCTCTCGCGTCCGCCGGACGGCAGGTCGAAGGTCAGGCTTTCCCAGGCGGAGGCCGTGGCCGTCCCGAGGGCGAGGAAGAGAGCCAGCCCTTCGATGAAGGTGCGGACAGGGACATAACGGGAATGCATGACCCCACCATACGCCAAAACCGGTTGCCCGCAAGGCGGTTGTGAAACAACGCCTGTGCGGGACGGTCGAAAAACGGGGATTTTCACAGCGTGGAAAACTTTTTTCCACACCGTGGAAAATCCGGAAAAACGGGCCCAATCCGCTTGTATCTCGCTGTAAATAAGCGGATTGCGCCTGCGGGGGCCCGGGGCGGAATCGGCTTGGATTCGGGGTCGCAATGGGCTAGAAGGAAACAGTACCCTTTTTCCGGAAACGAGCGCGCGTGGAACCGAAATTCACTCATTTGCATCTGCACACCGAATACAGCCTGCTGGACGGGCTGTGCGCGCTGGACCGCGGGAAGGATCACCACAGTCCGCTGATGGACCGGGCCCGGGAGCAGGGGCAGGTGGCGATGGCGATCACGGACCACGGCAACCTGTACGGGGCGGTGCATTTCTACAAGGCGGCGCGCAAGCACGGGATCAAGCCGGTGCTGGGGTGCGAAATCTACGTGACGCCGGGAAACCACCGCGAAAAGGTGCTGGTGAACAACCGCCAGGCGAACCACCTGGTGCTGCTGGCGGAGAACGAGCGGGGATTCGCCAACCTGGTGCGGCTGGTGAGCCTGGCGCATCTGGACGGCTTCTATTACAAGCCGCGCATTGACCGGCCGCTGCTCGCGGAGCATCACGAGGGGATCATCGCGCTGTCGGCCTGCCTGAAGGGGGAGGTGGCCGAGGCGCTGTCCGACGGGCTGGAGGACAAGGCGCGGGCGCTGGCGGGCGAATACGCGGAGATCCTGGGGAAGGATCATTTCTACCTGGAGGTGCAGGATCACGGACTGCCGGAGCAGAAGCCGGTGAACCGCGCGCTGGTGAAGCTGGCGAAGGACCTGGGTCTGCCGCTGGTGGCGACCAACGATGTGCACTACCTGGAGGCGGGCCATGCGGTGCCGCACGAAATGCTGCTGTGCCTGCAGACGCAGGCCAAATGGAGCGAGACCAACCGCATGAAGTACGGCTCCGACCAGTTCTATCTGAAGAGCGAGGCGGAGATGCGCCGGCTCTTCGGCGAGTTGCCGGAGGCGATCGAGAACACGTGGAAGATCGCCGAGCGCTGCAACGTGGAGCTGGCGCTGGGCGGCCAGAAGAATCCCCACTTCCCGAATTTCCAGTGCCCGGACGGGATGACCCACAAGCAGTACCTGACGAAAATCGCGGCGGAGGGCGTCCGCCGGCTCTACGGGGTGGAGGATCTGGAGCACCCGACGGACGATCGCGAACGGACGATCGCCGCGCGGTTTGCCCACGAGCTGGGCGTCATCGAAAAGACGGGGTTCCTGAATTACTTCCTGGTGGTGTGGGACTTCATCCATGCGGCGAAGCAAATGGGGATTCCGGTGGGCCCGGGGCGCGGATCGGGCGCGGGCAGCCTCGTGGCCTACGCGGTGGGCATCACCGGCATCGATCCCCTGCGCTACGGGCTGATCTTCGAGCGCTTCCTCAATCCGGAACGCGTGTCGCCGCCGGACTTCGACATCGATTTCTGCCAGGCGCGGCGCGGCGAAGTGATCGAGTATGTGAAGCGCAAGTACGGGGCCGACAGCGTCGCCCAGATCATCACCTACGGAACGCTGGGGGCCAAGACGCTGATCCGCGACATCGGCCGGGCGCTGGAGATTCCGCTGCCGGATTGCGACAAGCTGGCGAAGATGGTGCCGGAGGTGCCGGGCACCACGCTGGAGAAGGCCAAGCGCGAGAGCGTGGATTTCCGCGATGCGTGCCGCACCAGCGAGTGCGCGAAGCAGATCATGCAGTTCGCCCCGCCGCTGGAGGACATGCCCCGCCAGACGGGCACGCACGCGGCCGGCGTGGTGATCGGCGAGCGGCCGCTGATCGAACTGATCCCGCTGACGAAGGACAAGGACGGCAACGTGATCTCCCAGTGGGAGGCGGTGCCGCTGGAGGAGGCCGGCCTCCTGAAGATGGACTTCCTGGGGCTGAAGACGCTGACCGTGGTGCGCGAGGCCTGCGACAACGTGAAACGGACGCATGGCACCGACCTGGATCCCGACGCCCTGCCGCTGGACGATCCGAAGACCTACGAGCTGCTGGCGCGGGGCGACACGGTGGGCGTGTTCCAGGTGGAGTCCGAAGGCATGCGCGACCTGCTGCGGCAGCTCCAGATCAACCGGATCGAAGAGCTGATCGCCATGATCGCGCTGTACCGCCCGGGGCCGATGAAGATGATTCCCGACTTCATCGCGCGCAAGCACGGGCGGCAGAAAATCGAATATCCGCATCCGCTGCTGGAGGGCATCCTGCAGGAGACCTATGGCATCATGGTCTATCAGGAGCAGGTGCAGCAGGCGGCGGGGGTGCTGGCCGGCTTCAGCATGGGGCAGGGCGACATTCTGCGCCGGGCCATGGGCAAGAAAAAGCCCGAGGAAATGGCCCGCCAGCGCAAGGCGTTCGTGGACGGCTGCGTGAAACAGAAGAGCTGCACCGCGGCCAAGGCCGGGCAGATTTTCGACCAGATCACGGAGTTCGCCTCCTACGGGTTCAACAAGTCGCACTCGGCGGCCTACGGAATCGTGACGTTCCAGACGGCCTTCCTGAAGGCGAACTACCCCGTCGAATTCATGGCGGCGATGCTGTCGTCGGAAATCGGCAACACGGACAAGCTGCCGGTGCTGGTGGCCGAGGCGCAGAAGATGGGCATCCGCGTGCTGCCGCCGGACGTGAACGAAAGCGGCCTGCGCTTCACCCCGGTCAAGGAGTCCATCCGCTACGGCCTGGCGGGGGTGAAGGGCGTCGGCGCGGGCGCCGTCGAAGCCATGGTCCGGGAGCGCGAGGCCAACGGTCCGTTCAAGGGGCTGGTGGATTTCTGCGAGCGCATGGAAAACGGCGAGGTCAACAAGAAGACGATCGAGGCGCTGGTCAAATGCGGGGCCTTCGATTTCACGGAGCGGTCGCGCGGCCAGCTGTTCGAGGGCATCGAATCGGCGATGGCCTACGCGGCGTCGGTGCGCAAGGACCGCGCGGCAGGCCAGTCGTCGCTGTTTGATCTGCTCGGCGGCGAGGACGCGGCGGGCGCCGTGATGACCGACGCGGATCTGCCCGAGGGCGAGCCCTGGCCGCAAAAGCAGATGCTGGCGTTCGAGAAGGAGCTGATCGGCTTCTACATTTCGGGGCATCCGCTGCTGGCCTGCGCGTGGACGCTGGAAAAATACAACCAGTGCGACGCGGCGGGCTTCGCGGCGCTGCCCGAGCGCACCCGCACGCGGATCGGCGGCCTCGTGGTCAACGCCCAGAAGCGCTACACGAAGCCGAAGAAAGAAGACGAGCTGCCGCGCGAGATGATGTCGTTCCGGCTCGATACGCTGGACGGAACCATTTCCGCCGTGGCGTTTCCCGAGGCCTATGCGCGCTACGGCATCCATCTGCAGCCCGATGCCGCCGTGATGCTCTGCGGCAGCGTGCGCAAGGACAACGGCGGCGGCGGCCAGACGCTGACCGTGGACGAAATCTATCCCCTGGACGAAGTGCCCGCCCGGTTCACGCGCGGCGTCAGCCTGCATGTGAATGTCGGCACCTGGACCGACGAGCGCATGCGCGAGCTGAAAGACGTGCTGCGGCGGCACCCCGGAACCACCCCCATCAACCTCTGCCTGCTCTATCCCGACAACGCCAAGGTCTATCTGCGCGCGTCCAGCAACCTGAAGGTGAAGATGTCCGAGGCCTTCGCAAAGGAATGCGAGAAGATCGTGGACGGCATTTACGTGGCGGCGGTCAAACAGGCGGGGCTGTGCGCCCCGCCGGAACGGAACTGGAAACGCCGCAACGGGGGGTGAGCCGTCCCGGAGGGGCCGAGGCTCTTAGAGCCTATTCTTGTATTCTGCAGCCGCAGAATCCGACCGGGACGGGGTCGTCCCGGCTCCAACCAGCCACTGAATCCTTGTCTTTGGAGCCCCCGACGACCCCGTCGGGGGATATGGAGCGGCTATGGCGTTATGAAAACGGCTTTAGCGGGCGGGCAGCCGGGTCAGCACCCACTCGTAGAAGGTATGGGCGGCTCGCGCCAGAAGGTGAAGGCTGTTCAGCAGGTGGGCGCCGGCTTCGGCAAAGCTCCAGGTGCTGACCGCGATCAGGGCCGCGGCGATCGACAGGATGTTGAGGGCGTAGATGAGGGTGTAGGAGAACAGGCGTCCGTGCTCGCGGATGTCCGGCTGGCTCCAGGCCAGAAAGCGCACCGTGTAGGTGGCGTGAAACGACCACGTCAGGCCGATCCAGAAGAGAAAGACGGGCGCATAGGGTTTCACGGCGGGGAACAGCCAGACCGTCAGCAGCCAGATCACCGCGACCGCAACCGTGTACAGCGGGAAAAAATAGGGGGCGAGCGTGACCCACGCGTTGTTTTTGGTGACGCGCACGCTGCCGCCGCTGGCCGACACCCGCAGCCGCGAGGCCTTGCCGCCCATCAGCACGCTCCACAGCGCATGGGTCAGCTCGTGGCCGAGGACATAGGTGCGCGTCAGGGGCGGCAGAAACAGCCAGATGATGCCCCACAGGACGATGCCCGCCACGGCGGCGAACGCGTGAATCATCGGCAGCCGGGTGGGCGATTGCGCCAGGATCACCAGCACCCGCCACAGCGTCATGGTCAGCGCCGCGCCCAACGGCAGCAGCAGCAGGCCCGTCAGGAATTTGACCGCGCGCAACTTCACGGGGAGAGAGTTTAGCTGGGCGGAAAGCGCTTGGAAAGCCGCTGGTGCAGGGGCAGCAGCGGCAGCAGCAGCAGCCCGGTCAGATTGACCGGAAAATGCGGCACCGCGGCCAGGCACAGCAGCGCCTGCAGCGGAATCAGCATGCGCAGCAGCCGCCCGATCACCGGCGGGGGGAAACGGGTGCCGGGCCGGGTTTCGTTCCGGGCCAGATGTGTGACGACGGCCACGTACAGGCCGAGCACCGCGGCGCCGGCAATGGGAGCGGTCGCCGTGGTCAATCCGTTGCCGACCGCGGCCGCTCCCAGCAGGAGGTTGCCCGCCCGGCACAGGCCCATCAGCGCCGGCCCCGCGATGGGGAGGCGCTTGAATCCGATGTCGTACAGCACAAGGCACAGGATGAGCGGCAGCGCCACGGGCAGCGCGTCGAAGAATGCCGCGGCAAAGGCGGCCACCCACAGCAGAATCATGGCCGCCGCCGCCGCGTTTTCGCGGGAGATTTTTCCGGCGGGCAGGGGGCGTTCGGGACGGTGCCGGAGATCTTCGGCATAGCCGAACAGATCGTTCAGAATCAGCCCGGCCGCATAGAGACCGATGCCTGCCGGCAGCGCCAGCAGCAGGAACTGCCCCCAGTCCAACGCCGACGCCGCCGGGGCCAGCAGAAAGCCCGCCAGCACATCCCCCGGCACCGTCAGCAGATTGGGCAGCCGCACCAGCCGCAGCCAGGCCGACGGCGAAAAGCGTCGCGGAACCAGTTGCTTGACGCTGCGGAGGGCCGGCGCCAGTTTTTTCCATAGCGTGGAAAAAAAGTTTCCACGGCGTGGAAACCGGTCAGCGCTGGTAGGTGGCGGGGTCAATGTAGGGCAGGTCGAGCTGCGGGTTGAACTTCGGAGTCTGCGAATA